>Ga0074198_1000024_pt1 | contig 334964 bp, 291 predicted proteins | sample EPASupsiteSAE323_FD_64527 | JGI IMG/M metagenome (GOLD analysis project Ga0074198, IMG submission 64527) | Bioremediated contaminated groundwater from EPA Superfund site, New Mexico - Sample SAE3-23 | ecosystem: Environmental > Aquatic > Deep subsurface > Groundwater > Contaminated ...
TGTGAGTACCTGTGGCGTGTATGGGTGGCCGAAAGGGGCGGCGGGTCTTGCATGCAGAAGGTGCGGGATACTGTGGGGGTCCCCCCTAAAAGCCAGTACGCGTCATTAATCCGCCAGATACTGGGGGCAACAAACACGCCAATCTCGGTTCACGCCCACAATGACTTCGGCTTGGCTGTTGCGAACACTCTTGCAGGCGTCGAGGCTGGCGCTTCGCAGGTGCAGGTCACGATAAACGGCCTTGGCGAGCGTGCAGGGAACGCGGCGCTTGAGGAGACCGTGATGGCCCTGTCGCAGATTTACGGTGTCAAGACCGGCATAAGGCAGGACAAGCTGTACAAAGTCTCCCAGCAGGTCTCGCGCGCAACCCGCGTGTGGCCTTCTCCTAACAAGGCAATTATCGGCGACAACGCGTTTTCGCATTCATCGGGGGTGCACGTCCACGGCGTGCTTTCGCACGCACTTGCTTACGAGCCTTTTGAGCCCGAAGTAGTTGGTAGGCACAGGCGCATCGTGCTGGGCAAGCTCACCGGCACCAACGCGGTCAAGAACGCGCTTGAGAGCATGGGCTTTAGCCTTGACGATGAGAAGGCAAAGACAGTCACTGCAAAGATCAAGGCGATAGGGGACGCGGGCAGGAGGGTGCATGATTTCGAGCTTGCAGCAATGGCCCGCGAGGCTTTGGGCATAGAAGAAAAGAAGAGGCTCGTGCTTGAGCAGGTGCTCATCTCTATTGGGAACAACATCGTCCCAATAGCTTCGGTCAAAGCGCGGATGGATGGCCAGGAGCGCATGTTCTGCGCGACCGGGGCAGGGCCGGTTGATGCAGCCATGGTTGCGCTGTCGCAGGTTTCCGACAGCCACGGCAACTTCAAACTCGACGACTACAAGCTCATGGCGCTGTCCGAGCAGTCAAGCGCGCAGTGCGAAGTCACGGTCACTGTTGAGGATGCCCGCGGGAATGCGTGTACCGGCTTTGCGGTAAGCCCGGACATCGTGATGGCAAGCGTCAGCGCAATGACTGACGGGATAAACCATTTGCTTTCACAGGAAAAAATCGCCCCGGAAGGCAAGGGCGCCAAGGATGAAAAGAGCCGGCAGCAGGCCGGCAAGTGCGGGGAATAGAAAATGGGAAAGACTTTGCTTGAAAAGGTCTGGTCCGCCCATGCAGTCCGTGCGCTTGGCGGAGGCAAGACGCAGCTTTTCGTGGGAAGGCACTTCATCCACGAAGTCACGTCGCCGCAGGCGTTTTCGATGCTGAAGGAACGGAACCTGAGCGTGCACAGGCCGGACTTGACGTTTGGCACCATGGACCACGTCATTCCGACCAACTGCCCCAACAGGCCGTTTTCGGATTCGGTGGCCGAAAAGATGGCTTTGGAACTTGAGAAAAACGTGCGCAATGAGGGTATCGCCTTCTTTGGCCCCGGTTCGGGCAGGCAGGGCATAGTCCACGTGATTGGCCCCGAGCTTGGGATTTCCCAGCCGGGCACCACGATTTGCTGCGGAGACTCGCACACGTGCACGCACGGCGGGGTGGGCGCAATCGCATTCGGCATCGGCACGAGCCAGGTGCGCGACGTGCTTGCCACGCAGACTGTTGCGGCCCAAAAACCCAAAGTAATGCGGGTGGAAGTGCGCGGCGCCACCGCAAGGGGGGTTTACGCCAAGGACGTGGCCCTTGAAATAATGCGCGCGCTTGGTGTGAATGCGGGAATCGGCTTTGCATACGAGTACTGCGGCAGCGCGGTAAGCAGGATGGGTGTCGAAGAGCGCCTGACCCTGTGCAACATGAGTATCGAGGGCGGCGCTCGGATTGGCTACGTTTGCCCGGACGACGAGACGATAAATTACATGCAAGGCCGGGAGTTTTCCCCGCCTGCTGAAAAATCCGGCGAAGCAGCTTCCTACTGGAAGGGCATAGCAAGCGATTCGGATGCGGAGTATGACGACTCGGTTTTCATTGACGCGCAGAACATCGTGCCAATGGTGAGCTGGGGGACCAACCCGGGTCAGTGCGTTGGTGTTGACCAGTTCATCCCAAAGCCCGAAAGCCTGGCGCAAGGCCTGCGCAAGCCCGCAGAGGACGCGCTGAATTACATGGGACTTGCTGGAGGCGCCCCGATTGCGGGTACCAAAATCGACGTCGCATTCATCGGCTCGTGCACCAACTCGCGCATCACAGACTTCCGCGCAGCCGCAGCTGTGCTGAAAGGAAAGCGCGTGGATGGTTCGGTGCGGGCAATCGCGGTGCCAGGTTCCGAGAAAGTCGCAATGCAGGCAAAAGCCGAAGGCATCGACAGGGTTTTTTCGGATGCGGGTTTTGAATGGAGGCAAACCCCCGGGTGCTCGCTATGCTTGGCGATGAACCCCGACAAGCTTTCGGGAAAGCAAATCTGCGCCTCGACTTCGAACAGGAACTTCCCCGGAAGGCAGGGGAGCCCAACGGGCCGGACGCTATTGATGAGTCCGGCGATGGTCGCATCCGCTGCAATTTGCGGCGAGGTGGCTGACGCAAGGCAGCCAGTATAACGTGGAGGTTTGGTGTTTATGGAAATAAGTTTTCAGAAAAAAAATTCGCAGCAAGATGGCGTGGTCAATGATAAGTTCATTCGCGCTGTCGAAGGCACGTGCGTCCCCGTCCCTGGCGAAGACATCGACACCGACCGCATAATCCCCGCAAGGTTCTTGACGTCATTAACCTTCGAGGGCCTTGGCGCGCTGGCGTTTTACGACGAGCGTTTCGACGGAAGCGGCAACAAGAAAGAGCACCCGTTTAACGACCCGTGTTTTTCCGGTGCGGCAATACTCGTCGTGAACAGCAACTTCGGCTGCGGCTCCTCGCGCGAGCACGCGCCCCAGGCGCTCATGCGCAGGGGGATACGCGCCATAGTCGGCGAGTCGTTCGCAGGCATCTTTGCGGACAACTGCTGCTCAATCGGGATGCCCGTTGTGCGCCTCAAAAAGGGGGATGTTGCGTGGGTGGCGGAGCGCGCAATGAGCAATCCAAGCGCAAAAGCCCGCGTATCCATAGGGAACGGGACTTTCGAGTACTGCAACCGCGTCTTTTCCGTAGTGCAGGACGAGTCCTTCAAGCGGGCTTTCCTCGAAGGCCGCTGGGACGCGGTATACGGGCTGGTTGAGGCGCAAAAGGACGCGGACAAGGTGGCGCAATCGTTGCCCTACCTTTTCTTCAATGCAACTACTCGCGAGTTTTCTGATAATACGACAACAAAGAAGGTGTGATGAACGTGGCCATACAAAAGACTGAATGGGTGTGGATGAACGGGGAGTTCGTCAAGTGGGACGAGGCGAAGGTCCCGCTGCTTTCCAACGCGCTCCACTACGGCACCGGGGTATTCGAGGGCATCCGCTGTTACCAGACTGCCGACGGCAGGCCTGCAGTGTTCCGGCTCAAAGACCACATGGCGCGCCTTGGGACCAGCGCCAAAATGTGCAAGATACGGATGGACCACTCCAAGGACGACTTGGTGGCCGCGACAAAGGCGCTCATATGCAAAAACAACATCAAGGCCTGTTACGTCCGGCCGCTCGTTTTCTGGGGCTACGGCAACATGGGGTTCGTTCCCGAGGAAGGAAAGCTGGAGACTTCAATAAGCTGCTGGCCGTGGGGCGCGTTCCTGGGCAAGGACGCGCTTGAAAAAGGCGTCACTGCCAAGACCTCGCCGTGGAGGCGCATCAGCACCAACTGCCTGCCAATGCAGGCAAAGGCAACTGGCCAGTACGCAAACTCCGTGCTCGCAAAGCGCGACGCGCGCGAGTCCGGGGTTGACGAGGCAATAATGCTCAACGACCACGGTTACGTAGCCGAAGGCCCGGGCGAGAACATCTTCGCAGCAAAGGATGGTGTCCTCTACACTCCACCAATCAGTACGGGCATACTCGCAGGCATCACCCGCGCGTCAATAATGGAACTCGCGCATCATTCGGGCATCACCGTGTGCGAACACGTGTTCCTCCGTGACTTCCTTTACACCTGTGACGAGGTGTTCTTCACAGGCACGGCGGCGGAAGTCACTCCGGTGACCCGGATTGACGGTATAGCCGTAGGCGATGGCAAGTGCGGGCCGTTGACCAAGGCGATGCAGAGTAGTTTCTTCAACGCCGTGAACGGAAAAGACCCTCGCTATGCGAAGTGGCTGGACTATGTGGATGAGTAGGCAGTTGGTGGGGGAGGGAGTTCCTTCCTCCATCAGTATTGATTCGAGTCCTTGAGAATGTTTCCCGTAAGAATCCCAACAACTTTCTCGTCCTTCTTTATGATTCCAGCCGAGGCGAGTTTCTTTGCGCCAGCAACCGAAGCTGCCGAAGCAGGCTCGCAGCCGATGCCGCACCCGTCAACAACGTGCTTTGCCGCAATGATTTCTTCGTCAGTGACTTCTTCGACTACTCCGTTCAGCTTCTTCAGGTAAGCAAGGCCGCGAGTCAGGCTTTTTGGGTTTCCGATGCGGATTGCGGATGCGATTGTCTCCGGCTTTTCAACAATGATTTCCGTCCCAGCCTTCCAAGACTGGTAGAATGGGTTAGCGCCGTGCGCCTGTATTGCGGCGATTCGCGGGAGCTTGGAAATCCAGCCAATCTCTTTGAGTTCAAGAAGGGCCTTGCAGAACGCAGTTGTGTTTCCCAAGTTTCCAGCTGGAAGCACAATCCAGTCAACGTCCCATCCGTTTTGTTCCATCAGTTCAATCGCAATCGTCTTCTGGCCTTGTATGCGCCACGGATTAATAGAATTGAGCAAATAGACCCCGCTTTTTTGGCAGTGCGCCTCGACGTCGTCCATCGCCTTGTCAAACGAGCCTTCGACTTCGATTATCTTGGCCCCGTACGCCTTGGTCTGTGCGAGCTTGCCAGCAGCGACCTTGCCTTTGGGTAGGAACACTTGGCACTCCATTCCCGCGAAAGCGGCGTAAGATGCTAGTGATGACGAAGTGTTTCCTGTTGATGCGCAGGCAACGGCCTTTGCTCCAGTGTGCTTGGCTTCGGTCACTCCAACTGTCATTCCGCGGTCTTTGAACGAGCCGGTCGGGTTTTCTCCTTCGTGCTTTAGGCGGATTTGTGAAAGTCCAGTGAAGCCGCAAATTCGGGCGTGTGAATAAAGAAACGTGTTGCCTTCGCCCCTGCTTACGATGAACTTTTCGTCAATGCCGGGGTGTATGAACGCCTTGTATCTCCATACTCCGCTCGTGGTTTTTGAGTCAAGGACTTCTTCCTTTTTCTTTCCGCGAAGCGGAGCCAAGTCAAGCTGGACTTCGGCAAGGCCCCCGCACGCACAGCGCGAGAACTCCTTGTCGGTTTTCTTTCCACATTTTGCGCATTCAAACCAGTAATCCATTGGCAAAACCCTTTGTCAGAACTCATATTTGGTGGCAGCCCTTTGCGCTTACCGCTGTCCAGGAAAGCACGGGCTCAAGCCCATCGTAAAGTGAATATATCTCCGCCTCAAGTTCCTTAACCCTTGCGTAGCCTTCCACTCCGGCAACCATCAGGGCGGGGCCCGCGCCGCTTGCGGTTGCGCCAAAGCCGTGTGCATTGCACGTTTTTTTCAGCGCCGCAAGCCTTGGCAAGATGCCCGCTTTCTCGCGCGCAGGTTCGACTATGCAATCATCCAAGCTTTCTGCAAACATCGCCGCATCCGACGTTTCAAGCGAGCAGAAAAGAAGCGAAAGCTTTTTTGTGTTGTAATCGTGCTGCTGCCTTGTCACGGCCTCCGGGAGTATGCTCCTTGCAAACTTCGTGGACGTTTTGGCCCTGTTCGTGCGCAGTATGCCGATTTTCAGCCCCTTCGGAGCGTCAAAGCGCAAAAGCTTCAGCGGGGTTTGCCTTGCTATGACGCACACGCCGCCAGTAATTGCCGGCGCGACGTTGTCTTTGTGCGCTGCCCCTCCCGCAACAGCCTCGCCTAGGGACGCGTATTCCACGAGCTGCTCGGTCGAAAGCCCCAAGCTGAATAGTTCGTTGAGCGCAACCGCCATCCCCGCGCTTGATGCGCCGCTTGAGCCCAGGCCGCTTGCAGGCGGGATGCCCTTTTGTATCCGCACGCTGACTGGCTGGCTGATATTGTGGTCCTTTCGGATTGCCTCAAGCACCGGGAAGCAGACGTTCTTTTCCATGGGTGGGGCCTCGAAGCCTCCGGCGGAAATGGCCTCGTCCTTTGCGGACTGCTCGACTTCCATCACGTCGAATGGGGATTCGAGCGCAAGCCCTGCAATGTCAAAACCCGCGCCCAAGTTCGCGCTTGTAGCCGGGCACCAAACCTTGACCATCGAATTCTTATTTCATGGCCGCAAATAAAAACTTGCATCACGAAATGTACTCCTTATGAACGTATTCATCGCCCGCGACGTCCTCGAAAGCTGTTTGCTTGGCGCAAAGGAGTCCCACCCAAGCGAGTTTTTAGGGATGCTTGCGGGAGACAAGGCCAAGGACGGCATCCACATCGACCGGCTTTACCTTGCACCCCTTACAATTTCAGATGAAGGCAGCGTCTCGTTTGACGAGTTCAACATGCCGATTGCAATGGGTGTGGTCGGGACGTTCCACTCGCACCCAACCGGCCCCGCGCTGCCGTCAAAGGCGGACTTGCGGTTGTTTTCAAGGAAAGGCGACGTGCACCTGATTGCATCCTACCCTTATAGGAAAGGCGATGTTGCGGCTTTCGACTCGAAGGGAACGCAAGTTGGCTTTGAGACTGTGTAACTTGCGGTTTATCCGCAGTAGACCCAACTTAAATATACCAAATAATTATTAGTATATCCAGTGATATACTTTGGAGTATCCAGTTCCGGCATGGCGCGGCAAGCCCGTGCGCTTTTCGCGGCACGCGACCGAGGAAATACTCAACGACAATATCCCCGTTGAGAAGGTCCTGGCCGCGCTGGCCGAAGGCGTGGATACGCAGGAGAAGCGGAAAAAAGGCACGTTTGAGTTCGTAAAGGGGTTCAAGGACGAAGTCCTCAAGGTCGTTGTCGCAGATTGCGGCGACGTTTGGGTCGTCATCACGGTCATAAAATTCGGGAGGTGAAAAGCGTTTTGCGTTGCGTCTGCGGAAAGAAGATGAAGCCGGCAAAGGTCAGCCTGCGCGGGTTCGTGCTGGACGGTTACACGTGCGGGTGCGGCGAGGAGACGTTCAACCCTTACGACGTTGAGCGGGTGAGGCTTGCGTTGCACGAGAATGTAAAGGCGCGCAAGGTCGCAAACTCGCTTGTCGTAACCTTGCCCAAGGAGTTTGCCAAGCTCGCCAGAATCAGCGAAGGAGACTCCCTGAAATGGGTTGTTGCGAAGGACCGGCTCGTTCTTGAAAAGTCCGCGGCATAGCCGGAGTGCCTGTCCCGTTTTGACGCACAAAGGTTAAATATCGGTTCACGCAATTTCTTATCTTAGTAATATTTCAGGTTGATTGATGTGGAGGATGCTGGTGTTGTCTGCCAATGGCACGTGCGCCAGCTTCGACACTAGCTAGTTTTGAGGATGCGGCGCGGGAAACGTTTTTTGGAACCCTTAGCGCGGGCCAGAAACGGGCAGTTGAGCTGGTGGTCTTTGCTGCCAAAAACGATTACGCCACGATGACGTCAGTCTGCCACTACGCGCAGTACTGTGGGATAGCCAGCGAGCCATCCTGCCGCCGGCTAATCCAACGGCTCCGAAGCCTGAAACTTATTGATTGTGGAAACAGCGAAAGCAAGGGCAAGATTCTTACGTTAACGCCACTGGGCGAAAAAATACTGCTGTGAGGACTGAATAACTATGACTTGTAAATGCGACACGTACGGGAAAAACTCAAAGGGCTGCAAGATTACCCTGTGCGAGGACGAGATGCCCCGCAAGTACTACAACATCCTGCCGGATTTGCCCACTCCGCTTGACCCGCCGATTAACCCTGCAACCGGAAAGCCCGCAAAGCCGGAGGAACTGGAGGCAATCTTTACCAAGGAAGCGGTCGGGCAGGAGATGTCCTCGCAGAGGTACATTGACATCCCGGACGAAATCATATCCGCGCTCTACGCAGTGGGAAGGCCGACGCCAATGTTTCGCGCAAGGCGGCTGGAAGATTTGCTCAAGACTCCTGCAAAGATTTACTTCAAGCACGAAGGGCTCAACCCGTGCGGAAGCCACAAGCCAAACACCGCAATCGCGCAGGCATATTATGCGATGAAGGAAGGCGTGACCGAGCTGATTACTGAAACCGGCGCGGGGCAGTGGGGCACCTCGCTTTCGTACGCGTGCGCGCTCTACAAGATGAAGTGCAGGGTGTTCATGGTGTCAAGCAGCTTCTACCAGAAGCCCTATCGCAGGATTCAGATGGAAACCTACGGCTCAACAGTCTATCCTTCGCCCAGCCGCGAGACCGAGTACGGCAGAACGCTTTCCGATGCCAATCCGGAGCACTCAGGAAGCTTGGGCATTGCAATCAGCGAAGCCATCGAGACTGTTGTGAAGACGCCGAACTCCAAGTACTCGCTTGGCAGCGTGCTCAACCACGTGATGCTCCACCAGACCATAATCGGCGAGGAGGCAAAAATCCAGCTTGCAAAGGAAGACATCCAGCCTGACGTACTGATAGCGTGCGTGGGTGGCGGGAGTAACTTCGCAGGCTTTGCCTTCCCATTTGTGCGCGACAAGATTGCAAAGAAGACCAACCCAGACATAATCGCAGTCGAGCCGGTTTCCGCGCCATCCATCACCAAGGGCAAGTACGACTTTGACCACGGCGACTCAGCAGGGATGACTCCGATGCTCAAGATGTATACTTTGGGTAAGGACTTCATTCCCGCAAAATCCCACGCAGGCGGACTGCGCTACCACGGGATGGCTCCAACGGTCTCAAGCTTGGCGCACAACAAGCTGATTAGGGCGGTTGCATACGACCAGAAGGAAGTCTTTGAGGCGGGCATGCTCTTTGCACGGTCAGAAGGAATCATCGCCGCGCCGGAGTCTTGCCACGCAATCAAGGCCGCAATTGACGAGGCTCTCAAGGCAAAGAAGCAGGGCGAGGAAAAGACGATTGTCTTTAACTTGAGCGGGCAGGGACAGCTTGACTTGATGGGGTATGCGGACTATTTGGCGGGAAAGATTTGATGCGCAAAGATATGAATTAAAAACTCCGTCGCCGGAAGTAGCTTGAAGGATGCTATTGATGACAGGCCGGAAAATCGTTGAGTTGGGCCCGGGCGAATACCCTATGCGGACACGGTACACTCCCGCGGATTACCTGCGAAAAGACCGCAGCCGGCACTCGCCAATCCACCTCAAGCCCGGTGAGACCTATTACCCTGTGGACTCCCGCGAGGGCATCCTGAAAGACATATTGGCCCGTGCTCCTAAGGACGTGGAGGTCCGCCCCGTGAAAGCCAACCTCAAGTCGCTCCCGTTTGCGGATGGCTCGGTGGACGAGGTGCACGCAAGCGGCATCGGCGGCATGATGCAGGCGCTTTACCAGGGCACAAGCAGGCAGGAGCGGGGCGACGAGCAGTTAGTTCCGGACGGGTCGTTGATGCTGTCGGAGGCCAGCCGCATACTCGCGCCGGGCGGGCGCATCTATTTGCACGCAACCGTGTACGGGAGCAAGCCTGAACGCGAAAGGGACTTGGGGCGCATCCAGGAGAACCTGGCGGAATTCGGCTTTTCGCCTGGCAGGAACCCGCGCGTACTCTGCATCGACAAAGCCGCTTCCGTTTCAAGCGCCGCAAGGGGCCTTCTGGGCGCGTTGAGGACTGGCAAGATGTTGCCGGTGACGCGTTACGTAACTAGTTGGCGCAAAGATTACCGCAAGCCGCACGCCCAGGTCGTACTGGAGTTTCGGAAGAAATAGCGTTTTGGCAAAGCCCCTAGTATCTCGCAAGCACCCACTCTGAGTTCCTTGCAAGCCTCTCCCTCTTGACTTCGTCCTTTTTCACCCACTTTATCCCGCAGTATTGCGCGGACGGGTGGGCGGTCTTGTCCTTTGCGTTGCATAAAAGGCCCATTGCGGGGACCATCAGCCGGTTCTTCCTTGAACCGGCGTTGTATTTCCCCTGGATTTCAACCTGGCCGACCTCGCAGTCCATCCCCGCTTTCTGACTGAATGCGGCCTTGACTATGGAGACCGGGCTTTCGCCTTCCATCACAATGCCGCCCGGCAGTTCAAGCTCAATCTTGCCGTCCAGCCTCTTGTATTGGAGGAAGAAGGCGCGCTCGCCGTCAAACATTAGGCCCGCGGCGTAGGCTATTGGCTTCTTTGTTGCCTTGAGTTCGCGGATTTGCCTTTTCATTCAAAAGCACTCAACAAATAGGTTGCACAACCCTGTTAAACAATGCCCCGCCCAAGTATTGCATGGCTTTCAGGGCGCAGTTTGAGATTGAGTTTTCCTCGCAAGACGAGGCCAAGAGGGCCTTTGTGGTCCTGCAAAAGGACTTGAAGACCGTCAAGGGCACGCTTTCGTCAAAGCTTGTTGGCAAGAAGATCCTTGCAACCGCGCAGTCGGACTCGTTTGCGGGGTTGCGCGCAATGTCAAACAGCTTTTTGCGCAGCGCCCGCATAACCTACGACGTTATCGATGCGGTCGCAGGCAGGCCGCAGAAACAGGCAGTAGAGGAAGACTGCGCAAAGGCAGATGAATAGCGAGAAACGATTAAGCGACGATTCTTTTTAGGACGCAAAAGACGTAACGAAAAAGGTGTTTGAAATTATGGCAACCACACAGGAAGACTTGCAAAAAGACTACGAGAACTACCAGAGGATGCAGCAGCAGCTCCAGATGGTCATGATGCAGCGCCAGCAGATGGAAATTTCATCCTCCGAAATTGAGCGCGGGCAGGACGCGCTTGCAAAGGCGGACAAGTCCGGCAAGGTTTACCGTCTTGCGGGAAGCATTATGGTGCCGCGCACCAAAGACGAGCTTTTGGCGGAACTTGCCGAGGAAGCGGACACTTTGAAGATGCGAAAAGACATCCTTGCAAAGCAGGAAGAAAAGCTCAAGGCCACGCTCACCGAGCTTGTCAAGCGGCTTGAGGCTGCGACCAAGCAGGTTGGCGTACAATAAGCCTTCGAGCCAGCGCGGCTTTGCCTCCTGCCGGTTGAATCCCAACCGGCTTCTTTTTCTACTTCTTTTCCTTTCCAATTGTTATGCACAAAAAATTTGCAAAGTCAGCGGCGTTTCTTTCAAGCCTAAAGGGCAGGACGCTCATTACCTTTCAGGAAGTAGCCGACCCGGACGCGGTTGCAAGCGCGATTGCGTTGAGCCTTCTTGTGCGAAACTCCCAAGTCAGGGCAACCGGCCAGCTGAACTCACAGGCAAGGGCGCTGCTTCGCAGCCTGGGGTTGGGCGTCGTCCCGTTGGACTCCCTTGAGGGCTACTCCAACATCGTAATCACCGACGCCTGCACCCTTGACTCTTTTGGAAAGTGGGCGGTCGCAATAGGAAACTTCGAAGGCAAGGTCGCGTTCTTTGACCACCACATACACTCCGACCGGATGAAAGCCGATTTTTCGCTAGAGCTTCCTATGGTGTCAAGCACCAGCGAAATCGCCCTCGGCATCCTTGATGCTGCAAAAAAGAACGTCGACAAGAAGGCTGCAATGCTTCTTGCGGCAGGCATCGCCTCGGATTCGGGGCACTGGAAGAGCGCAAACGACGACTCCTTTGCGGCGATGGCGCGGCTGCTTTTGCTTGCGGGTAAAAGCAAGGAAGACTACCAGAAAATTCTTCGGCTTATCGACCGCCCGGCAAACCCGGAGATGGCCAAAAAGAAAATAGAGTGCGCAGGCAAGGCCAGAGCAGTTGAAAGGAATGGGGTGGTTGTCGCAGTCTCCACTTCGGACGCCTTCCACTTGCAGTGCGCGGTTGGTTTGGTTGGCCTTGGCGCAGACTACGCGTTTGTTGCCGATGCAAAGCAGGGCATAATCCTTGCAGCAAGGTCGGACTCAGCCAAAAAGAGCGTCGGGAAGCTACTGCAGCTTGTTGCAAAAAAAATCAGCGGCTCGGGCGGGGGCCACGAAAAAGTCGGCGGCGCAAGGGGAAAGATTGCAGACGTTGATGCAACCCTTGACTATTGCAGCCAGCTTGCGTTGGAATGATTGCAGGCGGTATTCCTTCTTAGCTTATTTTGTTCAGTTTCCCGCAGACAGCAAAATCACGCTGACTATTGCGAGTGCTATGCCGATGATTTGCAGGTTTGAGGGCGTCTCGGCAAACAAAAAGTAGGCTGCAATCGCCACAAGCGCGATGTTTAGCGCCATTATCGCAGCAACTACCGCGGTCTTTGCCCCTGGCTCGCGCAATGCAAGAAGGAAGAAAAGTGCGCCCAGGATTGAAAAACCAGCATAGGCGATGATTACCGGAAGGGACTTCAGGTCAAACAGCGTCGACAGGCTCACCTGGAACCCGGACATCATCTTTGCCGCAAGCATCGAGATTCCAAGGGACGCCATAGCGGCAAGGGAGTACAAAAGCCAGCTCATTGTAAGTCACTGCAAAGGGGGTGTGCGGCGTTTTCGTGCCGCAAAGTTTACTACTGCTTTATTAGTAGGCTTTTCGTTAGGCTTTTGTTTAAACCTTTCGACCGGCTGTTGTGTTACTTTGGTCCTTGAATGCATCCTTTCACCCAAGTGCGCAAGAAAGCAGCCCGTCAAGCTGCTTGGCGTCTCGTTCATCTTCTTCTCGGCAGGCGTGCTGGTGTACCTTGCCATCCCCGGGCTCAACGGCACCCCCCTCATCTTCACGTTGCTTCCGTTCCTTCCGCTTGTGTTCCGGCTCCTCATCTGGGAGGAAAAGGAGGAGGAAGCCGGGCTGCGCAGGCACGAGACCGGGTTCTTTGACTACCACAACGTCCTGCTGCAGTCCTACGCGTACATCTTCCTTGGCGCAATCATAGCAAGCGTGTTCTGGTACTGCCTTTTGATACAGTTCTCGCCGGATACCGCCCACAATGCCTTTGACAACGAGATATCCGAGATTTCGGCAATCGCGTACGCCGTCAACCAGACTGGCGCCGCAACTGCCAACGCCATCCGGCCGGACTTCTTTTCCCTGCTTTTTGGCCACAACATGCAGGTGCTTGCGCTGATGCTGCTGTTCAGCCTGCTTTACGGCGTGGGCAGCCTCTACCTGCTTTTGTGGAACGCGTCGGTGATAGGCGTGTTCATCGCAACCGCAATATGCGCTGCCGGCCCGATCGTGGACGCCTCCAGTATGCTTAACGTGTTTTTTTCGGCGTTGAACGCGTTTTTTGGCCTGCTTCCGCACGGGATCTTCGAGCTTTCGGCATACTTTGTTGCAAGCATAGCTGGCGGGGTCTTTTCCGTTGCGATAATGAGGCGGCACTTGGAGCGGCCAGAGCTCAAGTCCGTGCTGTTTGACTCCTTCGTGCTCGTGCTAATTGCAATAGCCCTGCTGTTTGTAGGCGCGCTTGTAGAAAGCTCCTATTGAGCCTTGCGGTAAAGCCGCTTCTTCCTGTTTGCTGCAGGAGGCAGCGCGATTGCCTTCTTGCTGTTAAAGCGGACTGGCGGCGCGGATATTTCTTCGCTCCAGTGCGGGTTGGTGTCCTGCTTTTTTGGGAAGTACTTTGCGCTCAGCGTGTTGTACCGCTTCCTGTTCAGCTTCCCGGTGGAGTACAAAGCATCCAGCTCGGCCTGCGAGCGGACCACTTTCCTTCTTCCAACAAGGTACGCCAAAAGCACGCCTGCAAGCAAAAGCAAGAGCAGGAACGCGCCAAAGAGCATCATCGACTGGGGGTTGCCGTCCGGCCTGACCGATATGGTGGTGCTGATTGAGGTGTTGTTTGAAGTGGAGTTGTCCTCCGTCCCGTCCTGGCCTATGATTATTACCGTCTGGGTGGAAGTGCCCGGGAGCGTTGGGATTGTGGTGTTCTGTTCAGTAAGCGGGCCAAGCGAAACCGAAGACACGTTGGATGGCAGCACGAAAGCCTCGCCGTAGGCGAAGTCGCGGACGCGCTGGAACGTGTCAGCAAGCGCGGCGAGCTTGAGCGCGTTGACGTTGGAGCCGTACTCGGAGTTCTGCTTCCCGCGCTGGTAGTTGTAGTATGCGTGCGCGTAGAATAGGTCCGCCCAGCCTGAGCGCGTGCTCCGGTCCGCAAAGCTTGGGTAGGCGCTGGCTGCATTCATCACGCCTGATGCGTATAAGCTGGACTCCTCAAGCGCGTCTTCGGCAGTTGAGATTTTTTCCACCAGCGCGCGCTCCGCAGCAATGTACGCGTAGGAGTACGACGCGTCAAGCATTGACGCGTAATAGCACTCCTGGTTGTAGAGTTCCTTGGACGAGTTCAAGTGCGTGGCAATCTCCGAGTCAAGGGGCGCAGTCTCGTTGATTGCATCCTCGATGAGCTTGATGTACTTTTCCGCCTCGAACTTGGCCTTCTCCTGCGGCATCAGGTTCTGCACGTTCTCGCGCGGAGAGGAACCATAGTTGAGTGTCTTTGCCGCCTCAAACCAGCCCATCGCAGCAGACAGGTCGTTTGCCATGTCCGCAAGGGTGGCGTTGTCTATTGTCGCGTTCGAGTTCAGGGTTGCAAGCACGCTTTCGGTGCGCAGCTTGGCCCAAGTGTACCTCATCTGGGCGGTTGCCACCCACTCCCAGTTGGTGGAGTTGAGCTGCGAAAAGCTCATTGCCAAAATCTCTTCGTAGAAGTTGTCCGCCACCTTGTGGAACGCCGGGGTCGTCATGTTGCGGAACTCCTCGGTTGACACCGCGTTCTTTACAAGGAAAGCGGTGTTTGCGGCGGAGTAATAGTAGCCAAGTGAAAGCTGGAGCCGAGACTCGGCGATGAGCCGCTCGAATGCCTTCTTCTGCAGGTCGGAAAGTGCGGATGCGCGTCCGCGGGCATCAGCGTCATCAATGGTGCCCTTTGAAGTTGCGTAAAACGGCCACGACGAGTTCGATGCAAGGTACTCACGGGGCATGAAGTCCGTTGAGTTTGCCTGTGCGGGCGGCTCGATTTGGCCTGTTGCAATCTGTATCGCATAGGACACGTTTGAGACTGGCACAACCGTCAGGTTGTATTTTTGCATCGCGTAATCCGCGTAGTAAAGCGAGTCAAGTATGCTCTCGCCGGACTCCGCAGTCTGGCCCGCTGGCACGAGCATCACTTTGTAGCTTTTGTTTGCGCCTACTGCGTCAATCTTTGCTTTGACCCCGCCAACTGCGCCAATTGCCCCGCCCTTGGTGATTGTGCCCGTTATTATGAAGTCCTTGCGTATTGGCTTGTCAGTGAACTCTGAGTACGCCATTATGGTGAGCGCGGCTCCCGCGCTCGGGCCGTTGACCTTTCCAAGTGCGCTGTCAAAGCGCACGGTGTAGTCATAGGAGTCGTAGTTTCTTTCCGCAAGCTTTGCAGCCTCGGCAAAGGCGGTCTGCATTGAGTCCTGCGTGTCCGAGTTTACAGTTGTTGAGTGCAGCCTCAGCACCAGCTCGCCGTTTCCGGGCGCCACGTCAACCTCTATTGCGGTGAGTATGCCGTGGTCCTTGTCGTCAACAGCAGGCGCCATCATCACTACTGCGCTTGAAAAAGAGCAAAAGATTACAAGGAGCGCAAGGACGCGCCTGACGTGGGTTTCCATATGAATGCACCTAAAAATATTACGAGAAAAGAAGGGTTTGGCCGGTTTTAATGTATTGGGTTATGGCCGGCATTTGTTTGCGGGTGCCTTGGCCGCCTGCTAGTGCAAGTCGGGCGCATGGCTGGTTGCCGCAGCCTATTTCTTGAGGTCCATCTTGAGGCCCCTGAACTGGTCTTCGTGCATCAAGAACTCTACTGCGTTCTTGTTTCCGAACATGTCGTAGTAGTCCAGCTTGACTTGCACCTTGTTCAGGGCCTTGGTCGCCACCTTGGTAAGTGCGATGATGTAGCTGTTCTGCACCATTATCTTGCGTGGCGCATCCATCTCAAGGCCTTCCTCGTAGGCGCTGATTGTTCCCTTGCTTTCGTTGAAGTACGTCGAGTAGGTGTGTTTGAGTTCACCTAGGGTCTTTGCGCACATTGTAAAACCATCTTCCGGGGGCTGGTGAGTGTGTTCAGCTTATTGGGCTTATCGTCCCCAAATAAAAGAAGGCGCATGCAAAATTAATAATGCTGGTTTTTCGGAGAATCCAGCGGTTTTTTTCAGGATTCAGTGATTTTCATGGGTTTTCAGCAAGTGGGCCCCTGCACGAGGCAGGAAAAGGCAGAAGGCAAGATGAACGTGCCCGTCCGGGCTTACGGCAACGACGCAATCTTTGACAAGATGTGCTCCGACCGCACCCTGCAACAGGCAGCAAACGTGGCGACGCTCCCCGGAGTGCTCGACGCGGTAATGGTGATGCCAGACGGCCACGAAGGCTACGGCTTTCCCATAGGCGGGGTGGCCGGTTTTGACCTTGACACGGGAGTGGTGTCGCCCGGCGGTGTCGGCTATGATATTAATTGTGGAATCCGGCTGATTCGCACCAACCTTTCTGAAAAGGACGTCAAGCCCAAAATCAACGAGCTTATCTCGGCGCTTTTTGCAAACATCCCAAGCGGAGTGGGCAGCAAGAGCCGCACCCGGCTTGAGATTTCCGAACTAGGCAAGGCAGTCACCGACGGCGTGGACTGGTGCATAGGAAAAGGCTACGCTGTTGAGGCCGACAAGGAGCACTGCGAAGAAAACGGCCGGTTCGAAGGAGCCGACTTTTCCAAAGTCTCGGACATGGCAAAAAAGCGCGGAGCGCCCCAGTTTGGAACCCTCGGCAGCGGCAACCACTTTTTGGAAGTCCAGCGTGTTGAAAAAGTCTACGACGCAGAGAAGGCAAAGGCCTTCGGCATCACAGGCGAGGGCCAAATCACCATAATGATCCACTCCGGCTCGCGCGGCTTGGGCCACCAAGTCTGCGACGACTACCTGCGCTCAATGCTTCCCGCTGCAAAGGCAAAGTACGGCCTTGACCTTGCAGACCGCGAGCTTTGCTGCGCCCCAATCCAAAGCCCCGAAGCGCAGGACTACTTGGGCGCGATGAAGTGCGCAGTCAACTTCGCATTCAACAACCGCCAGGTCATGACCCACCAGGCCCGCCAGACCTTCGCACAGGTGTTCGGAGGAAAGTGGGAAGACTACGACATGGGCTTGGTCTACGACGTCTGCCACAACATCGCAAAGTTCGAAGAGTACGAAGTTGACGGCCAAAAGCGCAAGGTGTGCGTGCACCGCAAGGGAGCAACACGCGCGCTCTGGAAAGGCAACCCCCTCATCCCGCAGGCTTACCGCTCAGTAGGCCAGCCCGTGATTATTCCCGGCTCGATGAACTCCGCGTCCTTCCTGCTTTGCGGCGCCGAAGGCAGCAAGAAGACCTTCGGAAGCTCCTGCCACGGCGCAGGCCGCATAATGAGCAGGTCGCAGGCAAAGCGCGACTTCAATTCCTCAAAGATTCTTGCCGAGATGGAAAAGGCCGGCGTGAGCATCAAAGTGGCGGAGTCCGAGCTTGTTTCCGAAGAGTACGGCGGCGCGTACAAAGACATCGACGCAGTAGTTGACTCCGTGCAGCAGGCAGGCATCAGCACGATTGTAGCCAAGATGGTGCCGCTTGGAGTAATCAAAGGATGAGTTTATGCCGTATGACCGCAAGCAGCTGATTTCGCGCCTTGACAAGCTGAACCTGCCTAAAGGGAAGTACGTAGTCCTTGCAGGCGGGGCGATGCTTTTGCACGGCGAGCACCTGCGGAAGCAAACAAACGACATTGACGTTTCCGTAAACCCTGCGGTTTTTCGCGACCTTTATGACAAGCGGCACGCGCTGCGCGCAAAGCATTACCACAGCGGTTACCTGCATCCCGAAAAGCTGGTCATCAAGGGCGTCCACGGCGACATCGAAATTTCAGGCGGCGGCATGAGCCTGATTGGCAGGCCGCCAGTGGCAATCGAAGGCCACGGCGTACAGTCATTAAAGGACATCCTTGACTTCAAGCGCAAGCTGAACCGGCAAAAGGACCATGCGGATATCGAGATTTTGAAAGCCGAAATCAAGCGGCAGGCGAAACTGAATCCAACGAGTTCTTATGTAAAAAAGGACGTTCAGTTCGACAAGAGAAAGACTGTTCGGGGTGGGAATTTTTGGACCGAAGACTTCTGATTGAGCGTTTGGCTGGATTGGGATTTAGCCCCGACCAATACTTTGTGACTTCAACTGCCGCAATGGACCTGCACGGAATCCCCCGCAAGGAAAACGGGAAGGAATCCGTCCACATCGTAGTCCACCCCGATTTGTTCAACGAGCTTGAGAACACGCACGGCCTGCTGCCTCCCAAGTATGGTTACCATAAGTGCGTCGAGGTTGCGCCTGGAATTTTTGCTTCCACGAAGTACTGGGACTATTTTCACAAGTCCGTGCAACTGGTCAGGCAGACTGAGGATTCCAACGCAAACCACCGGGTAAACTCAACTATAGCCGTTCCGGTTCTGCGCCTTGGAAAGTTATACCACTTTGTAACGCGGATAGAGCGCGAAACTCACCCGGAGGACCAAAAGGCTGTTGGCGACCGCATTGCAAGCGTCATCAACGAATGCAAGAGCAAAGGAAAAAGCCTGCGGGAAATCGGCGACCACTTGGGCGTTTCCGAACCGTCAGTGCCCTTGCTTGCAAAGAGGCTGTTAAAGTTCACAACAACCCAGTTCAAGGCTGTCGGGCAACTGAACCCGGATTACGTCCAAGCGGAGTTTGACCGGGTAAAGAACTGGGATAAGGTTGCTACTGCGCTGTTGCCAAAGCAAAAGCACCCGCGGGTAATTATCACCCGCGTACTGAACGCGTCAAAAAACCGGGAAACGCCACAGCTTATTTCCACGCACGAAGTAAAGTCGCCCCTGGGAAAGAAGATTGTTCTCCAGCAGACCGGCTACGATATTTTGGATAGGAAAAAGCCTAGAAAATAGGGAAGGGGAAGAAGGTTCCTGGGGGTTTGCCCTCAGCAGCTCTCCAGCTTCTTTTTCAGTTCCGCGATTTCTTCGTGGAGCTTGCGGTTCTTCTTCAGCGGGTCGTTGAACGCCTCTTTTTCAAGCTCGTCAAGCCGCGACTTGATGCTGTTTCTTTTCCTAGTCAAGTCTGATTTGGACATTCCCATTGCAATCTCACCTTTGTTGAAAATATAACGCAATTATCTAACCCGGACAGCTGTATATTTGTTTGCTGGCAGCAGGCAAAAGAAGATGAACCCCTGCTGAGTATGTTTTCTCATGGCAAAAACCACGGCAAAGGCGCAGGTTAAGCCGGTGGCGAAGGCACTTCAATCCCAGCGGGATTATTTTGCAACCGGCGCGACAAAACCCGTTGACTTTCGGCTTTCCCAGTTGCGAAAGCTCAAAACCGCTTTGGAAAAGTTCCAGCCCCAAATCGAGGAAGCGCTTTACAAAGACTTGCACAAGTCACCCTCCGAAGCCTACCTTACCGAACTTTACCCTTGCTTTGAGGAGTTGAAGTTCTTTGAGAAAAACTTGCGCTTTCTTGCACGGTCCAAAAAAGTTTCCTCGCCATTAATGTTCCCCCTTGCTTCATGTTCTATCCGCCCTGAGCCTTTTGGGGTTGCGCTGATACTTTCTCCTTGGAATTATCCTGTCAACCTCACCATAATGCCCCTGATTGGCGCGATTGCAGCTGGGAATTGCGCAATAATCAAGCCCTCCTCTTCATCAGCCAACACCTCCGCTGTGCTGAAAAAGATGCTTTCGTCTTGCTTTGCAAAAGAGTTTGTTTCGGTCATCACCGGCGGCTCAACTGTTGCGGAAGCTCTTTTGCAGGAGCACTTCGATTATATTTTCTTCACCGGAAGCCCCGCTGTTGGCAAGTCAGTTATGGCAGCAGCTTCCAAGCGCCTTACCCCGCTTACGCTTGAGCTTGGAGGAAAAAGTCCCTGCATAGTCGCCTCCGACTGCGACTTGGAAAAAGCCGTTTCCCGCATTGCTTGGGGAAAATTCACCAACGCCGGCCAGACTTGCGTCGCCCCTGATTATGCCCTTGTTGACAAGAAAATCGAAGCCGAATTCGTCGCAGCGCTTGCCAGAAAAATCACCGATTTTTACGGCTCAGACGCAAGCACGGCGCAGGACTACTGCCGCATAATAAACGAAAAGCACTTCGACCGGCTCTGCGGATACCTTTCGGAAGGAAAAGTTGTTTTCGGCGGCGAAACCGACCGCAGGCAAAAGTTCATCGCGCCGACAATCCTTGCAAACGTAAAAGAAGATGCGAAAGTAATGCAGGAGGAAATCTTCGGCCCGATTCTTCCAATCATCCCGGTCTCTTCGGTGGAAGAGGCGATCGCTTTTGTCAATTCAATGCCAAAGCCCCTTGCCCTCTACGTGTTTTCAAAAAACAATGCGGTTGTTGAGCGCGTTCTCACCTCAACAAGTTCCGGCGGAGCCTGCATAAACGACACCATCCTCCACGTCAGCACCTCCGAGCTTCCCTTTGGCGGGGTTGGCAACAGCGGCATAGGCAAGTACCACGGCAAGGCTTCCTTCGAGGCGTTCTCAAACCAGAAAGCCGTTTTTTCGCAGTCCAACCTCTACGACTTGAGGCAGAGATATCCGCCTTACGACCGAAGGTTCATAAGCTTTGTAAAGCGTTTTGGTTGATATGCCCGCACAAGTCCCTCTCATGCACAGGCGCGCCTTTTCGCGCCTAGCCCAGCCTGTTAAGCGCAATCGCTTGAAGCTCAAAGCGCTCACAGCCAAGGCCATAAGCTATGACCAACGCTTCAACTACACATATTTTGAAGGAGACCTTCTTGACCGGGTGCGAAAGGAACTCAGGACGCGGGCAAAGGCGGGTGGCCCTGTGCGTTTCCTTGACGCGGGCGCCGGCGCGGGAAACGGGCTTTTGCTTGCAGAGGCGGTTTCTCCCAACGTGGTTGCGCACGGCCTCGCGCTGCACGGCCCGAGCAAGAAGCTGGGCATACCCGACCACAAGTGGACCAAGGGCCACTTTGAGACTGGCGTGTTCTGCGACCCCCAGACCGGCGAAGGCGCCTTCGACGTGATACAAAGCCGCTACGCACTCCAGCACGCGGCCAACCATGCGATGGCCCTTGAGAACCTACTCAACTCGCTGAAGGTGGGCGGCAAGCTGTTCAACTTCCACGACAGCGACCGGAATGTAGTACACGTAGAGGACACCGGATTCTTGCCGGTCTTGGAAAGGCAGGGCTTCTTGCTCGATGACATTTCAGCGCGGGGCAGCAGGCTGGGTTCGTTCCTGCGCAAGGTCGTTGGTCCCATCTTCGTCAACAGCCCGCGGCTGTACGTGATTAGGCGCGTCGGCAAAGCAAAAGCTGACCTGAGCCAGTTCTACGCTTCGGCGAGGATAAACAAAGTGCCGTTAACTGCTTAGAAATACCCTATTGGTGATTTTTCATGTCAAAAGACCCGATTAAGACTGCATTATCCGTCATTGAAAAAAGCAGCAAGGCAATCATCAGCTCAGTTGACTCGGACGGCTATCCCAACGCCAAGGCGATGCTTGCGCCCCGCGAGCACGACGGCGTAAAGACATTCTACTTCACCACCAACACGTCGTCGATGCGCGTTGCGCAGTACAAAAAGAACCCGAAGGCTTCAATCTATTTTTTCGACGAGCGCTTCTTCCGTGGAGTGATGCTCAAAGGGAAAATGGACGTGCTTACCGACGCCGCAACCAAAAAGCGCATCTGGCGCGACGGCGACACTTTGTATTATCAAAAAGGCGTAACAGACCCGGACTATTGCGTGCTTAAGTTCACCGCAAAGTCCGGCCGGCTTTACGAGAGCTTCCACTCGGAAGACTTCAAGGCGTAACTGATTAAAAAAGAAAAAAAGAGAAAAAGCAGGTGGGGGCTTTTGTTCCCCCAGTACCTTGTTTTGGTTTTACGCGGTCACTCCCGGCTTTTTTCGCAGTACTATTTCTGAAACCCCGGATGGCAGTAAAGGCAATTCCTTTACTATGCGGACGTCGCCATTTTGGGACACTATTACGTGCCTGTAGTCCCTGGCCAGTTTATTCCAAGTGGCCTTGGGGTCGTAAAACAGGCCGTACTTTTCGACGTGTGCCTTCGCCACGGGGCCGTGCGCGTTCATTGCGCGTATGACGCTTGCGTTGAACGGCGCCTGCGCTTTCTTTTGCCTTTCCCTGCCTTCGCTTATCAATTCTGCGCTGAACGGGATGGTTACCGCACCACCCATCATCGCGGCGTTTTCAGTAAGTGCTCCGCCAATAATGCCGGCAGTTGCCAGTGCGGCGAGCCCCGCGCCTGCGGACTTGTGCGATTTCCCTATCTTGAGTTCGGTCAAGTGTTCGTCAATGGCTTTCCGCACCTCCGGGTGCAAGTGGGCGTATGGGATTGCCATGTCCGCAGGGGCCTTCCTTGCGGGTTTTTGCTGTGCTAGCTGCTTTTCCTGAACTGGGATGCGTCCTGGCATTTCGGTCACCAAAATGAACGTCCGCTTCTTTCCTTTTAAGTTTTTTCAATTTTTCCTGCGATAGGGAAAGGCACATAAAGAAAGGAAAACTCGGTTTAAGCGTTAGTCTGTTTCCAGAAAAAGATTAAGAGCCTCAGAAGGGATTTGAACCCTCGACCTATTGCTTACAAGGCAATCGCACTACCAGGCTGTGCTACTGAGGCGTTTTGCATTCCCCTCCATTGCTGGCTGGAGATGCAGGTAAAAATTGTTCAGTTTAATGTTTAAACTACCTACTGCGGCGCCTGCTTTTCAGGCGTGGCCGTGCGCGCCAAAGCACGGCTCGTGGGCGACTGCAGGTATTTCCTTTCGCATTGCGGTAAGCGCAAGCGTCCTGTTGAGGTTCTGGGCCATCTCCTCGCGGACGTTCTCCCCAATCAGCGAGCAGAGGATTGAGATGGCGTCCTTGGTCTTGTGGTCCAGCCGGTTGTGGTCGTGTTCGCTGAGCACGTCCTCGATGACATTTGCGACCTCGGAGTGCGTCTCCTTGTTGAAACCTGGTTCCTTGCCCTGTTTTTCCATGCGTGCGGTCAGCTCTTCCAGCACTTTTTTGCCGTCAAGCTTGAGGAATTTTTCCTTGACGTCGCCGCTGACGCGCTTTACCATCTGCTTTTTGTCCACCTTGTTTGGGAACGCGTACCGGTCTTGGTCCTCGAATACTTTGTGTATGTTCTCAAGCTCAACTAAGAATGCCGCGTCGGCTATTGCCTTTGAAAGCTTGTTCGAAGTCTCCTTGTCAAGCACCTTGTCCCGCATGCACTTTGGTTCCGGCGGGTTGGTTATGCTGAAGTTTGAAAAGAGCGTTATCAGGTCGTTTGCCATCGTGTGCTTTGTGGCTTTAGCCTTTTCCTCAGTGGCTGCTTTCATCAGTGACCCAAGCCCGTGGCCGCAGTATTTTTCATATGCGAAAGCGCGGGGTTTGTCGTATTCTTCCATGTATTCTTTGAGTAGCGTGCCGAAAGGCTTGTTTTCGCCGTTTTTGTTGTCAGTGCATTTCCTTCGGAGGCGCATCCCGTGCAGGATGCCTTGCTTTCCCTCAAACTGGTGGAACCGGAAGAACCTGTCGAATGCGCCTATCTCGCCATTGCACGAGTGCTGCGGCCACTTGGGTTCCATATTGGATTGTAGGCTGTCTTTGCATTAAAACCCCTCCCGTGCCCGAAATAATGTAAAACATTATATACTTCCTGTCAAATACTCTTTACATATTTGATTTGTGTGGTGATAAGAATGATAGGAAACCCCGATTGGTTCTGCCCCCGCAAGTTCGGCTGGGGGCTTGGAGTAAAAAGCGCAGGCGGAATCGCGTACATACTCGCAATAGTCGTCCTGATTGGTGCGGCGTGGAACCTGTCAATCGACGTAGGCCAGCGGGCGATAGTTTCTACTGTAATAATCGCGCTTGTAGTAATCGACACGCTTGACATAATGCGCACGGTCTATTCGAAGCTTGACGAGCGCGAGAAGCGCCACCAGCTCGAATCCGAGCGCAACGCATCGTTTGTTGCGGTCGCAGGAATGGTTGCCTACGGCCTATACCTTGGCTTTACGCTCGCACCCGAGCAACTAAACGCCCAGCTGATGCCCCTTGTAGGGATTGCGGTTGCAATGGCCGCAGCCAAGGGCGCCACCCTGATATACCTTGAAAAGGAACGCTAAGGCGGAAGATACGTTGGGAGGCGCTGAAGGATGAAAAACAGAATCCGGGAGTTCCGGGCTCGCACGAAAATGACGCAGGACGAGCTTGCGGACAAGGCCAAGGTGTCAAGGCAGACCATCAACGCAATAGAAAACGACAAGTACGACCCCTCCCTGCCCCTTGCCTTCAGCCTTGCAAAGGCCTTTTGCTGCAAGATAGAGGAGCTTTTCCAACCCTGAAACGGCCCTTGTTTTTTAGGCCCTTCTTCCTCTCTAAACCTTTAAATCGCTGCGAGTTCAATATTATTCATGGACTTGGACGCAAAACAACAGGACCAGACTACTTCTTTTGTTTCGGTATTTTCAAGCAGATACGGCTCGCCGGCAATGCGGCAGGCGTTTTCCGACCACAACACGCGGCTTACTATGCGGCAGGTCTGGTGCGCCCTTGCCCTTGCCCAAAAGCAGGCCGGAATCGTCTCCAAAGACGAGTTGGAGGACATACTTCTTCACGCCCAGAAAATAGACATCAAGCGCAGCCTTGAAATCGAAAAGGACACCGGCCATGACGTCGTTGCCGAGATTAGGTGCTACTCCGAGCAGTGCAAGAAAGGCGGAAAGAAAATACACCTTGGCGCAACAAGCGAAGACATCTTGGGCAACGCACAGGTAATCCAGCAAAAGCAGGCTCTTGCAATCATCAAAGCAAGAATCATCGAGAACCTCCAAATCCTTTCAAAAATCATCGAAGAAAACGCTTCAAAGCCTTGCATGGCCTACACCCACATCCAGCCTGCAGAGCCTACTACCATCGGCTACCGCTTCTCAGTTTACGCTCAGGACCTTCTTGCAGACTTGGAAACCGTCGAAAGCCTTGAGCGCAACCTGAAAGGCAAGGGGTTCAAGGGCGCAGTAGGCACAAGCGCATCCTATTCCGAAGTGCTCAAGGGCTCAAAACTTAATCCCAGCCAGATGGAAGACGTTGCTATGAAGCAGCTTGGACTAAGTGCTTTCGAGATTTCCACTCAAACCTATCCTCGAAAGCAGGATTACGCCCTTCTTTGCGCCCTGGCGCAGACTTCGCAATCCTTGGCCAAGATGGCGCTTGATTTTCGCATCCTTCAGTCGCCGCTTTTCGGCGAGCTTTCCGAGCCTTTTGGCAAGAAGCAAGTAGGCTCAAGCGCAATGCCATTCAAGCGCAACCCGATTGCCAGTGAGAAGATTTGCTCGCTGAGCCGCTTTGTGCAGGCAATGCCCCAGACTGCGATTGAGAACGCCTCGAACGCAATTTTGGAGCGCACTTTGGATGATTCGGCGAATCGCCGCATCGCAATCCCCGAAGCTTTCCTTGCGCTTGACGAGATGCTCATTACTGCAAACAAAGTCCTTTGCGGAATCGTCATCAACTATGACAAGATTGGCAAGAACTTTTCCGACTACTCGCAATTCTCAGGAACCGAAAAGTTGCTTGCTGAGCTTGCCCGCAGGGGAGCTGACCGGCAGGCGATGCACGAAGTAATCCGCGAGGCCTGCATGAAGGCCTGGGATGCGGTGAAGCAGGGCAAACCCAACCCGCTTGCAGACGTTTTGCGTTACGATGCACGGATTACAAAGTACGTCAAGCCAGCGGAGATTCCGGGGATGCTGGACGCGTCCGACCACACCGGCCTTGCAAAAGACAAGGCCCTCGGAATGGCAAAAAAAATCAACGCGATAGTGGCAGCGCAGGCAAAAGCTGCTTCCAAAAAATAAATTCATTTTTGTGATGTGAAAAAAGACGAATGACTAAGAAAGAATACCGCATAGGGACAATCGGCAGCCATACTGCTCTTCAGATTTTCAAGGGAGCCCACGACGAGGGCTTCAAGACTACTGCTCTTTGCCGCAAGGGAAAGGACCGGCTCTACACCGAGTTCTACAAGCACCTCACCGACAAGGCCATAGTTGTTGACAACCTTTCTGATTACCCCAAAATCGAGCCCCAGCTCATCAAGGACAACACGATTCTTGTCCCGCACGGCTCCTTTGTAGCACACCTTGGGATGGAACAAAACCGCAACATCAAGGCGATGTACTACGGCAACAAGAAAGTCTTGGACTGGGAGTCCGACCGGCTCAAGCAGCTTGAGTGGATGCAGAAAGCGGGCCTGAACGTGCCAAAGCAGTTCTCATCCGCAAGCCACATCGACCGGCCAGTCATAATCAAGCTCTTCGGCGCAGCAGGCGGCCGCGGGTACTTCCTTTGCAAGAACGAAAAGGACTTCAACGAACAGGAAAGCAGGGTCAAAGGAAGCGACTTTGTAATTCAGGAGTACATAGTCGGAAACACGGTGTACGTCCATTACTTCTACTCGCCGCTTACAGGAAAGCTTGAAGTCACAAGCATTGATAGGCGGTACGAGACCAACGTGGACTCGCTTGGCCGCATTCCCTTGCGCAACCAAAAAAACATCGACATCGAGCCGTCATTCGTAGTCATTGGCAACTACTCGCTTGTTCTTCGCGAGTCGATGCTGCAGGAAGCCTATGAGATGGGTGAGCGCGTTGTTGCTTACTCTAAAAAGATTGCCGGACCGAAAGGCTTGTTCGGGCCATTCTGCCTCGAAACCGTGGTCACTCCGGACTTGAAGTTCTACGTAATCGAGATTTCCGCGCGCATTGTTGCGGGAACAAACCTGTTCATCTCAGGCTCGCCCTACTCGGATTTGATGTACGGCACTCCGATGAGCACCGGACGGCGCATTGCAAAGGAAATCAAGGACGCAATAAACCAAGAGCGGTTGGACGAAATCCTTGGTTAGGAAAAAGAAATCGAAATCAAGAAAATAAAATCAAAGGCAACAATCGAAAGGTCGAAATCAACAATGAAAACCGCTTCCGCACTCATAGACTCAAAAAAACCAATTACCGTTGCTGTTCTTGGCTCGCACTCCGCACTTGAAGTGTGCGCCGGAGCCAAGGCAATGGGATTCAAGACTTTGGTGGTCTGCGAGAAAGGGCGCGACTCGGTGTATTCCCAGACTTACAAGACGCGCAAGGAAGGCGACCGCACCCTTGGCGTTGTCGACGATGTCCTTTTGCTGGATAAATTTTCCGATATTCTCAAGAAAGACGCAATTTCGGCACTTCAAAAACACAATTCCGTCTTCGTGCCGCACCGTTCTTTCCAAGTATATACCAACTTCAATTATGATTCCATTGAGAACGACTTTGCAGTGCCGATTCTCGGCTCCAGGATGCTTTTACGCGCAGAGGAGCGCACCCAGCCGCGCAACCAGTACTACCTAATGCAAAAAGCAGGAGTTCGCTATCCAAAACAGTTCAAGACTCCCGCAGAAATCGACAGGCTTTGCATAGTCAAAGTCAGCGAAGCACAGCGCACTTTCGAACGCTCATTCTTCTTTGCCTCAAACGCAAAGGACTTCGAAAAAACATCCGCTGAGAAAATCAAGAAAGGCGAAATAACCAAAGCCGCTCTTGACCAAGCTGTTATTGAAGAATTCATCATCGGCGTGCCAGTCAACTTCAACTACTTCCACTCGCCCCTGTCAGGACGCACCGAAATCCTTGGCACTGACGCGCGCCGCCAGACCAGCATCGACGGTTTCCTGCGGCTTCCAGCTGACTTGCAGCAGAAAGTCTCACAATTCATGACGCCATCTTTCGAAGAGTCCGGTCACTACGCCGTGACCATTCTTGAGTCCATGGTCGGGCAATGCCAGGAGATGGGCGAAAAGTTCGCAGCTGCCTGTCAAAAGGAGTATGCGCCCGGAATAATCGGCCCGTTTGCCTTGCAGTGCGCGGTTCTTCCCGGCCCGCCCAAGAAGGTGGCGGTTGTCTTTGACGTTTCGATGAGGATGCCCGGCTCGCCCGGAATCCAGTTCACTCCATACACGGGTTACCTTTACGGCGAGCAGATGAGCGCGGGAAAACGCCTCGCATATGAGTTGCAAAGGGCGGTAAAAGAAAAACGCCTTGACGAAATTTTGACTTAGGTAGACTATAATGGATTCCGAATTGAAAACACTCACTTCGTCTGAGTTAACCAAAAAAATTGATGAGTTTAGACTGAATTGGATAGCTACTTTTGAGGAAATAAAAAATGAGCCTATCGATCCATCTGCTTTTGAGTATATGGAAAACGCATTAGAGCTTTCTTCTAAACGTATAAACTTGGAAATAATGAAGCATAATCTTGTCCACAATAAAGATATTGTTCCTCTGGACCAAAAATTTCAGTTTTCTCTTATCGAAATTTCAATGTATATGGTAAAAGCTTATGCACTATCTACTTCAAAGTGGAGAGAAAAACACCCCGGTATTTTTTCATCACTCATATTATCACTAAAAGGCGTCAGAAAAATCAATCTAATTAATCTTGAACCACCAAAATAATCTATAGTTCAATGATGTGAATTTTTATGGACCAAAAGCCATTTCCCAAACCCCACTCAACAGTAATCGTAGGCGCCCAGTGGGGCGACGAGGGGAAGGGCAAGATTGTGGACGTGCTGGCGGAAAAAAGCGACATGGTAGTTCGCTACCAAGGCGGCCCCAACGCCGGGCACACGGTCTTAGTTGGCACCAAAAAGTTCAAGTTGCACTTATTGCCTTCGGGCGTCATCCGTGGCAAGCGCTCGCTCATCGGAGCAGGAGTAGTTCTTGACCCGCTTGCGCTCAAGACCGAGATGGAAGAAGTCCGCGCGGCTGGGGTGAAAATTACTCCCAAGGAATTGGGAATAGCCTATCGCACTCCACTCATCCTCCCCACTCACCGCTTGCTTGACGGAATCCAGGAGGAGTCCAAGAAAGGAAAGGCAGTCGGCACCACCAAGCGTGGAATCGGCCCGGCTTACTCGGACTTGGCGCTTAGGACTGCTTTGATGTTCACTGACGTTTTTGCAAAGGACTGGCCAAGCAAGCTCGAAGCAGCTGTCCACGGCCACGAGGAAATCCTTGGGAAGTTGTACAACACGAAAGTTGACGACGCGACCCGCAAGTCCATAAAGGAGCTTGAGGCAATCCCTGCTTACTTTGAGGGCTTCCAAGCCAACGTAAACTATGAAGTCAACGCCGCGCTTGACTCTGGAAAGAGAGTCCTTTTCGAGGGAGCCCAAGGCGCGCTCCTAGACAACTCTTTTGGCACTTATCCGTTCGTCACTTCCTCGCACCCGATTGCGGGAGGAGCCTGCGTCGGAGTCGGAGTGCCCCCGCGCTCAATAGAGAAAGTCGAAGGAGTGGTCAAGGCGTACTGCACCAGAGTAGGCTCCGGGCCTTTTGTGACCGAGCTTTCAGGAAAGGTCGCAGACGAGTTGCGCAACAAAGGCGGCGAGTTTGGCACCACAACCGGTCGTCCAAGGCGCACCGGTTGGATGGACTTGGTCGCATTACGCTTTTCAAACCGGCTGAACGGTTTTTCAGGGATGCACATTACCAAGCTTGACGTTCTTGGAGGGCAGAAGGAAATCCTGTTCTGCGACTCATACGAAATCGATGGCAAGAAAATCCGGGATTATCCTGCTGACCCGCTTGAAGCTGAGAGGGTAAAGCCCGTTTACCAGAAGATGGCCGGCTTTGGCGACATTTCGGAGAAAGAGTGGGAGGAAGTTGCAAAGCAGGGCAAGTCCAACGGGTTGGACGCGCTTCCGGCAAACGCAATCGCCTACGTCAAGAAAGTCAGCGAGCTTTCCGGAATACCCATAGTTTCGGTGTCAGTTGGGCCCGAAAGGGATTCAATCATATTTGCCAAATAGGGATATTTGCATAAACAAAGTGTTTTCTTATGGGAAAAATGAAGGAACTCAACCCAATCGAACCGGTATACCAGACCAACATCACGGGAGCACAGCTTCTTGCGCGCGGCAAGGTGCGCGACGTGTACGATGCAGGCGACAAGGTAGTCTTAGTTGCTACTGACCGGCTCTCCGCATTCGACGTCGTGTTTGATGACCCCATCCCGCAGAAGGGCGCGGTGCTCAACCAGATTTCCGCGTTCTGGTTTGAAAAAACAAAGAACATTGTTGAGAACCACTTTATTTCATCCGACGTTTCCACTTATCCCAAGCCATTCTCGGATTACCCTGACTTGCTCAAGGCGCGCTCAAGCCTGGTCAAAAAGACCAAGCCAATCCGGCTTGAGTGCGTTGTCCGCGGCTACCTTTCAGGCTCGGGCTGGTCAAGTTACCGCGATTCCGGCCAAGTCTGCGGCATAAAGCTGCGGCAGGGGCTGAAGGAATCCGAGCGCTTGGACGAACCCATTTTCACTCCGACTACCAAGGCGGACGTTGGCCACGACGAGCCGGTCAACGAGGGCAACGCCAAGGAAATCGTTGGCAGTACCGAGACTTTTGAGACTCTCAAGGATTATTCAATCAAGCTCTACAAGTTCGCCTCGGATTATGCGGCAAAGAAGGGAATAATCATTGCGGACACCAAGTTTGAGTTTGGTTACCTTGACGGAAACGACGGAAAGGGCAACAACGGCAAAATCATTCTAATCGACGAAGCCCTTACGCCCGACTCAAGCAGGTTCTGGCCTGCTGAGCTTTACGCTCCGGGAAGCAACCCGCCGTCGTACGACAAGCAGTTCGTAAGGGATTACGTTTCATCAATCGGCTGGAACAAATTGCCGCCCGCGCCAAGGCTTCCGCAAAACGTCATCGACAGGACGACTCAGAAGTACTTGGAAGCGTACGAGAAGCTGACTGGGCAGAAAATTGAATGATTGGTCGCAATGGCTACTGTTTCCTACGAGGATTTTTCAAAAGTCGACCTGCGGACAGGCAAAATCATCCAAGTTGAGGACTTTCCCGCCGCAAGAAAGCCGGCTTACAAGGTCAAAGTTGACTTTGGCCCGGAAGTCGGAATCAAGTGGTCGAGCGTGCAGGCTACCAACTACCCCAAAGACGAGCTTGTAGGAAAGACCGTCATCGGCGTAGTGAACTTTTCTCCAAAAAACATCGCAGGTTTTCTTTCTGAAGTGCTCCTCTTGGGCGTGCCGGGTGAGGACGGGAAGCTTTCGCTTTTGGTGCCAAGCAAGCCTGCGAAAGTGGGCGAAAAAGTGTATTGACTTATTTTCTCCTTATAAGACCAAAAGGCATTAAATCCGGGGTATGCAAAAGTATTATGCAGGTAAAGCCATGAAGCCAGTGTACCTTGAGGTGCACGTCCTTAGTGCTTCTTGGTGCTGCATATTTACCAGACGTGGTAAACCTCTTGTTCTATCTTCACTAGGTCAATGAACGTCGAGTCTGAGTGTTCGAACTTCTGGAAGCAAGCCCAGGCGAGGACGTCCGCAAACTGCAACCCCGCCCACGCGTGGGAGTGGCTGTGGTTGATGGTTATTTTTGCGTTTGACGCCAGTATCTTGCAGAAGTAGTTGTTGAAGTCCTGCTGGAGAAGCTGCTTTCCCTTCGACTTGTCTATCCGGATGTCCAAGTCGTCTTCCGTCTCAAGGTTCTTTGCAAGCTTTCCGGCCACATAATTGTACAGCTTGTTCTTGTCGTTTTTGAGGTATTCGCTGTAAATCTTCTTTTTTTCAAGCACCACGTACATCGCCTTGGCGCCGCTAATCTCACCTATCTTGCAAAGCATGTGCCTGCGGATGTCGTCTGACGAGTGGCAGGCCTTGATTTCAGCCGCCTTTGACAGCTCTTTCCTGAACTTGTTGCGCCGCATGTTCTTGATTACGCGGTCAAGGGGCGCATAGTCGAAGACAATAAGCGCGGACAGTATCAAGTATTTAGACCCCGCCGCGCCCAAATCGCCGCTTTCATCTATGTAGACGTACTTCTGCACCAAAACGCGCCTTTTTGCTTCCAGTCCAATTTTACAGGTTTAGATTGGCTGTGAATCCCTTTTAAACGTCGGTTTATACAATTTTACTACTAACCGCCGTTGCTTTCTTCGCGGTTCTGGCAGATTCTCAAGCTTAGGGTAAAGGGGTTTTCATATATGGCTTCGTCGCATTCGCCGCTGGCAGTAATAATGATGGGCTCAAAATCCGACGTCGAGACTGCAAAGAAGGTCGCAGAGACCCTCAAGGAGTTCGGCATCGAGTCCGAAATGCGAGTCGCTTCGGCACACAAGACCCCTGAGAACGCGATTACGATTGCAAAGGAGTATGAAAAGCAGTCCAAGGAAGGACGCAAAATAGTCGTCGTTGCAGTAGTGGGAATGTCCAACGCGCTTTCAGGGATGCTTGCAGGAACCACCAGCCTCCCAATCGTGACCATCCCCAACTCGGACAACGAGCACGACATCTTTTCCTGCCTTCGCATGCCTTCGGGCATTTCGCACATGACGATTTTGGGCGCTCAGAACGCCGGGCTTTCCGCTGCAAAGATACTTGCAATCGGCGACTCAAAGCTTTCTGCAAAGATTTCGGAGTACCAAAAGAAGGTTTCCGACAAGGTTTTCGCGGCTGATGACGAACTGCGCGGCTAACAAGTGTGAGACTATTGGCACAACCATGCAAGATTCACAGGATAGAAGTCACCACAAAGACGGGATGCAGAGACCCGGTTGCACAGGGAGTGCAGTCTGGTGCAAAAACCGACCTCGGGATTTCCGGCCTGAACGCGGTGAGGATGGCTGAAGTCTATTACCTTTCATCTGACTCCGTCGAATTGACCAAAGAAAAGCTCGTCACGCTTGCAGAACAGCTCTTCTGCGACCCTGTAATACAAGAATACTCGATTGATTCCTCAATCCTCAAAGTCAACTGGCCAAAATCCGAAGTCAGGTTCCTTGACGGCGTAACTGACAACACCGGCGCAGCGGCATCCGAAGGGGCTGCGGATGTGCTTGGCGTTGCGAATGGCTCGATTCACGTGCAAAGCTCAAGGATTTTTGCATTCGATGGCATTTCAGAAGAGAAAGTCAAGGAGATTTCAAGCGGGATGCTTGCAAACGCGATGATCCAGAGATTCGAGATTTTGAAATAGTAAATTCGAAGAGATTATTTTCATGGAAAACGAAAAAGCAGTGCACTTTGTGGAACTGGACTCTGACGGTCTTGCCCAGCTCTCGCAATCCATGCTCCTCTCCCTCGATGCTGTTGAGATGAAGAAGGTTCAGGACCACTTCGTCAAGCTTGGCAGGAACCCCACTCAGGCAGAGCTTGAGACTGTCGCCCAGACTTGGAGCGAGCACTGCAAGCACAAGACGTTCACAGCTGAAATCGAGTACGACAACGGCTGCGGCAAAATCGAGAAAATTGACGGCCTGTTCCGCTCGCTCATCCGAAAGGCAACCCTTGACGTCAAGGCCAAGCTTGGAAAGCGCGGGGAAGATTGGCTCGTATCAATCTTTGTGGACAACGCAGGCATAGTCAAGTTCAACGAAAAATACGATTTTGCATTCAAAGCAGAGACCCACAACCACCCGTCCGCGCTCGACCCGTTCGGAGGAGCGAACACCGGAGTCGGCGGGGTAATCCGCGACGTGTTGGGCGCTGGCCTTGGTGCCAAGCCTTACTTCAACACCGATGTATTTTGTCTTGCACCACCGGATTTCGACCCGGCAAAGGTTCCCGAAGGCATACTTGCGCCAAAGCGCATACTTCGCGGAGTGGTAGCAGGAGTGCGCGACTACGGCAACCCGATGGGCATACCCACAATTAACGGAGCGTACTACTTCCACGAAAATTATCTGGGCGCACCTTTGGTGTTCTGCGGAACCGGCGGTTTTATGCCCCGCGGAATGCATTTGAAGGAAGCAAAAGTTGGCGATGCGATAATCACGGTTGGCGCGGAAACCGGCCGCGACGGAATCCACGGCGCGACTTTCTCCTCAATAGAGCTTGACGCTAATGCCTGCACTGGTGCAGTGCAAATCGGAAACCCGATTGAGGAGCGCAAGGTAATGGATGGCTTGCTTTTAGCCCGTGACAAGGGGCTTTACAATTTTGTGACCGACTGCGGCGCAGGCGGATTCTCCTCGGCAGTCGGCGAGATGGCTGAAAGCCTTGGCTGTGAAGTGTGGCTTGAAAAAGCGCCACTCAAGTACAAAGGGCTCAAGCCGTGGGAAATCTGGGTGTCCGAGTCGCAGGAGCGCATGATTCTTTCCGTTTCGCAGGACAAGGTTGCCGAGCTAGTTGAGCTTTTCAGGCGCGAGAACGTGCAGGCAGTTGTAATCGGCAAGATTACTGGGACCAAGCGGCTCGTAGTAAAGCACAACGACGACATAATCTGCGACTTGGAGTGCGATTTCCTGCACAAGGCGGTTCCCAAAAAGAAAATGGCTGCAAAGAAAAGAATTTTGGTTGTTGGGGCGAAGAAAAAAGTCGAGGTTCCAAAAGATGTTTCTGCCGAACTCACAAAAATTCTTTCAAGCTGGAACACCTGCTCAAAAGAGTGGACTGTCCGCCAGTACGACCACGAAATCCAGGCGCACAACGTAGTCAAGTCGATGAACGGCAAGCTGATGGATGGCCACGGTGACGCGTCGGTGCTTCAGCCTTTCGTCGAATCCTACGAAGGAATCGCCATTGCCAATGGCTTGAACCCGCTTTACGGCACAATAGATGCTTACGCGATGGCTGCAAGCGCAATCAACGAAGCCATGAGAAACGTGGTCTGCGTTGGCGGAAACCCAAAAGAGACCGTGCTTTTGGATAATTTCTGCGCTCCCAGTCCCAAGAACCCCGAAAACCTCGGCGACGTTGTTGAGGAGTGCAAGGCCTGTTACGATTATTCAGTCGAGTACCTCACACCGTTTGTGAGCGGAAAGGACAGCTTGCACAACGAGTTCAAGCTTGCAGACCGTACCATCCCAATCCCGCCAACTCTTTTGATTAGCGCAGCTGCAAAGGTGCCCGATGTGCGCAAGTGTGTGACTGCTGACTTCAAGAAAGAAGGCAACGCGATTTACTTGGTCGGCAAGACCTTCGAGGAACTCGGAGGCTCGCAATATTATTACCAAAACAAAGTCGAAGGCGGCTCTGCTCCCAAAGTCAATGCAAAAGAGTCGAAAAAGGTTTTCGAATCAATGCACTCCGCAATCAACTCCGGCTTAGTGCGCGCCTGCCACGACTGCTCCGAAGGCGGCTTGGGCGTTGCTGTTGTTGAGATGTGCTTTGGCTCCGAATTGGGTGCGGAAATAGATTTGGGAAAAGTAGTGTATGCCGGCGAAAAGCGTGACGATTTCGTCCTATTCGCCGAATCCAACTCTCGGTTCGTAGTCGAAGTTGAGCCTGCGAATGCCGCAAAGTTCGAGCAGGCGCTTTCCGGATTGCCAGTTGCAAGGATTGGCTCGGTCACTTCTGCAAGCGGCGCAAAGTTCAAAGTCACGGGCCTTGCAGGAAAGGCAATCATCGAGTCAGACGTTTCAAAGTTCAAGTCGGCTTGGAAAAAGCCGATGGATTGGTAAGCAGAAAAAACGAATGAAAGGAACACCAAAATGGCAATTCAAAAATCTGCAAAGGAAAAGGCAAACGCCGACGCACTTCGCGTTCTCGTAATGCGAGCGCCGGGCATCAATGCTGACGAGGAAACCGCGCTTGCGTTCGAGCTTGCAGGCGCAAACCCTGAGCGTGTGCACATACTTGAGCTTTTGGAAAAGCGCAAGAAGCTTTCCGACTACGACATCGCAGTCATTCCCGGAGGGTTCTCGTACGGCGATTACATTTCTTCAGGTAAAATCCTTGGGAACAAAATCAAGTTCAACCTGCGCGACGACTTTGACAAGTTCATCCGCGCAGGCAAGCCGGTTCTTGGAATCTGCAATGGCTTCCAAGTCTTGGTCAAGGCGGGTATGCTTCCCGGTGGAGACGACGGGAGCTTCTCCAAAAAGCCCACTTGCACTCTCTTCCAAAACGACCTCGGCAGGTTCCAGGACCGCTGGGTTCACTTTGCCAAGGTTTCCAAAAACCGCGAGATTATGGCCGGAGTGCAGAAGATTTTCTGCCCAATAAACCACGGCGAAGGAAAGTTCATACCGCAGTCCAAGGAATTGCTTGAGGAGCTTTACGCAAACGACCAAGTCATATTCAAGTTCACTACTGCCGAGGGAAAAATCGCGGACAAGTTCCCGGACGTGCCCAACGGCTCTACTGACGCAATCACTGGCATCTGCAACCGCACAGGCAACGTGATTGGCCTGATGCCGCACCCCGAAAAATACCTTTATCCACAGAACGACCCATATTGGTGTATAAATGGCCTACAAAAGGCCAGCGCCGACGGCAGGGGCTTCTTTGAATCAATAGTCAAGTTCGGCCAAAAGGCAAAGGAAAAAGGCGGTTAGCAAAATGACAAAGAAAATCCAAGAGCTCACATATTCCAAGTCCGGCGTTGACCGCAAGGCACGCGCCAAGGCCAAGGACTTCTCGGCTTTTGGCCGCACTATGGCCGTTGGCACGTTCCACACCCCATTCCTTAACCTCGTAAAGAGCGGGGATACGCAGTTCTCTGCGCTCCTTGCAGACGGCGTTGGAACGAAAATCCTCCTAGCGCAGCTTGCGGACAAGCACGACACAATCGGAGTCGACGGGGTTGCAATGGTCGCAAACGACGCCGCACGCTGCGGCCTTGATTGCAGGCTGCTGGTAGACATCATTGACATCCACCACTCCGACAAGGCGCTCATTTCCCAGCTAATCACCGGAATCGAGGCAGGAGCCAAGCAAGCTGGCTGCGCAGTAGTGGGCGGCGAGACTGCCGACGTGCCAACCTTGGTTGCGGGAGTCGGCAAGAATCCCTACAACCTCAACTTTTCCCTTTATGCCGAGGCTGAAAAGGAAGACATCATCCTAGGCACCGGGTTGAAGCCCGGCGACGCAATCATCGGTTTGGAAAGCTCGGGAATCCACAGCAACGGCTTTTCCCTCGTCCGGCAAGTCCTGTTCTCGCAGTGGGGCGGCTACTACCAAGACCCGTTTGTAATTGTTGACGGCCTTGACAAGCCGCTCATTGAGGAGTGCCTGACTCCGACAAGGATTTATGCCAAGGCAGTCCGCGCGTTCCAAAAGTCAACCGGCTTTGCAAAGGCAGCTGTGCACATAACAGGGGATGCTTACCCCAAGTTCGACAAGCTCTTTGCATTCAACCGGGGTGTTGGGTTGGAATTCGACAACTTCGAGCCACAGCCGATCTTTGGGGTCCTGCAGGCAACTGCAAGGAAGATGGGAAAGGCCATAACTGACGAGGAGATGCTCCGCACGTTCAACATGGGTTGGGGGTTTGCTCTCATAGTGTCCGAAGAGAATGCCGAGGGCGCAATGGATTTCTTTACAAACAACGGCCTTGCGTGCGAGCGCATAGGCTCGGTCAATTCCAAGGCAGGCCGCATCGAGGCAAAGTACAACGGCAAAAACTACGGCCTAGTCTAGCGAGTTTCTTTTTGAAAGGTGAAAATTATCTTTGTTCCCGGTAACTTTGTACAAAAAGCTCAAGCGCGGCCCGCAGGTCATAACCCTAAAGGACGCCTCGACAATATCGGCATACACCGGGGTTGCTCCGGGAGACCGCGTGCTTGACGCGGGAGCCGGAAGCGGCTTTCTTACAATCTACCTTGCCTCGATTGTCGGAAAAGAAGGCAAGGTTTACTCTTATGACATCCGCGAGGACTTCGCCGAGTTAGTGCGAAAAAACGTCGAAAAAGCAGGGTTTACTGACCGGGTTGAATTGAAAGTCGGCGACGTGTTTGCAAAAATCGAGGAGACTGAGCTTGACTTGGTCAACTTGGACATGGCGTGCTCGGAAAAAGCGCTCCCGAATGCATTCGCAGCACTGCGTGCCGGCGGGTACTGCACCGGTTACCACCCCAACGTCGAGCAAGTCAAGGCGTTCGTGACCGTTGGAGCCGAGCTTGGGTTTGAGCACATCATTTCGCTTGAGACCATTGAGCGCGAGCTTCTTGTGCGGCCGCACGGCTGCAGGCCAGCAACAACCGGGCTTACTCACACTGGCTACATAACTATTTTAAGGAAGCCAAAGGAAGCGGCCAAGCCTAAAACGGTTACGGCATAACCCGATAGTCCCCCGCTGGGCATTAGGCTTATTTTTTCAGGGCGTACGCTGCAAGGAACAGCGCAAAGCTTGAAAGCGCGATTGCAGCTCCTGTTGCCACGCCTATGTAGTAGGATGCGATTATGCCTACCCACACTGATAGGATTCCAAAAACTGCCGAGAGCGCAAGCGTGGTCGTAAAGTCCTTTTTCAGTTGCAGTGCTGCAAGGGGTGGGATTATCATAAGGGCTGACACGAGCATAATGCCTGCCACGCGCAGTGCAAGCACAACCGTAATCCCGACGAGTCCGAAAAAGATGTAGTTGATTGCCGAGACCGGCATCCCGCTTGCCTTGGCGCTGTCTTCGTCAAATGAAATGTAGAACAGCTGCTTGCGCAGTATCGCAATCGTCACAATGACTATTGCCCCAAATACCGCTATGAACTGCAAGTCTTGGCTTGTGATTGCAAGGATGCTCCCAAATAGGTAGGACATAAGGTCCACGCTTGTTGCCTTGGCAAGCGAAAGCAAAACAATTCCCGTTGCAAGCCCGACTGGAAGCAAAAGGCCGATTGCCGCGTCCCCTGAAATCTTCATCCGCTCGCGTATGCGGTTGATCCCAAGCCCCGAAAACAAAGCGACAATGCCCGTAACAACTAGCACGTCCGCTTTGAGCACAATTGCCGCGGCAATCCCTGCAAGGCTTGCGTGCGCGATGCCGTCAGTCATGAACGAAAGCTTGCGTAGCACGATGAATAGGCCAAGGATTGCACAGATTACTGCGACTATCGTTCCTGCGATGAACGCGTTCTGGATGAATTGGTAGGAAAAAAGCTCAAGCATTTTGTCATTGCCTCTTTATGCGCCATGCTCGTGGCCGTGCGTGATTGCGTGCACGCCGTGGCCGTAGGCCTTCGGGAGCGCGCCGCTCTTTGCGATGTCTTTGGGGTGGCCGCAATAGAACACCTTGCGGTTGATGCAGATTACCTTGTTGACAATGTAGGACATGAACGTAAGGTCGTGCGAGATTATGACTATGGTCATCCCCGCCTTGTTGAGCCGCTCAAGGAGGCAGCAGAACTTTTCCTGCTGTGCAGAGTCAATACCTGTTGTCGGCTCGTCAAGCAAGAGGAGGTCGGGCTTTGAGACGAGTGCGCGTGCAAGGAATACGCGCTGCATCTGGCCGCCTGAAAGCTCGCCGATGCGCTTGTTGCTTTGGCTTTCCAAGCCGACTTCGTGCAGGGCGTTGGAAACCTCTTTCTTTTGCCCAGCAGAAAGCGGCATGATTCCCTGCGATTGTGCAAGGCCCATTGACGCGACTTCAAAGACGCTTGCCGGGAAGTTCGGGTCAAACTGCACCTTTTGGGGCACGAAGCCAACCCGCGACCATTCCGAGAACTTGGCCTGGTCTTTTCCAAATAGCCTTACCTTGCCAAAAGTCGGCTTCTCCAAGCCAAGCGCAAGCTTGAACAGCGTGCTCTTGCCGGCGCCATTTGGGCCGATGATTCCAAGGAAGTCGCCTTTTTGGACTGCAAAAGAGACCGACTCGATGGTGGGCTCGCCTGCGTATGAGAACGAGATTTTTTCGAATTCAAGTACTGCGGGTTTGCCGACGTTCTTTTTCATGAGAGTACCCTTGCAAGCGTATTCACATTGTCACGCATTACGGACAGATAATCCTTGCCTTTTGCGCGGTCATCCGCAGTCAGGGTGGCAAGCGGGTTGAGGTATTCTACCGTGCCGTTGATTTCCTTCGCAATGGCAACCGCTGCGCGCGGGTCCAAGAAAGGCTCTGCAAATATTGTGGTGATGTTTGTAGCACGCGCGGTGTCCACAATAGTGGCCATCTCCTGCGCGCTCGGCTCGTCGCCTGCAAACTCCTCGATTACTGCCGCATAAGACAGGTTGTACCTTGCGTTGAAGTAGGTGAACGCGGGGTGGAACCCCACGTACTTGCGGCTTGAGAGGTTGGCAGTGCGGTTTTCGATGTAAGTGTCCAGCTCATCCAGCTGGGTGTAGTAGTCCGAAGTGCGCGCCTGGTAGTATGCCGAGTTTGCAGGGTCAACTGAGATTAGCGCGTTCTTTATCCACAGGATTTCCATCTTGGCCATCATCGGGTTAAGCCACACGTGCGGGTCGTAAAACCCGTGGTCCTTGTCTTCCGCCTCAACCAGCGAAAGCCCCGCAGATGCTTCGATTACGCGCACGGACTGCGGGAGCGTCTTTGCAACACGAGCAGCATAAGGCTCCAGGCCAGCGCCGTTGAACACGAATACGTCCGCAGAGTTGATGAGCTCCAAGTCCTTGGGGCTTGGCTCGTAGGAGTGCGGGTTGGTGCCATCCGGAAGAAGGTTCACCACCGTGGCGTTTTCGCCTGCGACTTGTTTTGCGAAGTCCTCAAGGAAGTACGTGGTGACTACGACTATGGGCTTGTGGTATGTGGTGGTTGGAGTCGGCGTGAGGCTTGCGGTAAGTGTAGTGGTGGGTGTCGGCGTTGCCGTTGTCCCGGCCTGCGAGACGCAGCCTGCAAGCAGGAGGCAAAAGAGAAGGCATATGCTGAGAATTTTGAAGTCCATTTTTTCCCCTGTAGTATCCAACGCGTGCAAGGTTATTAATAATTGACCAAATAGTTAATAACTTTCAAGCGGAGTTTTTATTGGTGTTATTAACAAATGGCCATAATCAGCATTTCCGTTGACGACGACACCCTCAAGGCGGCTGACGAGGCGGTTGAAAAGATGAAAATGCGCAACCGCTCCGAACTGTTCCGCAGGGGCGTTGAGAGCGTCCTTTCGGAAGTGAGGCAAAACGACGCGCTACCCCAAAACTCGGACGCAGTGCTCATAGTCATGCACGACGAGGATGCCGAAGGCGAAGTCACGGCAATCAAGCACAACTACGAAAAGATTACCGTGATGCAGACGCATACGCACGTCGGAGCAGACAAGTGCCTTGAGGTGTTCGTGCTAAAGGGCGATGGGAAGAAGATGTCCGCATTTTCGCAGGAGCTCCTCTCAAACCGGAAAATCCAGTATTCAAAGCTCGTGAGGACCTGATCAGCGCCCGGGTTTGTCCCTGGTTGGCTATCCGACTACTATTTCTTCATCGCACGCAGTGCCGTTCCAGCCTGTGTTGCAGGCGCAAGTCAGGTTCTCGTCGCACGTCCCGTGCAGGCAGGACGGGTCGCATACGGGCTTGTTGCAGGACAGGCCATCCCAGCCCGCGTCGCATTGGCACTGGTGGCTTTCAGAGCAGGTCCCGTGGAGGCACTCAGGAGAGCATGTCGGCGTGTCGCAAGTGGTCCCATTCCATCCTATTGGGCAGGTGCACGTGCGGTTTTGGTTGCAAGTCCCGCGCAGGCACTCAGGCTCGCACGAAATTTCCGAGCAGTCCTCGCCTGTAAAACCGGGCTTGCATTCGCACTGGTGCTGGTCGTTGCACTTCGAGCCGTTCTTGCACTCAGGCTTGCACATTGTGATGTTGCAGGATTCACCAGACCACAAGTCGTCGCAGAAGCAGGCGCGGTCGGTCCGGCAGCTGCCGTGGATGCAGGGCTTGTCGCAGACCGGCACGTTGCAAGTCAGCCCCTGCCAGTTCTTGGCGCACTGGCAAGTGTGGTTCTGTGCGCACACGCCGTTGACGCAGTCAGGCGAGCATACTGGAATCGTGCATTGGGCGCCTGTCCAGCCGGCTTCGCAGCCGCAGGTGTTTGGCGCGATGCAAGAGCCGTGGTTGCAGGACAAGTTGCAAATCGGGACGTCGCAGGCAGTGCCGTTCCAGCCGGACTGGCAGCCGCAAGTGACATTGTCAGCGCCAAGCTTTCCGTGCAGGCAAAGAGGGTTGGCCGCGGGCACCCCAAAAGCGGAAGTTATTGACGACTTTATCTGATCGTTTGAATATGCAATATACGAAATTACCCCGAGCGCAAGCAACGCGCCGAGTATAACGTACGATATTTGGCCCCTGCTTTGAGTGTTTTCCATAGCTATCCGCTTTGGCATTGTATCCATTAACCATCGTTGGCATTATAAAACGTAAGCTCTTGCATTCCGCGCAGTTGGTGCGTGTGCTGGCGTAAAAAATAAAAAAAAATTAGGGGAGTAGCCGCAGCTTAGGCGGCCGCTGTTGAAAATCCCGATACTGTAAAGAACAGCACAACCAGCACTATCAGGATTACCAGCAGCACTCCGGGTATGAGCAGCGTTGCAATCGCGCGCATCGTGCTGTACTTGTGTACGTTGCGGAGCACAAGCACCGTCAAATAGAACCCGTAAATCAGTATCACCAGGTTCAGGATGCGGAAGATAAGTTCCGCGCTGCCGGTGTGCACAGGCGAGCTGAACGTGAACGACGACGGCTTGACTAGGAGGTTGAACACGAACTCAAATGCCGCGTTTGCAACCATTATTGGCACCTGCACGAACGCTAGGGCGTACGTCTGTGCCTTGTAGTCGCCTTTTCCTCCCAAAAGCTTCGCAAACATCAGGACGATTCCCGATGATATCATCACCATTATTGGTACGATGATTATTCCTGCGATTATCACGCCGATTATTGAGCTTACGACTTCGGCCTGGCCATAGTATGCGAGCACGATGTCATTGAGGAGCAGGCTGATGACTCCCCCGATTGCCGCCCACTTGGCTGCAGTCATAAGGTCCGGCTTTGCTTTGAACTTTGAAAAGAACTTGTACGGGTGAATGATGGCTTGCTGCCACGCAACACAATCCTTGCCTAAATCCATGATACCCTACGCCCCCTAGGCGCCTTGCGCCCCTTATACAGATAACCATTTGCAGGGTATAAATGGCTAACCTTTCCGGTTTTGCGTTCCTGGCAGCCAGCACCATTATTATTCCCAAAAGCAGAAGACATCCTTACACGCAATTGGGTGGTTTGGATGGGTAGCCTTTTCCTTAAAGAAAATGACGCTTGGAAGATTGCCGCAAGCATCACAATCCCGCTTGCAGCCGGCGCGATAGGCGCATTCTTTACCCTGCCTTCGATTTCAACTTGGTACAGCCAGCTTGCAAAGCCGGCGTTGAACCCACCCAACTGGGTTTTCGGCCCGGTGTGGACTGCGTTGTATGTCCTGATGGGCGTCGCGTTCTACCTTGCGTGGAAAAAGGGGTTCAAAGGCGCAAGCCGGAACACTGCCATCGGGGTTTACGGCCTGCAGCTTGCCCTTAACACCCTGTGGTCAGTGGTGTTCTTTGGCTGGCACTCGCCCATTGCCGGCCTGTTTGTCATAACCTTGCTTTGGATTTCGATTGCTGCGACAATTGCGGTTTTTTATAGGATATCCAAAACAGCTTCTTGGATTTTGCTGCCTTACCTTGCCTGGGTTAGTTTCGCTTCATATTTGAATTATTCCATTTGGATACTCAATTGATGGCGGTTGATTTGACTTATGCGCATTACCTTCCTTGGCACTAACGGCTGGTTTGCAACGCAAACCGGCAACACCAACTGCACGCTCGTAGAAACTGACGAGCGCTACATCGTCTTTGACGCAGGTGACGGCATCCGCAGGCTATTGGAGTTTGCCCCGGACCAATCCAAGCCCCTTGACATATTCATCTCGCACTTCCACCTCGACCACATCATCGGCCTGCACCAGCTTTGCAGGTTCCACTACAAAAGGATACGCATCTTCGTCCAGCCGAAGGGAGGCAAAATCATCAGGATGCTCCTTGACCACCCGTTCACCGACCCGCTTTCAAGCCTTCCGAACGTACGGGTAGACGAGCTCAAGATTGGCGAGAACAAAATCTCGGATTCAGCGGGCTCCTACACCGTGCAGGCGGCGTGGCTTTCACACGCCGACCCTTGCATCGGCTTCCGGCTTGAGCTTTCGCAAAAGGCAAGGAAAAAAGCCATTGCCCACTGCCTTGACAGCGGGCCGTGCGATGCAATCTTGGAGCTTGCGGCTGGGGCGGACTTGCTGATTACCGAGTGCGGCAACACTCCCGGCGAGGAGAACGACCCTGCTTGGCCGCACATGAACCCCGAGCTTGCGGCAGGGATTGCAAAGGACGCGAAGGCCAAGGCACTTGCGCTGACGCACTTTGCAGCGCACAAGTACCCCGAGCTTTCCGACCGGAAGGCAGCCTGCAAGGCCGCAAAAGCAGTTTTTGGAAACACCATCTGTGCAAGCGACGGCATGGTTATTGAAATTTAAGTTTAGGGCGGGAAAATCCAAAAAAAATGTTGCCTAAAAAAAGAGAAAATGAAAAGAAAAAAGGAAGCGGGTTTCAATTCCCCGTCTTATTGTTTACCACTTGTTGTGGAAGTACGCCTTGAACTTGTTGGGCACGTACAAAAATACTGCTGCTGCAAGCGACAGCGATATGAGCTTGTCCACAATGTTCACAAGCAGCGTCTCGACAAACGATGCGATTGCCACGTTGGGCAAGAGCCGGTAGAGTGCTTCCTGTATGTATATGGTCGAGCCGTACGTCGGGAACTTCCCGAATGCCACGAGGCTTATGGAAAACACGATGAACGTGTTTGTGATTGCAAGCACCAAGCAAGCCATGAGCAGCTTCCAAGGCTCCTTGAGCGTGATCCAGCCGTCCTTGTAAAGCATCCAGGTTGCGAACGCCACCCATATGCTTGAGAATGCCCACACCCACTGCGACGAGCCCCAGGCAAAGTATGCCATTGCCACGTTGTACAGGACTCCGCCCGCAACCCCTGCCCACAGGCCTGCGACCATTACCGCAAGCGAGGTTGCCCACGTGTCTATGAAGCACGGGAGCTTGGCGGTGTAGGTGAGTATTGCAGTGATGTAGTTGAGCACTGCGACGAGGATTACGAACACGAACGCCGCAAGCATGGATACGTGCATCGATTTTGCCTTTTGCGGCGCAGCTGCTGGCACGGCCTTGTGGACTGCAACGTTCTTTGCGTGCACGGCCTTTCTTGCCCGCACTACTTTCCTTGCCTTTCCGGCTTTTGGTTTCCTAGCCATATTCCCAATTCCCTCGTCAAACCCCTGTCGGGCTTATTCCTAACGGGTTAATTTTGCCGCCTTTATATCAGTTGCCAATCCGGGGGCGCGTGCGCGGGCCTGCTGTTTTTGCGACGGAACCGCCAAAAGTGGGAAAATAGTGGGATTTATATATTTTGCCTGCGATTATTGATGATTCAAGCTTTACGGGGTGCAGAAAAGATGGCTTACAACGCAATATCGACTACAAAAGGCGGTCCAGTTCATCTCTGCCCCGCAACCTTTGCGCAAGCTTAAGATTGCAATCCCCAAAGGCAAGCTCTTTGACAAGGTAAGCAGCCTCCTATCCGAGGCTGGCCTTGGGCTTTCGCAGAACGGCCGCAACTACCGGCCAAAGTGCGCGGACTGCGAAATCGAAGTCAAGGTCCTCAAGCCCCAAAACATTCCCAAGTTGGTCGAGCTTGGCTCGCAGGACGTCGCATTCACAGGGTACGACTGGATAGCTGAAGAAGGCGCGCAAGTAAGCGAGCTTTTAGACACCGGATTCGACCCGGTAAAGATAGTTGCGGCGATTCCTGCAGCAACCGCCCCCGGCTCCCTACAATCCCGCAAAATCCGCGTTGCTTCGGAGTACGAAAACCTCACCAAGAGCTTCCTTTCGTCCAACGGCCTGGACTTCGTGTTCATCCGCTCCTTTGGCGCAACCGAGTCCTTTGTGCCCGAAGACGCGGACATGATAGTGGACAACTCCTCCTCAGGGACCACGCTCAAGGAAAACGGGCTTTCAATTTACGCGGAAATACTGTCCTCCTCCACGCGGTTTGTGGCAAACAAGGACGCACTTTCCGACCCGTGGAAGGCCCAAAAGATTGCCGACATCCTGCTTTTGCTGACAAGCGTAATTGAGGCCCGCAAGCGGCTGCTTATCGAGATGAACGTGCCGCAGGACAAGTTCGAAGCCATCCTTCCGGCGCTTCCATCAATGAAGGCGCCCACAGTATCAAAACTCTACGGCGAAAAGCAGGAAGGCTACGCGGTGAAGACTGCGGTGCTAAAGGACCAGGTTCCCGCGCTCATCCCGCGGCTGAAGGCCCTTGGCGCTACGGACATACTAGTCTATTCGCTTCGGCAGGTGACATTATGAACGGGAACCTAGCCGCAGGAACGGAAAACCGGTCTGCAGAAGTCTGCCGCAGGACAAAAGAGACTTCGATTAGCGTGCGCTTGAACATTGACGGTTCCGGAAAGTATGCCATCAAGACGCCAATCGGTTTTCTTTCCCACATGTTCGAGGCGTTTGGAAAGCACGGCCTCTTTGACTTGGAGCTTGAGGCAACCGGCGACTTGCAAGTTGACCAGCACCACCTGGTTGAGGACTGCGGAATCGTGCTCGGACAGGCGTTCAAGGAAGCCCTTGGCGACAAAGCAGGAATCAACCGCGCGGGATACTTTGTGTTCCCGATGGACGAAGCCCTTGCAATAGCCGCGGTGGATGTCAGCGGAAGGCCCTTCCTGCAGTACGACGCCAAGTTCGAGCGGCGGTTCTGCGGGGAGCTTGACACCGACGTGCTTGCGGACTTCTTCCAAGGGTTTGCCAACGGCCTAGGCGCGAACGTGGCCATAAGCATACCCGCAGGCAGAAGCGACCACCACAAGATAGAGGCGCTGTTCAAAGCCTTCACGAAAGCGATGAAGATGGCGTGCTCCAAGGACGCGCGGGCAATGGGCAGCACGCCCAGCACGAAAGGAATGATTTGAGAAAATTCAGGGTTTGATGGAAATGATTGCAATAGTGGATTACGGCGCAGGAAACCTGTCCAGCGTGCGCAATGCACTGCAAAAGCTCGGCATAAAAAGCAAGGCAACTTGCGACCCTGCTGAGGTTCTTGCAGCGGACCGCGTCATCCTTCCCGGAGTCGGCTCGTTTGGCTTTTTGATGCAAAGCCTGCGGCAAAAAAGTTTGGATGCCGCCCTAGTGCAATCCATCAACCAAGGAACGCCTTTTTTGGGAATCTGCCTTGGGATGCAGGCGCTGTTTGAGGAAAGCGAGGAAAGCGCGGGTGTGGCCGGGCTTGGGGTGTTCAAAGGCAAGGTCGTGCGGTTCAGTCAGGGGAAGGTGCCCCAAATAGGCTGGAATGAAGTAGTGCCGAAAGCAGGAGGTGAAGGGCTCTTGCGGGAAGGATTCGCCTACTTTGTCAATTCCTACTATTGCGCCCCAGCTGACCACTCAATTGTTGCGGCCACCACGGATTACTACGGCGAATTTGCCTGCGCGGTGCAAAAGAAAAACATTACCGCAGTCCAGTTCCACCCAGAAAAGAGCGGGGACTGGGGGCTGTCAATGCTGGAGAGGTGGGTTGAATGCTGACAAAGAGAATCATTCCCTGCCTTGACGTAAAGGACGGGCTAGTGGTGAAAGGCACCAACTTTGTTTCCCTGCGGCTGGCAGGCGACCCGGTTGAGCTTGCAAGGCGCTACAACAAAGAAGGCGCAGACGAGCTTGTCTTTCTAGACATCACTGCGTCAGTTGAGAAGCGAAAGACCATAGTGGAACTTGTGCGCAAGGTCGCTGCCGAAGTCTTCATCCCGTTCACGGTTGGTGGCGGAATCAACTGCGTTGATGAAATCCAGCAGGTTCTTGCAGCAGGCGCGGACAAAGTCTCGCTCAACACTGCGGCAGTGAAAAACCCCTCGTTGATAGCGGAAGCTTCGAAGCAGTTCGGGAGCCAGGCGATAGTGGTTGCGATTGATGCAAAAAGGAAAGTCCAAGTAAACGTGGCGGATGGGAAAAGCAAGGCCGCGGCTACCCATTCTTGGGAAGTATTCGTCAACGGCGGTAGGGCCCCCACTGGCATTGACGCAGTGGATTGGGCGAAAAAGGCAGAGTCCCTTGGCGCTGGCGAAATCCTGCTTACTTCGATGGACTGCGACGGCACCAAGGCCGGGTTTGACCTTGACTTATGCAGGGCAATAGCCGCAGCAACCAACATCCCAATCATTGCCTCCGGCGGGGCAGGCAAAGCGACCGATTTTGCGGATGCATTCAGCAAGGGCGGTGCGGATGCGGCACTTGCGGCATCGCTATTCCACTACCAAGAGCTGTCTATATCCAGCGTAAAGGAGTGTTGTGCAAGCAGGGGAATCCCTATGAGGTGCGTGTAGATGGCAGATTACGTAGTCCCAACCGTGCGCGCGCTTAAGGCATATTCGTGGGAGGACAGCAGTGAAAAGATAGCGAAAGCTTACGGCCTGCGCCCCGAAGACGTCGTACGCTTTGACATGAACACCAGCCCCTATTTTCTTGCCGAAGGCTTGGTAGCCTCCTGCGCAAAAAGTTGTGCAAACGCGATTGCCGAATACCCGGACGCATCTTACTCGTCGCTTGCGGCAAAGCTTTCCGAATATGCGGGCTGCCAGCAGGACGAGTTGGTCATCTGCGCTGGTTGCGACGAAGTTCTTGACGTTGCAGTCAAGACGTTCCTTGGAAGCAACCGCAAGCTGGTGACAAGCGAGCCCACCTACCCGATGGCGGAGATTTGCGCAAGCAGCCTTGGAAATACCGTTGTGCGAGTTGCAAGAAAAAAAGAGGCCGGGTATGCGATTGACGAAAACGATTTCGTTGAGGAGTGCCAAAACGCCAATCTCGCCTACATCTGCAACCCCAACAGCCCGACTGGGAATTTGGAGCCGGTTGAGAAAATCATCCGCATTACCAAGGCAATCCCCTGCGTGCTATTTGTTGACGAAGCGTATTTCGAGTTTGCCGGCCAGTCCGTTGCGCCATTTGTGCGCGAGTGCCCCAACTTGGTAGTCGGCCGCACGTTCTCAAAAGCATTCGGTCTTGCAGGCGGCCGGGTAGGCTACGCAATAGCGAGCCGCAGCCTAGTGGAAGGAATGGAGAAAGTCCGGCCGCCCAACAGCGTGTCCTCAATCTCGCTTGCGCTTGCGCAAAAGGCTCTTGAACAAAAGAGTTCGATGCAGCGGAATGTGATGGCGCTTGCAGCTTCAAGGAAAACACTCTGCTTGCGGCTCGAATCGCTTGGCCTTCCAGTCTTTTCCTCGCAGGCAAACTTCCTTCTTGCAGACTTTGGCTCAGTTGAATCTGCGGCAAACGCCTGCCAAAAGCTCCTCCAAAAGGGCTTGGTTGTGCGCGACGTGTCGAAAAAGCCGGGCGTCGAAGGCTGCCTGCGCATCACAATAAGAAAAGATGCGGACAACGAGCGGCTTGCAGTTGAACTTGAGAAAATATTGACTGGAAGCAATGAACAAAAAGCAAAAACCCAAAGGACGTGAATTGAGCAGATGATCATTCCAAGCATTGATTTGATGGCAGGAAAGGCAGTACAGCTTCGCCAAGGAAAGGAAAAAGTGCTTGAGCGTGACAACCCGCTGGAGCTTGCAGTTGAGTTTGCAAAGTACGGCGAGGTAGCAGTAATCGATTTGGATGCCGCGCTTGGCAAGGGCGACAACTTGGAGCTTGTCAAGCAGCTTTGCAAGGTTGCAGCCTGCAGGGTCGGCGGCGGCATCCGCACAGTCGAGCGTGCAAACGAGCTTCTAGCAGCCGGGGCCAAGAAAATCATCATCGGCACAGCCGCCACGCCTGAATTCTTGTCCCAGCTTCCAAAGGACAGGCTGATTGTAGCCATTGATTCCAAGCAGGGGAAAGTTGTTGACAAGGGTTGGACTAATTCAACTGACAACACGCCCGTTGAGCTTGCGAAAAAACTTGAACCGTTCTGCTCGGAGTTCCTCTACACTAACGTAGACCGCGAAGGCCTGATGCAAGGAGTGGACTTTGAGGCGATTTCAAAAGTCAAGGAAGCTACCAAAAACAGGCTCACCATCGCAGGCGGAATCACGACCATCGAGGAAATCAAAAAAATCGAGGCAACTGGGATGAACTCGCAGCTTGGGATGTCGATTTACACCGGCGCAATCAAGCTTGCGGACGCGTTTTCTTCGGTGCTCAAGTACGACCCGGTTTCGGGTTTGGTTCCCACCATTGTGCAGGACGAACAAGGCCAGGTGCTTATGCTTGCATACTCATCAAGGCAGTCCATCGCCCGGTCGTTTGAACTTGGAAAGGCAACGTATTACAGCCGCTCGCGCAAGGAGTTGTGGACCAAGGGCGAGACTTCGGGAAACTTCCAGGACTTGATTGCGGCAAGGTACGACTGCGACTGCGACACGGTCCTGTTTACTGTTCGCCAAAAGAACGTTGCCTGCCACACCGGCGCGTACAGCTGCTTTGGAGACAAGAGGTTCGGGCTGGATAGGCTATATTCCGTGGTCAAGACGAAAGTGGACAACCCCGTCGAAGGCTCCTACACCGCCGCAATCAGCGCAAGCGAGACCACTATTTTGGACAAGATTGCCGAGGAGTCTGCAGAGGTCATCGACTACAAGGACAGGCAGAACCTCGTGTGGGAAATAGCAGACCTGTCGTACTTCCTGCTTGTTCTGATGGCTAAAAAGGGCATTTCGCCGCAGGAAATCAGGGACGAACTTGCAAGGAGAAGAAGATGAGCGTGCTTGCGAAAACAAGCCCCGCTACGTCCCAAGTGGCAAAACGTCGAAGGTCACTTTGCTTGGGGCATCGGTTTTCTTGCCATGATTGCGCGCTGACTTGCGAGTAGCAGTTTCTGGATTTCAAACGCGGATTGCCTTGCATTCTTGTCCTCAAATACGCTTTCGGTCTTAATCATCTTCTCTATCTCTTCCAAGTCCGACTGGCCGACCATGAACGCATATTCGGGTATTTTTGAGAACACCTGCCCCGGCTTTATGCCATCCTGGCCTACTATATGGAATACGTGGGTGCCATCCTCCTTCAATATCTCGTTTATCCGTTTGGAGTGGTATGCGTGGCTTTTGACCAGTTTGTTGAATTCGTTGACCGTCCGCGAAATAGCCCTTTTCGGGTTGGCGTTCTTTCCCTGCCTGGCCCTGGCAATGGTCTTTTTCCATGCTTGGACGTCCTTAATCTTGTTGTTTATGCGTTCAATCTCGCGGAAGTGCGGGGACACTTCGAGATAATTTTTCCAGCTTGCGCACTTTCCAAGCAGGTATGTGCCGGCGTTGCTTGGAAGTGGGTGGATAGTTATGAAGTGCGTGCCATTGTTGAACTCTCCGCGCCTGGCAACCTCTTTTTCGGGCTTCCTTGGTTCCATCTCGATTCACGCCGATTCCTTTCTGCTGCAAACGATTTAATACCCCCCTTGCGTTCAGAAAATTGGTGGTTTTCTTGGCAAGGAACAACAAGGAAGACAATGGGACTTACGGGCGGTGCTGCCACGGCTCAGGCAATGGCAAGCTGTTCATCGGAATATTCATACTCGCAATAGGGTTTTCGTGGCTTGGCAACGACATGGGTTGGTGGAAAATGAACCTCCCATGGCTGCCGCTCGCACTCACAATCGTCGGAATCGCGATGATATTCGGCTGGTCCAAGTACAACGCCGAGTAAACCTTTTTTTTTCTCTTTCCTTTTTTGTTTTGACTGCTGGTTGGGCTTTGGGATGAAACGCATAATTTACCCCCTGCTTTTCTGGTTCCTTTTGGTAGTCCTTGCCATACTCAACGGCACCATCCGCGTGGCGTTCTTCCTTGCGCCTTTTGGTGAGCTGGCCGCGCACCAAATCAGCTGCTTTACTGGCATCGCGCTCTTTCTTGCGGCGATGTACCTCTTTTTCAAGAAAGTAAAAATCAACTATTCGCCCAAGGAACTCCTGCTTATGGGCGCGTGCTGGACTGCGATGACTATAGCCTTTGAGTTCGGCTTTGGCCACTACATAATGGGCAACTCGTGGGGCAAGCTTCTTGCGGACTACAACTTTTTTGCAGGCAGGTTGTGGGTCCTCGTGCTTCTTGCGGTCCTTGCGGGGCCTTCGATAACCTGCCCACTTGCAAGGAAATAATCAATTAATCGTTCAGGAAAAATGAGGATGCGGGGGGAGAGGCTCAAGTATGTTGCTAGAGTCTTGGGTTGTTAGGCTGGCCGATTTGCGTGTTTTTTACCTCTTGAACTGGGGGCGAGTAAAGAGCAAGGTTTAATTGGTGGTTTGCCTTTCTTTTTTCAGGTAATATTTAGGTTTTGCATTATGCGTAAGTCCGTGTCGCGTTCCCTTCGTGGTCAGGGCGCGACAGAATATCTTGTAGTTCTCGGCGCGGTTCTTCTTGTTTCCATCGTTGTCGTCAGCGCGATGTCGTCTTTTCCGTCTTCGCAGTCGAGCATGAAGCAGCAGCAGTCCCAAGCTTATTGGTCTTCGTTGTCGCCAATCAAGGTTATTTCTTCCAAGGTTGTTGACAATAATCTTGTCCTTCAAGTCCAGAATACCGGCACGTCTACGTTGAGGCTTGATGATGTCAATGTTGGTGGAACTGACCTTCCAATTTACCCTTACAATGCAGGCGATTATTATGGTGCGGCTTATTGTTCGCGCCCCAATGACAATTTTTCGGCCACGATGTCTTGTTCGTTGATGATTGGGGCTGGCGAGTCGGTTTATGTTGCCGCGCAGGGTGCAATCTCCGGTTCGAGTCCGGTTATTGATTGTGCCGGCAAGGCAAGCGTTGAGATTGCAAACGTCCAGTTTGCTTATTCGCTTGGCGGTTCGAGCATTACCAACATCTTGCTGAAAGGCGACAAGCCGATTGTTACCTCTTGTAGTGTAAAGGCCTGCGACCAATACTGGGTGAAGGTTCCCGGTAATTCGTCCCTACTTGTCAATGATTTTTGCTTGATGAAGTACGAAGCCAAGCAGTCGGGTGTTACCGCAGTTTCGAATTATTCTAGTACTCCTTGGGTTTCGATTAACCAGACTTACGCTTCGGACAGGTGCTCTGCCCTCGGTGCCGGTTATCACCTAATCCGCGACCGTGAGTGGAACACAGTGGCTTCAAACGTGGCTAATGCGCCTGCGAACTGGTTTACTGCGAATGCAGGGGCTTCTTCGGGTAGTCCGTGCTTGTTTGGCGGCCATATGGAGTGTTCCGGTGGCAGTTGTGCTGCTGCGTTCAACGCTTCTTCGGACGACACGCAGGGTTATTGGAACGGGACTACCAACGCAAGCGTCGTCACTACCGCGACTTGCCCGTTTGTGACCGCGAATCCGAGTGGTAGGGGACTTGAAACCCGCCGCACGATGTACCTTTCTACTGGCGACGTAATCTGGGACTTGACGGGCAACGTGTGGGAGTGGACTGATGGCACTATTACTAGTGGTTCTTGTGCTGAAGGGACTATGCCGGCTCCATGCACGGTTTCGGATTGGAAGGAGTATACTGCTATCACTAATTTTTACAGTTTGAATTATGCTAATGTTTCCTCTTGGAATTCTAACCGGGGTATTGGCCAGATTTATGTTGATGCGGATGCTGCGTCTCCTAGTGGTAATATGCACGCGTTCTTGCGTGGCGGCCGTTGGGATAATGGGGCGTATGCCGGCGCTTGGGCGTTGTATCTGACTTATGCGCCGTCGACTGTGTCTATCGGCTTTGGGTTCCGGTGCGCCCGCTGATGTTTTCTTGTAATCTCGCAATCGTTGTAGTTTTTTAATCGCAGTTGGTTGCGCCGAGGCAACGCAGGCGAGTTAGGGGATGAACGAAGTCTCAAAAAAGAAAACTTGCGACTATCAAAAGAAACTAGATGCAGGGGGAGGGATTTGAACCCTCGCAGCCCTAAGGCACAGGATTTCCCAGAGAATCACCGGAAGCGCCTTTTGCTTTCGCCGCTTCCTTATTCCGGGGATTTTCGTCTAAGTCCTGCGCATTTGACCAAACTCTGCCACCCCTGCTTGCGCTAATTATTTTGTGACTTCAGTTTAAAGAGGGAGGTGGAGTACAAGAGGGGAACCGTCAGGTTCACCTTTTGGCGGCATTACGACCAAACTCTGCCACCCCTGCATAGGGAAGCGGATATACTCTTTTTGTGCATCTGATGGATAAAAAGGGAGCATACCTCGCAGCCCCGGCTTGGTGGCTTTCAAGCATTCAACCAAGTTTGGCTTACGCCAAGAGAAGATGAACGCTTTTATCTGGTTGCCTTCAAAGTAATGTCATAACAGTTCAAAAGGTGTTTTCATGGAACGGAACATGTCCCCCCGGAAATTGTGCGACGAGCGCATCAAGCCGTTATTGGAAGACGTCCACTTCGCAAAGTACGCGCAGAACGGCGCAAAGGTCACGTTCAATAAATATGCCGAGGCGATAGGCCGCACGTCCAGCGTAGACCCCTGCCACCCCGACCATGCCGAAGTAAAGAAGATGGCGCTTTCCGACCTTGAGAAGATGATTGCCCACCACCGCAGTACTGAAGAGGCGATGCAAAAGGTACACGCTTCGCTTGAGGAGGATTATGCAAAGCTTATTGCCAAGCAAAAAAGCAGTTTGATTTCGCGTGCAAAGAGCTTGGGTACTACTGCAAGAAATGACAAAAAAGAGCTGGAAGACTCAATCACTGGTTCCAAGAACGACCTCCGCGAGCATCAGGCAGGCATCTTCCAGATGATGAAGGCACGCGAATACCTTTCGGGAATAAAGATCCACTAGGCGGTTGCCAATGCAGGAACGCGAACTCGAAACACAAAAGGCCCGCGCCAAAAAGGATGCGCTTACGCTTTGCGATGCGCATGAGCACATCATAAAGCCGTTTCTTTCCGAGGTTGAGGCTGCAATGAAGGAAAATCGCCCCGTGCAGTTCAACGGTTATGCCAAGTCCATCTCCCACCGCGCGCCCAAATGCGGGTTTACGGAAAGGCAGCTGGCGCAGAACGCAGTTTCTGACCTGAAGGAGTCCATAGAATACAAAAACGATTTTTCCCTATGGGAAAAAGAGCAGGAAGGCCTCAGGAGGATTATTGAAAAATACCCGCAAAAGGAACTGCGCATACACCTGAAGGAAATACTGGCAGACCCCCGGCTGCTGCCTGGAAAGATAAGGGATTACCTAGACGGCCCGCTTGAAAGTGCGCTGATCCGCAACAAAGAAATCGAAGGCTTCAGGCGGAATAAACAGGAGAGCGTGAAGCGCATGACTGCCGCGTGCAAGTACATCCGCAAGATGCACGGCGTCTAAACTTTTTTTTTGAAACTGCTGCGTGCCCGCAGGGTTTTCAGCGCGTCTCGACTTTGAATACGTCGCCATCCTTCAGCACGTGGTCCGCACCCACCTTTTGTCCCGGGTGCTTTGCCGAGGGACCCCATACTTTGGCGAACTTGAAGTTCTCCTTGAGGTCCTTGTGGATTTGCGCACAGGCAACGATTATGGTCGTGCCTTCCTTTACAATCAAGGGCTCGTCATCAGCAGCCTCGAAGCGCGACTTGGTGTAGACGCGGATCATCTTCAGCGCGGAGTAAATCTTATCCTTGAGCAGCTCGACGTTCTGCTCCTTGTCTGCGGATATAGGCACGAAGTCGAACTTGATTTGCTTGAGGTAGTCCTTCTGCACCAAGTCGATTTTGTTGATTACCGTAAGCGACGGGATGTACTTGCGGTTGCCCGTAAGCTTGTCGATGAGCTGGTCAACGGTCACGTCTTCGCGTATTATGACGCTCCCGTTGAAAATCCCGTATTCCTTGAGGATTCCGGTCACGATTTTTGCGTCAAGGCCGTGCGTCTGCTTTTTTGAGAACACGATGCTCAGCCCGCCGCGCGTTACCGGTTCGATTGCGATGTCAGCGGGTTCCTGGTCAAGGCGGATCCCCATGTTCTCCAAGTCAGCTATGAGCTTGTCGCGGTAGTTCGTGTCGAACACGTCAAGTATGAGCAGGACCAGGTCGGCATTGCGTGCAACAGCGAGCACTTCGCGGCCGCGGCCCTTGCCCAAGGATGCGCCGCTGATGATTCCCGGAAGGTCCAAAAGCTGTATCTGCGCGCCTTTGTGCTTCATTATGCCCGGGATACAGGTGAGCGTGGTGAACGCGTATGCCGCAATCTTGGACTTGCTTCCGGTGAGCGCGTTGAGCATTGTTGACTTTCCGACCGAGGGCAGTCCGATGAACACCACGGTCGCGTTGCCTGACTTGCGCACGTCAAAGCCGCCCGTGTTCGCACCGCCCTTGCCACTCCCGCCCTCGACGATTTCGCGGCGAAGCTTGGCCATCTTGGCTTTGAGTATCCCAAGGTGCCCTTCGGTGCGCTTGTTCTTCTGGGTCTTGGCGTACTCTGTCTCAAGCTCGGTGAGCTTTTCTGATATTCCCATCGGTAAATGTCACTAGATAGGTTATGCCGGCCGGATAGTAAAAGACGTATGATTGCCGCTTTCGGCCCGCGGCGCAAAGCCGGCCGGAGGGGGAAGAAAGTATGGCTCTAAATCGGATATATCTAAAACAGATACATATAATAAGCGGTTCGTGCAGGATAATTGCATGGCAAAACTCACAGTCGGCATCGGCCGCGCCCTCACAAGCGCATACATACTTTACTCCTGCCGCGATGGCGGGGTCAACGGCTACCAGCTGATGAACAAGGCAAAGGACATGCTCCTTGTCAACTGGAGCGCGGGCTCTTTCTACCCGCAGGTTGCGGCGCTAATCAAAAGCGGCCTTTTGAAAAAGAAAAAGGCGGCAGGTAACAGGCTGACTTTCGAGTACCAGACTACCCAAAAGGGAATGGTCTATCTTTCGAGGATTTCGGGCTACTTCAAAAACAACGAGATGCGCGGGTTCTTTGAGGCATTGATGGCAGGCAGGTTCTGATTCTCTTTTTGGAAGTGTTGTTCCCGATAGGTTGTCCGGCCAATATGGCAAATTAAAACGCTTTACAAAAAATACAAGTCATGTGGAGTCAATGGTGGTATATATGGCAAAAACCCAGGGTCTTGCAATAATTTCCCTTCTGGCAGTGTTGTTCGCAACCGGCTTTGCGTCCGCGGCGTACCTGCACATGGTGTCCTACCGGTTCGACCCCACGCCGTCGCCTGAGCAGGACTTCACGCTTTTTGTAACATTCAAAAACGACTACGAAAACTCGGTTGACAACGCAAAAATCTCGCTTGAGTGCCCTGCGCAGATGGAATGCCCCAATCTGACAGCAACATTCCCCTCTTACGGAATACAGGAACTTGCGTTCCCCATAAAGTCCCGCGCCCAGGCCGGGTTGTACAACATCCAAGTCACCTGGCAGGATAGCTCGACCCAGTACAGCTACAACGCCTCAACCGGCTTGGTGAACGGGACGCACATGGTGTTCTCCGCATCAATACCGCTCAACGTTGCAGAGCACTCGCTTTACGGCGTCACCGCGTCGCCGCTTCTTTACGCAAACGAGGATGGCTTGTTCAACGTGTCCTTTGACGGCCGCGGGCTGCACAACGTCCAGGCCGCCCTATACTCGTCCTGCATCTCGTTTTCAAACCCGCTTATGCACTACGGCTCGCTTGACTCCACCGTCACCCTCCAGACGCCTGCGCTTGTGAACTGCCGCTCAGGAAACGCCGAAGTCATATTTTCGGTGCAGTCCGACGAGGGCACTTACGCGGTCACGCTCAACGTCAAAGTTGACAAGAGGCCGCACTCAAACGTCACGTTCATAGTCAAGGACGAAACGCACTACGTCGGCAAGGACTACTACCGCGTGACCGTCAAAAACGATGGCGCGACCGCGGAGAAGCTCTACCTTTCGGTGCTCTCAAACCCCGCGCTCAAGTCCGTTGACGTCGCCTACCTGGGCGACTTTTCCGGGACGCGCGAGGTGGTTTTCGAAATAGAGTCCGACTCCGAAGGCACGTTCCCGCTCACCTTGGAAGCCAAGTGGAGCGAAGGCAAGGAGACGTTCTCAACAACCTACACCGACTCGCTCAAGCTCCAAGGCAAGCTGTTTGCCTGGTTGCTTCTTGCTGCAATCCTGGTTGTGGTTGCTGTGATTTACTTTATCAAAAAATAGCCCAAAAAAGGGCAAAAAAGCGGAATGGCCGCAGCAAAAGCGTTTGGTGGATTGGGGATGGACGAAAAAGGCATCGTTGAATGCGCAAAGGCAGACTTTGCGGTACTTGCAAGGAAGTTGCCCGTGCTAATCGGCCTGCTCCTCTTGCCCTGCCTCATCTTCCTGCTCTACGTGGGCTCATACTACAACCCACTTGTCAACGTAGCTGACACTGAAATCCTTCTTTGCAACCTGGATGGCAGCGAGTTCTCCGGGCAGGTGCAGGACGCCATAATGGCAACCAACCTGTTCAAGTTTAGGGTTTCAAATTATGACGCTGCCCTTGAGAGCGTGCGCTCAGGAAAGTCCTGGGGGTTGATAGTCATCCCGTCCGACTTCTCATCGCGCTTTGAGGACAACGAAGGTCCCGAAATCCGCATAATCCTTGACGACCAGCAAAGCTACATAGTCGCGCGTGTCCTCGCGTCCTCTTTCGAGGTTCTTGGCGACCGGCTCAATGCAAACCTTGCCGCGCAGTACAACGGGCGCATTGCCGAGGGCCTTGCAACCGCGTCTTCGCAGTCCCAGCTCTCCTCAACGCAGCTTGGCACGCTTTCGGACGCATCCTCACAGCTTTCAAGCTCAAGCGCGCAAGTCGCGCTCGGCACGGGCACAATCTCTTCCTACATGTCCGAGCTTTCACTTTCCGAAGGAAAGATTGCAACCGGGCTGAAGCAGGCGTCGTACTCTTCCGGAGTGCTTTCCAGCTCGCTTTCCCAGCTTAGCGCCGCAAGCACCACCCTTCAGACAAGCACCGGCTCGCTTTCAACCGCAACCGGCCAGATAATCACCTCAAACACCGCCGAGCAGGCGTACTTGCTTTCTGCAATCAACTCCACCAAAGCGCTTTCCGACAGCGCAGAAAAGAACGCCACGCTTCTTGCGCTCCAGAACGCGTACAACCTTTCAGTCGCCCAAGGCAATGGGCTTGCGACAGCCAAGGCGGGAATGGCCACGCTCTACTCTTCGCAAGGTGTGCTTTCTTCCAAGCTTGGCTCTGCAAGCACCGGCGCAAACGACCTTTCAAACAGCCTCTACAAAGCCTACTTGTCCCAGTCCAAGGCATCCTCGCAGACCGGCCAGGCGTCGTCTGCGCTTTCAACTGCTTCTGGCGCATCAAGCCGGATTGCATCCGGCGAGGGCAAGGTAAGCACTGCAGCGGATATGCTTTCGCAAAAGGACGCGACGCTTGCAGGAAAGCTCGGCGATGCTTCGAACGCAGCAGCAAGCGCGCCAACGGTCACGTTCCAAGTCAACGAGTCCAACAGCGTGGACAACTATGGCACGTTCTTTGCAACAGTGTTCATCATACTGGGCCTTTTCCTTGGAAGCGTCTCCGCGTACGTCCTTTGCAGCCTGGAAAAGCTGCGCCGGCCGTTCAACGCCTGCACAATCGTAATCGTCCTGCAGTGCGCGCTGCTGCTTGCGCTCTACATTTCAATGGGCTTTCCGACCCGTGGCGGCGCGGACTCGCTTTTTGCGGTGATGCTGCTGTCAGGCCTCCTGTTTGCCCTGCTCGTGCGCGCGTTCTGCAAGGCGCTCGCGCCCAAGATAAACGCATCGCACCTGCAAATCATCTCGCCGGCAATGACGCTCCTTGCGGTTTTCATGCTCAGCTCAGGCGGCGTGATATGGCCGCAGCACACGCTTGAATGGCCGTTCTCAATCTTTGCGCCCTACATACCGTTCAACTACGCGGTGAACGCGATACGCGTAAGCGCACTTGGCGGGGACCTGCCGCTTTCAGACGTAGCCGCACTCTTTGTTTTTGCAGCGGCGTTCATAGTGCTTGCAAAGGCTTTCGAAGAAAAGGCCGCGATTGCTGCAGCAATAAGAAAAGTACAGCTAAGCATCTGAAAAAGGCGGGTGCTTCTTTTGCACGCTTTTTCCTCATTTAACGCGTATCCTACGTTTTTTGCAGCCGGTCGCGTCTGGCCAAGTAATTAAATAAACGTCACTTCCAAAGGCTTTTGCAATAAGGCAGTGACCGCAATGTTCGACCTTTTTTCAATCATCCTTACTGTAATGGGACTGACCCTCTTTGAGGTCATCACGTCCGTAGACAACGCCATAATCAACGCCCACGTGCTCTCCACGATGGGCCAGAAGGCGCGGCGCTGGTTCCTCGTCTGGGGGCTCCTCATAGCAGTGTTCGTAGTGCGCGGCCTGCTCCCGTGGCTGATTGTATTCGTGCTCAACCCCCAGCTTGGCTTGGTCGGAGCGCTCACCGCGACGTTTTCGGAGGACCCGATGGTGCTCCACTCAATCGAGATGTCAAAGCCCATCCTCCTTGTCGGCGGCGGAATATTCATGGTGTTTTTGTTCCTGCACTGGCTGTTTTTGGAGCCGAAATACTACGGCTTTCGCGGGGAAAAGACAATAGAGAAGAACGGCATATGGTTCTTTGCGATAGTCTCCATCCTTCTTTCTGCGTTGGTGTGGCTTGCGCTTGAAAAGAACCCGCTGATGGCCCTTGGCGCCACTATCGGCTCTTCACTATTTTTCATAACGCACGGGTTCAAGCAGAACGCGGAATCCAAGGAAAAGGACCTTTTGGACAAGAAAAAGACCGCAAGCCTCTCCGACTTAAGCAAGCTATTTTACCTTGAAGTCATTGACGCCACATTCTCAATAGACTCCGTTCTTGGCGCGTTCGCATTCACCTTGTCGGTGCCGCTCATCCTGATTGGCAACGGCATCGGCGCGCTGGTTGTGCGGGAGCTCACCATCAAAAACGTCAACAAGGTCGCAAACTACAAGTACCTCAAAAACGGCGCCATGTACTCCATTTTCTTCCTCGGGGTAATCATGATTTACGACGCGTTCGGCGGCCACATCCCCGAATGGGTCTCGCCAATAGTGACCTTTGCGGTAGTCGGCTGGTTCTACTGGAAGTCGCTGAAGGTAATGGGAAAAGAAGTCGAAGGAAGCCCGAACTAGGCAAATCATTCGCTTGGACGCCAGTCTGAAGCCCGCCGTTTTTTCTTTGGCTGGCGGAACGCATCCGTGAGTTTTGGCTGCAATTGGTAAAGCACAGGCATCTTTCCGCGCAGCACGCGTTCGGTTTCAGAAAAATACTGCGGACTGCGCAAACCAACAAAACGCCCGTACGCGTCTTTTACGTAAAGCCGCCCTTTTGCAGGCAGGCCCGGTTTTGCGAAGCTTTTCATCGACACCTGCTTTCTGGGTTGCTGCAGCCTTGCGATTTCCTCGTAGATTTTCATATTCTCCGGGTTGGATTCGCCACCGGGCTGAAGGTGCCTTGAAAGCATCTCGGTGTGCTCGTCGCGCTTTTTCAGCACCCAGTCACGCACCAACGCTTTGTACTTGTATGGCGCAACCTGGCCTATTGGCGGTTTATTTTTCGTCGAAGCACGCTTTTCAAGGGCCTGTTTTGAGCGGTCGAATGATGCTAATATTTCCGTGGCAGCAACAGTCTGTTCGGCGTCGTGCGCCCTTGCATAAATTGCCTTTCGCTCCGCGTTGATTTTAGTCGGATGCATCCCCGTTGCAATAGCGGTTGCTTTCAATGCGGCAAGCTCGCTTTTGAGGTTTGCGCCTATTCTGTCAAGTGTGGTTTGCACTCCGCTGCCCTTGGCCGGGAACGCTTTGCGGGGCTTCTGCTTGCGTGCCATCAATGGTATTTGTTTCCTGCGCTTTTTTATATCCCGCTTCGGCAACTATTCCATGACCATCCAGGATGACGCTGCAGGCTTTTTCTCCAAGGCAGTGGCCGCGTTATGCGCGTTTTTGCGCGTGCTTTTGCTGCTTCTTTTGGGCCTTTTGCTTTCCGCGTCGCTCCTGCTTGCAATAGCGTCCAACGGCGTGCGGCTTTCCCTTCTTGACGCCAACTTCTACGTCGCCCAGCTTGACAAGGCCGGCGCGTACGAGTTTGCAAAGGATACGATAGTCAATTCAAGCGTGGAAAGCCTGCTTGCGGACGCGCCTTTTGACGATGCACAGAAACAAAACCTCTCAGTTGAACTTACAGCAGGATTTTCCGAAGCAATCCCCACGTCCTGGGTCAAAGTTCAGGCCGACGGGCTGATACGCAACTCGTTTGCCTACGCAAAGTCAGAGACAACAACGCTGAACCTGAACATCTCCACAGTCGAGCTTAAGCCGTCCCTCAAAGCCGCTGTAAGAAAGCTCGCGCCCAAAGTCGTCCAAGTTGCGGTAACGCAGGAGGTTGCAAGGAACAACTCCTCGCAAATCGCAGCTGCCAACGAGTATTTTGCCAATGGCGGCGTGGGGCCGGGCGGGTGCGCAAGCATCGAAGCTTGCCTGCAATACTGCATGGCACACGAGGATGACTGCCAGAGCCTCAACATCTCACAGGAGCAGATTGCAAGCGCGATTGGAAAGAACGGTTCAGAAGCTGCGGCTGTTCCAAACGACCCTGCAACTACAGTCCCAAGCGCAGGTACTTCGCAGGGGCTTTTCGACGGCTTGGACAAGCAGGTTGACACATCTGTCCCCGACACCATTGACTTGGATGCGCTTGCAAACCACAAGCCGTCCGAGGAGCTTGCAAAGGTGCGCGAGCCGCTTGCAACCGCGCTTTTGGCCTGCAACCTGCTTATAGTGCTCTGCATCGTGCTTGCACTCCTCCAATCCGCTGTTGCCTGGAGCGTAACGGGCGCGCTTAGGCACGTGGGAATACCCCTCTTAATCACCAGCGCAATCGCCTGCACCGCAAGCTTCCTTGCGCCAAACACCCTGCTTGACTTGGTTGCAAAGAACCTCCCGACTGCAGGCTCGACGCCCCAGGTTAACGAAATCGCGCTGCAGGTCGTGCAGCCCCTGCTTCGAGGGTACTTTGAGACCACGCTCGTGCTCTCAATAGTGGTGGGAGTGCTGGGGCTTGCCATGATTGCGCTTTCTTTTGTGGTTGAGCGCAACGAGCAGGCTGCCAAGGCGCAAGAAACAGGCAAGCAGCAGCCCCAATAAAAGCACTGAACGGTTTTATACGCGGGCGCACTGATTGTGTGATGATTTCAGGCTGCGACGGAATCACCTGCCCCATTGACAAGGAGCACATAGCCTACTTTTCAATGGAGGTCGGCATAAGCCACACCATCCCGACTTATTCGGGCGGCCTTGGCATACTTGCAGGCGACGTCCTCAAGTCGTTTGCGGACATGAAGATTCCAGTAGTTGGCATCACCTTGCTCAACGAGAAAGGCTACTTTTCGCAGGGCCTTGACGAACAAGGAAACCAGGTTGAGACTTCGGTGCAGTGGGAGCCGCACGAGCACATGGTGCCCGTGCAAAACCAAGTCATAGTCACCATCGAAGGCAGGCAGGTGCGCGTGCGCGCCTGGAGGCACATGGTGCACGGGCTTGCAGGAAACCAGCTTCCAGTATACTTCCTTGACACCAATGTGGACGGCAACTCCAATTATGACCGCACGCTTACTTCGCACCTTTATGGCGGGGACCGCGCTTACCGGCTTGCACAGGAAATCGTGCTTGGCATCGGCGGGGTGCGGATGCTTGACTCGCTTGGCTACCACAACGTCCGCAAGTACCACATGAACGAGGGCCACGCTTCCCTCCTTGCGGTTGAGCTTCTCAAGAGGACCTACCGCGACGCAGGAACCCAGGAGAAATCCTACGACTTGGATGCAGTCAAGGAAAAGTGCGTCTTTACGTCGCACACGCCGGTTGCTGCTGGCCACGACAAGTTCGACTTGGACCTCTTTTCCCGCCTGACTGGCGATTATGTACCCAAGCTCCTGCTCGACCACGCGGTGCAGGACAATCAAGTAAACATGACTTTGCTTGGCTTGGAGGTCAGCAAGCACATCAATGGCGTTGCGAAAAGCCACGGCACGGTTGCAAGGGCGATGTTTCCGGAATACGCCATAGACACGATTACGAACGGAGTCCACCTCCCAAGCTGGGTCTGCCCCGCCTTCCGTGACCTTTTCGACGAAAACATCGCAGGCTGGGAGCTTGACCCGTTCTCGCTGCGCAACGCGCTCTACATCCACCGCGAACAGCTCTGGGTGGCACACGAAAAAGCCAAGGCGGAGCTAGTTGAACTAGTCAACTCAAGCACCGGCGCAGGCTTTCACCCCGCACGGTTCACAATCGGCTACGGCCGCAGGTTCACCGAGTACAAGCGGCCGGACCTGCTGCTTTACGACATCGCGCGGCTTGAGCAGGTCGCACGCAACGTCGGGGACATACAAGTGGTCTTTGCGGGAAAGGCGCACCCTGCGGATTACCGCGGCAAGGAGCTCATACGGGAAGTGTTCCAAAAGTGCAGGCAAGTCAACGCGCAGAACACGCCCCTGAAGATGGTGTTCCTTCCGGGGTACGACATGCAGCTTGCAAAGAAGATGGTCGCAGGCTGCGACGTGTGGCTCAACACACCCCAGCGGCCCTTCGAGGCATCCGGGACTTCGGGAATGAAGGCGGCTGCCAACGGCGTGCCGCAATTTTCGACCCTTGACGGCTGGTGGCTTGAGGGCCACATAGAGAACGTGACTGGCTGGAGCATAGGCGAACGCCCGCAGGACGCGAGGGGCGACCAGGACACCAACGTGGCGTTCGACGCAACCGACCTTTACAACAAGCTAGAGTCAAACATCATCCCCACTTTCTACGGCAACAGGCCAAAATGGGGCGAGATAATGCGGCACTGCATCGCAATCAACGCAAGTTTCTTCAACACGTACCGGATGGCGCAGCAGTACATTTCGAACGCGTATTTGGAGTGAATGCAAAACTGCGGACGCCACAGCCGCGAAGTCCCCCTGTTCAAAAGCTTTAAACGCAGTGAAGGGCTTCTGAGGTATATGGGAAAGACAAGAGGCCAAGGCGCCACAGAATACCTGGTAATCCTGGGCGCAGTCTTGCTTGTCGCGCTTGTAATCGTCGGCCTGCTGGGCTGGTTCCCTTCTCTGGGCAGCTCGGCAAAGGAGACGCAGTCAAAGTCCTACTGGTCAAGCGCAAGCCCGTTCGCAATCACGACAACCAAGGTAAGCAACAGCACCATCACGTTTTCCGTAACGAACCGGCTGACCGAGCGCATATACCTTGCTGCAATAGAAGTGCAGGATGAAACGGGAAGCGCGGGGAACATCATGACCCCAAACCAAGTGTTCAATGCAGGTGAGAGCGTTGTGCTTACGGGCCTTCCTGCCGCCATAACCAACTCCACGCTCAACCCGTGCTACTCAACGACTACAAACCGGACCGGAAGCACGTTTGAGTTCAATACGGTATCGTTCATCTACAACAACGGAATGATTACGGGAATCCGCGAGCAGGGGACACAACCGCTGGTAGGCAGGTGCTCGTAAGACAAAAACCCTCTTTTTTATAGCGGCGTACAGTCAAGCGTCTTTCAAGATGAAGGACAAAGAGCCGGACGGGACAAAAAAAGAGGACGCCGAAAAAAGCGCCCCGACGAGACTCCGAAGAAGAAGGGCGGCCCGAAAAAAAGCGGAGAAGAAGGCAAAAGCAAGCCGAAGAATTAACAAAAAACGGTAAAAGAACCGGTTTTACGAAAGGCTTTTTTTCTTTCACGCAGTCCAGACTATTCCAATGGACCTATCCGGCATCCTCTCAAAAAGGCGCGTGGAGCTTTCGCCAAAAAAGCTTGCAATAGCGGCCATGTTCCTACTCGGCCTGCTTCTATTCCTTTCCATCCTGCGCTCGGCGCTCTTTGCCGACCTTACTGAGGAGAAGCGGCTGTGGTTCGAAGTCACGTTCCTAATCCTTGCCGCGCTGGTCTCTGAGATGCTGGTGCGTTACCTCAAGCAGCCTTCCGTAATCACGCTGCTCATAGTCGGCGCCCTGCTTTCGCAAAGCTTCGTTGGGGTAGTGTGGCCGCTGGTTTACGGCGCGTTCTCCGCTCTTGGCCTTGGCGCACTAATCCCCGCAACTGCCTTGCACACCGTAAGCGCAGATGGCGCAATAAGGGTGTTCGCCCAGCTTGGCGCGATATTTTTGATGTTTGAAGCCGGGCTGCACGGCAAGCTTGGGGACGTGTTCAACGGCCGCAACCTCATAGTCGCTCTTCTTGGGGTACTAGTTCCCTTCGCAGGCGGCTATGCGTATGCGCAGTTTACCGGCGCGTCCTTTGCGCACGCGCTCTTTGTGGGCGCAGCCTTGACTGCAACCAGCGTGGGAGTCACGGTTGCCGTGCTGATGGAGCTTGGGGCGATGCAGAAAGCGTACGCAAAGACAATCATCGGCGCGGCGGTAATAGACGACGTGCTTGCGCTGCTTGTGCTTTCGGCAATCCCTGGGCTTGAGTCCGGCGCAGGCGGCGACTTGGTCCTTTCACTTGCAAGCCTGCTTTTGACTTCAGTGGTGTTCATCGCAGGAGGGCTTGCAATAGGCCTGTGGGCAACTGGCAAGTTCGTTGAGAAAAGCGGCGAAGACAATGACGGCGAGAAGTGGTTCCTCGCCTGCCTTGCGGGCGTGTTCTTCTACTCGTTCGCTGCTGAGTTCATCGGCCTTTCGGCAATAGTCGGCGCGTACGTTGCAGGGCTTGTGATGTCAACAGCAGGGCTTTCCGCACGCGTGCTTACGCACTCCAAGGCACTCTCAAGCCTGTTCACGCCAATGTTTTTCCTGTCACTTGGGCTTTACGTGGATGTCACCACAATCATCCCCGCGTTCTGGGCGATAATGGCAATATGCATAATCGCGTTCCTGACAAAAATAGTCGGCTGCGGGGCAGGCGCGCTCGCCTGCGGCTCCAAGCCATCCGAAGCCCTCGCAATAGGGGTCGGCATGGCCCCGCGGGGAGAGATTGCGCTCATCATCGCGCTTTTGGGCCTGCAGTCCGGAGTCCTTGCAGCTGCGGACTACTCCGTGCTGTCTGCGATGGCATTCATAACGACGATAGTGCCGCCGTTTTTCATGAAGAAACTGGCGCCAAAATGAGTGGGTGCGTCTTGCGTCCTAATGCCGGCCGTACTTGATTTCGGTAATCGCCCGAGTCCTATCTGCTGCAGTTGAGAACGTTCGTGCATTCAGGATGAACCCAATTACCGTTTCTTTTGAAAGCCCATATTCTTTCGTAAGCCGTTTGATAGTATCCGGGTTCGGGTTCTTGACATATTCCGAAATAACTAGTTCTTTTTTCGGGCTATTTACGCCTGTGACCGGCCTCGGGTTTTTATGTAAGGGCAAGCCAAGCCTTTGCGCAATCTCCGGATAATTATTTGCGTGTTCGGCCATCGCCTTCTCAAGGTAATACTGTGTCAAACCCACGTGCCTTGCAAGATAGTTCTTGCCCATCGTCGGGTTGTTCCGGAGCGCAGCTACAATATTATCCAGATGCGTTTGGGTAAATTCAACGCGTTTTTGGGCCACAGACCTGACCTAACACTTGAAGAACTGGCCAAACGCAAGGCCGAGTGCGATGCATATTGGCAGCCACAGCGCGTAGTTTCCGGTTATTGTGCCTGCAAGGACGCCAAAAGCAGTGCCGATTATGAGGCCGTAGCCCAAGTTATTCGACGGGCTTTCGCACTGGCAGGTTACCGCAACCGGCCGCGGTGCAGCCTTTTTTGCAGTTGATTTTCTTGCAGCAGATTTCTTTGCCATAAAACATTCAACCCGCCCGGACAATAAAGCCTTATCTTTTCCTTGCAGTAACCCCGCAGGAATGGTAAATGTGAGTCATCCTCTTTTCCTCGTCAGCTGCTATGATGCTTACGCACTCGCCGACTTCGTTCATCCTGCCAGTCCTTCCTGCGCGGTGGATGTAGAATTCAGGGGCGGACGGCAGGCCAATGCTGTAAACCATCGTCACGTCCGGGAAGTGGATTCCGCGTGCCGCGACGTCGGTGCATAGGAGTATTTGCTCCTCTCCGGAAATGAACCTGCGCATTGCAGAGTGCCTGCGTTGGGGCTTGATGCTGGAGTTGAGCTGGATTGCCTGTATCTTGAACTTTCCAAGCGCAAAGGCAAGCTCGTCAACTTCCTCATTAGTGGCGCAGAACACCATTGACTTTGCGGGGTTTGCCTTCAGGAGGTTTGCAAGCGCCTGCAGCTTGTCCTCAACTATGACGTACGAGTGCGTGATCGTGGATGCCGCGACCTTTCCGACCTTGATTTCCCCAAACCCGGGGCGCAACAGGGTCTTTGCCCGGGCATAAGCGTCGCTTGGCATCTGCACTGAAAACATCATAGTCTGCTTCCGGTTTGCAAAACGCGAGGCGATGTGCATCGTCTCATCGACGAACTGCTGCGAAAGCAGCCTGTCCGCCTCGTCAAGAACAAAGATTGAGTAGTCGCTTGGCTTTAGGATTCCCTTCTGCAAAATCTCGTGGATCCTCGCCGGGTTGCCAATCACGATTTGCGCGCCATTGCGGATTAGCTCGTTTTGCTTCATGGGCGGAGTGCCGCCGTAGCAGGCAACCGTGAGGACCTTCATCCCCTCGCAGATTTTCCTACACTCGTTTGCCGCTTGGATGACAAGCTCGCGGGTTGGCTCGAGGATGATTGCCCGCGTCCCCGGCTTTTCGAGTATGCGCTGGAGGATAGGGATGATGAACGCAGCGGTCTTTCCGGTGCCGGTTTGCGAGAGCGCGTAAAAGTCCGTGCCCGCGACTCCGAGTGGGATGGTCCTTTCCTGAACCGCAGTAAGGGGCGAGTAGCCGAGCTTTTGAAGCGACGCCGTGATGCGCGCGTCGAGTTGAATGTCCATACTAAAACAATGCACGCCCGGGCTAATAATATGGTCTGGGCTGTGGGGCAGATGAAAAAACAAGTGCTCCAAACGCCACCTGGGGGCAGCGCCCAGTCAGGAATTGTTGGAAGCTATAGGAAAACTTGGTCACGCCAATTAACTGCTACTGCGCCCGTGGCTGGATTGAAACCAATAAGCGCATGGTTATTGCACGCATCGCGAAGTTCGCTGGAACTACCGGAATACGTGTGTAGGTTTAGCACCCTTAATCCAAGTGAACGGGCGAGTTTTACTGCCGGGCAAAAATCACCATCACCAGAGACGAGTATCGCCCATTCAGCGTGACTGGTGGTCCGGGGCAATTCAATCAGTTCCACGGCTATCAGGACGTCCACGCCTTTTTCTTTAGTCCTAGTAACTACTTTCAAATCTACTAGAAAAGTCCACAGCAGATTTCTACATTCATCAATAATGCCAACATTATTCGCAGACCGGGAAACATCTGCCTGTCGAATGTTTGTCCGATACATAAGCGGCAAAATTCGAACCTTGACTTTAGGACTAAGTTTCCTTAATTCAGTGTGAAAAACCAATTGCTGCGCGGATTTTTCCGGTTCGATTGAGCGGTTTTTTAGCGAGTCGTAAAACCGGATTTCATGAACGTCAAATAACGTTTCTATCTGTGAAAACAAATCAGAAAAATCAGTATGCGATAATTGACTTCCCCTTGCTTCAATTGCGTTGTGGTACAAGTTTGACCCATCGATAAAAACAGCGACGGATGGCTTAGGCAAATCAATCAACTGAAAATAGAGCCCATGGTTGCCCAATCCCGAAGGACTGGACAAGCATGGGGAAGCAATAAGTATTCAATGCTGAAACGGCGTTTTTAACCTTTCTGACTTTAAAAGTCAATAAAAAGTTCATAAAAAATACGAACAAACCCTGTGGGAACTGAACCTGAAGGAAAAGTTAGTATACTCGGAAGGGGGCGCGTCCCGCGTGGACAAGGGGGAAACCCCAAAGGGTGTCCCCCGCCGCACGCAAATGCTCCAAACGGGATTTGAACCCGTGTTGACGGATTGAGAATCCGTTGTCCTTGACCGAGCTAGACTATTGGAGCAAAATGAGAAATACTATCTAGGCTTGAAAGGAATAAAATACTGCCTTTCTGCCTTAATGGTCCGCTTGCGGATTTGGCTTTGCACTTGTAGGGATTTATAAAAATTCGTTACCTGCAATCAAGTCTTCTGCAGCACCACCGTGCGATGGCGGCCCTGAAGGGGATACTCATCATAAAGGGTCTTCCAACCTTCAAGCTGGCTTGGCCTTACTTCAAGCCGCAAGTCGTGCAGCACCTTGTGCAGGACCAGTATTCCGTCTTTTTTTAACACGCGCCTGGCTTCGGCCACGGCCTTGCGTTCATCATCCAACAAGTAGCCGGATAAGAAAAAATGGTCCGAGACAACCGCGTCAACAGAGGAGCCCTTAATGGGAATCGTTCTTGCGTCCGATACCATCCCGTTGACCAGCCCGACGTGCTTTTTTCCGTGAACAAGGTTGTTCCTTGACAAGTCGATGACTACTGGCTCCATTCCCTCCTTTTCCAGAAGGTCCTCAAGCTGTCCGTGGCCGCCTGCAACCTGAAGCACCCTTATTTTTCTCTGCGATTTAGAAGCAAACAAGCCACGCTTGGAAGGGTATCTGGCCCTAAGCGCAGCCAGTATCGGGTGAAAGTCCTTTGCCGAACGCGGGTCGTAGAAGTCGTAGTCTGGAAGCACCTGATTGTTTGGCGCTAGTTCCGGCGGCGTCCTGATTTTTGGGTACTTTTGACGGAAATAACTCGTATTACGCTCCATTTTCGCCCAAAAAGAGCCTGCGGCCAATGATGCATTCAACTTTGATAGGGCGGAAAACGGCAATTGCATCACAGTACTACTTACCTTTGGGTTGGTTTATAAAAATTCGTTGCGTTAATTATTAGCAAAGATATAGCTGGAAACACAAAGCGTTTCCGGCGTTTCGTCGCATTTTTTGAGGTGTCATTTCAAATGGTAGACAGAATGTTCGCAACAATGGGGGACATGCGCGTCGGCAGGTACATCATCGCCGAGGAGCACCCCTGCAAGATCCTCAGCATGTCCAAGAGCAAGACCGGAAAGCACGGGGCCGGCAAGATAAACATGGAAGCAGTATCCATCTTTGACGGAAGCAAGCACATGCTCATGAAGCCCTCCGACGCGGACGTCGAGGTCCCGGTAATCGACCGCAAGAAGGCGCAGGTGGTCTCGATGAGCGGCAACACCGCCCAGCTTATGGACCTCGTGTCATTCGAGACGTTCGAAGTCACCATCCCCGAAGAGATGGCGGGCAGCGCAGAGGTCGGCAAGGAAATCCAATACATGGAAGTCATGGGCCGCAAGCTGCTTTTGAGGATTGAAAGCGGGAACTGAATTCCCGCAACGCGTCCTTTTGTTTTTCCTTTTTCTTTTAACCTATTTTTTCAATGATTCCAAGTGCTTAGCCAGCGCCTTTTTCTTTTCGCCAATTACGCTGCACGCGCGGTTGTCCCTGTGCAACTCTCCGGACTTTTCCAGCTCCTCGCGGTCCTGCTCGATTTTGCCTATTGCGGACAGCAGCCGTTGCCCAAAAAGTGCGCCAAGCGCAGGGTGAAGGGCCTGCACGTCGTGCACCACGCCCTTGTTTAGCACCACCCGCTTGTGCAAGTTGACAACGGGGTATACGGAAAACAGCTGGCGCAAGGGGACGAAGTTGTTGGCACTCAAAGCGCCCCGCGCCTGGCGCAGCTTCTCGCCAAAAGTAATGTGGCGGTCCCACAACTCCCCACCCATCCGGTATTTTGATATCAGTTCGTCGTTTTCAGAAGCGTATACTGAAAGCAGGTGGTCGAGGTGTTGCCTGCATTCTTGGCTTGAATAAGCCGGTTTCGCCTCGTGACGGATGGACATAGACAGCATCTTGGTTTGCCGGAAAACAGGCCCGGCGACCGCAGTTACCAGTAATGGCCGCAGACTGCCTTTATTTTCGGTATGAACTCCTTTTCGTGGGTTGCTATCTGCGTGCCTGCAACTTTCCTGTGGATTGAATCAGGCAACTTCGCAAGATGCTCTGCAGCTGCGGAATAGTCCTCATTTTTGAACGCGTCAAACGCGGCGCGTGCAAGCGTAGCGTGCGCTTTCTCACCAGCAGCCATGCTTGCATACGCGGCCATCAGGTTTGCAGTGTTAGTTCTCTGTTGCTCGGTAATCACCAAAATCAACTCCGATGTGGATAAGATGACAATAATTGCGGGGGGTTTATAATGTTTTTATAGGAAGTCCGCCTCCAAAACCATTTTTATTGTCCGGGGCAACGATTATTACTCCCGAAAGGCCACAGCACGGCACATGGGCTCTTGCCATCCGGGGTTTTTGGGGTTTAGGTAAAAGGGTTTATGGCTACGGTCCAACAGTCAGCACTACCCATAGAGGAAGGCGCAGCCACGCGTTTTTTCATCGAGTTCTTCAACGAGTACTGCAACGAGCAGGTGATGGACCTGGCGCAGTCCTACCCTGACAAAAGAAGCCTCATCATAGACTTTTCGCTTCTTTCAAAATACAAGTCCGAGCTTGCGGACGCGCTTACCGAAAAGCCCGACATTTACCTCAAGGCAGCCGAGGTCGCCGCAAGGCAGCTTGACGTTTTCACCCCAAGCGGAGCCGAGTTTGCGCCTCACGTGCGCATCAACAACCTTCCTGACGAGACCGCATACACCATCCAGAACCTTGGCGCGGAGCACCTCAACAAAGTCGTCCGCGTTGACGGCATAGTCACGCTGATTACCCAAATAATGCCCAAGCTGCAGCTTGCAAGGTGGATTTGCATCCACTGCACCCGCACAATCGACACCCCTGTCGGCAAGACCGGGGTTGAGAAGCCTTCGGTGTGCCCCGGCTGCGGCAGGGGCGACGGGCTTTACCTTTCCGAGCAGGCAAGCGGGTTTGTGAACATGCAGCGCTCGCAGATGCAGGACCCGGTTGAGAAAATCAAGGGCAACATCCCCGCCCCGCAGGTGGACTTGTGGCTTGAGGACGACTTGGTCAACACGCTTTCCCCAGGAGACAACGTCATAATCACCGGAATACTGCGGCTTCGCCAGAACCAGCAGGCAAGGGGCGGCAAGGCAACGCCAGTGTACTCGAAATTCTTCGACGTAGTTGGTGTTGAGAAGCAACAAAAGGAGTTCGAAGAGCTTGCCCTTACGAAAGAGGAAGAGGAGCAGATTATCGGGATTTCAAAGGACCCGCACCTCATTGACAAAGTCATAATGAGCATCGCGCCCAGCATCTACGGGTATTCGGAGATGAAGGAGGCGATTGCGGTGCAGCTTTTCGGGGGGACGCAGTTCAAGGTCCTTCCGGATGGAAAGAAAATCCGCGGCGACATACACGTGCTGCTTGTAGGAGACCCCGGCACTGCCAAGTCAACGATCCTGCAGTACGTCAAGGAGCTCGCGCCAAAGGCAATCTACGTCTCAGGAAGGGGCGCAAGCGGAGTGGGGCTCACGGCGTCGGCTGAAAAGGACGAGATTGCGGACGGCGGCTGGGTGCTCAAGGCAGGTGCGCTCGTGCTTGCATCAGGCGGAGTCGTAATGGTAGACGAGTTCGACAAGATGGAGCCAAACGACCGCGCGAGCATGCACGAGGCAATGGAACAGCAGACCATCTCAGTTGCAAAGGCGGGAATTGTCACCACCTTCAAGTCCAAAACGTCAGTTTTGGCAGCCGCAAACCCCAAGCTTGGAAGGTTCGACCCTAACACGCCTCCTGCACAGCAGTTCGACATCCCGCCGACTTTGATGAGCAGGTTCGACTTGATTTTCGCAATCAAGGACGTTTTGGACGAGGCAAAGGACCGCAAGCTGGTAGACCACGTACTTACCGGGCACATGTTCGCTGCAAAGAAGCAGAAGCTTTCCGACCTGAAGGACTCGCCGATCATACCGCCAATAATGCCGGACTTGCTTAGGAAGTACATTTCGTACGCGCGAAAGAACATCCACCCCGTGCTTTCGGAAGAGGCTGCGAACAGGATCAAGGAATACTATTTGAGCTTGCGCAGGATGGGCGCACAGCAGAACACTTTCCCGGTGACTGCGCGTGAAATCGAGGGGCTCATACGCATGAGCGAAGCATCCGCCAAGCTGCGGCTTTCAAACACGGTTGAGCTTCGCGATTCCGAGCGCGCAATCTCGCTTGTGCACTTCGTGCTTTCAGACATCTTCATGGACAAAGAGACCGGAAAGATTGATTCCGACATCATAAGCACCGGCCAGCCAAAGAGCAAGGTGGACAAGATGCGCTCGGTGCTTGGCATCATCAACGCCCTTGAGCAGAAGCTTGACATGGTCGACATCGACGACATTGTAGAGCAGGCGCAGACCATCGGAATGGATGAGAATGCGGCGCGCAGGCTCATCGACGAGCTCAAGCGCAACGGCGACCTTTACGAGCCCAAAGTCGGGTTTGTCAAAAGCTCGCGCGGAAGGTAAACTGTAGGCGCACACTTTTAAAAAAAATAAATCGCCAAAAAAGGGTAATCGCACTTGAAAGCAAAGAACGCCACTAACACCCAAAAGCACGAAAACGCCAAGGAAGGGCGCATCGCCGCATTCAACCGCAGGATTAACCTCTTTTTGATGATTGCGGCGTTCACAAACACCCTGCTCATCTCGCTTTTCATCGGCGCGGGTTTCATCGGCCAGCAGCTCACCATCGTCGACAACCCCGGCGACGTTTCGAACTCGTTCGGCCTGATTGCGTACATGATTTTTGCAGCAGCAGCAATGCTTGCCATCCTCCGGTTCTACAAAGGAAAGCTCTTGTTCCAGCTTTTGGAATACGGGCTCATCGCGACAAGCGCAGAGGTGTTCGGCGCGGCGTTTTTGCCCGGATACGACATTTACGTGGTAATACTTGCCATCGCGGCAAGGGCCCTGCTCCCAAAGCTTCAGACTGCGCTCCTGCTTTTTGCAAGCATAGTAGTTGGCTCTATACTCGGCGCGTCGCTTGACTTTTTGCCGGTTGCGGTGTTTGCAATCCTGCTTGCGGCTTACGATTACATCGCGGTATTCCGCACAAAGCACATGGTCGAACTTGCAAAAGGGCTTGGCGAGCGCGAAGCAGCATTCAGCATAAGGATTGGCGTTACCCCGCTTGCAAAGAAAGGGCAAGCCATTGCCGCAAAACCGGTCGGGAAATCTGATGCCGGGCAAACCGCAACTGCGAAACCCAAATCCCCCTCAGCGCACAACAGCATCGAACTTGGGCTTGGGGACTTCCTTATCGGGGTGACGCTTTCAGTTGCCGCGCTCAAGATTGGCGCGTTCCCCGCCTTTGGGTATGGCGTTGCATCCGTCATCGGGGCGAGCGCGGGCCTTGCCGCAATGTTCATTTACCTTGAACGCAAGGGCGGCTACTTCCCAGCGGTACCCCCGGTTGCAGCCGGCTCGCTTTTGTGCATTGCTGCATACTGGTGCGTGCTTTCGTTTTTTGGAACCGCATAATTGCAATTGCAGGAATCCCCAGGCTAGCAGAGGGGGTTGCAAAGGTTATTTTAATCGCCAAAGGCATAAGGCTATTTCAAATCAAGGACGTTTTCTGACGTTTCAAAAAGGTTAGGCAGACAATGGATTACGACAAGCTTTTAGACCGCGCACGCGCAAACATCCCCGACAAAGAAAAGCTCACCTCAGGCGAGCGGTTCGAAACGCCGCGGGCTGCACTTTTGATTCAAGGCAACAAGACGATTATCACAAACTACGGCGACATCTGCTCGCGCATCCGCAGGACCGACGTGGAATTCTCGAAATACCTTTTCAAGGAGCTGGCGGTGCCCGGGGAAATTCAGGCTGGCAGGCTCATACTTGCAGGGAAGTTCTCCGACCGCGTTGTCAACGACCGCATCGGAAACTACGTCACTACCGCAGTAATCTGCAAGGAGTGCGGGAAGCCCGACACGCACCTTGAAGGCATTGACCGGCACCTCAAAATGCTCATCTGCGAGGCGTGCGGCGCAAAGGCGCCAGTAAGGATTTAGACGATTAACACAAGGTGAAAATAGATTTGGCAAACTTCCATCCAAGACCGCATTACCAGCAAAGAAGGCCCGGCGTCCGCAAGCCGATGGCACCAGGAATGGGTCCGGATGGATTGCCGCTTCGCGTGCGCATGCCCCACCAAGGCGAAATCCTTGGCAGGGTCACCGAGCTATTCGGTGGCTCGCGGATGAACGTGCAGTGCCAGGACAACTTCGTCCGGATGTGCCGCATCCCCGGAAAAATCAGGCGCAAACTACTCATCAACCCCGGAGACGTAGTCGCAATAACCCCCTGGACCGTCGAGTCGAACGAGAAGGGCGACATCGCCTACCGCTACACGCGCGTGCAGGCAGAGCAGCTCCGCCAGAAGGGAATGCTTCAGGGGCTCTGAAGCGTTTTAGGCAGAGCGGGTTTTGGAACTGATTATATTCAGCCGCAGGCATAACTGATTGACATGGCACGCAAGATTTCAAAGAGGAAGCAGCCCGAGCGCGAGGTCAAGCCGATAAAGGAACGCATGAAGATATTCTCAAGCAAGGTCTTAGACGACAAGGTACTCGAAATCCTCAACTGGATGATGAACACCGGAAAGATTGACAGCTTCGACTTTCCAATCTCAAGCGGAAAGGAAGCGTGCGTCTTTCGCGCAACGAGGGTTCAACCCGACGGCAAGAACGAGCACGTTGCGGTCAAGATATTCAAGTACGAGACCTCGATGTTCAAGACCATGCTCCAGTACATAGAGGGCGACCGCAAGTTTGACCCGCGAAAGAACAAGAGGCTTCTTGTCAACGACTGGGCGCGCAAGGAATACTCCAACCTCCAGCTTTGCTACAACGCGGGAGTGCGCGTTCCGCAGCCGTACTACCTCCGAGTAAACGTCATAGTGATGGAGTTCTTAGGCGAAGGCGGGTTCCAATCGGCATTGATGGAACAAGTCGTCCTTGCTGACCCGCAGGCAACTTACGCGGACATTGTTGACAACATGCGCAAGACCTACGACGCGGGAATCATACACGCCGACCTTTCAAGCTTCAACATAATCATCCACAAGGGCCTGCCCTACCTGATTGACTGGGCGCAGGGAGTGGAATGGAACCACCCGCACGCGGAGATGTTCCTGCGAAAGGACTGTGAAAACATCGCGAAGTTCTTTTCAAAGCTCGGGGTCGACACCTCGGCTGAAGCAGTCTACAAAAAGGTCACGGTGAACAAGAAGGAGGACAACCGTCAAAGGCGATAAAAGAGTTCACAAAGAAAACTATTCTTACAAGAAAAACGAGTGATACTTCAAATGGAAACAATCAAAGTCCCGCAAAAAAGAATCAAGACATACCAGGACAAAGACGGCGCGGTGCTCAAGAAGCTCCACGACGACTTAGAGGTTGACATTAGGCTTGTAGATGGAGACATTGAAATCGAGGGCGAAGGCGGCTCCGCGTGGGTTGCCACGATGGTAGTCAACGCAATCAACCTCGGCTTCACGCCTGAACGCGCATACAAGCTCTTTGATGACGAGTATTACTTGGAGGTAATCGACCTCGACACTTTCTTTGCGGGCTCTGAAAAGCTCATCGAGCGCTACCTTGCGCGCGTAATCGGCCAGGAAGGAAAGGCAAAGAAGGTGCTTGAGGACCTCTCAGACGCGCACATTTCCGTCTGGGAGCACAAGATTGCAATCATCGGCACGTTCGAGGAGCTCCACGACGCGCGCGAGGCGATAAACCGCCTTTTGCAGGGCAGCACGCACGCCGGAGTGTACTCATTCTTAGAGCGGAACAAGAAATTGAGAAGGATGCCAAGATAATGCGGGGTTTAAGATGTCTGCACAGAAAGATTTGAACCAGTTCGCGAAAGCCATCGATGGAATGAGCTTTTCTGAAGCCATCGATATTCTTGAAAAAAACAAAAAAAGGGCGGCGACCGCAGGCTCGACTTTGACTGACGGAGTTTTTCCCAAGCTAATCCAAAAAAGCATCGATGAAATCGACGGCCTGTCGGAGGACCTGAAAAAAGTCCCCGGCCTTGAGGAAACTAAAAAACGGACGGACGAACCCGAAGAAGCCGCAGCAGCCAAGGAGGAAATCTCGCGCATACGGCGGCGCATGATGACGCTCCTACAAAATGACATCCCCCGCTTGACTAACCTCGCCCACTCGGTTTCGTTTCCTGACAAAGTCTACGCCAACCCCGAGTTCCAAAGAACCCTGCAAAAGTACCTGCTAATGATATCGGACAAGGTGCCCCCGACGTGGCATGTCCACTACGACTACGCAGGCTCGCTTCGCAACGTTTACCGTATGACGCGGTTCATGCCGAAGGACAGGGGCGAAAAGACCCTGAAGAAACTTTTCGGAACACTCTCGTTCACGTGGCGCTCTATGAACCCGCGGTCGAGGGAAGACCACGTCAACGACGTGAACAAACTGCTTTACGAGCTTTCTTCGGATAACAGGGTAATAACCAATCCGCTTTACCGGGCGCTGGTCCGGGCAACCCACGTGGAACACGCGCAAGCACACTCCGCTTACGTGCGGATGCAGGACCTTTCCGAAGAGATGGTCCACGACAAGTACCTTCCCCCCGAAACGAAATCGCGCCTCCACAACATCTACGCCGACGGACGTGCGGAGGAACGCGTCGCCGAGCTGGAGGAATTGAACGGAAAGATGCACCAGGAAGGAAAGCCAAAATCGGTGCAAAAGGACTACGATGACCTCATCAACCTCGTAAAATTCATGGCGCACCTGCCGGGAACGGACAAGGAAAAAATCCTTGCAACCACGAAAATCCCGTCCACATTACGTTCAAGCGGGCTTCCGCCCGCAGTCAAGGAAATATTGGACTCCGCCGAAAAAGGCGAGCAAGTCCTTGAGCAACACCGCAAAAACAAGGGCGCGGACAGCCTGCTTGGCCTCCTGGCATGGATGCACAAGGACGGCATAATCGATGAAAAGGAACTGCACAAAATCATTGCAAAGGTCAACGAAACAAATTACGAGGAGGCCAATGCAATATTGCGCAAAGGATGGAACCGCGGCATGGAATTCGACTTCAACAAGAAGGAAAAAAAGGAAGACGACAATGGCCAGAAAAACATAAGGGACGAACTTTCTGAGAACTTCTACCTGCGCGCGCCACGCGGGTTCAGCTCGGCGGTGTTTGACGAAATCGGCACGCGTTTTGCAGAGCTGAAAGACCCGGCAAACGCGATAAAAAATGAAATGTCCGAAAACGCCAGAAAGCTAATCTCGAACAACCCGAAGTTGAGGCGGCCCTTGGCAGCTAACGCAGGCGTCGAGGACCATTACCGGCCGGTCTTCGGGCAGACACCCCTCCTTATACCCACCAACTCGCCCCGCGGTTCGCAGCTGCTGTACGACGGGAAAGGCTTTGTCAAGATTACGTCCAACGGGGTCACTGCGGCAAAGCCGCGCTGGAAAAATGCAGAGGAGATGTACGCAGAGGCCGTGTCGGCAAGGCATGACTTGCAGCCAATCGTCTTATCCGCAAGAAAGATCCCGCAGGTTATGAAACGGGTATGAAAAACCTGCGACGGCCGACGAAATTGCCGGTGCATCCTGCGTTTCCCCTCGACCCCAATCAAGTTTTATAAACTCTTTCGTCCTTACAAATAAACCTTCGAAAGAGGGCCCGCCCACAGGGGAATATTAAGCTTCAAGCCCACAAGTATTTACGAGGTAAAACACCCCGAATTCTTTGGGCTAAAGCCGGCAAACCCATTTAAGCCTGAGTCATACTAATCAATCACCCAAAGGTATTTTTGATGGCAGAAAAGGACGCAAAGGCAACCCCCGCTCCAGCCGCGGCCCAGCCTGCGGATGGCCAGACACATGACTACAAGGAGTACAGCGTAGCCGAGTTCTTCAAAAAGAACAGGCAGATGCTTGGATACTCCGGAAAGGTCCGCTCGCTCACCACCATCGTCCACGAGTACGTAACGAACTCGCTTGACGCTGCAGAGGAAGGCGGGATACTGCCCGACATCAACGTCGAAATCGAGAACCTCGCAGACGGCCACGTCAGGGTGGTAGTTGAGGACAACGGAATCGGCATCCCCAAGCAGTACGTCGGCAACGCCCTTGGCAAGCTCCTTTCAGGAACGAAGTTCCATCACCGAAAGCAGAAGCGCGGACAGCAGGGTATCGGCGCATCCTACGCAACGCTTTTTTCCCAGATTACAACGGGCAAGCCAACCAAGGTCAAGACAAGCCTTGGCGACTACAAAGTTTACGAGTGCGACATCACAATCGACGTCAAGACCAACGAGCCTGCGGTGAAGAACGAAAAGGAATACTCAGGCAAGTACCGCGGCTTGAAGATTGACGCGGAGTTTTCCGAAGTCACCTACAACCGGTCGGAGTACGGGGTTTACGAATACCTGCGCAGGACCGCAATCGCAAACCCGCACGTGCAGATTACGCTTATCGAGCCCAACAAAGAAATTGTGGTCTTTCCGCGCGCCTCAAAGGAAATCCCAAAGAAGGCAAAGGAGACCCTCCCACACCCGCTTGGAATCAGCACGTCCGACTTGATGGACATCGTGCAGCTTTCAAAGGCAAGAAAGATTTCATCCATGCTCCAGTCCGACTTTACGCGCGTAAGCGCGGACAAAGTAAAGGAGCTTGGCGCGCTGTGCCCCGGAATCGACTTGGAACGCGCCCCAAAGAACCTCACCTGGGCGGAGGCAGAAGCCATAGTCAAGGCGTTCAGCCAGGTCAAGTGGATTGCGCCGGACATGGACTCGCTCATACTCATAGGAGAGCAGCAAATCGAAATGTCGCTTAAGAACATCTTGCAGCCCGAGCAGATGAAGGTAGTCTGCCGCAAGCCGCGCGTCTTCCGCGGGGGAATCCCGTTCGCAGTCGAAGCCGCAATCGCATACGGTGGAAAGAGCGGCTCGTGGGTAAGCACTGACGAGCACGGAAACCCCGTTGAGACCAAGGGCGAGCTTTTGCGCTTTGCAAACCGCGTGCCTATGCTTTTTGACGCGGGAACCTGCGCCACCACCATTGCCGCAAAGGATGTGGACTGGTCGCGCTACAACCTAAAGGGCTGGGAAGGGCTCCCAGTAAGCATATTCATCAACTTCGTCTCAGTTTACGTACCCTACACCGGCGCAGGAAAGCTCTCCATCTCGGCTGAGGAAGAGATTGTGGAAGAAATCCGCAACGCGCTTATGGAGTGCGGCCGTGACATCGCAAAGTACCTCAACGCGCTTGACCGCGCAAAGGAGCAGGAACACCGCAGGAGCATATTCTTCCGCTACATTGGCGAGGTCGCAGAGTGCATGAACGACCTGACCGGGACCGACAAGGCGCTCTTGGTGACCAAGCTCAAAAAGACCGCAGAAGAGCGGACCGCAATCCTTCTTGCGCAGGGAGAGGAGGCCGAAGAGGGCCTCGAGGAAGTCGGCGGCGTAGATGAAGAGGACAACGGAAAGGCAGAGGAATAGAAACACCGGGACGAAAACTGGCAGTGAAAAGACGGATAAGATTTTGATAATATTTACAGAAGGTTTTTGAAAAATGGCCGCAGCAAAGAAGGAAACACAGGGCGCAGCTCCCAAGCAAATCCGCGAGTACGACGCGGAGACGATGCAAAAGATTCAGACTCTTGCAGCTGCGCTTTTGCAGGAAATCGAGAAGGGAGAAAACCTCCACATAGACATCCCGGTTCGCGGCTCGTCCAACGTCTCGTTCAACGAAAAGGCAAAAAAAATCGAGCTTGGCGACAAGTTTGCAAGGCGCTACCTGTTCAACGTGGCGCACGCGCGCAGGTTCATGCAGACTTTGCTTGTCGCGTCCTACGTAAAGAAGGATTTGCTTGAGAACAACCTCACAGCTACCCTCCGAGACCTCTACTACGCAAAGAAACACACCATACCAGGCACCAAGGAAGACACGATTGACGAGCAAAAGGAATCAGACCTTGCGATTGTGGACTTCGAGGTTGCACTTGACACTTTCCGCGAAAGGTTGCACCTGCGTGCAGAACCCAAGGGACGCATCGCAGGCGAGATGGTAGTCACCGACCGCGTCAAGGACAAGGTGGACACAATAGACCTTTCCAAGATGGGTTCGGGCGGCTGGGCCGTGCCGTCCATTGTCGAGCAGGTAGAGTTCAAAGACATCGACGCGGAGTACGTACTGGTTGCCGAGAAGAACGCAATCTTTGACCGTCTCAACGAAGACGCCTACTGGCACAAGCAAAAGTGCCTTTTGATGACAACCGGAGGACAGGCCGCACGCGGAGCGCGCAGGCTCCTCAAGCGTATATCCTCCGAGCTCAAGCTTCCAGTTTACTGTCTTACTGACGCCGACCCTTACGGATGGTACATCTACTCCACAATGAAGTACGGCTCGATGGCGCTTGCGCACGAGTCCGACCGCTTGGGAAGCCAGGACATGAAGTTCCTTGGGATGAGCATCTCCGACATCGAGCACTACGACCTGCGCAGCGTGACAATCAAGGCAAAGGAAGTGGACATAAAGCGCGCAGAGGAAATGAAGGAGTACGACTGGTTCAAAGCGCCAGCTTGGCAGCGCGAGATAAACAAGTTCCTTGACAAGAAAATCAAGGCAGAAATCCAGGCGCTCTCATCGAAGAACTTGCAGTATATTTCAACGACTTACTTGCCGGAAAAAATCAAGAGCCAGGACTTCCTGCCTTGATATAATCTTGGAAGTTCTGCACAACGCACGCGGGCTGTGAAACTATTCCTTAGCCCTGCGCTTGTGCTGCGCCCGGACTATTGCCTGCGGCCGCGTGTCCAAGCCAAGCTTCTTTGCGTGCGCCGCACCCCAGTCCGCTAGCCGTTCGAACTCCTTGACAGGGTCATCGATCCGAAGCCGCTTCAGAAGTATGGCATTCGAGCCGCTGTTGCCATAGACTATGAACACACATCCCGAATCCAAATTCAATTCCTTGCGCAGAGATTCGGGTATGACTACCTGCCCCTTCGAAGACATCTTCGTTACCAATACGTCTGCATTTGCCAACCCATACCACATCCGTCAATCTTACTGGTAAGATTATCTTAATATGTTATTCGTCCGAAGGTTGAAACGAGTAGTTTATCCAAAGTCAAGGCAATGCTTTTCCACCAGTACTTGCGTTGTATCAAGTGATAACTTGACTAGAATAGTTTTCGACACAAACGTGCTGGTCTCCGCGATGCTCTCGAAAAAAGGCGCATCGAGAAAGCTCTTGAGATTTGCGGCAAAAAAACAAGTTGACGGCATGACATCGTTGGCTATTTTGCGCGAATTCGCACAGACAACCGCACGGGATTGCGACTTTTCAAAACACAAGATAGAACGGATCACAAGGGACATTCTCTGTTTTCTGGAGGTGGTAGTAACCGCCGAGAGACTGAAAATTGTCGCTGACGACGCGGACAACCGCGTTTTGGAGTGCGCCGTCGCTTGCAAGGCAGACTACATAGCGTCTTGGGACCGGCACCTTACGGACTTGAAATCTTTTCAGGGAATCACCATAGGGAATCCTGGAAAAATATTGGACGAATTGAAAAGACTGGATTAGCCCAACGCGCTGGCCAAACAAACTTTACTTCCCCTAGGTACCAGTCACGAAAATCAGGCTTATTTATTGCTTAAAAACAGCAAAGATACTATAAACCCCAAAAAAAGAATATGCTTAACCCAAGAAGGCAAACTACTGGTAAGGTCATATGGAAGTAGAGCTGTTGGACATAATCGGCCTGCTTGTAGCTGGTGCCATTGGCTGGGAAGCAATCAAGTTCCTGATTATGGAAACAAGCTGATTTCGAGCCTAGCGCCTGAACTTTCCGCCCGAGCGTTCGCGCTTGCCGTCGCGGCTCCTGCCGCCAAAGCGCGGCTTTCCGCCGAAACTAGGCCGTGCGTCATCGCGCCTGCCGCCCCTCGGGGCGTAGCCGGGTGGCCTTGACGGCCTCATCCCGCCGCCGTAGCTAGGCCGGTTGCCGCCAAAGCTGGGCTTGTCACCGTAGCTGGGCCGGTCGCCTCCCTCGCGGGGTGCGTCGAAGCGCCTTGCAGGGCGGTCGAAGTTGCGTTCGTTTCCGCCTTCACGCCTTGCCTCGTACGCCTTGCTCTGGAAGCTCTGCTTGGGCCTGTCACGGCGCCTGTCCCCGCCGCTTTGCCTGCGGTCCCCGCCAAAGCCGCCTCGTGCACCGGGGCCGCGCTTGGAAAAGCCGAAGTCGCGCCGGAACTTCTCGTCTTCGGAAAGCTCGCGGCGTGGCGCGAGGTTCAAGTCAACTACTTCCTTCACACGCGCGTCCAAGTCTGCCTTGAGCTTTTCTGCGATGAAGTTTCCGGAAAAGAAATCGCCCTTTGCGGCAATGGCAAGCTTGGCTGCAAGCGCGCGCGCAATCCTGCCACGGCGTTCAAGCGGCTCGCCGCGCACATAGGCGCTTTGGAAGATGATCCCGTGCTTGGGCGGGTTGGTGCCTGCCTTGATGTGCTTGAAAAGCGCGTTCTCCGCGCCGATTACTTGGATAGTGCTTGCAGGCATCAAAGCAAGCTTTTCAAGGCCGCCTGCAGTAGTCATCAGCCTCGCTGCAATGGTGGGCTCAAGGATGTAGGAGAGGTTTTTCATCTCGTTGTTTGCCTGCTCGTTGATGTAGTCTTCAAGGACTTTCCTTGCCTCAAAAAGCGAGTAAATCTGTGCCGCAAAAGCGCGAATCACCGCAGTGTCTGCCTCGTCGAACGGAGCGCCGAAGCTCTTCTTTGACTGTGCGAACACTTCGCCTGCCTTGAGGTCGCCGACCATCTCCACAAGCTTTGCCTTTGAAAGGCCTTCCTTGGAGCCGAACTCGGCAACAAACGCGGCGTAGCTTTCCTCGTTTGCCATCTCCATTTCGGGGAAGTTGAGCTTGAACCACTCCGAAAGACGGGTAAAGAGGAGGCTTTTTGCCTGGTCGATGTCGTCAAGGCTGCGCACTGCCTGCATGATCTGCAGGTCCTTGCGGGAGTACTTCTCAGTAACCCCCTTCTTTGCAAGCTTGAAAAAATCCTCTCGCGATGCCATAGCCGATAATCACCAAACTAAATAAGCCGGCAGAACCATTTTGCCGTACAAATATTTTGTTGCCTCTAGGTTAAATAAGTCTTGACTAGCAAGAAAATTACCGGTTTTGCAGCCAGCAAAGCTTAGGGGGGTTTTTCTAATGTCATCCAACAAAGTCTCAAAATCAACCATCAATGACGAGCTTACGCAAAAGGTGATCAGCCTCTGCCAGCGTCGGGCAATACTCTTTCCAAACAGCGACATCTACGGCTCTTCCGCAGGGTTTTTTGACTACGGCCCCTACGGGTGCGAGCTGAAAAAGCGGATTGAAAACTCGTGGTGGAAGACCTTCGTGCAGTCGCGCGAAGACATCGTAGGAATTGACGGCTCAATCATCACAAGCCCGCGCGTGTGGGTGGCGTCAGGCCACGTTGCCGCGTTCAACGACCCGCTTGTCGACTGTATGAAGTGCAAGAGCAGGCACCGCGCGGACACTCTTGTGGAAGACGAGCTCAAGATTAGCGTGGACGGCTTCTCACTTGAAAAGCTCGGCGCGCTAATCAAGGAGCACAAGATAGTGTGCCAAAAGTGCGGCGGCGAGCTTTCGGTTGCACGCAAGTTCAACCTCATGTTCAACACGCACGTCGGCGCGGTGCAGGACGAGTCCTCGATTGCGTACCTGCGGCCTGAGACCGCCCAGCTTATGTTTGCGGATTTCCGCATCGTGCAGCAGGCGATGAGAAAGAAGCTCCCCTTTGGAATCGCCCAGATTGGGAAGGCGTTCCGCAACGAAATCGCGCCGCGCAACTTCGTGTTCCGCTGCCGCGAGTTCTCGCAGATGGAAATCGAGTTCTTCATACACCCCAAGCTTGTGAACAACTGCCCGCTGCTTACCAAGGAAATCCTTGAAAAGAAGGTGCAGATGATAACAGCAGTTGAGCAGGAGAAAGGAAAGGACGGCAAGATGGAGACAATGTCCATCGGTGACGCGCTTTCAAACAAAATCGTCAAGACGCAGTGGCACGGCTACTGGCTCATAACCTGCCTCGAGTGGCTCTACTCACTTGGGATCACGCCAGCCAATTTGCGCCTGCGCGAGCACGTAAAGACCGAGCTATCCCACTACTCCATCGAGACTTGGGACATTGAATACCACTACCCGTGGGGCTGGAAGGAGCTGCAGGGAATCGCAAACCGAACTGACTTCGACCTTACCCAGCACCAGAAGGAAAGCGGCAAGGACCTCACCTATTTTGACGAGGAGAACAAGGAGCGCGTCACCCCGCACGTCATCGAGCCGTCCATAGGCGTTGACCGCGTGTTCTTCACCGTGCTTTTGGACGCTTTCCGCGAGAACGCATCTGACAAGGGAAGCACCAGCACGCTCGCACTCCACCCCGAAATCGCGCCCGTTCAAGTGGCGGTCTTTCCGCTGATGAAAAAGGACGGGCTTGCAGAGAAGGGCCGCGCGGTGTTTGAGATGCTTCGCAATGAGTTCGTGTGCGAGTACGACGAGTCCGGCTCTATTGGCAAGCGCTACGCGCGCCAAGACGAGGTGGGGACGCCGTTCTGCATAACAGTTGACTACGACTCACTGGAAAAAGACGACGTTACCATCCGCGAGCGCGACTCGGGAAACCAGAAGCGCGTGCCAATCAAGCAGCTAAAGGAAATGATCGAGTGCTCGTTTGGCGAGTATTGCGCGCTGCACGGCGGGAAAAAATAACCAGTTGGATTGGTGCAGCATGGAAGACTGGATAATAATTTCCCTAGGGATTGGCGCGATTTTTGGCGTATACAACATAGTAACCAAAAGCTATTCGGACAAGCTTCCATCCAACGTCATAGTCATGCTGATTGGCTTGGGGATTTTCATTGCAGGACTAGTATTCTTGGCTACCCAGAAGGCACCACTGACGCAGGTTAATGACGCGACGCCCCTGCTTTGGATTATCTTTGTAAGCGCAGTAATTTGGTTTATCGGGACGTTCTTGCAAGTGTCAGTATTTGCGAATCCAAAAACGCAATTCGGACCCGCAGTAGTGCTGATGACTGTCGGCTCAATACTGGCCTGCACAATAATCGGGTTGCTTTTTTTCGGGGACAAGTTGAGCGCAAAGCAGGCGTTGGGGATGGCGCTTGCAATCGCCGGCACCATATTGCTGTCGCTTTAGAAAAAGAGTTCAGCAAAACCCTAAATCCATCTCTGGCCTTTTCCGCCCGCAATCTCGCTCGTGCCAACGGCATTGTAAGTCTTGTCGCCGACCTTGATCGTGCCCTCGCTTTGGTAGGACGAGTACTCGATGTGCTGGAGGTGCACGCCGAACATCTCCTTCTTTCCCTCGATTTTGCGCAGCTCAGGAACGGTCTGGGCGCGGATTTCGGCGGACATCTCCTCGTTTTCGAAAATGAAGACCGGCCTGCCATCCTTCGACTCGCGGGTAATCTTGGCGTCGGTGTCGATGTGGATTCGCCCGTTCTCCAAGTCAACGGTGTAGAACTGCAGGTTGAGCACGGTTGAACCGCGGTCATGCTCTGGCTTGTTGCCCTCAAAGAACAGGTCCATGAACCCAAACATCAGTTCGGGCTTTGCCGGGTTGTCGGAGTAGCACTCAAGCATGTGCCAGTACCAGCCGCCGTTGTATATGGGGCCGTTTGCGTGAACCGCTTCGTTGTACGCAAAGAAAGAGGTGATTTCCTTTCCGTTGATGCGTTCGGAAAGCTCCTTCGGGATGCCCAGCTTCTCCGGGTCGCCTTCGATTTTAACGCTTAGGACGGCCTTGCAGGGGAGCACGTAGAAATAAGCAAGCCTGTTTCCAAGCACGTCGCCCACGCACTTGTAGGGGCCGACTTTGTCGTTGATTTTTTCAAACTTGTACTTGAACTCGGCTTTGTTCCCGTCCTTTTCAAGCCACACCGAAACCGCAAACTCAGGGAAGGGCCCGGACCAGTCGACTTGGAGGCCGCTTTCGCGTATGATTAGCTTGCCCTGGTCAAGCTTTGATTCGCAAAGCTTTTCGCCAACCACAAAAGTCTTCCCACCAAGCCGGAACTCCTGGAAGAACCTGCTGTCTTTGTTGTCACGGCCTATTGCAACAAACACCGAAAGGTCGCCTGCGTACAGGTAGCCGTAAAGCCAGCCTCGCTCGAAAGTGCTCATAGGCTTGAGGACGTTATGCGTCGTGAATATTGCCTCGGCGTCCTCCTTTGCTTTCCCTGAAAGCTTGCGCACGCCCTGCACGTCGGGCGGGGAGAAGTAGAAGCCAAGAACGTCGCTGTTTGTCGCCTGCATAAAAAACACGTGTTGGGAAAGGGGGAGCGGTTATTTTTTTCGCTTGAAGCGGTGGACTGCCCTGAAGAATTCTTTCGTCTCTTTTGCGCCCAGGTTCTTGGTGACGTAGCTTCCGGTTGCAAGTATGTCCGCGCCAGCCTCCAGGCATTCTTTGTAGGACGCGGCGTTGACGCCACCGTCGACTTCCAAAAGGGTCTTGCAACCAAGCCGGTCAATCATGTGCCGTGCTTGGCGCAGCCTTGCTATAGTCTGGGGTATGAAGCTCTGGCCGCCAAACCCGGGGTACACGCCCATCAAAAGGAGGATTGCAACGTCATACTTGCGCAGGTACGGCTCGACCTCCTCAACCAGCGTGTTGGGGTTGAGCACGATGCCAACTTTGAGCTTGCGCTTTTCGCACTCTTCGATTGCAGCGGCGAGGTTTCCGCAAGCCTCGAAGTGGATTAGGTAATAGTTTGAGCCCGCCTTTGCGTATGACTCTGCGAAGCGCTGCGGCTCGTAGACCATCATGTGCGTCTCAATGGGCTTTCTGGTGACTTTGCGTATGCACTCCTGGGCGTATGCGCCAAAGGAGATGTTTGGCACGAAGTGGCCGTCCATCACGTCGTGGTGTATGAAGTCCACGCCGAGGGCCTCGATTTTGCGGATGTCGGACGCAAGGTTGGACCAATCGGCATTAAGCAATGTGACTGCGACTTTTGCCATGAATGAAGATAGGCCGGAAGGATAGAAAAAGATATGGTGCGGTTGCGGCGGTTGGGGCCTTGTGGCAACGCGGGCTGCTGCTGCAAAAGGGCAAACTAAGGAGTCATGCGCTTCTTGCGCATCTCGTCGTGGTTTATGCACTCAAGGCCGGTAATCTTTGAAAGGCGGCGCACGTGCCGCTCCTCTGCAGAAAAGTCGGTCATCGCAAAGGCCTTGACCATCTGCATGGCAAGCTCCTCGTCAACCGTGCGCGATGCAAGGCACAGAATGTTTGCGTCGTTGTGCTGGCGCGTGAGCGTAGCCTCTACTGCGGAGTTGCACTTTGCAGCCCGGATTCCTTCAAGCTTGTTTGCCGCAATGCTCATCCCGATGCCAGTGCCGCAGATAAGGATGCCGAAGTCAACCTGCTTTTGCTGCACCAGCCGGGCGACTTTTTCCGCAAAATCGGGGTAGTCAACGGACTGGTCGCTTGTGGTGCCAACGTCCACAATCGTAGCGTGCAGGTTGCGGTCAATATTGTACTTTAGGTCCTCTTTGAGTGCGTATCCTGCGTGGTCGGAGCCGATTGCGATTTTCATAAGATTAGCTTTGGCTTGAAAGCTTTTATTTTATTGGGTGGAGCAAAAAAACGAAACCAATAAAGCCGAAAAAGGCGAAAGCCCTTGCGTGAAAACAAGACCGGACATCAAAATCAAGTCCATTGCGCCCTGCGGGATGGACTGCGGGACCTGCTCAGGCTACCTGCGGAAAAAGCGGGTGTGCTTGGGATGCCGTTCAGGTGACAAGAACAAACCGGTTTACTGCAAGACCTGCATCATGAGAAACTGCACAAAACGCAAGGGGCCTTACTGCAACTCGTGCAAAGAATACCCCTGCCCAAGGCTGAAACGGCTGGACAAAAGATACCGGACTAGATACGGGATGAGCATGATACAGAACCTTGATAGCATCAAGACGTCCGGCATCCGGGCATTCGTAAAGGAAGAAAGGGTTAGGTGGGCCTGTACTGCATGCAAAGGGACAGTATGCGTCCACAACGGCTACTGCTCAAGCTGCGGGAAAAAAGAAAAAAATGTGGAAAGGCCGGTGAACCTTTTCAAGGCAAAAGCTCGAAGTTCCTGAACTGCCACGGGTCGTCCTCGTCGGCTTTGCACTGGGGGTTTTCCATGAAGAAAATCTTGCGGTTCTTCAACGGGGTCCAGTCGCTCTGAACCGAGACCAGCTTGCCCAAGTATGGCTCCGCAATCTTGAGCACGTACTCGTGCGGAAGGTCGTCAGGAAGGCACACGCCCTTGGCGGGGTTCTCAATCATCCAACAAAGCGCCGACACCACGCCGATTGCGACTTGTATAGTCGTCGCATTCTGGTGAGGCACTAGCTTGCGGGCCTCGTCAATGCCAAGGATAGTCCCGCACCACCACGAGCCATACGGGTGGCCCATCACGAGCGCGCCTAGGATGTCGTCCCCTGAAGTGATTTCGTCGTAGAGGATGCGGATGCGCGGCTGCATCTCGTAATAGCGGCACTTTAGCTCCCACAGCGAAGACAAAGTCTCGTGGCAGGGCATGTAAGCGTAGTGCACAGTCGGCCTGTAGAGCGCCTTGCGGCCGTTCCACACGGTGAGCCTGTCCGAAAGCCCGAAGGCCTCGCCGTGGCGTATCACCATCCCGACGATTTCCTGGTCGGGGATCCACGAGCGCACGTAAGTGTTTATGCCCATCTGGGCGAGGAAAATCTGGTTCTTGGGCCCGGTTGGCGGCAGGCAAGTGAGCCCCGGCAGGGTCTTTTCGTGCGTCCCCCAGCCAAGCTCTGCAGGCGCGGTGCCTTCCTCACGCAGCCCTTCGATGCTCCAAGTGCCGACGAACTCGTCAACGTCCTTGGGCTTGCTTGACACCTGCGTATCGCGCTCGGAGCAGTGTATTACCTTGACGCCAAGCTCGCGCGCAAGGTAGTTGAATTTCTTTTCGGAAAGGTACTTCTTGACGTCAACGGCCTTCTGCTCGGAAAGCTTGTTGTCCGCAAGGGCCTTGGTGGCGATGTCAACAAGCGCCTTCTTGACAAAATGCGAGATGAGCCCAGGGTTTGCGCCGTGGTCAAGAACCGCGGTTGGAGAGCCCTTCGGCCAGGGCTTGACTAGCTCGCGTATCTTCATCTGGCGGAAGTAAAGCGACTTCTCGTAAGCGGTCTTTTCGGTCATGCCCTCCTGCGGGTCCCACTCCTCGACCGAAGTGTTGATGTAGAGCACGCCGTTGTCGTGGCACCAGCGGAGTATGTCGCAGGCCTCGATGCACCACGCAAGGTCGACTATTACGTCGCCCCTTGAGACGTGGGAAGAAAGCAGGGTTGCGAGGTTTTCCTGCGTCACGCGCTCCTGCACGTACTTGACGCCCTTCTTGGTCCAAGGCTCAAGGTCCTTTGACTTGTCCTCGAAATCAATTATCGTGATATTAGCAAGGGGGACATCCACGTGCTTTAGCAGGATGGGCAGGGTGCAGCGCGACACCGCGCCGTAGCCGATTATTAGGAATTTACCAGTAAAACCGATCATTTCGCTCGTTTCGACCTCAAAAAATATTTTTTTTTATTAGAAAGAGTTTCTTATTAAGATTAGCGGTGGATTTTGACGAATTTTCCTTGGCGGACTACTTGTCCAGAAGACGGCGAAGCCTGGCCGCAAGCTTTGGCGGCAAATAACCCTTCTGTTCGTGAAGGCTCAAGGCCATATTTCCGCCTTTCTCAGTCTGCTCCAGATACGTGTCCCTCACGCGGGTTTGGAACTTTGCATCGCCGGGCTTCTGTTGAGGTGAAACGCGTATGTGGGTGCGCTCAGGTTCGAACTTTTTTCCGGACTCCAATCCGACCGTACCAATGTCCGTGATAGTAACCTTGCGCTTGTTTTCAGGGGGAACTCGTTGGACCATGTAATCACCAAACTACTTCTTCTGCAACTTCTCCCAGTCGGCCATGAACTTCGCAAGGCCGGAGTCTGTGAGCGGGTGCTTGAACATCATCTGCAATACCTTGAATGGCACGGTAGCCACGTCAGCACCTAGGAGTGCGGACTTTGTTATGTGCACTGGGCCGCGGATGCTTGCTGCAAGAATCTGCGTCTTGTAGCCGTAGTTGTTGTAGATTTGGCGGATGTCAGCGATTAGCTGCATGCCGTCTTCGTTGATGTCGTCAAGCCTTCCGATGAAGGGCGAGACGTAAGTGGCTCCCGCAAGCGCGGCAAGCATCGCCTGGTTTGCAGAAAAGCAGAGCGTGACGTTGGTCTTGATTCCTGAATCCGAGAGCGCCTTGCAGGCGATTATGCCCTCCTCGTTGAGCGGAATCTTGATTACGATGTTCTTGTGCCACTTGGACATTTCCTTGCCCTGCTTAATCATTCCAGCAGAGTCAAGCGCGGTGACTTCGGCGCTGATTGGACCGTCGATGAGCTGGCAAATCTCGGCAACAACGGTCTTGAAGTCCTTTCCTTCCTTTGCAATTAGCGAGGGGTTGGTGGTGACTCCTGCGATTACGCCCCAGCGTGCTGCGGCCTTGATTTCTTCGATGTTTGCCGTGTCCACAAAGAGCTTCATACAAAAACCACCAAACGAATTAACCGGTTTTCACCGAACAGAATCATTTCTTCATCTTGATTGCAGCCTTGACCGCGTTTGCAATGTGCGGCGCAGTCAGGCCGAACTTTTCAAGAAGCGACAGGAAGTCGCCGGACTCGCCAAAGACGTCCCTGACGCCGACGCGCACAACCGGCACGGGGTACCCTGCGGAAACGCACTCCGCAACAGCGCCGCCAAGGCCGCCGATTATGCTGTGCTCTTCTGCCGTGACTATGCAACCGCACTCGCGTGCTGCCTTGAGGACAAGTCCGGAGTCAAGTGGCTTGATCGAGGCCATGTCGATGACGCGGACGGATATTCCCTCCGCCTTGAGCATTTCTGCTGCCTTGAGCGACTCGTTGACTTCGTAACCTATTGCAAAGATTGCGCAGTCCGAGCCGTCGTCAAGCACGTTGCCCTGGCCGAGCTTGAATGAGTAGGAGTCGTCGTAAACTATCGGGAACTTCGGCCGCGACAGCCGCACGTAGGCCGGGCCAAAGTCATCAGCTATAACGCGGATGATTTTCTTTGTAGCCGCGCCGTCAGCGGGGTTGATTACGCGCATCTTGGGGATTGCGCGCATTATCGCAATGTCTTCCAGCGCCTGGTGGCTTGCGCCATCCTCGCCTACTGAAATTCCGCCGTGGGTTGCGACGATTTTTACGTTTGCGTTGTTGTGGCAGACCGCGTTGCGTATCTGCTCCCACGGCCTTCCTGATGCAAACATTGCAAAGCTTGATGCGAAAACGGTTTTTCCAGTAAACGAAATTCCTGCGGCAACTGCAATCATGTTCTGCTCGGCAATTCCCATGTCAAAGAAGCGGTCGGGGAACTTCTTTCCAAACACCGCTGTCTTTGTGGAAGTGGACAAGTCCGCGTCAAGGACGATGATGTTGGGGTTTTCCGCGCCAAGCTCTGCCAAGACGTCGCCGTATGCTTCGCGAGTCGCGATTCCAACGCCCTTAGACGGTCCGCCCATAAATCATCACTAAAAGAAATCCGGCCACTTGGCTGGCCCAAGCTCGGCCATTGCCTTTGCAAAGTCCGCGTCGTTTGGCGGCATCCCGTGGTAACCGGAAGCTTCGTTTTCAAACAACGCAACGCCCTTGCCCTTGACGGTGTGCGCGATTATTACAGTCGGCTTTCCCTTGAAAGCAAGCGCCTTCTTGTAAGCATCCATAATCTGGCCGATGTCGTGGCCGTCCTTGACCTCGATTACGTTCCAGTTGAACGCGCGGTACTTATCCGCAATGGGCTCGATGCACATTACCTTGTTGACCTCGCAGGTGTTCTGCTTTTTGTTGTAATCAAGGACTACGGTAAGGTTGTCGGTCTTGAAGTTTCCCGCAGCCATCACTGCTTCCCACACCTCGCCTTCCTGGTGCTCGCCATCTCCGGTGAACACCCAGACGTGGTTGCTTTTCTTGTCAACGCGCGTGGCAAGCGCAAGCCCAAGCCCCATCGAGTACCCCTCGCCAAGCGGGCCAGTTGAGACTTCGATGCCGGGAACTTTCAGCCGGTCAGGGTGGCCCTGCAGGCGCGTGCCGAGCTTGCGGAAAGTCGCAAGCTCTTCTTTAGGGAAGTAGCCGCAGTCTGCAAGGATTGAGTAAGCAAGAGGCGACACGTGGCCCTTTGACCACACCACGTAGTCGCGGCCATCCCACTTAGGGTTTGCGGGGTCGTGCTTGAGGAAAGAGTAATAGAGTGTCGCGGCAAGCTCGCAAAGCGAATAGCTGCCGCCAATGTGGCCGGAGTTTGTAAGGCGCACCATCTTGACTACGTGCCGCCTGTGCAAAAGGCACTTGTCAGCGATTAGCTGCTTGTCAGAAACCAGTGCGTAGGCTGCCACTTTACAAAAACCCCTAGTTGATGCCCCAACTGCCCGAGACCAAAAATTAGGCCGGACAGACAACAAACTATTATCGGATGTTCAGATTAAAAAAGAGATTCCCGGCTTTTGCCCGAAGCCTTGCGAAGATTTAAAACCGTGAACGGAACAAAGTAACCTACTCAAACACTAATCGGTGATTTCATGGCACAGGTTCCAGTAGTAGACAAGGACACTTGCATCGGATGCGGCGCATGCGCAGGCGTGTGCCCAAAGGTATTCAACATGGCAGCTGACGGGAAGTCCGAAGTGGCAAACCCCGCAGGCGCGTCCGAACCCGAAATCCAGGCTGCAATAGACGGCTGCCCGGTAGGCGCAATCAGCTGGAAGAAGGATTAATTTTTCCCTTTTTTCCATCTTCTTTTCCTCTTTTCTTTCACAAAATTTCTTTTCCAGCCCCCTGTTTTTTCCAAACCGGCAACTTGGCCGCGTCCTGTTTTTATTTGTTTAGCGCGTTACTGTCTGTATTCACAAGGCGTTTCATGCGCCGGATCAAAAGCGTAATTTTTAGCAAAACACAGGAAAGCAGCAGGCTTTGCCAACAATTCGACAGCCAGTGCTTTCCTTGTGCTTCCAGCGGGATTGACAATGGCAGACCCAGCGGCCTTGGATGCCGCGCAGACGGAATTGCTACGCAAAAAGCAGGTAGCCGGGCTCTTTCTCAAGGATAAAATCATAATCTCGCCAAGGACCCTCGGGCAAATCTGCCAGTCGCAAAACGCGTACGACGACGCGCTCAAGCTCCGCGAGTACCTGCAAAGGCACGGCATCTTCCTTCTTGACGACAAGGCATTGGGCCTGTGGCGCGAAAGCGCAGCGCGGCAGTCAGAGGCAATCGAGCCTGCGACCGCAATCAAGGCAGGCGAATGGGCAAGCGGGGTGCCGCGTGCAGCAACCTTGGAAAAGGACCTCGTGCTTTCAATAGGCGACAGCGACGTCACCGACCACTCGCGCTGCAAGGGAACGGTAAAGGACTTCGTAGACTACTTCAACGACCGCTACACCAGGCTTTCACACCAGCTGCGGCTCATGTCTTCAAGCCACGACACGGTCAAGCTACGCGAGGCGCAGAACCGCCAGGGAAAGACAATAAACGTAATCGGGATGGTGTATTCCAAGAAAGTCACCAAGAACGGCCACATGCTCATCGAAATTGAGGATGAAGAGACCCTAGTCCCGCTTCTTGTACCAAAGGACTCGCCAATAATGGCGCAGGCTTCGACAATAATGGAAGACGAGGTGCTTTCCTTCGAGGCGTTCATGTCAAACTCGCTCCTCATCGCCAAGGGCTTCACCAACCCCGGGAAGCTTTTGCAGCACCGCAACCGGCACCTTTGCAACCGGGCGGCAAAAATAGTCTTTCTTTCCGACCTGCACGTAGGCAGCAGGTGGTTCTTGCAGAAAAGCTTCCAGCAGTTCCTTGCGTTCCTCAACGGAAAGACAGGCGAAAACGAACGGGAGATTGCCGAAGACATCAAGTACATAAGCATCGCAGGCGACTTGGTGGACGGAATCGGAGTGTACCCAAACCAAGAGCGCGAACTTATCACCAAAGACATCTACGCGCAATACGAAATACTCTGCGGCTTCCTTTCTGCAATACCTGAGCACATCGAAGTCATCGTCGCACCCGGAAACCACGACGCAGTAAGGATTGCCGACCCGCAGCCTGCGCTGCCGCTTGAGTTTGTCAAGTTCGTTGACGATGCGGAGAACCTCCACTTCGTGGGCAACCCGTCGATGCACAAAGTTGAAGGGCTTTCCCTGCTTGTTTACCACGGCACTTCGGCTGATGGCTGGATTTCAAACAACCCCAACCTGCGCGACGGTTACGAGAACCCGCAGAAGGTTGCGATGGAGATGCTCAACCAGCACCACCTTTGCCCAAAATACGGCGAGGACTCGCTTGTCCCCGAGCCGCGCGACTACATGGCGCTTGACGTCACGCCGGACATATTCCACTTCGGCCACGTGCACAAAAACGGGTACGCTGAGAACTACAACGGCACGGTAATCATAAACTCCGGCACGTTCCAGGCGCAGACTGACTTCCAGGTAAGCATGGGCCACCTGCCAACACCGTGCAAGGTGCCAATCTACGGCATGAACACGGGAAAGCTTGAGGTAATTGACTTTTCAAAGGTAGAATGAGCAGATGGACAGCAAGAACAACGCACAGGAAGTGGCGGCTTTGAAGGAAAAAGAACCCGCAAAGGACGCCTCAAAGGAGCAGGCGGTTCGCCAGCCTGAGGCAATGCCAAAGGCACCTGATTCGAAGCCAATCTTGGAAGCGTTGGCTACTGCTAAGGAAAAAACACAGGCACAACCAAAGCCGATGGCGCAGGATGCAAAGCCGGACTCGGAAGGAAAGCCAAAGGCACCGGCAAAGGATTCTGCCAAGGAAACGCCAGCAAGCGAGCATGAGCCAAAGCACAAGCTTGAGTGCTCGCCATACATCCAAAACTATTTTGACATGCTCACCGCGCAAATCAACGGCGAGTACGCGATTGCATCAAAAGCGCGCAAGATGGGCTTTGACCCTGAAACCGAAGTCGAGATTACCCCCGCACCGGACGTTGCCGCCAGGGTGGAGGGGTTGGTCGGCCCCACCGGCGTCGCGGTTCGCATCAGGCAGCTCATAGTGGAACAAAACGGCGACCGCGAGAAGGCCTGCTTTGAGCTGTGCCGCGAAATCATCGAGGGAAAATTCGACAACGGAAAGGTCCTGACCACACAGCAGAAAGTCGAGCAGGCAGTCCGGTCCGGGCTTGCGCTTTTCACCGAAGGAGTGGTGAGCGCGCCAATCGAGGGCGTGTCCAAAGTCGAAATCCGCAAGAACTTCGACGGCTCAAGCTACGTCGCGGTGTTTTTCACCGGACCAATCCGCGGGGCAGGGGGAACGGGGCAGGCGTTCACGGTAATCCTTGGAGACGTGTGCAGAAAGATTGCGGGGCTTGGGGACTACCGCGCAACCGAAAGCGAAGTGGAGCGGTACGTCGAGGAACTCGCGCTTTACGCGCGAAAGACGCGCGCAGGGCAATACGTGCCAACTGCGGAGGAAATCCAGAACATCGTGCGCAACTGCCCGGTGTGCATCGCAGGCGACGCCACCGAAGACTACGAAGTGTCCAAGACCAAGAACATACCAACTGTTGACACCAACCGCGTGCGCTCCGGGGTGTGCCTCGTAATAAGCGAGGGGCTCTGCCTGAAGGCGGCCAAGGTGCTCAAGATTACAAAGAAAGCCGGGCTGTCGTGGGACTTCATCCAAGGCCTCATCAAGGTGGCAAAGTCCGACGCGGGGCACAAGATGGAAATCAAGCCCATAGACAAGTTCATGCACGAGCTAGTCGCAGGCCGACCCATATTTTCCTACCCCATGCGGCCCGGCGGGCTGAGGCTGCGCTATGGAAGGACGCGGCTTACGGGAATCGCCTCGAAGGCGCTGCACCCCGCAACAATGGAAATACTCCACGAGTACACCGCAATAGGGACGCAGGTAAAAGTCGAGCGGCCCGGAAAGGGGTGCATCGTGACCCCCTGCCAAGAGGTTGACGGCCCGATTGTGCGGCTCAAAAACGGCGACGTGGTGAAAGTAGAGACGCAAGCGCAGGCGTTTGAAGTCGCGCCCCAAGTTGAGCAGATACTCTTCCTTGGCGACCTGCTTGTAAACTACGGCGACTTCCTCAAGGCAAACCACCCGATTGTCCCAAGCCCCTGGTGCGAGGAATGGTATGGGCTGGTGCTTGAGTCAAAGGGGCTTGGAAAGAAGACCTTTGAGGAGCTTTACAACATCCCCCTCGAAGAAAGCCTCTCGCTTGCAAAAAACAGCAAAGTCCCCCTCGCACCGCGGCACACGTTCTTCTACCACGACCTTACTGCAGATGAAACCATTGCGCTTTGCGAGTGGCTTGCAACGGGCAAGGTCACCTTCGACTGGTTTGAATTCCGTGACTACAGGGTTGCAAACGTGCCTGAAAAAAAGATCCTTCTTGAGCGTCTCGGCGTGCCCCACCAGCTCCGCGAGGGGGAAATCATAATCGAAGGCGAGTGGTCAAAGGCGCTGCTTGAGACCCTCGGGCTTTTGAAGGAAAAGTCGCTTGACGCAGCAAAGGCGGTTGAGGCAAAAGGAAAATTCACCGACTCGATGACTCTTGTCAACGCGCTTGCCGGCTTTGAAGTCAAGAAAAAGGCGACAGTCTACGTCGGCGCGAGCATGGGCAGGCCGGAGAAGGCCAAGGAGCGCAAGATGGAGCCGCCAGTCCACGTCCTGTTCCCAATAGGCGACAACGGCGGCAGGATGCGCGACATCGTCAAGGCAAAAAAGAACCTTGCAGACAAGACCATCGCAACAGCCGAGCTTGAGGCCGCAAACAACATCTGCCCGCAATGCAACAAAAAGACGTTCTACAACGCCTGCCCGCAGTGCGGGGTGCACGCAAAGCCGGAGTACTCGTGCGAGAAGTGCGGAAAGCCCATCGCGCTAAAGTCAACTTGCGAGTGCGGCGGCAGGGGGTCATACGTTACAACCCACATAGTCGACATCTCGCGCGTCCTTGAGCAGGCTGCTACCCGCGTCAACTGCGCGCCCAAGGAAATCAAGGGCGTAATCGGCCTCATCTCCGAGACCAAGTCAGCCGAGCCCCTTGAGAAGGGAATCCTGCGCGAAAAGCACGGCACTTACGTGTTCCGCGACGGCACGTGCAGGTTCGACGCGACCGAAGTCCCCATCACGCACTTCTACCCAAGTGAAATCGGCGCGACAATACACCAGCTCAAGACGATGGGCTACGCACACGACGCCTATGGGTTGCCCCTTGAAAGCGAGGAGCAGCTGGTCGAGCTTTTGCCGCAGGACATAATACTCAACGAGTACGGCGGGGATTACTTCTCAAAAATCACCGGGCTTGTGGATGACGAGCTGTTCTACATCTACCACCAGCGCAAGCACTACTCGGTAAAAACGCCAAGCGACCTGATTGGAAAGCTCGGCATTGCGCTTGCGCCGCACACGAGCGCAGGGATAGTTGTCCGCATCATCGGGTTTACCAAAGTAAAGGGACTGCTCTGCCACCCATACATACACTGCGCGTGCCGCAGGAACACGGATGGCGACGAGCTCTGCTTAATCCTCATGCTTGACGGCCTGCTCAACTTTTCAAGAAAGTTCCTGCCGGTCACGCGCGGAGGACAGATGGACGCGCCGCTTGTCATCACCACGCTTTTGGACCCGCGCGAAGTCGACGACGAGGTGCACGCGATGGACGCGTGCTGGAGCTACCCGCTTGAGTTCTACGAAAACTCCGAGAACCTGCCCAACCCGTCCGACGTCAAGATTGAAACAGTCAAGTCGCGCCTTGGAAAGCCCGGCCAGTACGAGTCAATAGGGTTTACGCACAACTGCAAGATGGAAGGCCCGACCGAGTCGCGCTACGTGCAGATTGGCGACATGGCTGAAAAGCTTGCAGAAGAGCTCCTGCTGATGGAGTCAATCCGCAGCGTGGACTTTTTGAACGCGACCGAGCGCGTGATTCTTTCGCACTTCATCCCCGACATCTACGGCAACCTGCGAAAGTTCACAAAGCAAAAATTCAGGTGCGCGGGGTGCAACGCCAAATACCGCCGCGTGCCCCTGATCGGGAAGTGCAGGCGGTGCGGTGGAAAAATCCTTTTGACAATCAACAAGGGCGGGATTGAGAAGTATCTCCAGCCCTCGCTTGACCTGATTGAGAAGTACCACCTGCCGGACTACCTAAAGCAGAGGCTTGAGCTTGTAAAGAAGGAAATTGCGAGCATCTTCGAAGACGAAAACTCGAAGCAGTACAGTCTGGCGAATTTCGTTTAGGACATTTGAATAGAAAAATAGTTTCAGCCGTCGTCTTCGATTTTGTCCTTGCCGCGTATTTTCCCGGCTAAAGAACCAAGTAATGAGGACTTCCTCTTTGCTTTCAAACTCTTTTTTCGCATAAGGATAGAAGTAAAGACTGCGAGATAAAAAGTCTTTGAAAGCGCTTTTCCGCTACTGCTTCATCCCTTCAAGCTCGCTTATGATGTTCCAAACCATCGTGCGCGCGTGCATGGGGATGTTTATGTCGTTCGAGATTTCTTCCAAGGCATAGACTGCGCCGGAAAGCGCGACTTCCTTGTCCTCGGGCTTGGTCAGGCGGGTCCGGGCCTTCTGTATGGATGCGCGGACGTTGCGCGGAATCGAGTTGTCCTCAAGCATCATATCAAGTGCCGAAACGATGTTTGGGATTGGGTCTGAGGACATTTGGAAGGCACCGGAGGGTTTTTGAAAAAAATTACCGAACGTTTTATTTAACGGATTCATCTATTGCGTTATTAATCGTTAATATGAGTTTCGCCCGTTTTTGCGGTTGCGCAAACCAAAAAATCAAGGCCCCATCAGGGTCGATTCCACAATCTTCCTCACTTTTTCAGGCTCGTAGGCCAAGCGCACGAGGGTGGTGCGGCCGCGAACCCCTTTTCCGGACTGGATGGAAGTGATGAGCCCGAGCGCGTCAAGCTCGACTATGTACTCGCGCATCCAGCGCGAGGTGCGCGGCTCTTTTCCCATCTTGCGCACATAATGGCAGTACTTTTCGTAAGTCTCGCCGGAAAGGTAGAACCGCTCGCCACCCTCCTCCACCAAGCGGTGGTATTGCGAGTCAAGCGAGAGGCTGGAAAGGGCGAGCAGGAATATCTGCTGGTGTTCGGGGAGCGTGCTTATGATTTCGAACGCCTTGTCCTCTTCTGCCTGCTTGCGGGCTTCCTGCACTTCCTTGTCGGTTATGCGCGTCTTCTTGGAATCCGCAAGCTCGCCTGCGCGTAAAAGCAACAGGAGCGCGTAGCGGGCGTCGCCGTTTTCTGCCGAGGCGATTGCAGCCGCCAGGTTTATTCCGCTCTCGTCAACTGCGGAGTCGTCCTCGAACGCCTGCTTTATCCTCTGGCGGAGGATGCCCTGCAGCTGCATTGCGTTGTAGGGCTGGAAAACGATTTCGCGCTCGCACAAACAGCTCCTGCTGCGCGCATCAAGCCGGTTTTTGAAGTTGACTTTGTTGCTGATGCCGACAATCGAGATGCTTCCTTTCTTCAAGTCGTCGTTTGCGCGAACCAGCGTGTAGATGAGGCTGTCGAGGTCCTTTACCATGTCAAGCTCGTCAAGGACAACGATGAGCCGCTTGGCCTCGATGTGGTCGCCGTCGCCCTCAATCCAGTCAAGGAGGCGCTCATAGAGGACGGAAAACGAAAATCCCGTCTTTGCAAAGTCGGGGTTGAAGTGCGAGATGCACTTTTGCAATACTTTGTACCGCGTGTCGTAGACTCGGCAGTTCATGTAGACCGGCTTGATGCGCTCGCTGCCTTCGGAAACAAGCTTGTCTAAGACAGTGCGCGAGGAAGCGGTCTTTCCGGTGCCGGTGCCGCCGTAGATGAACAGGTTGTGCGGCTTTTGGTCCTTGAGCGCCGGGAGGAGCCCTTCCATCAGGGTGCGTATCTCGTTCTCGCGGAAAAGCATCTGCTCGGGCACGAAGTGCGGCGATAGCGTCTCCTTGTTGCGGAAGATGCTCTTTTCAGTCAGCATATCCTTGAAGCTGGGCAACTTTCAGAACCCCGGTCTTTCCAAAAACCTGCGCAACCCAAAGCTTCGAATGCGAGAAATCGCCATCAAAGCCTAGCGCAGTCAAATAGTGGAAGTGCGGTAATTAAAGCTTAATGCCGGCCGTCCTGAATGTCGGGCATTATTTGTATAAGTCAGAGGGACAATGACAAACCTTTATAATCTGCCCGCCGCTATTTTTTCAACTACACATTTAACCGTTCAAACGGAAGGTGAATACACGCATGGGCATTTTCTCCAAGATCTCCGGCGCGCTCGGAATATCGCGCGAAATGACTCTCGACGAGTTCATGACCGCAAGCGACGCTGAGGACGTTGACGCAATGCACAAGGCAGCGTCGATGTACGTAAAGCCAATCGCACTCCAAGCTGACGGCGACGTCAAGCTCGTGGAGGAGGAGCTTTCAAACCACAACATCGTGCTTTTGAACATCTCGCCAATGGCGCGCAACCCCGCAAAGCTCAAGACTGCGGTTGACGGCCTCCGCAGGTTCTCGCAGAACCTCAACGGCGACATGGCGCGCATCGACGAGGACAAAATCCTCCTCGTGCCAGCTGACATAAAAATCGTCAAGAGAAGGAAGGAATAATTTATTCCTTCAAGTTCCTTTTTCTTTTTTATAATTTTTTTATTTTCCAAAATTAGGAATCCTTTTTCTGACTCAACTTTTTCCCCAACTTATTTCTTCAAAATCAGGTTACCAACAGGTTTGCCCAGCTTGCGGAAGTGGATTGCCGCAAGGTCGTAGTAGCTCCCGTTGAAAGTCTTGGAGCCGTTCAGGCCAAGCGCATCAATTCCTTTCCTTACTTTTGCGTCCGAATCCGCTTCAACTTCCACAACCGTGCCAAGCAGTGGGAGCGTGTCGACGTCGATGTGACAGCCTTCGAAGGAGAATGATTCCCGGATTTTGTCGTAGCGCCAGGTGGGCGTTAGCCCGACGCGGCCAAAGGAAGCCACGACTTTCTTGTAGTCTTTTGCCTTGCCAAGCTCAAACTCGGTTTCTTCGCGTGACTTGTAGTTGGAGGCCTTCTTTGGGCCTTTGAACGTCAAGATGGCGCGGTCTCCGCTAAAACGGAGGCGCATCAGGCACCCGCGGCTTGCAATCGCCATTTCGGAGTAATCAAGTATGAAGTTGCGCTCGACGTTCTTTCCAAGCTTCTTTGCCTTGCCGAGGGCCTTTAAAAGACGCGCAAGCTCGGCTTTGTCCAACAACAGCTTGACTTCGACTTCGGGCATTTGCAAAACACTTCCAAACAATGAGCTTTTCCAAGCAATTAAAAGCATCGCCAAGGAAACAATTTTCATGCTCCTTGACGCGCAGACTTTCGAACTCGTGCTCACTCCTGAGATTGCCTTAGGCTCGGTGCAAAAGGACCTCAACCGCGCTGGGCACAAGAACATCGAAGTGCAGCAAATCCGGCTTTTCTACGAGCCGTACTGGATATTCACTTTTGACGTGGAGGGCGCTGCCCAGCCAATCAGCGGAAAGACGGCGCTGAACGCGTCCTCAGGTGACGTCAACGAGTTCGTGCCAATGCTTTTGGACCGGCCCCTTAACAAGACCAAGAACACCGCAGAAAACGCGGAGGCGGAAGTCGAGCCGACTTCAGTTGACCGCAGGGAAGTCGAGCACGTGGCGCAGGCGCGCGTTGCAGCGCAGCTTGGAGTGAAGAAGGACCAAGTCTCGGTCTCTGCTTTCCAAAAAATTTACGTCCCGTTCTACAGGATTTGGCTTTCAGTTGACGGCGCGCCCTACAAAGCAGAGGTGGATGGCTGCCTTGGCGCAACATTCGGGCTTGAAGGGGTGCCGCAGAAGCAGAAGGGGATGGACGAAGTCACCAAGGAGACCATTGACAAGATGAAGTCTCCTTCGGGCTGGGTTGACCTTTTGGGCAGGACTGCAGGCGCGGTGACTGGCGGCCTGACTGGAAAAAGCGCTCCGGTTCCGGGGCTTGGAAAGGCCGGGGTCTGGATAATCCTACTTGGGATAATAATACTGGTGTTCGCCCTTGCAAACCCGTTGAAGGGAACCTCGACAATGAACTGCCAGCTCAACGACGAGTTCTACAAAACCGACCTGAACTTGCTTGTGTACCAGTTCAAGACCCTAGTCCCCGGGTACGGCGACGACGGCACGCGTTACGTTGCGGGAGTGTGCAAGTTCACAACCAAAAACACCGCAGGCGAGCAGGTGTGCCCGCAAGTTTACGTCCAGCTTGATGGCGCAAGCACAAGCAGGAGGAGCGCGACCGACCTGTGCGGCACCAAAGTCGTTGCCGGCGACTATGCTACTGTGAAGGAATTCCGCATCGAGTGGCCGGACGACAGCATAAAGCACACTTACGAGTTCATAGCAAAGCTCAGCTAAGTAGCGCAACCGGCGCATAGTTCACATTTTTTGAAGGTGTTTTTGTATGGCAAAGACTTACGACGTCATCATTGTCGGCGGCGGGCCAGCGGGGCTTTCCGCTGCGATTTATGCAAAGCGCTTCGGCATCGAGCCGCTTGTGATAGTGCGCGAAAGCGGCGGCCTGATGGCTACTGCACCTCTTTTGGAAAACTGGCCCGGAGAAAAGTCAATTACCGGGCTGAAGCTTTCGCAGAAGATGGAAAAGCAGGCTCGGAAACTGAAAGTAAAAATAGTTGTTGACACAGTTGAGAAGGCGGTTGCAAGCCAGGACGGAAAGAAGTTCGAGGTGCAATGCGTTGAGAAAAACTACGCATCCCGCTCGCTCATACTCGCAACAGGGACCAAGCACAAGCACCTCGGCGCGCCCGGTGAGGCCGAGTTTGAAGGCAAGGGCGTGAGCTACTGTGCAACCTGCGACGGCCCGATGTTTACAGGAAAGGCGGTTGCGGTTGTCGGAGGCGGCGACTCGGCGGTAAAGACCGCGCTTCTTCTTGCACAGCACGCGTCCAAAGTCTACCTAATCTACCGCGGCGGCGCGCTCAAGTGCGACGCATTCAACAAAGACAGCGCCTGCTCAAACCCAAAAATCGCGGTAATCTACGACACCAACGTCACCCGGATTTCGGGCGACAAGATGGTGAACAAAGTCGAGTTGGACAAACCGTTCGAAGGTTCAAGCAGCCTTGCGCTGCAAGGGGTCTTCATCTCGGTTGGCCACGTGCCGCGCTCCGAGCTTGCAGCTGGCCTTGGAGCTACGGTAAACGACAAGGGCGAGGTTGTGGTGGACAAAGTTGGAAAGACCGCTGTGCCCGGCCTATTTGCAGCAGGCGACGTGACTGACTTTGGCTTCAAGCAGGCAATAACTGCCGCGTCCCAGGGCGCAACTGCGGCGCACGATGCTTACTCATACGTCTCGCGGCTGAATGCGGCAAAATAGGTTTGCTGGGCGCAAAAAATAACAACCGCTCACAGGGGTGGCGCACACGCGGGCTTTTGCCGGCACTTCCTAAATTCTTAAGGGTTTTATTCCTTTTCTGCGCAGATATCTTATGGCAATACTCGTTCTGAACTTCGGCGGCCAATTCTGTCACCTGATAGCGCGGCGCATCCGCGAGCTTGGCGTCAAGTCCGAAATCATACCATTCGACCTGCCTATTGACCAGATTAAGGCATTAAAGCCCGAAGGAATCATCCTTTCAGGGGGGCCGTCCAGCGTTTATGAAAAGGAGTCGCCCCACCCCGACCACAAGGTGTTCTCGCTGGGCGTGCCGATTTTGGGCATCTGCTATGGGATGCACCTTCTTGCATTCGAGCTTGGCGGGAAAGTAGAGCCGGGCAAGGTGCGCGAATTCGGACGGCAGAAAATTTCCATTACTGATTCAAAGTGCGAGCTCTTCGAAGGCCTTGACAAGGAGCAGACCGTGTGGTTTTCGCACGGCGACAAAGTCACCAAGCTCCCAACTGGCTTTGTGGAATCCGCATCAAGCGCGGACGGAATCCTTGCCGGGATGTGCGACGCAAAGCGCAACTTTTACGCAATCCAGTTCCACCCCGAGGTCGCGCACACCGAAAAGGGCACCGAAGTGCTTTCGAATTTCGCGTTCAAGGTTTGCAAGGCAAAAAAGGACTACGACCCCAAGGCGCGCGGACAGGCGCTCATCAACTTTTACAAAAAGGAAATCGGCCAGAAGAAGGTGCTGATGGCAGTAAGCGGCGGGGTGGACTCGTTTGTTGCCGCGACGCTTTTGCACAAGGCCATCGGCGACAACCTCTACCTGATATTCGTGGACCACGGCCTCTTGCGGCAAAACGAGGCAGAGGAAGTGCACAAGAGCCTGCAGGCAATAGGGTTTTCCGAAAAGAACTACAAGCTAGTTGACGCTTCCAAGCAATTCCTCTCAAAACTTGCGGGCGTCTCAGACCCCGAGGAGAAAAGAAAGGTCATCGGCCACGAGTTCATCGCAGTATTTGAGGAGCACGCGACAAAGCTTGGAAAGGAAGTCGGAATCACATACCTTGCGCAGGGCACCATTTACCCCGACCGGGTTGAGTCCGCAGGCATTTCCAGCAAGGCAACGGACAAAATCAAGAGCCACCACAACTTGACGCTTCCTGAAAAGATGAACCTGAAAGTCATCGAGCCGCTTGCCGAGTTCTACAAAGACGAGGTCCGCGAAATCGGAAAGTCGCTTGGGGTGCCGCAGTCTGTGCTTTCGCGCCACCCGTTCCCCGGGCCTGGGCTTTCGGTCCGCGTGCTTGGCGAGATTGACCCGCAAAAGCTTGAGCTGTTGCGCAAGGCTGACGCGATTTTCATCCAGGAACTCAAAGACTCAGGCTACTACGACAAAGTCTGGCAGGCATTCGCAGCGCTCCTTCCAGTCAAGGCAGTCGGGGTGAAGGGCGACGCGCGCACTTACGAATACATAGTCGCACTCCGCGCAGTCAACTCCATTGACGGCATGACCGCAGACTGGTCCAAGCTGCCCCACTGGCTGCTTGAGAAGGTCTCGACGCGCATAATGAACGAGATACGCGGCATCGGCAGGGTAGTCTATGACGTCAGCCAGAAGCCTCCCGCTACAATTGAATACGAATGAGCCTGAAAAGGGAAGAGGGGCCATGCTTGGGCGCCACACAACCCACCCTAGTTTTTTCATCAACCTTTAAGAATCCGGCTACTGTGATTTAAGAGGGTAAATAGCGTCCGCACCAACCGGCTGGCAGGCTGATTATGCGGATGTTGCCGAACGCGGCAAAATGGTGGGTAAAGGGATTTGGGTAATAGCAGCAGCTTACGCATAGCCCCAAGGAGGGGACAGGACAGCTCAGAGTATCTTGTAGTCCTAGCTGCGGTGCTTGTGATAGCGTTGATAGTGGTCACGCTCCTTTCATCCGGCTTCAACGTGGCTGGCCCCAACCAAGCCGAGTCCGAAGCCTACTGGGCATCCGCATCACCAATCAAGATAGTAAACGCCAAGATGGTCTCAGGCACGCTCGTGCTCGGCGTGCAGAACACAGGCAACATGCGCATCTACCTGACCGGCCTGTCTGTTTCAGGGACCGAGCTTAACTTGTTCCACTACTACTCCGCAGACAACTTCGGCAACACCTACTGCAACAGCACCGCAACCGGCTACACCTGCGACATCTACCTGCAAGTGGGAAAGGTGGAGTACCTTGCGGCCCAGACCGCGCCAACCTGCCCCGCAAACGGGATGCAGGAGTTTAACGACGTCGTGTTTACCTACCGCACGAAGGGGATTTCCGACTTCAAGTTCATAGGCGACAAGCCGCTTGTCGTCCCCTGCTCTGGCGTAAGCGCGAACATGACGCTGGTCACGTTCTACGGGTTCGTGACGGACGTGTTCGGCAACCCGATACCAAACGCAACAGTCGTGACTTCACGCACCGGCTTTACCGACACGGCCACTACTAACGCAATGGGCGCGTACCAGTTCAACGACATGGTCCCCGGAGCATACGCTTTGCAGGCAAGCCGCCAGCAACTATACTACAACAACTCGCTTTCTGCAACCCTGATACCAACTGCACCCGTTCGCGTCGACTTTGCGCTCCAAAGCGTGCCAGTAATCAGCTTCATGCCGCCCACGCCCACCAACGCGACAACCATTCCGGACATCACGATAAACGCAAGCATCCTCAACTCCACCCTGCCGCTGAACAACTTCATATTCAACTGGAACGGCACGAACTACACGATTTACGACGGCTCGCTGGTGCTTGACTACAACTTCGACGACGTTTCAAGCATAGGCGACACCGCAGGCAAGGTAACCGACCTGTCACCCCAGGGCAACAACGGTACGGTTTACGGCAACACCGCACTGCTTTTGCACATGGACGAAAACGCAGGAAGCGTGGCGTACGACGAGAGCGTGAACGGGAACAACGGAACTTGCTACAACATGGGCGGCACGGGAGTGACAAACTGCAGTTGGACTGCTGGAAAGAGCGGAACGGGCATTGAGTTTGATGGGGTGGATGATTATGCGATAGTCACCGACGCATACACCCTCGACGGCATGAGTAAACTTACCCTTGAAGCGTGGATAAAGCCGACTGGCAGCCAGAGTGATGGCAGGTTCATTTGCAAGTACGGCAGCAATAGCGGTGAACAGGACTACTACTTTAAGCGGGTTTCCAGCAACCGCGTACAGGCATACCTGGTGATAAACGGGACAATCAATACCCCTGCAGCAAACACCAACACGGTTTATGACGATGTATGGAGCCACGTTGTCGCAGTATACGATGGTACGGACATTCGCATCTACGTTAACGGCGTGCTTTCTAACACACCATCTCCTGCAACCGGCAGCATAAACGCAGGAAGCAACCACCTATCCCTCGGCGCGTTTTATGACGACGGGAACGTCGGCGCCCATTTCAAAGGCACCCTTGACGAAGTCGTGATTGCCAACCAATCAATCTCCGCCTCCGAAGTCCTCGCACGCTACAACTCCGGCCGCGCCCGCCACGCCGACTGGGACCCCTCAGGCAAGTGGGACGGCGCGATGAAGTTTGACGGGATTGACGATTACGTTAACGCAGGAACATTGGGAAGTTTTGGAAGCACAATGAACGTGTTCAGTGTTGGCGTCTGGATGAAAACATCCGACACCAGGAACTTAAGGGCAATTTTGAAACAGATTAACAACGGAAATTCGAATGTCTTTGGCATAGAACCCAACCGCGGCGTGTTGGACTCGTCCTGCAACCTTAATGAAACAGCCACGGGGCAGACATTGTTTTACGTACGCGATAACACTGGCAAAATATTTGCGCGAAATATAAACAACAATATCTATGACGGGTCGTGGCACCACGTCTTTTGGCGGATGTTGAACGCTTCCTCGAACTCTATGGAAGTATATATTGATGGAGTGAACCAGACGCTTTTTGGTCCGTGTTCGCAATCCCCGAATTCGTTCGTAGACTTCGACCATGCGATATACGTGGGCGCCGCAAATAACAGGGGCACCACCCAAGGATTCCTCAACGGCTCCATCGACGAAGTGCGCATCTGGAACCGCGCCCTTTCAACTGATGAGATTAGCCAGCAATACTACTCCTCGCTCAACAAGTACGCGCTCGACAAGTGGCTTTTCCAAAGCACGCAGCAGTACGTCTACAACGGCACGTACAGCTTCTACGCAAGCGCAAAACCAATTGTTCAGAACCCGGTATTTTCCGAGACACGAACGAACATGTTCAATTCAATGATAATGTTCACGCCACCAACACCGGACAACGGCGCCTCCGTGCTTGACATAAACCTGAACGCAAGCATAGCAAACCTGACCATGCGGCAGTTTACGTTCAGCGCAAACAGCACCAACTTCACCGCATACGACGACTCCCTTGTCTTGGCATACAGCTTCGACGACGTCTTCGCAATAGGCGACACCGCAGGAAAGGTCGTGGACGTTTCGAGGTATGGCAATAACGGCACGGTTTACGGCAACACAGCACTCCTGTTGCACATGGATGAGGGTTCGGGCAATTCCACCCTTGACGAAAGCAGGTTCGCAAACAACGCCACCTGCTACAACATGAACGGTGGTTCGGGCGTGACCAACTGCAACTGGGTTACCGGAAGGAACGGTAACGGAATCATTTTTGACGGCGTGGACGACAGTATAAACTTGAGTTATGCGAATTCAACCAACATCTACAACCACGGCACGGTAATAGTCTGGTTCAAGCGCAGCGGCAACGCAACAGGATACCAAGGCATATACCAGAGGTTCAACGGCTCGGCAAAGGGGCTGCAGTTGTACATTTACAATACTGGCGGATTCGGGGCCTACACCGACCGAGGATTCGCATCCAACTATACCCTCGCCGATGATAATTGGCACCAGTATGCGGCAGTCTCCGAAGGAACGGTGCTGAAAACGTACGTGGACGGAAATATAGTGGGTTACAACACCAGCGTCACGTTCTTCGATATCCCCACTCCGGTAATCCACGCAATCGGATATTATTCAAGTGGGAAAGCCAATGGTACAATAGACGAAGTCGGGATCTACAACCGCTCACTCTCCGCATCCGAAGTCCTCGCCCACTACAACGCAGGAAAAGCCAAGCACGCCGACTGGGATGCGGACGGGAAATTCGGCAGCGCTATGAAGTTCGACGGAGTAAATGACTATGTCGTAACAAACCCAGTCAATCAAGCATCCTACACGGACAAGCTCACTGTTTCCGCGTGGGTGAAAAGGGTATCTACCAGTGTCGGGGTTCTGAAGATATATGTAAGCACACAAGTGAGTGCAAATGGCTTTGAATTATATCAAGGAAATATGGCTCCAGGCATACCCGTCTATGCCGCGATAGTGAAGGACAGCGGCGCTTGGGCGACCTGCTTTAACTACACACCAACCGGTTTTGCGGACGACTTGAACACTTGGGCACATTTGGCAATGACCTATAATGGTTCCACATTGGTTCTGTACAGGAATGGAGTTGCCATCGGCTCGGATGGCTGTTCAGGAAACATCCAATTCGGTTCTGGGGCAAATTACAGTGTTGGAGGTCTTTACGGAGGTTATGCAGTCAACGGCTCAATTGACGAAGTAAGGATTTGGAACCGCTCACTTTCAGCTGCGGAGATACAGCAGCAGTACTACTCTTCGCTCAACAAGTACGCGCCGGACAAGTGGTTCTTCTCTTATAACGTGATGGACCCGGTGCTACAGAACAGCTCGTTCCAAGCCTACGTGCAGACTTCGGGAGGGAACTCTCTGGTTACTGACTTCCGGCGGTTATCCACATACAACAAGATATTGTTCGCACCACCAACGCCTTCAAACGGCACTACTGCCTACGACATCTCAATCAACGCCACGCTTACAAACGTAAGCCTGCGGCAGATGAACTTCACGTTCAACGGAACGAACTACTCATTCTACGACGACTCACTGGTGCTTGCGTACAACTTCGACGACGCAAGCGCAGTAGGCGACACCGCCTCCAAGGCGGTGGACGTCTCGCTTTACGGAAACAACGGCACGATTTACGGGAACACAGTTGGGCTGTGGCACTTCGACGAGGCGGATGGAAAAACCGCTTTAGATGAGAGCAGGTTTGCAAACAACGGAACCATCTACGGCAACACGCGGCTGCTTTTGCACTTCGACGAGAACGGAGGCAACGTCACCTACGACGAGTCAGCGTACAAAAACAACGGGACTTGCTACAACATGGGCGGCACGGGAGTGACAAACTGCAACTGGACTGCCGGAAAATCCGGTACGGGAGTGCAATTTGATGGGGTTGACGACTCAATAAAAATGACCTCGAGTTCATTCAACCGCGTCAACGGCCAGCCTTTGACTATAATGGCTTGGATAAAACTTGCAAGCATAAAGAATGGGAACGTAGTGACCAACCGCTATGACGGGCAGAACTACACGTGGATATTGGGCGTGACGCCAGCCGGGCAAATCATCCTGTTTACAGCAAGCGGCCCCAACACGGCTTATGGTACATTAACAACGGGAGTCTGGACGCACATAACTGCGATTCAGGACGAAACCGGAGTCCAAAGCATATACCAAAACGGGGTACTGAAAGGAACGAGTTCCGGCAACGGCTACCGCTCAGCAACCCCGAACACCCTAAGCATTGCAGGTTACGGCACTAGCACAGGCGAGAACTTCAACGGCACCATAGACGAAGTCGGAGTCTACTCCAAGGCGCTAAACGCAACCGAAGTCCTCGCACGCTACAACGCAGGAAAAGCAAAGCACGCTGACTGGACTGTCGGAAAGAGCGGGACGGGGGTACAGTTTGATGGTGTGGATGATTACACAAGCGGCTCGTTGGCTGGCATTACAGCTACCAAAAGATGGGCAATAGAAATGTGGTTCAAGTCAAACGACACCGTTGGGTACCTAATAGACACTAGAACCGCTGAAGCCAACGGGAACGCAATATACATTCAAGGTACGAATGACGTCCACACATACATGCAATCGTCACCAGTAATTCAGAACTACAAATACAACCAAACCATGTTCAACAACATCTGGAACCACATAGTGTACCAAAGGGACGGGGATAACTTGACATCCGTTTATCTTAACGGAGTCTACCTTACACCGGAATCAAAACCAACGGACGCTGACATCTCAAACATATACAGTAACTGGTCCTCATTTACTCTTGGCGCAAGGCATACCAAGGACAATGTATACCTTAACGGAGACATTGACGAAGTCGGAATCTACAATCGCTCGCTTTCCACAACCGAAGTCCTCGCCCACTACAACGCAGGCAAGGCCAAGCACGCCGACTGGGACTCGGACGGGAAGTGGAACTCGGCGATGAAGTTCGACGGGGTGGATGATTATGTTAATGTGAAAAATGAGGCAAGTTTGAATTTTGGAACTGAAAACTTCAGCATTGGCGGTTGGGTCAAGCCAACGTCATTTGGCGTTGACAACACCGAAATATTAAGCAAGGTTGATTCCACCTGGCCCACTAGGCAAATCGTATTAGAAGCATCTCCGAGCGGTAGGTTGCGTTTTGTTGTCCGTGGGACTGGAGGAACGACTGGCGAAAACGATTTAATGACTGCTAATAACGTCGCTTTGAACACATGGTCTTATGTAACCGCTGTACGAACCGGAAATACAAATTACCTATATATTAACGGGGCGTTGTCTGCTTCTCAGACTGCCGGTTCGAGCAACGATGTGTCTTCTAACCTCAACCTAAAAATCGGCGTTTTGACTTACAACGGACTTATCCGCTTTTTCAACGGCTCAATCGACGAGGTCAGGGTGTGGAACCGCTCGCTTTCCGCTGCAGAGGTTTCACAGCAGTACTACGGCTCACTCAACAAGTACGCCCCCGACAAGTGGGTGTTCCTTTCAAACCAGACTGGAATCTACAGCGGAAACTACAGCTACCAAGTCTGGGCGCTTACCAACTACAACAACACGCTTTCATCCGAAAACAGGAGCAACGAATACTACACGCGGATCACATTCTTCTCCCCAACACCAGACAACGCCTCCGCGCTTTTCGCCGGCAGCATCAACCTCAACGCGAGCATAGTCAACACCACCTTGACGGACATGAAGTTCAACTGGAATGGCACGAACTACTCATTCTACGACGACTCGCTTGTGCTTGCGTATAATTTCGATGACGTCCCTGCAATCGGAGACACCGGCCAGAAGGCCGTTGACGTGTCGCGTTATGGAAACAACGGAACAATAGCCTCGCCCAACACCGCCCTTTTGCTGCATTTTGACGAGAACGACAGCGGCATTGCAACGGACTACAGCGGAAACGGCAACACAGGATACCTTTACGGGGATACTGCCGGGTTGTGGCACTTGGACGAAGGCAGGGGACCAACCGCATTTGACTCAAGTGGATATGGAAACCACGGCCAGCTTTCAGGAAGCAATACCCTGCTTTTGTTGCATATGGATGAGGGAACTGGCGGAGTCGTATATGATGACAGCGCGTACGGAAACAACGGCACAATCAGCGGGGCATCATGGACTTCCAGTGGGAAATCAGGAAATGCCCTTTCGTTTGATGGGCAAAACGACTACATTTCCGCAGGAAGCTTTTCATCCATTGTAGGCGCTTCGGCAATAACTGGGGAAGCGTGGATTTACCCAAGAACCGTTGCCCCGGCATACCAGGAAGTTTTCGTGAAGGGAACCAACGACATCTTGATGAGGATTGATTCGGGGGGCATTCTGGGCGTGACAGTCAACAATGCAGGCGGAGTATATACCGCTGCCGGAACCATTATTGCGAACCAGTGGCAGCACATCGCATATACTTGGAACACGGACGACGATATAATCAGGATATACGTCAACGGCATCCAAGTGAAAAGTGAAACGAAGCCAACAACAACGGTTGCCAATACAGGAAACCTGTACGTGGGCGTGTGGTCAACGCCAAGCAGCGAATGGTTCAACGGTACTATCGACGAAGTCGGCATTTATTCTAAGGCCATCTCCGCTTCCGAAGTTCTCGACCACTATAATACAGGCCGCGCAAAGCACGCCGACTTCGTGCAAGGAAAGTCCGGGACTGGATTGCAGTTTGACGGGGTCGACGACATCGTCAACCTGAGCACAAGCACCTCGTTCAGGCAGTCGTCCGAAATCACTTACTCGTTCTGGGCAAAGATTCCGACGGGCTCAAGCGGAGGGCAAGTAATGGGCGCCGGTTGTGCGGGCGGGCAAGGTTATGGTGGAGTCACAATCTTCAACACAGGTACGCCAAACGGCCTTGCATTCTGGTGGACGCCAACCACCCCCCAAAGCGACACATACATTGCATCGAATGAAAGCCTCGGCACCACAAACGACACTTGGAACCACTACGCAATCGTTGTGAACTTCACGGGCAAAACCCGGGCAATGTACGTAAACGGCAGGGCAATCAACACCTCAACGTACTCGTCGCCAACAAACTGGACGCCAAAAACCAGCTACAACGCCGGAAGGATGGATTCGATCGGAGGCCGGTTCATCAACTCATGGTACTACTTCAACGGAAGCCTTGACGAAGTCGGGGTTTACAACCGCGCCTTATCCGCATCCGAAATCCAGGCGCAATACAACGCAAGCCGCGCAAAGCACGCCAACAAAGAAGACGGAAAGTCTGGGCAGGGGCTGGTGCTTGACGGAGTTAATGATTATTTAGGAATTCCCTATTCGGCGGCTCTTGCGCCAACAAACCAGATTACCGTCGAGGCTTGGGCGTCCCGGACCAACTGGACGGGCATATACGTAATAGTATCAAAAACTGAGAGTGGGGGTTACGAGTTCTATGCAAACTCAACAAACTTTATGTTCATCCTCAACAGGAATAGCGCTTACGGTCGTGCATTAATTCCATTGGATTCGATTACTGCAGGTTGGCATCATTTCATTGGAACGTATGATGGCAGGTATATGCGGCTTTACCAGGACGGCAACCTTGTCGCAACAGATGATGCCGGAGGTTCCTACCCAATAGGCTACACTAGCAGCAACTCACTAATAATTGGCGGAGAAGCAGCGTCAGGAACCACACCAGAACCAAACTATTACTTCAACGGCTCCATCGACGAAGTCGCAGTCTACAACCACTCGCTTACCGCAGCCGAGGTCGCAGACCACTACAACGCAGACCGGGCCCACCACGCGAATTGGGCGCCCGGCAAGTGGGAAGGCGCGATGGCTTTCGACGGAGTCGACGATTTTGTGTACGCGCCGGTTGCAGGCAACGTAAGCACGATAGAGTACTGGATTTACACGAACACGGATGCCGGCGCGGTGATGGACCTCGACGGCTCGAACAGGGTCATGCTCAACGGCCTTCTGATGGGAAACAACGCCACCACTTACATCAACGGCGCGCAGGTCGACTTGTCCCAATACGCGACCGGAGAAGAGCTTGTGCAGAACGGCGGGTTCGAGGGCGGCTGGACTGACCTGGGAGATGGATACTTCTCTCCACAAGGATGGACTAGATCGGCATCGACTGCATACCCGTCTCCAGAAATAACCATAGTAAACAGTGGAAACAAGAGCCTCCGCCTCAGCGCAGCTTGCTGTGCTGAAAAACAACTGTACCAAAGCATACCGATACTTCAAGGTAACTATTATATTTACACGCTCTACGGCTACGGACCCCAATTCAGGACGTACATCACAAACGGGTTCTCTGCAAAACAGCCGAACCCGTTGTCGGGCTTTGAAAAATACTCAATCCCATTCAATGCAGAGGCCACTAACGGCTACCTGATAATCACCAACCCCGGCACTTCGATGTCACACCTGCGCATTGACGACGTATCCGTAAGACAGGCGACCAGCCCCGTGCAAAAAGGCGTCTGGACGCACGTTGCCCTCGTGCTTGACGAACCGGTTTCGGTCACGAACGTGACGATTGGAAAAGTCGGCAGCCGTTATCTGAACGGGTCCATAGACGGGCTCAGGCTCTGGAACCGCACACTTACCGCCGCCGAGGTCGCCCAGCACTACTATGGCTCCCTGAACAAGTACGCTCCTGACAAGTGGCTCTTCCGCACTGCAATCCAGAACTTTACTGCAGGAAACTACTCATACATGCTTTATGCGAACAACTCGCTTGTACCCATATCATTGGTAGCCGGCCGCACAATGCAAGCCAGCCCCATCAACTTCTTTGACCCGACGCCGGCAAACGCGAGCGCTACGTACAACAGCGCGATTACGGTGAACGCAACATTCCAGACGCCCTCGCTTTCCGAGCTGAAGTTCAACTGGAACAACACAAACTACTCGTTCTACAACGACTCGCTTGTCCTGGCATACAACTTCGAGGACATCTCCGCAATAGGCGACACCGCAGGAAACGTCGTGGACGTCTCAAGATACGGCAACAACGGCACGATTTACGGCAACACCATGCTTTTGATGCACATGAACGAAAACTCAGGCAGCATCGCGTATGACGAGAGCAGGTTTGCAAACAACGGAACTTGCTACGAAGGCGCCACGGTTACAAGCTGCAACCACACTGCTGGAAAGTCGGGCAACGGAATTGGATTCAACGGAGTATCGCAATACGTGGAAATCCCAAACTCTCCAAGCGTAAACTTGACTGGCGCATTCTCCTTGGAAGCGTGGGTCTATCCTTTAGCAGGCGACTATCGGACGATACTTTCGAAAGGGTATTGGACTGGCGACTTGTCATACTCTTTGAGGATGCCTAGGGACTCCGAAGGGACGAAATTTATGTTTGCGATACGAAGCACTGCGAACATTATTTACAGCAGCTCAGCTACAATGAGCAACGGCGCGTGGCACCACTTAGTCGGAATATACAACCTTTCCCAAGTTTGCATCTACCTCAACGGCCAGCTTTCGAACTGCTCTAACTTCTATGGCACGCTGGCAACAAACAACAGCATACCATTGAGGATTGGCCGGCTGTCAACCGGACAGGGAAACACAGAATACTTCAACGGCTCAATAGACGAAGTCGGAATCTACAACCGCTCGCTATCAGCTGACGAGGTCCTTGCCCGCTACAACACAGGAAAGGCGCACCACGACGGCTGGGACGCGAACGGTACGTTTGGAAGCGCAATCAAGTTCGACAAGGTTGACGACTATGTGGCCGCACCAACCAGCTTCACGGGAATCGACTACACTTGGAGCGCGTGGGTGAACGCGGCAGAACTCAGTGGCAACCAGCACATCATAGGTGGGAGGAGAACCGGCAGCAGCTACTGGAGCACTTACGGGTACGGCTTGTCGCTTGAGAATGACCAGCTTAACGGATTCCTTGCGACAAACGGAGACACGTACTTCTACCAGAACATGTGGGTCAACTATTCAAGCTACCTTAACATGTGGACGCACCTGACACTTACTTGGAGCAACACGTCGGGATGCGAAGGAAAGCTGTACGTGAATGGGGCACTCGCAAAGGCGCTTACGCACTGCATGGGCTCCGGAGGATACGCTGCAGAAACACCGTACGCGTACCAGTTCACGATGGGTAGGACATACAACGGCGCCAACTTCTTCAACGGCTCCATCGACGAGGTTAGGGTGTGGAACCGCGCGCTAACAGCAGACGAAATCAGGCAGCAGTACTACGGCTCGCTCAACAAGTACGACGCGGACAAGTGGGTGTTTTCATCAACAGCCCAGAACCTTGACAGCACCAACTACAGCTATTACATCTACGCACGCGACGGCTCAAACGGGATGAACGGCACAAGCGACAACCGCTCGCTCTGGCTGAACAACATAATCTTCCGGCCAACAACATTGGACAACGCAGCCCAGTACGCAATAGGCGCAAACACCACAATCAACGCGACAATACAAAACATCAACCTCGGACAGATGACCCTATCCGAAAACAACGTAAACACCACGTTCTACAACGACTCGCTTGTGCTTGCATACAACTTCGACGACGTCTCCGCAATAGGCGACACCGCAGGAAAGGTCGTGGACGTCTCAAGATACGGCAACAACGGCACGGTTTACGGGAACACGGCGTTGCTGTTGCATATGGATGAGGGTACGGGTATAACTGCCGTTGATGAAAGCAGGTTTGCAAATAATGGCACACTTTACAGCGGTTCAACAGCCTGTGCCAACGCGCGGGAGATAGTAACAAATGGCGGGATGGAATCTGCAAGCGGCGGAATTGCAACCGGCTGGACTACTGGCGGTTACGGAGCAGGTACGATAACGCTGTCTGACGCTGAAACCGAAAACATATTCAACGGCTCGCGGACTCAAAAAATAGTGTTTACCGATGTTGTGGATCACAAGCGCTTTACGTTCTTCCCGACGTTTAAGAACAGCACGACATATCGTTTTCAGGCAACGTACAAGACCACAACCAGCACGACATTTATGGGACTAGTTTACTTAGTTGGCGGCGGTTATACTATGCTATTTAGTATAGCAGCTAACGGGGATGGCCAATGGCATTCTGTCAACACCAGCTTTACTACGCCATCGAACATCATTGGTACTGGCACTAACAGTTACATTGACGTACCTCGAGGTTACGGAAACAGTACGGTATATGTTGATGACATCTCACTTACCGAAACCTGCCCGACTTGGACAACCGGAAAGAGCGGGACGGGGTTGCAGTTTGACGGGATCGATGATTACGTCAGCTTCCCTGACTCTGCCAGCCTAAGCCCTACGGATACGATTACTGTTGCAGCGTGGATAAAGAGGGCCCCAAGCGCAGTTAGTGATGGGTTCGTAGTTAGTAAAGGACAAAGGTACTCGCTGCGGGTTCAGCCAGCGACTTCAATGTTTAGGATAATTAATAGCACTGGAAACGACTGCGACATTTACTACGCCAACAACCTCTCAGACTCAAACTGGCACTTTATGGTAGGAACGTATGACAAGAACGCCGGCACAAACAACCAGAGATTTTACGTTGACGGAGTACAAATCGGCCAGAGAAACACAACGGGCACAATACAAGCAACCACAACCCTAACCATTGGAAGAATGTCCCCAACCCAAGACTACTGGTTTAACGGCACCATTGACGAAGTCCTGATTGCAAACCGCTCGCTCTCCGCTGCGGAAGTATTGGACCTCTACAACGCAGGAAAGGCAAAGCACGCCGACTGGGACCCGGACGGCAAGTGGGATGGTGCGATGAAGTTTGACGGGGCGGATGATTATGTAGACATAACCTCATCAATAGCAAGCCTGGCTTCTAATACTCTTGGCACCATTTCTGCTTGGGCAAAACCATCCACTTTGTCACAGGATGCGATACTTGTGATGTACGGCAATTCTGGTTATAACCGCCAATTGCTGGTAAAAAGCGAAAACGGCAAAGCGACGTTCACGATTTTTGATGATGATTCATCGCCGTATTGGATACTGCGCACCACAAACACAGTATTTTCTGAAAATACTTGGACGTATATAACCGCAGTGCAGAATGGGACGTTCCCAATCATATTCGTAAATGGTGTTGCAGTTCCCCAGTCTGTTGTTGGCGGCACCGGAGATGGAAGTTGGTTCAACAACATTACCTTTAACAAAGCCGCTATAGGCAGATTTAGCAATTCGGCGTTGACAAGTAGGTATTTCAACGGCTCCATCGACGAAGTCAGGGTTTGGAACCGCTCGCTTTCCGCGGCGGAGGTACAGCAGCAGTACTACTCTTCGCTCAACAAGTACGCGCCCGACAAGTGGCTTTTCACGCACACCGAATCGTATTCGCCCAACAGGACCAATTATTACATACACGCAACGAGTTTGGCAGGGGTTGCGACTGTTGGCGAGACTCGGCAAGTGTCAATGGATGCGGTCAACTTCATTTCCCCAACCTTGCCAAACGCGGTGTTCCAGCCGGCGCCGGCAAGCATCACAGTCAACGCCACAATAGAGAACATCACGTTATCTGCAATGACTTTCGGCTGGAACGGCACGAGCACGCCAATGTACGACGACTCGCTTGTCTTGGCGATGAACTTTGACGACAACAAAGCAGTAGGCGACACCGCAGCAAAGGTGGTGGACGTTTCAAAGTACGGCAACAACGGCACGATTTACGGCAACACGATTGGATTGTGGCACTTCGACGAGGCGGACAACAAGACTGTTTTCGACGAGAGCAGGTTTGCAAACAACGGCACTATCTACGGGAACACCTTGGCAGTATGGCACTTTGACGAGAACGCTGGAAGCGTTGCTGCGGATGCTTCGGCATATGGAAACAATGGGACAATAAGCGGCGCGACTTGGAACTCAACTGGAAAGAATGGAAGCGGACTGAACTTTGACGGAGTGAACGACTACATACTTGTGCCGCACTCGACCAGCCTGGACAACATCCGTTCCGAGCTTACGATTGAGGCGTGGGTCAAGCCCATTGGGACGACTTCAGGCTCATACGAAGGGATTGTGCAGAAGAACAACGGCGGAGACCCATCACAAGGCACGGCATACGGGCTTGTAATCAACTATGATGATGCATATTTCCGCTCATTCCTTTCAGCGGAATATTCCGCAGGAGGAAGAAGCGTGCGTTCTGCCAATGCTGTACCGTTAAACCAATGGAGTCATCTCGTAATGACATACAACGGCAATACCAACACGACAACGCTTTATTTCAACGGCCAATATGACAACTCAAATTCCGACGCCAAGGGAAGGATAAACGTGACAACTACAGAAGTGTATATCGGCCAGCGCAGCGGCTGGTACTTTAACGGCACCATCGATGAGGTCGCAATTTACAACCAGACCCTTACTGCCGCCCAGGTCCTCGAACACTACAACGCAGGAAAGGCCAAGTTCGTCGAATGGAACTCGACCGGAAAAAGCGAGAGTGCGTTGCAGTTTGACGGCTCAAGAACATTCGTTAACACCACACTCAGCATCCCCTACACATCAATGAACGCATATGGGATAACTTATTCTGCGTGGGTGAAGACCACAAAATCGGCTGCACAGGCAATAGTCTACCAAGACAGCGGTTCGGGATGCGGCTACATGTGCCTTGGAGGCATATCAATAGGGAGTGCCGGCTTGTCAGGAAAAGCAATGATGCAAGTTTACAACAACACAGACTACGTGTTTGCCTCGTCATCAAACACGATAAACAACGGCCAGTGGCACCATGTAGTAGGAACATATGACTCGATAAACAAGAATATATCCCTGTTTGTGGATGGCCAACTCAGCGCCTCAAAATACGTCGCAACAGTCTACAGCATGCCATCAAAGGATGTGCTGATTGGCGCGTTTTCGGAAAACAGCGTGGTGCGTGGCCTCCCGTCAGGATGGTTCTTCAACGGCACCATTGACGAAGTCATGATTGCAAACCGATCACTATCAGCAGCAGAAGTCCTCGCCCAGTACAATGCAGGAAAGGCCAAGCACGACGGCTGGGATCCGAACGGGAAGTACGCAAGCGCGATGAAGTTTGACGGGACCAACGACTATGTTAACGTCACGTGCTCTACAAACGGGCCATTGGACTTGACACAGAATGTGACCATCGCGACATGGGTTAACCGCACGGGCGACGGCTATACGAACTACAACATGGATGGAATAGCTGGCGCAAACTATTGGTCAATGTATTCTTATGGGCTTATCATCCACCAGTTAGATGATTTTTCCGATACCTACCCGGTATTTAGCGTATTCAATTCCACGGGCAATGACCTAAGCGTTTCAGGAAACATAAACATCGCAAATAACCAGTACTACTATCTGGTAGGCGTTTTTAACGGGACCAACGCCCAGCTCTATATCAATGGAAACCTGAACGTCCAAAGAAACTACGCCACTACGCAGCAACTGTCACACTGTTCAAACAACGCGTTCTTTATAGGTGCCACCTACCCACCAACTTATCGTTTCTTCAACGGCTCAATCGACGAAGTCCGCATCTGGAACCGCTCGCTCTCAGCGTCAGAGATTAGCCAGCAATACTACTCCAACCTCGCCAAGTACGACGCGTCAAAGTGGCTGTTTACGTACAACAGGCCCGCAGTGCCTGCGGGGACCTACAACTATTTTGTCTACGCAAACGAGTCGACGTATGGTAACTGGTTCAACGAGACGCGCTCGATTACAGTAGGCTAGGCAGAACGTTACAATGCACGCCAACCAGCAGCCGCGCCAAGGGGGTTAACGAAAAGTATAACCGGAATATACGCGCGCAATTAGGTTGGTGGAAGAAAAGAATAACTCATGAATGGAACGCTTTCCGGCCTTGAGGCTAATATGCCCAATTGGAAGCCGTTGGTTGCGAAGTTCCCGCACCGGACTGTTGCGGGCTTTTCGCTTGTCTTGAGGCAGTCGGGGCAGAAGCCGGATGCCGCAGCATACGTTTCGCGCTCGATAAACTTTGCCATTGCAGCGGGAACGCTCGTGCTTGTTGTGGGGCTTGCCTTATTCCCGGAAGCTGCGGTTGCCTATGCGCTTGCATCGCTTGCGGTGTCGCTTCTGATTTCAATAGGCTACCCAGCGATTCTTTCTTCCCAGCGCGCAAAGCAGGCAGAGTGCGAGCTTGGTGTCACGCTCCAATCCGTTTCCCTCTTGCTTGAGTTCGGCCAGGGGTTCGACGACGCGCTTTCGGAGGCTCCGAAGGGAAGGACTGTGGACGGGTTGTTGCGCAAGTACTTTCGTAGGACCGAGGCTGGCTCAAGCCCGGTCGCGGCCTTCGAATCCCTCTCCGGCGAGGTGGAGGGCCAGGCGTGGAAGCGCGCGTGCTCGCAGCTCTGTTTTGCCTACCAGCACGGCGGGGAGGGAAGCTACCTTTCCAATGCCGCTGACGAGCTTTACTCGCTGCAGCGCCAGCACCACAAGAGGTTCGGCCAGCGGCTCTCGCTTTTGGGGCTGCTCTTTGTGGCAGCAGGCTGCCTCGTGCCCGCGCTTTACGGCGCGTACGTCCTCCTGTCCCCGCTTCTTGAGCAGCAAATCAACACAGTAGACATCTACATCGCGTACTTCCTTGCTTTTCCCGCGTTCTGCACGTGCATAGCGGTTGCGGCCACGTTTGCTGCGCCGCCGCTGCCAAACTTTGAATACAAGACGGAATCAAGCGCGGGCGTTGCGATGAAAAGGAAAGGCAAAGGCAGCAGGCTTGAAACTGCCAAGCTCGCGCTTGCGGGGGTGGGGGTATTTGTCCTGCTTTTGTTCTTTTCGCCATTTTCCCAAGTCCGCGTCCCCCTTGCGCTCCTTGGGCTTTTCCTGCCTTACGGCAGCCTCAAGGCAGTGCAGATGCTTTCCGAGTCAGCTGCCAAAGCTGAGCTTGAAGCCGGGCTGCCGACTGCCTTGCTTATGGCAAGCACGTATGCAGCTGACTCGATTGAACAGGTGCCGGGCGCAATCGCGCGCTCGGGAATGGGAAAGGCAAGCGAGTATTTTGGCAGGGTGGAAAGGCTCGTAAAATCCGGTTACTCTTTCGAGTATTCACTTGCACGGACCGCCTCCTCTGCAAAAAGCGCGCTCTTTTCTTTGTCCTGCACGTTCATCGCAGCTGCATACAAGAACGGCTTCGAAGCCGGGCCCGCCTTGCAGAAAATCAGCAAGTACGTCTCCGACACGCTTGAGATGAGGCGGGAGCTTGCAAGCTCGCTGCTTGTCACCAAGTACACGGTGCTTGCCTCAGCCGCTTTTTTGGTGCCGTTCATCATCTCAATCCTGCTAAAGATAGTTGGCACGTTCCCGGAGTCGCAAAGCCCTGCGCTTTCCGCAGTGATGCTGTCGGTGCAGGCGTACCTGGTCCTGTTCTCCGCAATAGGCGGGTTCTTTGTGGGGCTGATTGAGGAGGACCTGCCGAAAGGGTTCTCTTACGCTTTGTTCTGCGCACCAGTATCACTTGTTGTTTTTGCGATATTTTCAGCAGCATAGGAAAAGACAGGGCTGCGGCAGACGGGGAAAGACATTTTTAACTGCCAAGGAGGTAATCAATTCATCCAACAATCCTTTTGCAAAACGGGTGTATCATCAATGAGAGTGGAAATCAAGCAGGTTGCCAAGGCAAAGCTCAAAAACCCCGTAATCATCGAGGGCTTCCCCGGCGTGGGGATGCTTGGCACCATAGGCGCAACCTACCTTGCGGAGAGCATGGACATGAAGCTCATAGGCTACTTTACAAGCTGCAAGTTCCCACCCATCGCATCGATACACAACTACTCGCCCAGCTTTCCTGCGCGCATCTACGCGTCCGAAAAGCTGAACATGATCGTGCTGTTCTCCGAGTTCGTCATCCCCGCTGACGCGGTTTACCTGCTCACGCAGGAAATACTCAAGCTTGCAAGGCAGTACAAAGCAAGCGCGATAATTTCGCTTGCAGGAATCAACGCCGAAAAGCCTGACAACCAAGTGTACGGGATAGCAAGCACGCCCGAATTGTCCAAGAAGCTGGAAAGCGCGGGAGTCAAGCTCATAAAGGAAGGCGCGACGCAGGGAGTAAGCGGGCTGCTGATTGCAGAGTGCGCTGCCGAAGGCTTTCCTGCTGCAAACATGATGGCGCAGACCAACCAGCCGCTTGACCCGGTTGCTGCGGCGAGGCTTTTGGACACCGCGGCAAAGGTCGCCAAGGTCCAGATTGACACTTCGAAGCTGCGCTCGGAAGGAAACCAGATACAAGACAAGCTCAAAAAGTCCATTGACAAGCTAAAGGACATGCACGAATCCTACAACCAGATGCAGGACAACCCGATGTACGGGTAGGCAAGCGAAAGGGATTTTGCCAAAGAGGAGATTAAAATGAAGGTAATCGTTCCAGACACGGGCACGCTCATTGACGGCCGCATAACCGAGATGCTGACAAAGAAGGCCGAGGCAACCAAGGTAATCATCAGCAAGGCCGCGCTTGCCGAGCTTGAGCACCAGGCCAACTCGGGCCGCGAGACCGGCCTGGCAGGGCTTTCGGAAATCACGCGCCTAGGCGAGCTTGCAGCTGAGGGGAAAATAGAGCTTGACTTTTCCGGGAGCAGGCCAAAGCACTTCGAAATCGAGGGCGCAAGCCTCGGCGAGATTGACGCTTTGATTCGCGAGGAAGCAAAGCTCTACGAAAAAGCAGTGCTTGTCACAACGGACAAGGTGCAGGCAGCAGTTGCCAAGGCGGAAGGAATAGTAGTCGAATACTTGGAGCCCATCGTGCAGAAGGCGATGCTTGGGTTTGCGCACTTCTTTGAAAGCGGCGACGTTATGTCCCTTCACATAAAGGAAGGCGAGAAGGCACGCGTAAAGCGCGGCCTACCGGGGCAGTTCGAGCTTGTGGATGCAAGCGAAAAGAAGTACTCGCGCTCCGACTTGGACGGTATGCTCAAGCGCTGCGTGGAGTTTGCAAAGCGCGACGAGAACAGCTTCATAGAAATCGACAAGCTGGGCGCGACGGTCATACAGGCAGGCGACTACCGCATCACTTTCACAAGGCGGCCGTTCTCGGAAAGCTCGGAGATTACCGTAGTAAAGCCCCTTGTCAAGCTTGCACTCTCCGACTATGAAATCTCCGGCACGCTCAACGCAAGGCTTGCAGGAAAAGCAGAGGGAATCATCGTCGCTGGGCCGCCGGGAAGCGGAAAGAGCACTTTTGTCAGCGCGCTAGCTGAAAGCTACGCAGACGCAAACAAGATTGTCAAGACGCTTGAGCAGCCTCGCGACTTGCAGGTCTCGCACCGCATCACCCAGTACGCGCCCCTTGAGGGGAGCTTTGAGAACGCAAGCGACATCCTCTTGCTCGTGCGGCCGGACTACACGATTTACGACGAGGTCCGAAAAACCAACGACTTCCAAGTCTTTGCGGATTTGCGCATGGCAGGAGTGGGAATGGTAGGCGTAATCCACGCATCCAAGCCAATCGACGCGGTGCAGCGGTTCTTTGGAAAAGTCGACTTGGGGATAATCCCGCAAGTCATTGACACAGTAATCTTCATCGAAAAGGGACGCGTTGCCAAGTCCTACTCACTTGACTTTGAGGTCAAGACGCCTGCAGGGATGATGGAAAAGGATTTGGCGCGGCCGGTCATTTCCGTCCGGGACTTGGAGACGGGCGCAGTAGAATATGAAATCTACAAGTACGGCGAGGAAACAGTTGTGTCGCCCTTGCGGCCGTCACGCGAAAAGAGGCCGGAACGATTTGACAAGTTTGAAAGGAGCGGTCGGCAAGCGCCATCGCAGCCTTGGAAGAAGGGATTCGACGGCAACGGCGAGTTCTGGAAGAAAAACAAGAGAAGGCGTTGATTCTTTTGAGAAAAGAAGCCCAAGCATACGCATCGGAGGCAAAGAAAGCCGCAAAGATTGCAGGCAAAATCGCGCTTGAATACTACGAATTGCCCGCGTCTTCGTACATGCTTGGCGCAAAGGAAAACGCTAACAGCATAGTCACCAAGGCGGACAAGGAGTGCGAGGCCGCGATAGTGGAGTATTTTTCCAAAAAATGCCCCGAAGTCGGAGTGGTCGGCGAAGAAGGCGGCTCTTCCGGTTCAAAAGAATTGCGCTGGATAATCGACCCCATTGACGGCACAACTAACTTTGCATACAAACTCCCGCTCTTTGCCACTTCGATTGGGCTTGCGAAGGGCGACGACTTGATTGCAGGAGTGGTCTATGCACCTGCACTTGGGGAACTCTTCGAAGCGTCGAAGGGAAATGGCGCGAAACTGAATGGGAAGAAAATATCCGTCGCACCCACTACCAAAAACAAGAACGAGATGCTCATAGCAACCGACTGGCCGCACGAGCCTGCCTTGCGCACAAAGACCGTTGAACGGTTCCTCTCAAGATACGAAAACTCTTTCCGCTACTCGCAAATGCTTGGAAGCGCGGCGATTTCGCTTGCTTACGTTTCCTGCGGAAGGCTCCACGCGTATTGCCACACCGGGCTCCAGCTTTGGGACGTTGCTGCTGGCGCGTGCCTGATTCAAGAGGCGGGCGGGAAGCTCTACAAGTGGGACCGCTCGGACTGGAAGCTCAAAGCAGGCGAAGTCATAGCGACCAACGGCCAGTACCCACTCTGACTTTTGCAACGGGCATTATTTTCCAACGCCGATTGTCGAACTGCGATTGGATTAAAAACGGCAAATGAGTTTGTTGTCTAACCATCTATTCATAGCGGTGATTGCTTATAGCAGACAAGCTCGAACAGCACAGGACAAAGTCAGGCGTTCCGCAGGAAGTAGTCAAGCGCGACCTTTCGAGCTTGGACGTCGAGCCGTTTGTAAAGGACTACGAACAAACAAGGCACAACTTTTCCTGGAAGCACATCGAAGAGCAGTTCAGCTGGCACAAGACCGGAAAGGTCAACGCCGCATACGAGTGCCTTGACAGGCACGCGCTCACCGCAAAAAAGAACAAGGTCGCACTCTACTACGCAGACGACACCCGCAAGGAAGAATACACATTCCAGCAGATGTCAACGCTTTCAAACAAGTTTGCAAACGTGCTCAAGAAATTCGAAGTGCAAAAGGGCGACCGCGTCTTTTTGTTCCTTCCCCGCGCGCCCGAACTCTACGTCTCGTTCTTTGGAATACTCAAAGCCGGCGCAATCGTCGGCCCGCTGTTCGAGGCGTTCATGGAAGACGCAGTCCGCGACAGGATGCAGGACAGCGCGGCAACAGTGCTTGTGACCAACCCCGAACTTCTCAAGCGCGTGCCAGTGAAGGAGCTTCCCGCACTAAAACACATCATCCTAGTCGGCGACCTTTCTTCGCACAAGCTTTCCGAAAAGGAGCACTCGTATGCGGAGGAGATGGCAAAGGCACCTGAAAAGTTCTCAATCGAGTGGATGGACCGCGAAGATGGCATGATTTTGCACTACACCAGCGGCTCTACTGGAAAGCCCAAAGGGGCTTTGCACGTGCACAACGCAATGATTGGCCACTACGCAACCGGAAAGTACACTCTTGACTTGCACGACTCTGACACCTACTGGTGCACAGCAGACCCGGGCTGGGTAACTGGAACTAGCTACGGGATTTTTGCACCGTGGCTGAACGGCATCTCGATGGTAATCCGCGGAGGACGCTTTGACGTTGACAAGTGGTACCAAACCATACAGGACTACAAGGTCACGATTTGGTACAGCGCGCCAACAGCATTCAGGCTGTTGATGGCAGCTGGCGACGAGAAGGTTGCACAATACGACTTCTCAACAGTCCGCCACATATACTCGGTTGGCGAGCCGCTTAACCCCGAAGTCGTAAAGTGGGGACTCAAAGTCTTCCAAAAGACGATAATGGAAAACTGGTGGATGACTGAGACTGGGATGCACATCATCTGCAACTTTGCAGGAATGCCGCTCAAGCTCAGCTCGATGGGAAAATCATTCCCCGGCACCGAGGCTGCGATTGTGGATGCTGACGGCAACAAGATGAAGCCCTACGAAATCGGCGACCTTGCAGTGAAAGTGGGCTGGCCTTCGATGATGCGCCAGATTTGGGGCAACCCCGAAAAATACGAAGCGTACTTTCGCGGCCCCAACAAGGAGTGGTACGTGTCAGGCGACTCGGCTTACATGGACGAGGAGGGCTACTTCTTCTTCGAAGGCAGGATTGACGACGTAATCAAGACAAGCGGCGAGCGTGTGGGACCTTTCGAAGTCGAAAGCGCGCTCTTGGAACACAAAGCAGTAGCCGAGGCTGGAGTGATTGGGAAGCCCGACTTGATTCGCGGCGCAATCATAAAGGCGTTCGTAGTTCTCAAGAAACACCACAAACCTTCCGAGGAGCTTAAGACCGAACTGATGGAATTCGTCAAAATCAAGCTTGCGGCTCACGCAAAGCCGCGCGAGATTGAATTCCTTGACAAGCTTCCAAAGACGCGGTCGGGAAAGATTATGCGCCGTGTGCTGAGGGCTAAGGAGTTGGGGCTTCCAATGGGAGACCTTTCAACTATGGAAGATTAGGAGAAAGCAGACTACGGGCAAACGCCCTTTTTTCTCTTTTTATCTTCTTCCCTATTTTTTCTTTTTCAACTGCCCTTCCACCATCCTCTTTGCCTGCCTGTAGGGAATTCCCTTTTTGAGCGTCAAAAGCTCGGCTTTGGTGGTCGAATCCAAGTCGTACTTTTTGCACTCCAAAGCCATCTTCTTTTCATCGACTTTTAGCGTTGCGATTATTCCCGCAAACAAAACTGGCGCGAGCTTGCACTCCTCAAAGCACTCAATCATCTGGGTCTTGACGTACTGCGTGTCGCGGTTAAAGCCAAAGAAGTTTGCCTTGGTAATGGACATACAGCAGGATAGTGCGGACTGGGCGAGCGCGGCCTTTGCCTTGGTGATTTCAAGCGCGTCCGGGTTCTTTTTTTGGGGCATCATCGAGCTTCCGGTGCAATATGCGTCACCAAGCTTGGCCCAGCCAAACTGGGGCATCGAAAGCACTATGAGGGTCTGTGATAGGCAGCTCAGCCGATTCATCACGTGCGCAACTGCAAACAGCGCAACAGACTCGTGGTCGCCGCGGCTTGAAGTCGCGTCAATCGTATTCGACTGCACTTTTGAAAATCCAAGGGATTTTGCTACTGCCTTGCGGTCAACTGGGAACGAAGTGCCGTAGCCTGCTGCCGCACCCATCGGGCTTTCGTCAAGGTAATCCAAGGCAAACTCCACGAGGGCCTTGTCGCGCTTGAGGCCTTGCGAGTACGAGTCTAAGAGCGTGCCGAAAGTGGTTGGCATTGCCGGCTGCATGTGCGTAAACCCGGGCATCTTGGCTTTTGCATACTTTGCCGACGCTTTGTCAAGCGCGGCAATTAGCTTTCCAAGGTCGCTTGCAAACTGCGATAGGTAGTCCTTTGCGTAGAGCCTGCTTGCTGCCACCAGCTGGTCGTTGCGGCTTTTTCCCGCGTGCATCGAGCCAACCAGCTCGGCGTTTTTTTCCGACAAGTAAAGCTCGATGTTGGTCGGCGAGTCCTCCTTGGACGGGTCGAGCACGAAAGTCCCTGCTGCAAACTTGGTCGCAAGCTCAACGAGGCCGGACTGGATTGCCGCGTTCTCCTTCTTGGAAAGTATGCCCTTGCTTGCAAGCATATCACAGTGCGCCGCGTTGACGGCAATGTCAAAAGGGAAAAGCACTTCCTCTGCGGATTTTTTCTTCTGCACGTCGGAAGTGACGTATTCCATCATGACTTCGTCGGGACTTTCCAAAAATGCCGCGCCCCAAAGCAGCGCCTTTACTTTGGCCATCTTAAAACCTCTTGCGACCTACGCTTTCACTTTCTTCTCGATTTTTTTCGCAAGCACGGTATTTAATCCCCACAGCGCGATGAACCCCGGAGCGTCGGTTTGGTCGAAAGCGCTGGTCTTGTCGTAAACTGCGAGGTTCGTGTCGTAAAGAAGGTACGGCGAACCACGTCCTGCAACTGTAAAGGAGCCCTTGTAGAGCTTGACTTTCACCCAGCCTGTGACCTTGTTTTGCGACGAGTCCACGAAAGCGTTGATTTCGTCCATAAGAGGCGAGTACCAGAGCCCCTTGTAGGATAGCTCGGCAAACATCTTGTCAACAACTGGCTTGAACTCGTTCTCCTCGCGCGTGAGCACGCACTTTTCCAAGTCCTTGTGCGCAGAAAGTATGACCACTGCTGCGGGGCACTCGTAGAACTCGCGCGACTTAAGGCCGACCATCCGGTCCTCCATTGAGTCGATTCCGCCAACGCCGTTGGCGCCTGCAAGCTCGTTGAGGAACTGGATTGCCGCAAGGCTTCCCTTCACAGTCTTCTTTTCGTGCTCAACTGCAACCGGCATTCCTTTTTCAAAGAACACAGTCACGTAAGTTGCCTTGTCCGGCGCTTTTTCGCTTGGAGTTACCCACGAGTAGGCGTCCTGCGGCACTTCCTTTGCCGGGTCGTCAATGTCGCCGCACTCTACTGCGCGTCCCCACAAGTTTGCGTCAACAGAATATGGGGTTGCCGCGCTTGTTGAAAGCGGGATTCCGTTTTCCTTTGCGTAAGCATACTCCTCGTCACGCGAGATGTTCCAGTCCCGCACAGGAGCAATAACTAAAAGCGACGGGTCGATTGCCTTTATCGAGACTTCGAAACGGACTTGGTCGTTGCCTTTGCCAGTACATCCGTGCACGATTGCCTGCGCGCCCTCCTGCTTTGCAATGTCTGCCAAGTGCTTTGCTATGAGCGGCCGGCCTATTGCAGTTGAGTTGGGGTAAGAGCCTTGGTACATGCAATTGGACTTGATTGCCTTTGACACGTACCCGCTGACGAACTCGTCCTTTACGTCAAGCACAATCGCTTTCTTTGCGCCCATCGCAACCGCCTTCTTTTTGACCGCATCCAAGTTTTCCTTGGAGTACTCCTGCTGGCCAAAGTCAAGAGTCAGCGTCACGACGTCCAAGCCAAACTCGTTTGCAAGGACTTTGAGTATGAAGCTCGTGTCCAAGCCGCCGGAATACGCCAGGACCACCTTCTTTATCGAGGAGGGAAGCGAAAGGTTGTGGTTTTTTGCAAAACTGCTAGTCATAGGTAATCACAACAATACTTTGCAGGTTTTCGCATATTACTTTCGTGACACAAAAGAGTCAGAAAACACCAATCCTTGAAACTTTTACGACAAATTGAAAACCCCGAAAGCTGACTCGGGAAATGATTGCAAAAGGACGACCTCGTCAAGGCAGGGTAATAAACGAGGAAACGACAAACCTACTTATGGATAGGCTTCCTGCAAAAAACATTAACTTGCAGATCATCTATGAATCAGGACAAGTTTTTGACTGGAAATATAACCCTACTGCCCAATCGTTTAGTGGAGACATTCTTGGAGATTATGCAACAATCAAATACGACAACAAACGCCAAGAGCTTCTTTTTTCTGGGACAACCAAGGAAAAAATAGCCAAATTCTTTGCTCTTGGCATGGACTACGAAGCAATCCTAAAAGCAATAAAAAAAGCTGACCCGAAGCTTTACTACGACGCCAAACCATACTTTGGGCTTAGAATCCTGCGGCAAGACCCGTGGAAAATGGCAGTCACGTTCGTATGCTCTCAGCAAAACAACATTCCCCGCATCAAAAAAATGCTGGAAACACTCAGAGCAAAATATGGAAAGGCAGGTGCGTTCCCAACCGCCCAAACCCTCTCAAAAGCCACCGACGCGGAGTTATACGGCCTTAGCTTAGGATATCGCGCCAAATACATAAACCGCCTCGCAAAAAACGTAGTGAACGGAAACCTTGATTTTAAGCTACTTGAAAAAATGCCCTACGAAGGCGCGTTCGCTGAAGTCACAGCCCAATACGGCATTGGGGAAAAAGTTGGCGACTGCATGCTTCTTTATGGGCTTGGAAAAACCGAAGCATTCCCAACGGACGTTTGGGTACGAAGGGCAGTTGAACGAAGATACAGAAAGGAAATCCAAGAATACAAGAAATGCCAGAATTGCAAATCCAAGAAAATCCCAAACAAGATAATACGCGGGTTCGCCAGAAAGAAGTTTGGAGAGAATGCGGGGTACGCACAGCAGCTGATGTTTGAAGTTGAAAGAAACTATGAAAACACAGATAAAAAGCGGAAAGCAATAGGTGTGTGTTGAAAAAAATGCCTAGCTCTTTCAATTATTTCGGAGTCAAAGTCACCTGGCTTTGCCAGTCGGGCTTTCTTTTGCAGTTCAAAGAAAAGAACATCTACATCGACCCGTTCAAAGCACCACAGGACGCGCCAACCGCAGACCTGATCATAATCACGCACGAGCACTACGACCACTGCGACCCCACCACGATTGGAAGGATTGTGGGCCCGGAAACGCGCATCGTCGCGTCCTACTCGTGCCTGCAGAAGCTTTCGATGTTTTCCCAGCTGACCTCTTTCGTGCACCCCGGCGACTACCCAAGCGCAAAGGGTTTCTACCTCAAGACGCTTGCCGCGTACAACCCGGCAAAGCAGTTCCACCCAAAGGGCAAGGGGATGGGCGTGGTAATACCAATCAACAACAGGAACTTCTACCACGCAGGCGACACCGACTTTGTGCCTGAGATGGGCTGGCTGAAAGACATTGACGTTGCGATGCTTCCAATCGGCGGCACGTACACTATGGACATGGAACAGGCTGCGAAGGCTGCAAACACCATCAAGCCGAAGGTAGTCATCCCGATGCATTACAACAAAGACGACGACACCAAGGCGGACCCGGAACAGCTGAGGGCGCGGCTGGATGCTTCGATAAAACTGGAAGTCCTTGAACCAAAAGTAACTGAATGGGACTAACCATAAGACGGGTCGCGCGGTTCCTTCCCATTCTTCTTGCTTTTTTGGACGTCACCAAAAGCGGTGTTTCCGACAACGCCGTCATGCACCATCTGGTCCACAGATGGAGAACGCAGCCGTTCCTCGTTTGCCACTTCCCAATGCTTGAGGCTTTCTTGGGCAGCTTGCGCGGGAGTGGCTTTTTTGCGGCTTTGCCTCGGGATGCAGTTTGGGCCAAACAATTCGCCAAGAGACATGTTCATGACCGGGTCATTGCTTGCAGGCCCAAAACTGGGAACAAAATGGCGGGACTCGAGGTTTTCCAGCGCGGCATCGAATATTTTTTTAGCATCGCGTTTTGAGGCGTTACGAAGGCGGGAGTCCGGGTCGATGCGGTCCGAAAGTTCCTGGTGCCGCTTCTTCCAGATAGCATAAGAGACCTTGAGCGGATATTTCATCGGGTCAGTCCAACCCGGTTTTTTCCTTGCTGCATCCTCGCCTGCTTTTGCGGCTTGCGCGACGTCGCGCAAATATTGGCGTTGCGCCTCAACAGATATGCTCATCCGGTCAAGGGCGGCTAAGACTTGGGCGCTTGCACGCTGCTGGGCCTCTTTTGTGAACTCTGCACGTAGTTTTTCGAACTCTTTCTTCCGTCTAACCCGTTCTTCGGCGGCATTTTCTTCCAAGGCAGACTTCCTCAAAGCAGATTGTCTGCACTGCCGAATAAAAACCGACCGCCACGCCCCAAAGTTGGCGAGTTTGCGGCAGTAATAAAAGCTGGGAGGGGCAAATTTCATTTTACATTCTTTTAGCCCTTCTGATAGGGGGGCAACAAGCCGTAAATCGGCGAAAGGTGAGTTTCGTGGTAGTAGCATTCAAGCCAAGCGAAAAGTCAGTTCCAACAGTACCAGTTGGTTTCACTGCAAAGTACGACCAGAAGGCCATAGAAGCCGAGATAGTCGCGTTGTGGGAAAAGGAAGGAATCCCGACAAAGATTTCGCAGCAGAGGGTTGGGAAGAAGTCTTTTTTCTTGCTTGATGGCCCACCCTATGCGAATGCGCAGGCACACGTGGGGCACGTAAAGACCACTACTTGCAAGGACATTTGGAGCCGCTTCAAGCTGATGCAGGGCTACGACTCGCTTTTCTTGCCGGGTTTTGACTGCCACGGCCTGCCAACCGAGGTCATGGTGGAAAAGGAGCTTGGGATAAAGTCCAAGACCGAGCTTGAGCAAATCGGCATAAAGAAGTTTGACGAGATGTGCTTGGAGAAGGTCACCAACACAGAAAAGGCCTGGGTGGCGTACTACCGCAACCTCGGAGCGTGGCGCGCATATTACCCGCCGTATTTTACTTACAAGGATTCCTACATCGAGTCGGGCTGGTGGACTGCAAAGCAGCTTTTCGAAAAGGGCCTGATGGTCGAAGGCGAAAAGCCGATTCACTGGTGCTCGCACTGCGAGACCAGCTTGTCGGGTTACGAGGTTTCGGACTCTTACAAGGAAGTCAGCGACCCGTCGATTTACGTCAAGTTCCCCGTGAAGGGAAAGGAAAAGGAGTTCCTTTTGGTGTGGACTACCACGCCGTGGACTCTTCCTGCAAACGTGGCTGTTGCGGTGAAGGGCGACGAGACGTACGTCAAGGTCAGGTACAACGGAGAACTGCTCATCCTCGCAAAGCCCAGGGTGGAGGCGGTGTTTACCGAGCTGCTCCATGCGGATGCGGCTGAGTACCAGGTCGTGGAGGAGTTTGACGGAAGCACACTTGAAGGCGTAGAATACGTCCCCCTTTTGGATACACCCAGCCAGCAGAAGCTTGCTGGAAAGAACGCACACAAAGTCATCTTGTCAGTCAAGGTGATGACAAACAAGAAGTACAAAAAGAAGATGACCAAGGAGGACACTCGCACCGAAGAGGAAAAGACTGCGGATGCAAAGGCGGCAAACGCATCAAAGGACGCGCAAGCAAAGAAAGAGGCAAGCGACCCGGATGCGCAGGACGCGGAAGCGCCAGCAAAGCCAGCTGCAGTTGAAGAGTACGAAGACTTCGTCACAATGGGCGACGGCACGGGCTTGGTGCACTGCGCGCCGGGGTGCGGACAAAGCGACTACTTCATGGGCAAATTCTACAAGCTGCCTGCAATCTCGCCGGTTGACGTGCACGGAAAGTTCACACAAGACGGCGGCATCTGGGCTGGAATCTACGTCAAGAAGGCAGACGAGCAAATAATGAAGCACCTTGAGGAAAAGGGGCTGATGCTCAACTCGGACTACAAGACGCACCGCACGACTTTGTGCTGGAGGTGCAAGACGCCGCTCATATTCCGGCTTTCGCGGCAGTGGTACCTCAAAGTCGACCCGCTCAAGGAAAAGATGCTTGACCAGAATGACGAAGTCAAGTGGTACCCGGAGTTTGGGCAGGTAAAGTTTGCAAACTGGCTTTCCGACCGCGAGGACTGGTGCATATCCCAGCAGAGGTATTGGGGAATCCCGATGCCGATTTGGGAGTGCAAAAAGTGCAACGAAAAGCAAGTCATAGGCTCGCGCGACGAGCTCATCTTGAACGCGACAAAAAAACCGGACGACCTCTCCGACTTGCACAGGCACACCGTTGACCCAATCAAGCTCAAGTGCAAGTGCGGAGGCGAGATGGATCGCGTGCCGGACATATTCAACGTCTGGTTCGACTCAGGAATCGCGCCGTGGGCCTCGCTTGGCTACCCTTTCAAGAACAAGGAGCTCTTCGAAAAAGTGTTCCCGGTTGACTTGATTGTGGAATCCCAAGACCAGATTAGGGGCTGGTTCGACTCATTGATGTTTGCAAGCACCGGAGTGTTTGGCAAGGCGCCGTACAAGCAGGTCGGCCTGATGGGCTGGGTGCTTGACGAAAAAGGCGAAAAGATGAGCAAGAGCCTCGGCAACGTGGTCTCCGCAAACGATGCAATCGCAAAGCTTGGAGCTGACGCGCTGCGCTTCTACTACTGCTGGGAAGTCCCGCCGTGGGAAGTGCAGAAGTTCTCGTTCAAGAGCGCGGGAGAGATACAACGGTTCCTGTCGATTCTTTACAACTCGTACGTGTTCTTCGAGACGTATTTGCCTGAGCACTTCAAGCCGGACGCAATGACGCAAGAGTACTACAAGAAGCTCCCGGCAGAGGACAGGTTCATCGTGTCTTCTGTGAACAACCTTGCGCAAAAAGTCACCACGCACTTGGAGGCTTTCGAGTTCCAGCACGCAGGCCGCGAGCTTTTGGAGTTCACGGTGAGCGCCTACTCGCGCTGGTATGTCAAGCTCATACGCGACAGGTGCTCGGGAGTTGACGCGGAATCCAAAAAGCAGGCGTTCTCGACGATTTACTATGTGCTGATGAGGCTTACCAAGCTCCTTGCGCCGCTCACCCCGTTCATTTCCGAAAAGCTCTACCAAAGCCTAAAGAGGTTTGACGGGGCGGAGAAGTGGGACAGCGTGCACTTTGCAGAGTACCCGGCAAAGGACGCCTTGCTCATAGACGACTTGCTTGAGGAGCAGATGCTCTTTGCAATGCAACTGACTGAGACCGCAAACAGCATGCGCCAGGAGGCAAAAATCAAGCTCCGCTGGCCGGTTGCAAGGATAGCGGTTTCAGGCGACGAGAAGGCAAAGAACGCCGCTTACGCGCTTGGCACAATCATCGCATCGTCCACCAACGCGATGGAAGTCTCTTTCAAAGAAGAAAAGCCAGCGGGAAGCAAGTGGCTTTCGCGCGAGTTTGGAAAGGGCTGCACGCTCTACCTTGACACTGAGATGACGCCAAGCCTTGCTATGCTTTCGGCGACCCGCGAGCTTACGCGTGCAATCCAAGCCGCACGCAAGGCAGAAGGCTACGTTGTTGCAGAGCGCATCGCGCTTGTGCTGCACTGCTCAGACCACGGCTTCCAAAAGCACGTCGAGGAGCACGAAAAGGAAATTGCAGCTGAGGTTGGCGCGAAAACAATCTCGTTTGGCCGGATTGAGAAGGCTCAGGCAGAAGCGGACCTTTCCGAGCTTGCGCTTGGCACGGTGACTGCGAGCTTTACGAGGGCGTAAAGAATCAAAAGATGGAGCGTGACGGTAAACATGCTGAAAGTTTCTCCAAAGGCCAAAGGAATCACCAAAGAGATAAAGGGCCGCATCCAGGATATGCACAACCGCGGGATTCACCCCGGAGAGATAACCAACAAGCTCAAGGCCGAGGACCCCGTGTTTTCCGGATTGGATGAAGGGACAGTAAGGAAATACATAGACTACACCGGCGAGTCAAAGACATTTGAGATGTCCAATGCAGGCCTCGGAGTCAAGGTCACGCCAACCAAAAAGCTTTTGGAAATGATGGAACAACACCGGCATCTTGGGATGAATGGGGTCCGAGACTATTACGGGATTCCCCGCGAGATGGCGCAAAAGTTCATAAGGGGCGAACTTAATGCCGAGACCGTTGAGAAAGCGACAATGCCTTTGGCCATATCCAAAAGACTTGGATACGTCGATAAGGTAATCTCCAACATCAAGGAGAAAAACTCAAGCGACCCCAAGATGCAAGAAATGCTGACGAAGTTCGAACAGGAACGAAAAGAGCTGGAAGCCAAGGCGGCGCAGGCAAGGAAAAATGGCAACTGACAAGAAAACTGTTTTTTCCCAAAAAGTATTCGCTGCAGTCTGCAAAATCCAGAAAGGCAAAGTATCCACTTACGCCGCAATCGCAAGGGCCATCGGAAGGCCAAAAGCTGCGAGGGCAGTTGGCAACGCGCTTCGCAACAACCCGCACCCAATCATTGTTCCGTGCCACAGAGTAGTCCGGTCGGACGGGAGCGTGGGCGGGTATTGCGGCAGGAATGATTCAACCAAAAAAATCAGGCTCCTGAAAAAGGAAGGAGTGAAGATACGGGAAGGGAAAGTGAAAAAAACGCTGTTCCACAAACCGCGAAAGTAGATACCTACTTAATTCCCGCTGCAGTTAAGGGTATTTCAGGAAAACCGCTAGGACGCCAACAGAAAGAGGATTATCGCCCTAGTTTCTACGAACAAACCGCGTGATTGCAATGCAAAAAGACGCAAAATACTTCTTGGAAAAAGTCGAGGACACCGCGATACTCCAGCTCTACGCGGACGGGTTTGACCAGCTTGAAAAGGCCGACCGCATCAAGGCATACCACCTCATACAGGCCGCGCTTGCAGGACGCGACATTTACTACGACCAGAACCACAAAAACGCGCTTGGGATACGCAGGATCCTTGAGGAAATACTCGCACACAAAAACGGCATCGACCCGTTGCTTGTTGGAAAGATTGAAAGCTACGCAAAACTTTTCTGGGTGAACAGCTGCCAGTACAACGAGCGCACGAAAAAGAAGTTCGTGCCCAAATTCACCTTTGAGGAGTTATGCCTTGCGACCAGGAAGGCCATGGGAAACGGCGCGGAACTGCCGGCTGAACGGGGCAGGAACTCCATAAGGGAGTACCTGAAAAAGTACGAAAAACCGATTTTCGACCCGGACTTCGAGCCGCTTATTACCAACAAAAACCCAGTTGGAAAAGATGACGTGGTTACCGGGAGCGCAAACAACTTCTATCTTGGAGTGACTGCGGCGGACATTGATGGCCTTGACGAGAAATACCCGTTGAACTCGCGCGTTGCAAAGGAAAACAACAAGGTTGTAGAGCAGGTTTACCGGAGCGGAAGCAAAAAGCGGGGAATTCCTGCGGGGTTGTACGCAAAGCAGCTTGCCCGGATTAACTTCCACTTGAAGAAGGCGCAGGCTTATGCAAACAACGGGCAAAAGCAAGCGGTTGCCCGCTTGATGGAGTACTTTGAAACTGGCGACCCCAAGGAGTTTGACAATTACAACATTGCTTGGGTAAAGGACGACTCGCAGGTTGACTTCATACTCGGCTTCATCGAAGTCTACAAGGACCCGCGCGGGAGCAAAGGCTCGTTTGAAAGCATAGTATACTGCACTGACAAAAAGACAACGCAGCTGATGGAAAAGATTTCACAGAACGCACAGTTTTTCGAGGACAGCGCGCCGTGGGACGGCAAGTACAAAAAAAGGCACGCGGCAGCGCCGACTGCGCTTGCGATTACCGTGCTCTTTGGCACCGGCGGCAGCGGCCCGTCACTCCCGCTTGGGATTAACCTGCCAAACTCCAACGCGTTGAGGCTGGAGTACGGCTCTAAGAGCGTGCTTTTGACAAACGTGCTTGCCGCGACAAACGGGGTCCTTGACCAGAAGTTGAGCGAAGAGTTTGCGCACAAGCAAGCCAAGGCGCTGCTTGCGAAGCACTCGCAGGAAGCGGAGAACCTGCACGTCGCGCTCCACGAAGTCATCGGCCACGGGTCGGGAAAGTCAAGCCCCAAGCTTTCGAAAGACCCGGCTGCGTACATAAAGGAATACTACTCGACCCTTGAGGAGGCGCGCGCGGACTTGATGGCGCTTTACGCGATGTTCAACCCCAAGCTAGTTGAGCTTGGGATGATGTCAAGCCTTGACGTTGCGGCTGCGGAGTACTGGCGATACGCAACTGCCGACCTTACTATGCTTCGCAGGATAAAGACGGACCGGATTGAGGACGACCACATGCGCGCAACGCACCTGATTGTGGCGTACATAATGGACAGGTTTGGCGCAATCGAGGCTGTTGAGGAAAACAGTAAGGTTTACTTCAAGGTAAGCAGCACAGAAAAGATGCACGCGGGGGTTGCGGAGCTTCTTTCCGAGCTTATGAGGATAAAGGCCGAAGGCGACTACGACGCAGCCAAAAAGCTCATCACAAGATACGCAATCACTTTCAACAAAAGCTGGCGCGACCAAGTCATTGTGCGGGCGGACAAGATTGGCCTGCCGGAGTACTTTGCGTTCGCAATGCCACAGTACACGCCGGTAAAAAACAAGGCGGGCGGGGTCGTTGACGCAAAAATCGCGTACGGCCGCGACTTCAAAGCCCAGATGCTTTCGTATTCGCACAAGGATGAAGGGATTTAAGCTTCAACGGTGAAACAAAATCATGGACATTAAAGAAAGCGCAAGGCACCTGCTCAAGGGCTGCATGGCAGTAAAGGCAGGGGAATCCGTACTAATCATTACTGACAATCAGATGCCAAGCTCCATTTCGGAATCGCTTTTCAACGCTGCGCTTGAGGAAAACGCCGTCCCAGCCATCCTGAAGATTAAGGCAGGAAAGGTGCCAAGCGAAGAGCCAGCAAAGGCAGTTGCCGAGGCCATGCTTGGGTTTGACGTCATAGTCGCGCCAACCGCAAAGTCGCTTACGCACACGCAGGCCAGGCTCAACGCCACAAAGAACGGCGCGCGCATAGCGACGCTGCCGGGGATTACGGAAAACATGATGACTTCCGGCGGAATCACCGCGGATTACAACGAGATAGCAAAGTCAGCGCTGAAAATCCACAACCTGCTTAAAAAGACCAAGAAGATAAGGGTGACTTCTGCCAAGGGCACGGACATCACTTTTGACGTCGACCCGGACATGTGGCACGTTGACACAGGAATGTGCATGAAAAAAGGCGACTTCACAAACTTGCCAGGCGGGGAAATATTCATTGCGCCCTACGATGCGAATGGCCGATACTTCATTGACGGCTCGATAGGCGACTTCGGGCTCCTGGACACGCCTATTGAAGTCGTGGTGGAAGGCAGGATGGCGACAAAAATCGCGGGCAACAGGGCAGAAAAGCTTGCGGAGACGCTTGATGCGAAGGGAAGAAACGGAAGGAACATAGCAGAACTCGGCATCGGGCTCAACCCGCGCTCAAAACTAATTGGCAACGCGCTTGAGGACGAGAAAGTCAAGGGCACGGTGCACATCGCGTTTGGGGACAACAGCACTTTTGGCGGCGACATCCAGGCCGGCATCCACATTGACGGAATCATCCAAGACGTCAAAGTCTACTTGGATGGAAAGCAGATTGAGCTTGAAAATTTCGGCTACGTCTAATGGCCTTTGGGGCTTGATGCAAAATGAGCAACCTTACAGCCGGCGCAAGAACCATCGTCGGCACCTGCATGAAAATCCGGAAGGCCGAGGAAGTGCTCATCATAACCGATGAGGGGCGGCTTGACATCGCAGGCGCGGTGGCCAAGGAAGCCCATAGGAAAGGCGCGAAGGTCTCGCAAATCGTCCTAACAGAGAACATGCGGCCAGTCACCACAGTTGACACTTTGACTGCTGCTGCGCTGAAAAAAGCGGACGTCGTGCTCACGATAATGGACGGCATCCCGAAAGAGACGCCGTTCCGGCTTTCAGTAATGGACCTTGCGAAAAAGAGCGGCGCTCGCCTGGGCCATATGCCGGGCGTGGAAAAAAGGATGCTTGTCAACGGCGGCCTGCGGGCGGACTACAACAAAGTCAAAAGGACCGCCACCAGCCTGCTCAAAAAGCTTGAGGGAAAAAAGGAACTGCACGTGACCGCACCCGGAGGGACGGACTTGCGCATCAGGCTTGGGAACCGCAAGTGGTCGGAGGACTCCGGGCTTTACCACAAGCCGGGCACGCACGGAAACCTGCCTGCTGGCGAGATATTCATATCCCCTTTGGAAAACGGGGTCGACGGCACGCTTGTAGTCGACGGCTCGACCGGCTTTTTTGGGATGCCCAAGCACCCCATTTGGATACGGGTTGAGAGGGGAAAAATCAAGGAAATCAAGTGCAAGGACAAGCGGATGCAAAGGCGCATTGCTGATTTGATCTTCAAGGAATCCGACGCGAACGCAAAAACCGTTGCCGAGCTTGGCATTGGCACTAACAACTTCGCAAGGATTACCGGAAACCTTTTGGAAGACGAGAAGGTCTATGGCACCGCACACGTTGCTTTTGGCGACAACATGAACATGGGCGGAAAAAACAGCAGCAAGATACACATTGACCTGATTTTCAAGAACCCGAAGTTCGAATAATCAGATGACTACCTTGCGCACTTCAGCCATGCGCGCAAAATCGTCGTCCATGGTCACTACGGTTGCATTGTTGTTCTTGGCGGTGGCTGCGATGATGCAGTCAAGGGTAGGGACGTAGTTGCCGTCTTTCCTACACGAGTCCGCGATTTTTCTTGCCTCGTAGCCGTCCGCAAGGCTTACCGGAAAAACCGGGACCTTGGACAGGAAAGCCTCCGCAGCGGACTGCTTTTCGCGGCTCGCCTTGTTGAGGACTTCACAGTAGCAGACTATGCTGGTAACCACTTCATTGCCACGCAAGATGCCGGCTGCCTTCCTCCCTTCGGCTGAGCCTTCGAGTATGTTGAGGATTGCGCTGCTGTCAAGGAGGTAGCGTTCCATCCTTTCACCGCCTGCGCTCCTTCTGGATTTCATCGGAGAGCTTTTTTGCGTTGATGCCCTTGCAGGAACCCAGGAACTCATCCAAATCCAGCTCGGGGGAAACCCGTTCCAGCACTACATCCGAAAAGCTCTGTCCGGGCTTCTTTGATGCCTTCAGCCGCGCGTATGCGTCGGGGGTCAGGAATACGTTTGCCATACTATACTACACTACACTATAGTATAAAAAAGTGTTCACAACGCCTAAGCCACACAAAAAACGCAAGACAACTATTTTCCGGCCTTGTCAAGCAGGTACTGCGTGCAAAGCCGCACTCCCGCGCCAGTCGGGCCCCAGCAATAATAGTTGCGGACCGCCTGTGTGGTCTGCCAGCCCGTGCCAGCAATGTCAACGTAAGCCCACGGCCAGTTTCCAGCAAACCTCTTGAGGAAAAACGCGGCAGTAATCGTGCCTGCCTCGCCAGAAGGCTCGCTTGTGTTGCGCAAGTCCGCCTGCTTTCCCTCGACGTTGCCAGCATACTCAGGAAACATCGGAAGCCTCCAAACGCGTTCTCCTGATTTTTTGCTTGCCTGCTCCAAGTCCTTGGCAAGACCGTCGTCGGGCGTAAGCAAGCCGGATGCTACTGAGCCGAGCGCAACAACGCAGGAGCCTGAGATGGATGCGACGTTCACAACCGAACGCGCCTGCGGGAACTTTTCTTTTGCATAGCAAAGAGCGTCAGCAACAACCAGCCGGCCTTCCGCGTGGGTTGTGATTACCTCAATCGAGGTGCCGCCTATTGTGAGTATGTCTCCCGGACGGAACGCGGTGCTTGAGGGCATGCTTTCTGCAAGCGCAAGCATACCGATTACACGCGCGTTGGGCTTTAGCTCGGCAGCGGCCTTCATCAGGCCAAGGACTGCGCACGCGCCGGCCTTGTCCCACTTCATCATCTCCAGCCCGCGGATTTGCTTGATTGAAATCCCGCCAGAGTCGAAGGTGATTCCCTTTCCGATGAACACGAACGGGTCCTTGCTGTGCGCCTTTGCAGCAGGCGCGTACTCAAGCACAACCAGGCGGCCGGGAACAGATGAGCCTGCGGCCACGTACTCTATCCCGTGCAAGCCCATCTTGGAAAGCTCGGCCACGTTCACTACCTTGCAGGACAGGCCGTGCCTTTTTGCAAGCTCGATTGCCTTGTGCGCCATGAACTCCGGGTTTGCGACGTTGCCCGGCTCGTTGTTGAGGTCGCGCGCATAGTTTGCGGCTTGCGCCATCACTTTCCCGATTTCAAGGCCGTCCTTTGCACGGCTGGGGGATTTTGCAAGCTTGAGGAAAAAGGACTTTGAGGACAAAACGTCGTCTGATTTCTTTGACTTGTACTTTGAAAACTCGTAAGAGGCAAGGATTGCGCCTTCAGCGAAGTTGCGTGCTGCGGTGAAGTCGTCTGCGCTGTCGAACGCAGGAAAACTTACTGCAAAGGACTTTGCGGAAGTCTTTTTGGACGCGTGCACAAGACAAGCTGCTGCCTGCCGGATTTTTTCATCCTCAAAATCAGAGCGCTTGCCAAGGCCAACTAGGATGGTGACTTTGTCTTTGCGGATTACCGAAGCTTCGCCGGCTTTTGCGGAAAAGTCTTCCTTGGAGAATGCGACGCCTGGCGCTTTGTCGCCTTCAAAAAGCAGGAGTGCCTCGGCATCGGCCTTTGCCTTTTGCGAAAAGATGCTGATTTCCACTATGATTACCTCGAAAAACTGGGAGAGACCGAAAGCAGTAGGGGCTCAGTCTTTTTCTTCCAACCGGTCGTAGCCTGCAAGCCAGTAGCAGAATATCAGTACCGTTGCGTACCCGAGGGCAAGCTGGCCGAACTCAGGTATTGCCGGAAGGCCGGTTGCGGTGTTGTACGCCCACATCCCAAGCGCAGTTCCGGAGACTTCGATTACGAGGCCGATTATGGAGCCAAAGGCAAAGAACATAGTCGGAAGAGTCAGCGAACCGCGGGTGTACACGAACGGACCGGCTGCCGCAAAGAGAAGCGAGACTCCCCAGAAGTTGTAGGCGAATGCCACGAGGAGCAACGCTATTGCGTTCAGGCTTATTGCAATCCACTCTTTGACCTTTTGGAACAGGGGGATTAGGGAGACTATGTACCAGCCAAGCACCGCCCAGCCCATCGCAACCCACATAGGCAGGTTGTCGTGGCCAGTGTAGTGATAAAAGCCGGATGCGACGTTTGCAGTCTCGAATGCGAACGCAAAGGTGGAGAGTATTATCATCAGGCGCCTGCCGCGCAGGTCGGCTTTGAACAGGAACACCCATGCAAAGACCGCGCCTATGAAGAGGTTGATTACGTCGTGGCCGTACGGCTTGAGGACGATGAACGTGATGGGAATCAAAAGAAGCGGGATGAGGAACTTAACCAAATCGGAAGTCCAATTAGAATTCTTGGTTGCCAATCAAATTACCCCCTTTGGAATTGCCTGTGAATTATGAAAAAAATGAAAAAGAAAAATGAAAGGGCTTTTGCCAAACTAGGCAAAAAGCATCTTTAGGTAGAACAGGGGCGAAGTGTAGCCCTTGCGCGCTTCCTCGCTCACAAACGAGCCGGCAATCATCTCGCGGATTTCCGGGCTCCTTGCCGCCTTGCCTATTACGAGGTTGAGCAGGAACGTGTGCTTTCCGTAGCGCTGCATGTTGTAGCTGATGTCGACTTCGTGGCTGAGCTCTTCCCAAAGGCGGTCGTAGTACTGCTTGAGGAACTTCTCGGAAAAGTCGTTTGCTGCGAAGGCCTCGTTGATTACCTCGGATGCAAGGTAGCCGCTCGTGAGCGCGTTGCCCATGCCCTCGCCCGTGAACGGGTCAACAAGGCTTGACGCGTCGCCCACCAGTACGTAGCCGTCGCCATAGTTTTTCTTGCGCTGGCTTGCAAGCGGAAGGTTCCAGCCCTTTATGGGGGTCACGCGCTTGGCGTCCTTGAACCTTTCTTTGAAGAGCGGGTCGTTTGCGATTATATCCTCCATCAGGGTGGAGAGGTTTATCTTGTGCTTGCGCACGTCGCTAACAAGCATCCCCAACCCCACGTTGGCCTTGCCGTCGTCAGAGGGGAACACCCAAAAGTAGCCGGGAAGCACTGCTTTGTTGAAGTGGAGCTCGATTGCGTCATTGACGTCCTTGACTCCAGTGTAATAAGCGCGTACTGCCAAGCACCAGTGCTTGGGGTCGTTTTCAGGGACACCCACCTTGCGTGCGACGATGCTGTTTGCGCCGTCAGCTCCCACGACCACCTTGGCGTAGAACTCCTGCTGCTTGCCGTCAGCCGACTTTGCAATCACGCCGATTACGGACTTGCCGTCCTCGCCAAAAATCAGGTCCATCACCTCGGTGTTTTCCATCGTGGTGACGTTGGGTTTGGACTTTGCGTTCTGGAAGTAGATGTTGTCGGAAATCTCGCGCCTGACCACGAAGCCAGCTTCCTTGGTGCCGTCCGCCTTGGCGGGGACTTCGATGCGCACGTAAGCGCCGTTTGGTGAGGAAAAGCCGATTGCGTTGACTGTGGCGTTGGGCGTCTTGGAAATCTTGTCGTAAAGCCCGAGCTTCTTTATGATTGCCATTGACTTTCCGCTGATTGCGTCGCCGCAGGTCTTGTCGCGCGGAAAAGTGACCTTCTCGATGAAGAGGACCTTCTTCCCGGCGTCGGAAAGGAAGGCGGCAGTTGACGAGCCGCCCGGTCCGCCACCGCAGACTATGACGTCAAACTCGCTTGTGAAAGCCTTACCCTCAACCATTGCCAATGCACCCTCATCCTGAAAGTTGTAAAAGAACTTTTGCCGAACTTGTGCTAATACTTTCGAAAAGGCCATTTAACCTTTTTTCGATTTCCAAAAAACCCTCTGGCCAAAAGCCAAAATAAAAAATGAAAAAAGGAAAGGAAAACGCGGGACGGAAAACTCCGAATCCCGGAAGCGCCCAGCTTGGGGAAAGAAAACTACTTCTTTCCAGCTGGCTTCTTTGCGTCCGCGCCTGCCGCGGGAGCCTTGGCGTCTCCTTCTGCAGGAGTTGCCGCTGCCCCGGCTGCCGCAGTTGTTGCTGCCGCAGCTGCCTCTTCGGCCTTCTTCTTTTCCTCGGCAGTTTCCTTCTTCTTGAACACCACTGCCGCGGTCTTTGACTTCATCATGTTTACCGGGTCCTTTGTGATGTCTTTGATGTCAAGCGTGAAAACTCCCGAGAGCTTGCGCATCGCCATGTCGAATGCCTTCTTTACTGCATAAAGGCCCTTGGCTGCGACGCGGGCGCGGAAAAGCCTGTCGCCAACGTGCACGTGCACCAGGCGGCCTTTGGGCGAGCCGAACGCCTGCTTCATCCCCTTGGAGATACGGTCTGCTCCTGCGACTCCGAGCGCAGTGTGCTCGCGCACAACTACGTGGGGGTACTTCAGGACGGTCAAATAGTAGTTGGTGGACATAAGCTCCTTTTCAAGGCGCTTGTTTGCAGCCTGCCTTGCAGCCTCGATTGCGTTGTCACGCAGCGCGAGGTTGCGTCCGCAAATCATGTCAATCTCAAGCTCGTAATACTTGTCAGCACCCATGTGGTACTGGCGCACCTTGGGCCGCGGGGCTCCCTTGATGTAGCTCTTGCGGGGCTTCTTCTGCGAAATACGAGTCCAAATCTGCTTTGACTTGAGGTTGCGAACTGTCCTTGATGGCCTGATACCCATAAAAATTCACCTTTGTTGAAACGCCAAAAACGCAAATTTCGCGGTAGGAATACGGTGCCTTCTATAAAGAGCCCCAAATAACCCGCTTTGCCTATAGTGGCAACAGAACATTAGTAGTATTAACCAATGTTTTTATTGATTCCTTTAAAGCCGGATTGCGGCAAAACCCGCCGGTTGCCAACGCTTAAGGCGGGCTTGGGCTCCGCCCGCAACACTAATTTAAGCTTAGGCGCAAGTTACTAATCTATGGCATTTCTTGATTTCATCAAAAAGCCCGAGCCAACCGTACCCCAGGTGACTGCGGAAAAGACGGTGTACAGGCACAGGATAGAGGAGCTTAGGAAGTACTTTGCGCACACCAAACTCCCGCAAAACGAGATTGACAAGCAGACTTACATTTTCCTGCGCGAGTTCTTCGCAAAGTTCCTTGGAATGGACGCAAAGACTCCGATGGAGGCAGTTGCCCAAATCCAAGCGTCAGCTGCAAGCGAGGACGCAAAGACCAAGGCAATCGAGCTTTACAAGCAGTACTCGCAGTTTGAGCGCATGAAGATTACTGCAGGAAACGCCCAGCTGAACAAGTTCTTGCTTGCGTGCAACGACATACTCGACGCACTCTGATTGTATAAGAAGTACTTTCCTATTTCTTTAGGAAACCCAATATTTGGCAAGCCCGGCACACTTCTCCCGACGACTTTGCCTTGCACTTTTTGCACTGCTTGGCAGGAACAGCGCCGGCGGCAATGTTGGCAGCGCCGTTTGCAACACGACCAAACTTTTCCTGAAAGCCAAGGTACGACTTCAGCACGTTGAACTTCGTGCCCGGATACTTTGACTCGGCGTTGTTGAGGAAGTCCTTGACTAGGCCCCTGAACGCCTCGGTTGCGTACGGGCACGAGCCGAGGTGGTAAGGAAGCCCCTTGAGTTCGCAGTAGTACGCGCACTCGCGTTCGGGAAGGTAAATCAAGGGCTTGATGCGCGGAACGGTAAGGCCATCGGAGCCGTTTTCAGAAACTGGCCGAAAGCGCGACACGCCGTCGGGGTCTGCGCGCAGGACGTTCATCAACAAAGTCTGGCCGACGTCATCTGTGTTGTGGCCTATTGCGACTTTGTTTGCCTTCAGTTTGAGGGCTGCTTTGTTGAGCAAATACTTGCGAAGCGTGCCGCAGATTGCGCACGCGCCCATTGACTTGAATTGCGGGTCCTTTGACTTCTTGCGAAGGGCGATGATTTGGTCGAGGCTCTTTCCCGCAAGCCCGGCAAATGAAAACACGGTCAGCTTGTAGCCGCGGGCCTTGCAGAGCGCCTGCGCTTTCTTCATTGCAAGCGGCCGGTAACCGGAAATGCCCTCGTCAATTAGAACCGGAATAAGCGTGATGTTGCCAATTTTCTTGGCCATCTTGTCCAAAACAAAAAGCATAGCAGCGCTGTCCTTTCCACCTGAAACGCCGACTAGAACGCGGTCGCCCCTGCGGAGCATCGCAAAGTCGCGGTTTGCCTTCCGCACGCGCCGCTCGAAGAGTTCGCAAAAGCACGGGCTGCAAAGGTCCAGCCCTGAATAGTCGAGGCTGATTACGGCTTCGCGTTTCTGGCAGCAATTACAGGTGACGGCGGGGCTCATTTTTTCTTCCTGTTTTTGTATTCTCCCCAGAACTCGTAAAGCACGGGCAGCAGGGACACGACGATGATTGCAAACACGATTATAGTCAGGGCCTCGCCTGACGAGGGCAGGACGTTGCCGAGGGCATAACCTGCGCCAAGGAACAGGCAGGACCACACCATTCCGCCGATTGCGTTGTACAAAGTGAAAGTAGCGTAATCCATTTTCGCCGTCCCCGCAAGGATGGGCGCAAAGGTGCGCACAACAGGCACGAAGCGTGCAAGCACGATGGCTTTCTTTCCGTGCTTTTCGTAAAACGCCTTGGCTTTCTCAATGTACTTGGGGTTGCGAAAAAACGAGCCTTGCTTGCAGAAAAACCCGGGACCGAACTTGTTGCCGGTCCAGTAGCCAACCTGGTCTCCCACGAAGGCACACACAATCACACCTGCGAGGATGAACCAGATGTCAAAGAACCCTTTGGACGCAAATATGCCTGCGGTAAAGAGAAGCGAGTCGCCGGGAAGGAAGAACCCAAAGAACAGGCCGGACTCTGCGAACACGAAGCCGAACAGGGCGATCATGCCGAAAGTCTGCAGGACGTATTCTGCTGAGAGGAATTCAAACATTTTTCAACGCACCAAAATATTGCGGGTAGTTTACTTCTGTGATTTTTTTCTCTTCGCATCATTAATAGCCTGCTGGGCAAGAAGCAGGCCGGCAACTGCACGGGCTTCGGAGATTTTTCCGCTTTTGGCCATCGCAACCGCCCTTGCAAGCGGCATCAGCACGACTTTGAGCGGCTCGACTTCGTCACCCTGCAAGGGGTTTGCGGGCTTGGACAGCCCGGTTGCAAGATAAATATAGGTAAGCTGGTCGGAATACCCTGGAGAAAGGTAGAATTTTCCAAGGAGCTTGAAATTCTTTGCGCGAAAGCCGGTTTCTTCCTCAAGCTCGCGCCTTGCCGCGGCAACCGGGTTCTCATTTTCATCCGCACGGCCTTTCGGGAGGCAAAGCTCGGAGCGGTTTATTCCGGCAAAATACTCCTTGACTAAAACCACGCGGTTTTTCTCGTCAACAGCAGCGACCATCGCGCCCTTGGAACCGCCCTGCGCGCACATCACTTCGTAGGAGAATTCCTTTCCGTTATCGTGTCGAACGAGAACGTCCTTGATTTTGAATATGCGGCCCTCGAACTTGGTCTTTTCGGATATTTTCTTTGGCATGAGAATCAACAGCACCAATCATTCTGCTTGGAAGTTTGCCAATAATCAATTCATCCGCCGTAAATTATTCCAACAAGCTCGACTTTGTCGCCCTGCGCAAGTTTTGCCCTGCTGTGCGCAACCTTTCCATTGAGCTTGACTATTATTGTCTGCTCGTTGGCGTCAAGGGCATCTATTGCGTCCTTGATTGTGGAGTTTTTTGGAAGGTTAACTGAGCGGTTTTTCCCATTGGACTTGACTGTGACGTTCATTTTTCATCCACTTTTGGCTATTCCCGGCGTTGCTTGCCAAAGGGTATTTATTGGTGCGGCTTGCTTAATTATTCCTCGCCACAGTGGATGTGGGGGTCTCGCGGTCCCTGAACTGTTTCGGCTCTTGAAAGCCGGTGGCAAAAACGGAGAGTGTGAAAAATGGGTGCAACTAAGTATATTCGCGAATCATTCCGCAAGACTATGGCCGAGCGCGCGCCAGCATACAAGGCCCGCCTCATCAAGTGGCACAAGCAGAGCCCGGTAGTGCGCCTGGACGGCCCGACTAACCCGCCGCGTGCAAGGACCCTCGGCTACAAGGCAACCAAGGACATCATCGTCGTGCGCGTGCGCATTTCAAAAGGAAAGCGCGTCCGCCGCCGTGCAGATTTGGGCAGAAAGCCCGGCAAGAACCGCAAGGAAGTAAACCCCGGCGCACCGCTTTCGTATTACGCTGTAATCAAGGCCGCAAACCGCTTTACCAACCTCTCACCAATGGGAGTGTACCTTGCTGGAGAGACGGGCACGGACAAGTACTTCGAAGTAATAATGAAGAACAACTGCCCGCAGACGCCCCAGAAGCCAGCCAAGCAGGCTGCTCCAGTTGCCGCAAAGCCGGCAGCTGCAGTCAAGCCCGCAAAGAAGGCCTAAACGGTAAACTCAGAATGGACTTTGTTGACCTATTCGTCGCAAAGCCGGAACTGTCCGCGCTTCTTTCCAAGCTCGGCTTTTCCCAATCTTTTTCTTTGCAATCAGTAGCGATTAATTCGCAGTCGGACATCCAAAAGAAGCTTTCCAAGCCATCTGCAGTCGAGTCCACTAACATAGAGCTGTTGATGGCCTGCTGCCGGCAGGAAAACGCCATCCTAATCAACCCGTTCCTTGCCAAGGGCTTTGAGAAGGAGCCCAAGTTCTTCCGCAAGGTTTCCGAGGAGGGCAAGTTCCTTGAAATCCCGCTTTCGCTTTTTCTTGAATGCTCCGGCGCGCGGCGCGCAGGAAGGCTGCACGTTGCAACCAAGGCAGCTCGGCTTGCACTCAAGTACAAAGCAAGGATAGTGATTACTTCGCGGGCTTTCACGCCTGAAGGCTGCAAGTCGCCGCACGAAATATGCGGCCTTGCGGAGTCTTTCCTTTCAATGAGCCCCTCGCAGGCAAGGGACGCCATATCAAAGAACCCCCTTGCGGCAGCCTCTGAATTCGGGCTTTCCCCCCTCTAAACTGGCTTTTGCCGGCTTGGCTGGCAGTTTATATCCGGCCGGGCAATTACGGGGGGTTTAAAAGATTAATCCAGAATATATTTACTCACCAGTAGTAACATAATTCGATGGTGGGTACATAATGTCTAAGGGCCAAGTCGACGGCGTAATCATCGCAGTCTCATTCCTAACTCTTGCGCTTATCGCAGTCATAATCGCAAGCCCCTCCAGCATGAGCGGGTTCTTTACCGCAGGCAGCCAGGCGGGCGCAACGGCAACGCCGATACTTTCACAAAACACGCCAATCCCCTCAATACACCCAACTACACAGCCTGCAGCCTCAAGCATCCCCATAATCGACCAGTCATACTACCCAATCCCGACCGTGCAGGCATCGCCTACGCCGGCATACTACAACCCCTATTACAACGGCTACCAGAACAACCAATACAACCCGTATAACCAGTACTACAATTACAACAGCAACTACCAATACGCGCCGTCATACTACCCCAACGGCACGCCGTACTACCCGCCAGGGTACCAGAACTACTTCAACTACTACCCCAACGGCACGCCGATTTACTACGCAAACACCCAGTACGCGTACTGCTACTCCAACTACACCGGCTCGTACCCGACAAGCGTAAACGTGATTTCGGGCAGGTCGCCGGTCAACGTCTTCATCGACGGCACGTACTGCGGCTCGATTACCACCAACGGCAGCTCGTTCATGGCATTCGGACTTGCTCCGGGGTACCACTCGATATACGTCTCAGGCAACAACTGCTACAAAGTCGATTCAGTATACACCACTTACCAGTACCAGACCAACATACAGGTGTGCACTGACGGCACCACAACCGGCGGACGCACGTTCACAGGCGACGGGACGTACTACCTTTACCAGGGAGACCAGGTAACTTCTGCCAGCGGCGCAAAGTTTGTCTACTCCAGCTTTTCGACAATGGAGACCGGCCAGTCCGGCCTGCCGATGTCGGTATTTTCAGTGACTCCAAGCAGCGGAAGCGCGCAAACAATCAGCATGACAGTAGGCTCGGAATACTACTACACCGGCGGCTCAATCCGCATCAACGGCGCAGTCGAGACCTCCTCAGGCAAGCTCTTTGCAGTCACAGTGTCATCTTCAGGCAACCTCCAGCCCTCGCCTGTTGGCACGCGCACGCTTTCAGGCCGCCTCATCAACCAGAACGGCACCGGGATAGCCTACGCCGCAATATCAATAGTGAACGCGTTCGACGCGCAGACTTATATGAACACCAAGATTGCAGGCTCCGACGGCTACTACACCATGCCGTACGTGCCGGACGGGATGTACAACGTTACAGTCAGCGCGGCAAACCACTACAGGCGCACTTGGAACCAAGTGCAGGTGTCCTCGGACACGTACACCAACTACGACATCGCATCGTCAACTTCAACCGTGACTCCCACGCCCAGCCCGTCACCCTCGCCAAGCCCCACGCCCACCCCGACGTCAACGCACTACATCTCAACACAGTCATATCTGTTCTCGGTGCCGCTTGCAGGCCCAAGCGTCTCGTACAACACCTGTGGCAACAGCACGGTGAACCGCTTCAACCCGTTCAACCAGAGCTGGTATGAAATCCCGATGTCAAGCATGAACGGCAACGAGACGTACTGGCTTAACGTGACGTCACCGTGCATACTGTCATTTACAGGCACTGCGGCGTACAACGCGACCAGCTACTACAACCCACTATACTCCGGATGGAATGCAATAAGCGCGCCGTACGACGGGGCAACGTTTGCACAGCTTGCGGGCAACTGCAACATCACCGCGTACTCGCGGCTCAACAACGCAGGCATGTTTGAGACGTACAACGCAACAGCAGGGACCGGCACCGCATTCAGCATGACTGCGGGAGTGGGATACCTTGCGTACTCAAGCAACGCAACGCTTTGCGCCATGTACCGCCTGCCTTAGGGCGCGCACAGCGCAAACGCAGGAAAACTAGCCTTCTTTTTTTCTTTCCTTATTTTTTGGGCTCCCGCGGGTTTGCCCTATGAACTCAATCATCTCGCGCATTACAACTGGCTTCTTCCAATCCTGAAGCGACGCACGCTCTGCCGCATCCTGCAGCAACCTTCGGTCGAACACGCCTTTTGAAACAAGGTTCCGCTTGGAACTCGTAATCATCCTTCCAACGTACAGCTTGCGCAACCGCTCGGCTTCTGCCGCATCCGCGCCTGAAAGGTCAACCTCAACTACGGGAATCTCGTGGCCTTCCTTGAACTCCTTTGGCTTGAAATGCAAATCAACCGCGCGGTCAACGTAAATGTTCGCCTTCTCAAACACTTGCCGATAAGTGACGGGCTTTTTTTCCCTCAGTCTGGATGATGAAATCATAAAATCAACTGGCCGGACTACTTTACCTGCTTTGCGGCATCTTGCACGGATACAAGCGCCTCATTCCCGCTTACCAAGTTCCGCAGGTTGATTTTTCGGTCCTTTGCTTCCTTGTCGCCGATGATTGCGGCAAAGGGGATTCCCTGCTTGGAGCAATAGTCGAGGTTCTTTGTTATGTTGCGGCCCAATAGGTCGATTGCCACGTTGACGCCTTGCGCCCGCAGCTCTTGCGCAGCCTCAAAAGCAAAAGGCTGGTCCTTGATTGGGATTATGAATACCTCAACCGAGGTCTTGCGCACTCCTTCGATTTTCCCGCCATTTGCAACTTTTTCCTTGAGGAGCTCGCAAATAGACTCGAAGCCGAAGGCAACCCCGGTTGCTGGAACGTTTTCCTTCCCGGAGAACTTGCCCACCATCTCGTCGTAGCGGCCGCCGCCGCAGATGCTTGACTTGATTATGCTTCCGGGCACGTAGCCTTCAAACACGGTGCTGCTGTAGTATGAGAGTCCGCGCGCGAGGCTTGCCTTGATTTCGTAAAAGTCATCCGGGACCCCGTAGAGCTTGACGTAGCCAACCAGTTGCTTGAGCTCAGCAAGGCCGTCTGCGCCAGTGCCACTTTCCTTTCCTGCAAGTATCTTCTCCAACCGCGCCATCAGCGCGTCGTTTCCAAGCGAGTCAAGCTCGTCGAACAGTTCAAGGACCTTCTTTGCAGATGACGCGGAGACGCCCTTTGCCTCCATCTCCTTTTGCACTTCCTTTGCGCCGATTTTTTCAAGCTTGTCTAGGGAAAGAATGACCGGGGTTGCCTGCTCTGCGGATACGCCGCACGATTCAAGCAGCCCGTCGAGGACCTTGCGGTTGTTTATCTTGAGCTTGCACGCAATTCCAAGGCTGTCAAAGCCCGCCTTGAGAACGGCCACGATTTCGGCTTCCGCTGCCTGCGAGGGCACGCCGAACGTGTCGATGTCGCACTGGTAGAACTCACGGTACCTTCCAAGCTTGATTGGGCCGTCGCGCCACACTGGCGAGATTGAATAGCGCTTGAACGGCATTGCCAGGCGCGGGTTTGCTGCCAAGACACGGCAGGTGGGCACAGTCTGGTCGTAGCGCAGCCCAAGCTCGCGTTTTCCCTGGTCAGTAAGCTTGTAGGTTTCCTTGAGGATTTCCGCGCCGCCTGCGTACTTTGACGAGAGGACTTCCCAGTTCTCGATTGCAGGAGTCTCTATGGGGTTAAAGCCGTAGCGCTCGAATACGGACTTGAGCTGTTGCATCGCCCAGTCCCTCAAGAGCTTTTCTTCAACCAAAAAATCACGCGAGCCGCGAACGGGAGTAAGGTCCATTGGAACACCTTTGTAAGCACTGAATATGGTTATTATTCTTTGGCAGTAATCCTCATTTATAACCGAGTGTGATTGGAAATCGACGCGATGGAGAAAGTTCAGCGCCACCTTGTCAAGAACCTCAACGTGCGCACCGTAACCGACCGCAAGGCAGAGACGGCGACGGGCAACATCCTGCGCAAGCCGTTCATAACCACGAAAGGCGGCAACAAGGCAACCGCAACATACAGGGTGAACGTACGAGACTTCTTCGACACGCAATACGCTTACCGCCACGAGTTCGACGAGGAGGACTCCCCCGACCTGTCGAAGACACTGCAAACCGAGCTGTCCGAACTGGTGAAGGACAGGAAGATGCGCGTGCTCATGCGCAGGGTGGGCCCGGACGGAAGGGAATACGAAATCACCCACGAGTACCGGCTTGACACGGATGCCGGCAGGGCCAGCGGGATGAAAAAAGCAACCTAAGCCCAAACGAAGCCCGGCCGCTTTTGCAGCAGTTCTCTTTATAAGCAAAGGGATTATGAGAAAATATGGTTTTGGCTTGTCGCCGATTCGACAGCCCGCAGGAATCCTGTCACTTTTGGCAGGGAAATAAGATATACTTCGGTCAACACAATTATTTCAAAAAAAGGTGCGCCTCAACCAACAATGGACGAAACCCCGACTAAAGCCAATCCTACTAAAGCAGAAGTCCTTACCGATTCGATTCTTCCGTACTCCAGCCTGCACAAGGGCAAGGTTTTCGTGGTCAAGTACGGCGGCAATGCGATGAAAAGCGACGGCCTCAAAAAGTCGGTGATGGCCGACATTGCGCTTCTTTACGAAAGTGGAATCAAGGTCGTTGTTGTCCACGGCGGCGGGCCGGGCATTACCGAGAAAATGAAGGCAGCCGGGGTGGAGCCGAAGTTTGTCAATGGGTTGCGCGTTACTGACGAGGCGACGATGAAGATAGTCAAGCAAGCGTCTGCGGAAATCAACTCAGAAATTTGCGGGATGCTCAAGTCCTTAGGGATTAAGGCGCAGAACGTGCAGGGGACGCTCATCGCAAGCCAAAAGAACGCTGAGCTGGGGCTTGTCGGAAAGGTCACAAACGTTGATGAAAAAAAAATACTCGCGGCATTGGACGCAAACACCATCCCAGTTGTTTCCCCAGTTGCAATAAGCAAAGACGGCAAGGCTGATTACAACGTCAACGCGGACACGGCAGCAGTCAAGGTGGCAATGGCGCTTGGCGCGCAAAAGCTCATCTTGCTTACTGACGTGGACGGCGTGCTTGAGAATGGGAAAGTGATTTCCAAGATGACTGCTTCGCAAGTGCACGCAAAGATTGCAAGCGGAGTGATAATCAACGGGATGATACCAAAAACAGAGGCGTGCGTGGAAGCCGTTCGGGCAGGGTGCGGGGACGCGGTATTGCTCAACGGCACGACAAAGCACGCGCTGATTTTTGCACTAAAGGACGAACCGATTGGAACGGAGATTGTGAATTAGGATGGACGCTAACACGGTCAAGGAAATCGAAAAAGCCCACGTGATGCAGACTTACGGCAGGTTTGACTTGGTGATAGACCACGGCAAGGGCGCTTGCGTGTACGACAAGGACGGAAAAAAGTACCTTGATTTCATCGGCGGAATCGCCTGCACTTGCGTTGGCCACGGAAACAAGGAAGTAGCCAAGGCGGTTTATGCGCAGATGAACACCCTTGGCTGGGTGAGCAACCTTTACTATACTGAGCCGCAGGCAAAGCTTGCACAGAAGCTTTCGCAGCTTTCCGGGCTTTCGAAGGTGTTTTTTGCAAACTCCGGCGCCGAGGCAAACGAGGCTGCAATCAAGCTTGCAAAGCGCACTACTGGAAAGGGCGAGTTCATCGCCTGCGAGCACGCGTTCCACGGAAGGACCCACGCAACGCTCTCGGCAACTTGGAAGGAAAAGTACAAGACGCCATTCAAGCCCCTGGTTGAGGGGTTTTCGTTCGTGCCATACAACGACGTTGCGGCAATTGAGCGCGCAATTACGGACAAGACCGCAGCAGTCATAGTTGAGCCCATACAGGGCGAGGCCGGAGTGCTGGTGCCCTCTGCGGACTACTTGGAAAAAGTCAAGGAAGTGTGCACCCGCAAGGAAATCCTGCTCATACTCGACGAGGTGCAGACCGGAGTAGGCCGAACCGGAAAATTCTTTGCATACCAGCACACCGCAATCAAGCCCGACATTGTGACAACCGCAAAGGGCTTGGCGAATGGAATCCCTATTGGGGTGTGCATTTCAAACCTTGATTTTGGCCGTGCCGAGCACGCCACCACTTTCGGCGGCAACTGCGTTGCCTGTGCAGCAGCGCTTGCAACCATTGACTGCATTGAAAAGAACAGCCTGATGCAAAACGCGGTTGTTGTTGGCGAGCACTTCAAAGAAACCCTTTCCAAAATCCGCAAGGTCAAAGCAGTTCGCGGCAAGGGATTGATTGTCGGAATTGACATTGACGCTGACTCCAAGGCGGTTTGCGACGCGTGCCTTGCGGAAGGCCTGCTGTGCAACAATGCCGCAGAGCACACCCTGCGCTTCCTTCCGCCGCTCACAATCACTGCTGCCGAGGCTGACAAGGCGGCTCGCATACTCAAAAAGGTGCTGAACAGGAAAAATGGCTGAAAAACATCCAAAGAAAATCCGCGCAGGGATAATCGGCGCTACTGGCTACACTGGCCACGAGCTGATTAAGATACTGACAAAGCACCCGCACGTTGAACTTGTTGTGCGAAACAGCGAAAGCAATGCCGGAAAGAAGGTCAAGGAGCTCTACCCGGACTTTGAGGGCAACTTGGAATACACCGGCCACTCGATTGAGGAAATAAACGCGCTGAAACTTGACGTCGTCTTTCTTGCCCTCCCGCACACGGTTGCGATGGACTGGGCGCCAAAACTCCACTGCAAAGTAATTGACTTAAGCGCAGATTACCGCTTCAAAGAAACCGCGGAGTACGAACGCGTTTACAAGCTTGCACACAAGGACCCGAAGGCAAAGGCGGTTTACGGCCTGCCTGAATTGTTCTTGGAACAAATAAAGATTGCCAAGCTAGTTGCAAACCCGGGTTGCTACGCAACCGGGATGATTCTTTCCGGATACCCGATGAAGGACAACGCAGAGTATATGGTGTTTGACTGCAAGTCCGGCTGGAGCGGAGCGGGCAAAAGCTCTAAGTACGCAAAGGACGCCTCGCTTTCAAAGGACAACTTGGTCCCCTACAGCCTGACCGGCCACCGGCACAAGTACGAAGTCCAGCAATTCTTGGGAAAAAAGATGAGCTTCACGCCCCACGTAATCGACACGTTCCGGGGAATGATGATTACTGCGCACATCCTGCTCAAAAAGCCGGCTAGCGCAGAGGAAATAAAGAAAGCATACAAGGAGTTCTACTCAAAGGCGCGCTTTACGAAAGTAATCGACGAAGTCCCCGACCTGCACATGGTGCAAAACACCAACAAGCTAGTAATCGGCGGGTTTGAAGTTGACGAGAACAACCAGCTGGTGGTGGTTGCCGTGCTGGACAACCTGCAAAAGGGAGCTTCGGGGCAGGCTGTGCAGAACATGAACATAATGTTCGGGTTCGACCAGGCCGAAGGGCTGGGAATAGAAACAGGCAAACAACAGTAAAATCATTTTTTTAACAAAAGGAGTGAGCTCTAAAAAAATGGAAATCATAGACGCAGACGTTACTAAGGTAAAGGGTTTTTCCGCACTGGGAAAGAACGTGGGCATAAAGAAAGGAAAACCTGACTTTGCAGTGATTTACTCGGACTGCGCGTGCAACGCCGCAGCCACTTACACAAAGAACCTTGTCAAGGGCGCGCCGCTTCTTGTCACCAAGGAACACCTTGCGGATGGAAAGCTCCAAGCGATTGTGGTTAACTCCGGGGTCGCCAACGTGTGCACCGGACAAAAGGGACTTGCGGATGCAAAGGAGATGGCGTCGCTTGCAGCAGCTGAGCTTGGCATTGACGAAAAGGACGTCGCAGTCGCATCAACCGGAGTCATTGGAAAATACCTTCCGATGGAAAAAATCCGCGATGGAATGAAGGGAATCAAGTCCGAGCTTTCAACTGACAGCAACGTCGCACAAGCCATAATGACAACTGACCTGGTCCAAAAGAAGATTTGCGTCAAGGATGGTAATTTCACGATTGCGGCAATCGCCAAGGGCTCCGGGATGATTCACCCCAACATGGCAACTATGCTTGCATTCATCTGCACCGACGCTAAAATCGAGAGCGCAAAGCTTGACTCAATGCTCAAAAAGTGCGTCTCCGACTCGTTCAACATGATGACAGTTGACATGGACACCTCGACTTCGGACATGTGCATAGTGCTTGCCAATGGAAAGGCAGGAAAAGTCGATGAGAAAAAGTTCGAGGCCGCCTTGGGAATAGTGTGCAAGGAGCTTGCGAAAAAGATTGCTGCTGACGGCGAGGGCGCAACCAAGCTTTTGGAAGTCACGGTAAAGGGCGCAACTGACACCCAGACTGCAAAGGTTCTGGCAAAGGCAATAGTCAGCTCTAATTTGGTCAAGTGCGCAGCTTACGGCAACGACCCAAACTGGGGGCGCATACTTTGCGCGATGGGAAACTCAGGCGCAACGTTCGACCCACATAAAGTGGACGTCTGGTTTGGCGATGAGAAAAACGGAAAGGATAGCCAAATAAAAATCGTGCAAGCAGGAGTCACTACTGACTTTGATTACGCAAAAGTCAAGGCGATTATGGCAAAGACTTCGCTTCCAATCTCGATTGACTTGCACGAAGGAACAGCGCAGGCAACCGCCTTTGGGTGCGACATGACGGAGCAGTACATCGAGATTAATGCACATTACACGACATAGACAAGTAAGGACGTTCAAAACAAAAAAGCCAAAGTTATCACAGATTAACGCCAAAACAGAAACGTATAAAAAGCTATAGAGGACAGAGAATACGTTAAGATGTGATAAACATGAGCGTTAAAGTAGAAGCACCCAAGAGAAAATATGCGAGTACCGCATTTCCAAAGAAGAGCTTAATGGAGTGCTTGAAAATTGCTGAATCGATAAAGGCCAATAACAATCTTCAACCATATAATCGGCTTACACTTGCTTCTTCATTAGATACTACACCATCTAGCAGTGCGTTTAGGAACCTCATAACACATTCTGCGTCTTATGGATTAACGACCGGTAGCTATATCGCAGATAAAATCGGACTGACAGCGCTGGGAACTAAAATTGTTTCACCCAAATCTGACGCTGAAAGAAACGAAGGTTTGAAGAGCGCACTATTCAATATACCATTATTTGAAAAGTTTTTCAAAGCATACAATAATGGGAATATGCCAAGAAAAGACCTACTTCTGAATACACTTAATAGAGACTACAACATACCATTGCCAGACTGCGAGGCCTGTTATGGAAGTATACTCAAAAATGCTCAAGAATTGGGTATTTTGGTTGACATAAAAGGGAAACAGTATATTCAACTGGATAAACTTTCCTCTAGTGGATTGACTTCGGCAACAACTCAAGAGGAAGAGGAACCACTTGATTCAACTGATGAGGAACTTCCTTCCGACGAGTTAAGCAACGGACAATTGAATAAGGAAAATACTACAACAACAAAACCAAAGGTGTTCATTTCACACAGTAAAAACAAGAAAATTGTTGAGCAGATAAAAGCAATCTTGAGATTTGGACAGTTCGAACCAGTGATTGCAGAAGAAAGAGAGACGACGGCAATAACAATCGCAGAAAAAGTATTCGGACTGATGAAAACCTGCAATTGTGCGATAATAAACCTAAGCGTGGATGACCAAGAACAAGCAGATGGCGGATTTCAAATAAATCCCAACGTCTTGATAGAGATTGGTGCCGCGCTAATACAATACGACAAAAGAGTGATTTTGTTGATGGATAAAAGGTTCTCAGCAAAACTTCCTAGCAATCTGCATGGCCTATATCGTAGCGAATATGAAGGAGACGCATTGTCTTTTGAGACTGCGATGAAATTACAGGAAGCACTTAGTGGATTTAGAGCATAGTACGTCAATTGCAAAGGTCAAAGTAATTTCAAAACCCTTAAAAACAGCAATATGCACTAAATATTTCCTCTTAGTGGGCCCGTAAGGGCATTCGGAGAGTAAGCTTCGGCTTGAGATCCGCAGGAACAATGCAAGATGCAAAGATTTGGCGTTTAATCGCGGTTTTTGCAGTGGCAGTTTCTTTTGCAGTTCTCAATCCAGGGCAAAGTCATATTTGTACGTAAAAAAGTGATTTGAGTTATGGATTTGGGCACTTCGATTCGCATGGCAGTCGACAATGGAAAGATAGTCTTCGGCTCGGACAAGACTAGGAAGCTCTCGCTTTCAGGCAAGCCCAAGCTGGTGGTTGTTTCGAACAACTGCCCGGCTGAGGCTCGGCAGGACATCGAGCACTTCTGCAAGCTTTCCAAGGTCACGGTATACACGTTCCCCGGAACAAGCGTTGAGCTTGGGACGACGTGCGGCAAGCCGTTCATCATAAGCGCGTTTGCGGTGATGGACTTTGGCAACTCCGACCTTGCGGAACTGGTGAAGACCAAGTGAGTGAACGGAAGCTCTCGCAGGAGGACATCCAGCTTCTCAACTTCGTTGAGAAGGCAACGGGTGCGGCTGCGGTTGACGTCATCACGGAAGGCAACGCAGTTGTCTTTGTGGTGGCAAAGGGCCAGTTTGGAAGGGCTATCGGAAAAGCCGGCGCAAACATTCAGAAGCTGCGCAGGATGATGCCCGGAAAGGAAGTCGAGATAGTGGAGGAAGCAACCGACGTCAAGGAGCTTTTGACACACGCGCTCTCCCCGGCGATGCTGAAGGGAATGGAGCAAAACGACAAGGGCGAAGTCTTGGTCTCGGTTGACGCCAAGTCAAAGGGATTGGCAATAGGAAAGGGCGGGGAGCGCATCAAGCGCGCGCGCCTCTTGGCCAAAAGGCTTTTTGGCGTGGCTGAAGTAAGGATATTGTGATTATTCAAGTTTTCATTTCAAAACAGGTGTTATGATGGCAAAAGGATTGTTCGCAGGAAGGGTTCTGGCACGCAATAGGAAGACTAAGCGCTGGCTCAAGAAGCCCTGGAAACGCAAGGCACTCGGCTTGAAGGCCAAGTTCGACCCCCTTGAGGGCGCGCCCCAGGCAAAGGGAATCGTCATCAAGAAAGTCGGAATTGAGCAGAAGCAACCACACTCGGGAATCATCAAGGGCGTGGTAGTGCAGCTGATCAAGAACGGCAAGAAAGTCACTGCCCACGCGCCCCGCGACAAGGCCATCACCAAGATTGACGAGCACGACGAGGTCACAATAGAGGGCCTCGGAGGTTCTCAGCGCGGACAGATGGGTTCAATCCCCGGAGTCCGTTACAAAGTCGTGATGGTGAACGGAGTATCCCTTGACCAGCTAAGGCGTGGCAAGAAGGAGAAGCCGAAGAGATAAGCTCTTCCATTTTTTCATTTTATTTTCATAAGGTGTTGATGGTATTATGGCAAAGAACGCTGAAGAAAAAGAAGTTGCCGAGCCTGCTGCAAAGCCGGCTTACAAGGCATTCGGAAAATACGAGTACACAGTCGAGGTGCGTGACATCTCGCTTGCGCCCTACATCTGTCTGCGTGACATCGAGCTCCCGCACTCGTTTGCAAGGCACGGCAACAAGCAGTTCGCAAAGTCCAAAGTGAACATTGTCGAGCGCCTGGCAAACAAGCTCATGAGAGGAGGAACCGGAGAGAAGATTTCCGGCCGCATCATCCGCACTCACGGTCGCTTGCAGGGAAAGAAGGGCAAGGCACTCCACGTTGTTGAGCAGGCTTTTGACGAGGTCGAAAAGAGGACCAAGCAGAACCCGCTCCAGGTGCTTGTCCGTGCAATCGAAAACTCGGCCCCGCGCGAGGACATCACCCGCGTGCGCTTTGGAGGAATCTCCTACCAAGTCGCAGTGGACGTCGCTCCGCAGCGCAGGCTTGACCTTGCATTGCGCAACCTGTCGCTTGCAGCCATCATGGGCGCATTCGACAAGAAGGCGACCCTTGCAGAGGTCCTTGCCAACGAGCTGGTTCTCGCAGGCGCAAACGACCTTAACAGCTACTCGGTAAAGCGCAAGAACGACACCGAGCGCATGGCAAAGTCGGCAAGATAAATTTTCTTTTCATTTTTTATTTTTCTTTTTTCAAGAAGGTGGCCGCAAGGCTCTCTTAGTATTTCATGGTGATTTGAATGGCAAGAAAGGAAGCAGTGGTCGAAAAAGTAAGCGCACTGATGAACAACCGCGCCAACATCCGCAACATGGGCATAGTTGCCCACGTGGACCACGGCAAGACCACCCTTTCAGACACCCTGGTTGCCCGCGCAGGACTCATCTCACAGGAGCTTGCAGGAGAACAGCGCGTGCTTGACTACGACGCGCAGGAGCAGGCGCGTGGAATCACCATCAAGGCAGCCAACATCTCAATCGCATTCGCCTACGAAAAAGAGGACTACCTGATTAACCTCATCGACACTCCCGGCCACGTCGACTTTGGAGGCCACGTCACCCGCGCAATGCGCGCAGTGGACGGAGTCATCCTCGTAGTTGACTGCGTCGAGGGAATCATGCCCCAGACTGAGACTAACTTGAGGCAGGCGCTCAAGGAGCGCGTAAAGCCCGTCCTATTCATCAACAAAATTGACCGCTACATCAACGAGCTGAAGCTTTCCAAGGAAAAGATGCAGGAGCGCTTCCTCAAAATCATCATGGCAGTAAACAAGCTCATCGAGACCTACGGCCCCGAGGAGTACAAAAAGGAATGGCAAGTTGACGTGGTGAAGGGAAGCGTCGCATTCGGAACTGCATTCAACAAGTGGGCCATCTCAGGGCCAATCATGAAGCGCAACAACATCAGCTTCCAGACTATGTACGACTGCTGCGTCAAGGGCGACCACGCCCAGCTGCAGAAAATCGCGCCTCTTGGCGACGTCATCTTGGAGATGGTGGTAAAGAACCTGCCCTCGCCAATCGAGTCGCAGAAGTACCGCATCCCAGTAATCTGGCACGGCGACCAGTCAACCGAGCAGGGAAAAGCCATGATGGAGTGCGACCCCAAGGGCAAGGCATGCTTCATGGTAACAGCCATCCAGATGGATCCCCACGCAGGAGAAATCGCCATCGGAAGGCTCTACTCTGGTCGCATCACCAAGGGAACCGAGCTGTTCTTGGCTTCCAAGTTTACCACTGAAAAAGTCCAGCAAGTCGCTGTTTACATGGGTCCTGACCGCATCATCGTCGAGGACGCCGTTGCAGGAAACATCGTCGCACTCGTAGGCTTGAAGGAAGTCTACGCAGGAGAGACGGTCTCCGAAGGCGAGATTGCGCCGTTCGAGCAAATCAAGCACTACAGCGTGCCTGTGGTCACAAAGTCAATCGAGGCAAAGGACCCGCGCGACTTGGTCAAGCTCATTGATGCGCTTCGCAAGGTCACAAAAGAGGACCCGACCATCCGCGTTGAAATCAACCAGGCAACTGGAGAGCACTTGATGTCCGGAATGGGAGAACTCCACCTTGAGATTATCGAGTACAAGATAAAGAACGAGCGCGGAGTCAACATCGTCACCTCGCCACCCATCGTGCTCTACAAAGAGGCAATCACTGCCGAAGGCCCTGAGCTTGAAGGCAAGTCGCCCAACAAGCACAACAAGTTCAAGATTTACGTCACTCCACTCGAGCCGTCAGTAATGAAGGCAATCGACGAGGGCGAAGTCAGCGAAAAGTCAAAGGGCAAGGAAATGATCGAGTCCCTCATCAAGGCAGGGTTGCCGCGTGACGAGGCCAAGAAAATCCTCTGCATCTCAGGCGATAACCTGTTCATTGACGCCACCAAGGGAGTGCAAGGCTTGCTTGACATCAAAGAGCTTCTCCTGCAGGCGTTCCGCGAGGCAGTGCAGCGCGGGCCAATGGCAAAGGAAGAGGTCACCGGAGTCAAGGTAATCCTTACTGACGCAACTATCCACGTCGACCCGGCACACCGCGGTCCGGCACAGGTAATCCCGGCTCTCAAAAGGCCGATTTACGCTGGAATGCTGATGGCAAAGCCCATCCTGCTTGAGCCAAAGCAGAAGCTCGTAATCAGCGCGCCCAACGACTACCTTTCCAACATCATCACGTTGATTAACGGAAGGCGTGGCCAGGTGCTCTCAATCGAGCAGGAAGGCGAGGCAGCTGCAATCGTGGGCAAGGTGCCTGTTGCGGACATGTTCGGCTTCTCAAACGACATCCGCAGCGCAACACAGGGCCGCGCGTCGTGGTACTACGACTACTCAGGGTACGAAAAGCTCCCAGCGGACTTGCAGGGAAAAATCATCACCCAAATCCGCAAGCGCAAAGGAGAGCCGGAAATCGTGCCGACTGCAAGGGACTTCTTGGACTAAATCCAGAAGCAGGCGAGATTGCGGGGTTTTGCCCGCACTCCCAACTTTTTCTTTTTTCCAACTCTTTTTCTGTTTTCAAACCATTTGAAAACCTAAACGCTTTTTAACCAAAGAATATGCTATCAATTTATGGCCATCAAAGTTTCACCTAAAAAAACCAACGAAAGGCAGGGCGCGGAAAAGGCGCTTCAACCGCACCACACGGAATTGTATAACAAAGTATTCGGCAATTGGGATGGAAGCAGCCCATTCAAGACCCCCTTGCAAGCTTCAAAAGTCAAACAAGCCATAGCTTCCTTGGACCGGGCGCAGACAAAATACATAGACAGCCTGTTCTATCAGCCGGTAATGTACCAAAAAAACAAGGAGAAGCTGGTTGGCCCTGCGCTCAAATACATAGAAAGAATCGGCGAACTCACCAGGGGAATGCCAAAAGCCCAGATGAGCCTGCTGATGAGCGGCGCATACAAGCACAAGTCTATCCGCCAAATAAAAGAAAGCATCGAGTCAACGCGCGGCCTCAGCCAAGACCAGCTTAAATTCCTTGAACAAGTCAAAGCCCCAAGGCATTACGCCCTTGACCTATTCGCCAAAAAAATAAGGGCGATCGGGCCAAAACACGTGGGCGGCGCAAGGGCAGCAATATCGTTGGGATATGATATGGCAGACCCCCAGTTCGGACGGAAAGCGCAGGAACTTTCAGCAAACCATACAAAAAAAATCATGGCGCTCAAGAAACGCCCCCCGACAAAAGATGTGTTCTACTACAAAGACGCCACGAACCATATTGAAATGCTACACAAAGCCGTGGGCCACAAATAAATACAAATCCATTGCGGGGTTTCCCGCATTCCCAACTTTTTCTTTTTTCCAATTCTTTTTCTGTTTCCCGTTTTCTGCCCTTATTTTCAAGGCGAAAGCCTTTTTTCAAACGGGAACTGCCCATTCGTGGCGACAATCGGCCCGGTTGAGAGCTTCCAATCCGAGCCATCCCAGTTGAAAATCTTGCCGCCTGCTTCCATCACAAGCAGCGCGCCAGCAGCGACGTCCCATATTTGGAGGTGCTCGTGCGGGTAGGCGTGGTGCGTGCCGCGGGCAACGCAAGTAAGGCCGATTACTGCAGAGCTTGGCTGGACGATGTCGCGAAAACGGGTGACGTATTTTGAGTAGAACTCGGCGACTGCCTGCTCGCGCTTTTCGTGGCTGTGGGAAAACCCGGTTGAGACCATCATCTTGGCAAAGTCAGGCTCCTGCGGGGCGACGTGTATCCTGCGCGCTTTTGAAAAAACCTCGGACGGGTTGTGGTGCTCAAAAAGCATCCCACAAGCAGGCCAGCGCGAGGGAAGAACGAGCGATTTTAGCCTCTTGACTACGCCCGGCTTTGCAAAAGTGCTGCGGTCTGCTAAGTAGGCGCCGTTGTCCTTTGCGGCAAAGAACAGCTCGTCCTTTGCGGGCAGGTATATCGCAGCCGCAACCAGCTCATCGCCATCCGCAAGCGCAATCGAAATCCCAAAGTCTGAGTACTTGCTTGCAAAGTTGGCGGTGCCATCAATCGGGTCGATTATCCAGCGCAGGTCCTGCCTGCCGGACTGCCCTCCTTCCTCACCCTCAAAACCCGCTTCAGGACAGGCCTTGAAAAGGTACGCACGGATTACTTCCTCCGACTTCTTGTCGGCAATGGTGACCACGCTGTTCTGGTTTTCCTTGGCTATGGCTTCCACTTGCGACGCGGGAAGGTTGTAGTAGTGCATCACTTCCTTGCCTGCAAGAAGCGAAGCCCGAACTGCGTGCTTCATGTAGTCTGCAGGGGAGCGTTTCAACGGGATTTGCAGTTCCATAAAAATTACCTCGAAGAATTTTACTGGCAAAAATCACGGTTTTTGCCATTAAAACAATTGTTGTACCGCTGGGGGACTTGAAGAATTTTCTTATTCCAAACGGAATGATTTTGCGGAAATTTCGCGCTACGAAATTCGAAAAAGCACGATAGGTTTTTATACAAAATGTCAGCAAATAGTTGCTGTCATTTGGGGTTCCAAGGGGGGCTTGGAGCAATAGTTTTTCACCCATTTTGAGTGGTGAAAAGGCAAAGCGGTCACAAAACCTTTATAAATCTAGACCGTTTTTCATATATTCCCAAGAAATTAGGCAACCATACAACATATAGTGGTCTGTTTATACTTCCACCACAATTGGTGGGATTCAAGCTGGCTGGCAGGCTGGCTGCAGGCCCCCGGAATGCCGTAGGTTGTGTCCTGGTTCCTTGGCAGGCACAAGGGTTAGGGGGTTGTTTTTTGTGAAATGTCCCAGTTGCAAAAGCGAAGAGACCAAGGTCATTGACAAGCGCTTTACTGACAATATTGAAGCCAACAGACGCCGAAGGGAATGCCTTTCTTGCGGCGAGAGATTCACCACTTACGAACGCATAGAAACCACGCTCAAAGTCATCAAAAAAGACGGCAAGAAGGAGGACTTTGACGAGTCCAAGATAATGCGCGGGATTGAGAACGCGGCGGTCAAGAGGCTTTCTGAAAAGCAGATTGACCAGCTTGTTGATGACATCTCTGCTGAGCTTGCAAAGGAAAACCCCTCAGGCGAGGTCCAAACGTCGGTAGTTGGCAACAAGGTTCTTGAAAAGCTCAAACAAGCTGACGAGATCACTTACCTTCGCTTTGCTGCTGTTTACAAGGGGCTCAAGAACGCCCAGGCGCTCCAGAAGGAAGCTAGGAGCCTTCACGAGTACAAGGGCGGAAAAGTCAAGACGCTCATATCCAAGATAAAGAAGCGCGACGGCCGAGTTGTGTCTTTTGACCGCGACCGCATCGAAACAGCCATCTTTGCAGCTGCAAAGGCTACTGGCGCTGGAGACCACGACTTGGCGGAAGAGCTTACTGACAAGGTTGTTTCAAAGCTCAACGCCGAGTACGGCGACGAGAAGGTCCCGGACGTTGAAGTCATCCAAGACATGGTCGAAAAAGTACTCATTGAGGCAGGCCAGGTCGAAATCTCCAAGTCGTACATCCTTTACCGCAACCAGCGCGAAAAGGAGCGCGAGCGCAAGCAGATGTTCATGAACATAAACGACGTCATGGACGGCTACCTTTCGCAATCAGACTGGCGCACCAAGGAAAACAGCAACACCGACTACTCGTTCTCGGGGCTTATGTTGCACACTGCAGGAACAGTGATTGCAAACTACGTGCTCAACGAAATGTACCCCTCCGAAGTGGCTGAGGCTCACAAGAAGGGCTACTACCACTTGCACGACTTGTCGTGCGGAGTGGTTGGCTACTGCGCAGGCTGGTCGCTCAAGAACCTCATCCAGATGGGCTTCAACGGAGTCCCCAACAAAGTTGACGCGCTTCCCGCAAAGCACTTGGACGTTCTTGTCAACCAGATGGTGAACTTCATCGGCTGCATGCAAATGGAGTTCGCAGGCGCACAGGCATTCTCAAGCGTCGACACTCTTTTGGCGCCCTTTGTCAAGCAAGACAAGCTTACTTACAAGCAAGTCAGGCAGGCAATGCAGATTTTGGTGTACTCTTTGAATGTGCCCTCGCGCTGGGGAAGCCAGATGCCGTTCTCAAACGTCACTTTTGACTGGACCGTGCCCGAAGACATGGCAGGCCAAGCCGCGATAGTAGGCGGCGAGCCAATGGAATTCAACTACGGCGACTGCCAGGCCGAAATGGACATGATAAACAAGGCATTCCTCGAAGTCATGATGTCAGGCGACGCTTCGGGCAGGATATTTACGTTCCCCATCCCGACGTACAACCTCACAACCGACTTCAACTGGGACTCGGACAACGCCAACCTGCTCTTTGAGGCTACTGCACGCTACGGCATGCCGTACTTCCAAAACTACATTGGAAGCAACCTCGACCCCAAGAGCGTGCGCTCGATGTGCTGCAGGCTCAGCTTGGACTTGAACCAGCTGCGCAACAAAGGAAACGGCATCTTTGGCGCTGGAGAGCAGACCGGAAGCGTCGGAGTGGTCACAATAAACCTCAACCGCCTGGCCTACGAGTCAAGCAACAAAGAGGAATTCTTCAAAAAAATCGACCAGTACATGACTCTTGCCAAAGTCTCGCTTGAGATAAAACGCGAAGTCATCGAACGCAACCTCGCCCAGGGCTTGATGCCTTACACTAAGAGGTATTTGGGCTCGTTCCACAACCACTTCTCCACAATCGGATTGTGCGGGATGAACGAAGCCTGCGTCAACCTGCTTGGCAAGAACATCGTCGAGCCTGAAGGCAAGACGCTTGCGATGGAGACTTTGACGTACATGCGCACCAAGCTCGTTGAATTCCAAAACGAGACTGGCCACCTGTACAACTTGGAAGCAACCCCGGCAGAAAGCGCGTCTTACCGCCTTGCAAAGGCAGACAAGAAGGCCCACCCGGACATCTACACGTCCGGCACGGACGCGCCCTACCTGACCAACTCAACTCAGTTGCCAGTTGACGCTACGGACGACGTCATCGAAGCTTTGATGCACCAAAACGACTTGCAGGCACTGTACAGCGGCGGAACCGTGTTCCACACGTTCATGGGCGAAAAGCTCAGCTCCGGCGAAACGTGCAAGCAACTCGTCAGGAAAATCGCCTACAACACGCGGCTGCCGTACTTTTCGATAACGCCGACATTCAGCGTCTGCCCCGAACACGGCTACATCGCAGGAGAGCACTTCTCCTGCCCGTGCATGGTAAAGGAGAAAGCGTAGATAATACAGGAGGGATGAACAATGGACGAAGGAAAAAGCTGCTCGAAGAAATGCGAAGTGTACTCACGTGTAGTCGGCTACTATAGGCCGGTCCAGAACTGGAACAACGGAAAGCGCGAAGAATTCAAGGACCGCTTGGAATACTCCGAACAAGTCGCCTTGTCAAAGAAGTTTGAAGGCGGCTGCCAGGAAGTAACCATCGCCTGTGAGTGCGCGCCTTCAAAGAAAGCCTAAAGGCCTCTTTCCCCTTTTTCTTCCTTTTTTTCGCCAAGAGGATAAATAGGCTATTACAATGCAAATCGTAGGCTTGCAGAAGACCACGCTCGTTGACTATCCCGGCGTGGTTGCCTGCACCATCTTCACCCCCGGCTGCAACTTCCGCTGCCCCTACTGCCACAACCCCGAACTCATCAAGCCAACCCACGCCTACCAAATCATCCCCGAAAGCGAATTCCTTACTTGGCTCTCAGGCCGCAAGGGCTGGCTGGATGGGATTTGCGTGACCGGCGGCGAGCCCACCCTCCAAAAGGACTTGCCGGAATTCGCCAAGAAAGTGAAAGCCCTCGGCTTCAAGTTCAAGCTTGACTCCAACGGCACGAACCCTGGGATGCTTGAGCAGATGCTTGACGCTAACCTAGTCGATTTCATCGCAATGGACATCAAAGCGCCGCTTGCCGACTACTCAACCGCCACCAGAGTGGCAGTAGTCCAAGAGAACATTCAAAAGTCCGTTGACCTCATCCGCACCCGCGCCCCAGACTATGAATTCCGCACCACCGTGGGCCCGGCTTGGTACTCAAAGGACGCTGCCAAGAGGATTGGCGAGTGGCTGGATGGCTCGAAGGCCTACTACCTGCAGCAGTACGTTCCGGGGAACACTCTTGACCCTGCACTCTCGCAGGACAGGTTCACGAAGGAAGAATTGGAAGAGCTGCAGACCATCCTGAAGCCCCATTTCAAGAAAGTCGAGATAAGGGGAGTCTAAAAATAGAATGAGGGAAATAGACATGGCAAACCTAACTGTTGCTGACCGAAAGAAACTATGGACGTTATCAGGAAACGTGTGTTCGTATAATTTTGGCAATGAAAAATGCAATCAAAAATTGGTAACCTCCGCTAATCCGGGAACTAACAGCATTGTGGGAGAAGAATGCCATATTATTGGCGAAAGCCCCGGATCTAGCCGATATTTAGAGGAATATCCTCTGCGAAATTCCTATGAAAACATAATTTTACTCTGTCCAACTCATCACACGATTATTGACAAAGAAGAAAATGAGGCCACCTATTCACCAGACATTTTAAGGGAAATGAAAACACACCACGAAAGGAAAGTCACTCAAGACACCTCCAAAGCGCAGCTAGCTGATTCGGCGATTAATTTAGAGGTTAATTCAGCCCGTGAAGCCACAGGAGTTAAAATAATTAACCAACCAACAAAGATCCAAAATACGCAGATAACCGTTCGTGCTAATGACGTTGGAAAAGTAGTCGGACTTCATATAGAAAATAGCATACCAGACGAAGACGGCAATATTACAGGATTATCATGCATTACAACAACATGTCCGTCTTGCGGAACCTCTCAGTCAGCGACGATGGCCTGTGGCAGAATAAAACAACTAACATGCGACAATTGTGGTACAGAAATTGATATCAAATAATGTGATATTATGTCTCTAAAAAAATACGAGATAATTATTGACACAAATGGACTTGGAGATTATGACAACGGCCACCTTAAAACGGATAACCTGAAATTTCTTTCAATAAATAAGGCAGTGTATAAAGGACTGATATCGTTTCTACAAGATAACGCATTGAAAGAACAGTTCAAGATTGTAGTTCCAAAAATAGTTTTTGAAGAGCTTAAACAACAACAAATCGAAATCTATAATGGACAATTGAACAAACTTGAAGACACCTTTTCAAAATTTAAAGTATTTCCAGAATTTCAGATGATAGTACCATCTTTTGACTACAATTCACATTTAGAAACAAAAATCGAAGTATTCACAGATAAATATGAAATAGACGTTATTGATTATCCACCAGACAGTTGTTTGAAAAAAATAATAAAACGTTCAATAAACAAGGAAAAACCATTCTATAAGAAAGGAAAAGACTCGGGTTTTAAAGACACGATTATCTGGGAGTCTATAATCGCTCACGCAAAAAATACGCCCAACACAATATTCATGTTTTTTTCAAAAGACAAAGACTTTGATGATGAAAACCTGAAAAAAGAGTTTTCAAAAGAAACTGGAGCGAAATTGATGATATTCGATAGTCTGGCCAATTTGAAAATTGAAATAGACAAATTAAACTCATTGAAATTGGATTTTGAACGTATTAGAACTGAATACGAACAAACATTTTTCCCTAAAATTATTCGAATTCTTAGATCGGGACAATTAGACTATGTTGAATGGATGGGTCCTGAAAAGGAAGAATCACCATACCAAACCGGATATCCTGCACAAATATTTAGTCGAGATAATAAGATTATTGACATTAATCATATTGAAAATAATCAGTATGAAATAGCCTGTACAGTGACAATATGTCACGATACACAATATACAGAATGGGCGCAAGTAGTCAAAGAATATGCACCATACGCCGAAGAAATAACGACGGAAAAGATTTCGGTAAGAATTGAAAAAAAGGATAATGCGTACAAAATAAAAACGATTGTTCTTGATGACCTTCGTTTTAACGGAAAGAACATAATAGAATTCGATTGAAAAAAGGAATATTATATGACATCCATTTATTCAACAAATGAACCACAATTTACCGCCGATTTTTTCTGTAAGAAATGTGGTGAACAATTAGTAATCAACCTTTCCTCGTTTAGGCTAAAAAAATCACCATGGATGCCATTAACCAAAGAAAATGAGCATCATACACGAGAATTTATACGAGATAAAACCGGATACGGTATGGTATACGAAATCAGCATACTTGAAACCAGTAAATCTAATACTAAACCGCTAACCGAAATAGCCGGAAAAAAGATAGATGAACTCGGCATAGTATACATAGGAAAACAGACCGGATCATATGAACTTCAACTATTTCTCAACACAATTCTAGGAAAGAATCGCGAAAATAAGAGAAGTAGTAGCGCAACGAAATGGCTAGAAAAATATGCAAATAAATACGGCTCGAACTTTAGATTCAGATATGTTTGTACAAAACCTCCATCCCTAGCTAGTCATCTAGAAAGCCTCTTAATACAAGAATATGAAGAAAAAAACGGCAGTAAAGTTTTACTAAATAAACACAGATAAAAGAAAATCAGGCTAGAATATTTCAAAGACGATATTAGCGATAATCCAAGTCTCCCTCAACATTTTCAAAATATCTAATGCACTGTAACATAGTTATGAGCATTTTTCCTGAATCATATTTTCCTTTTACTGCAAACGTGTTTTGTTTTTTGTTAAGTTCCCATTCGGATTCTTTTTTTGTCTTTTCTTGCTTTACAATATGACGTAGAAAGGGTTCCAATATGAAAGATAGCATTCGTTGGAAAATGTTTTTTCTTGATTTGGATTTTTCTCGTTCAGGATATCTGAATCCTTGGCCATCAGAATCAATTTTTCCTAAATCAATTACAAACGTTTTAACTGCGGAATCTGGACGCCGGATTAAAAATTGCAATTCGGGCTTAAGCAACTCTCTAAAAGGCCGCAATAAGTCGTGAGATGTGGGCTTGATAGTTGTTTGATAACCGAGTTCATTTACGTAATAGTTTAACCCTTTCATTTGTAATTCTAAGTAGTGTCTAAAAATGAACAAGATTGGAACTAACTCGTAGTCATGGAAAATTCCTGTTTTTAATTTTAGTTCTAATTCATTTTTCAGTAGGTCGCCGCATACGCCTGCATATTGCAGGTAGTATGATGAACGATTATATTTTTTTATTTCAAGCATAATCTATCATACTCTCGTTGAAAAAATGTAGGTCAGCGTTATTTTTGTTCTTGATACTCCAGCCATGCTTTTTCTAATGAGGATCCAGAAACGCGATTGTGTGTTGCTTTTGTTCCTATGCAACACTCAAGATTCTCCTCGGCGTTTCTAAGCTCTTCTTCTAAATCATCATTAAGATGATCTTTAGCAAAGGTCAAGGTATTTATTCGAAGCAAAGTTTCGAATGGTTCTCTTCCACATCCTTCTGTTGCCAATCGATAGGCTATCATTCGAAGTAATTCTATGGCTTCGGAAATTTCATCGTTATTTATCTGAAACCAAATAAGATATGGAAGAAAGTTCAAATCATCTTTGAGCGTTTGTTCAAAAACACAATTCTGTGCGAATTGTCTCAAACTAGGTTCCTGAATTCCATCAAGTTTTCCTATGCCTTGGAGTACAATTTTAAATATCTCTTTATTATCCGCATCAATTCTTTCTGGCGTTCGAACGAAGTTACAACCTGATGAAAGTTTATTCGAGGCAGTATTGAAAAGAAGTGCGGCTTCTTTGTAGTCCATGGCAGTTTGAATTATTACGCTATCTTTAACACTCAAAAAAACCACCCCGAGCCGTCTTTTTCAGGAAATCCTTCCATAAATATCTAGTGACAGAATAATCATCGTCATCAACAATAAAGACGTATTTCGCTCCTACGTGTTTTAGTAATCTCCAACCCTTTCTAGAACGAGGCGAATTCGAAACCCGAGAACGAATGTATTCAAAAAATCCTCCGGCTCTTTTTTTATCTATACCTTTGTTAAATGCCAGGCAATAGCCGACTTTTCGCCCAGTTTCAGGTTCATCTCTTCGTAATAGTACTGCTGCAATGCTAGGATCGAAATAGCTTGAACGCGGTTTGTTAGTAACAAATTTTACTTCAACCACCAGGTTGAAACGACCATAACCGTCTGGGCGGGCATTCCGAGTTAGTACTAAATCCCAACCAGTCTCTGATTTTTTTGCTACCTTTTTAGTAGTCCATTTTCCTGGAAATACCTTTGTTCCATCTTTTGACAAAATCGTGTTTGACTCAAAAGCCTTGGCAATTGCGCGAACAACTTCGTCTTCAGATTTAAACATCATTTTTCCCCTAACCGCCCGATAAAATGGTGCAATACAACAAATGCTAGCCAGAACCAAGCCGAATTTTAATATCAAAAATGGAAACAAACAATTGAACTAAACCAATTATTACCAAAAGGATGGTCAACCAAGCAACAGCCCTAGTAAGTTTGATTACTTCAAGTGTTTGCTTGGAACTCGCAAGTTGAGCTTCTAAAAGCATTTGCTGAAAGCCTTGAGCGTGGGTTAATGCAGCTTTCTCAGTTTCAATCTGTTGTGTTTGCAGCTTAATGTCATTAAGTCTGAAAAAGAAGTTCAAAAGGTCATTTACATCCTTTTTATCGCTCATAGACTCATTTCTTTCAAAGTCCTTAAAAAACCAGGCCTAAACGCACCTAGAGGGGCAGACTATCTCAAACTCACCTTAAAAAAGGCCTTTTCTATAGTATACTAACCTTTTTAAACATTCTAATCGATAATTATTTCCCTGTTCGGGAAATAGGGCTTTTTTAGGGTTAGCTAGCTTTCTCGCTGGCACTCGTATTTTGTGGGTAAGACTGATGGGTTCCTTTAAGCATATTTTTGTACCAAAGCACGAAGTCGCTTCGCAGAAGGAAGTTGACGAGATGTGCAAGAAGTTCGGCATCACTGTCGACAAGCTTCCTCTCATAAAGTTGTCGGACCCGGCCATCGAAAGCCTCGAGGTCGTGCCCGGCCAGGTCATAAAAATCACGCGCAAGAGCGCGGTGACCAAGAAGGAAGAGGACTACTTCCGCAAGGTTGTAGAGGATTAAAACCGGTTTTTACGCTCCTTAGCGCAAGGCACGCGTATCTATCGGTGTTGGGTTGTTTGTAAGCGCTTGGCGACGCTGTATCGCCAGTATCAGTAAATGCTTTTTGTTGATAGGTGGTTTTGGGGTATGGCTTTCCGGGAATTGTCGCGTGCGTATTATTACGAAAATAGCCTTGCAAAGCAGTTCATCAAGAGTTTTGACCGCTTTGTAGAGGAAGGGATGCAGGAAATCATCGAGCAGCAGAACATAATCGAGCCGCAGATTGAGGGAATCTCAATCAAGCTCGGAAAAGTCCGCGTAGAGAGGCCCATGGTCATCGAGGCAGACGGCTCAAGGCGGCCGTTGTTCCCAATCGAGGCACGCGTCCGCGACTTGTCCTACACCGCACCCATTTTCCTTGAGATGACGCAGGTCATCAACGGCACTGCAAAGCGCACCGAGGACGTGTTCATCGGAGAACTCCCAGTAATGCTCAAGTCCAAGCTTTGTTACCTTCACGGAAAGAGCGAAGAAGAGCTTACCAAGATGAGCGAGGACCCCCTTGACATTGGCGGTTACTTCATCATCAACGGAACTGAAAAGACGCTTATGAGCCTTGAGGACCTGGCGCCAAACCGCATCCTGGTCTCCAAGGAAAAAGACACTGGCCTTGTACAGGCAAAGGTGTTCTCTACACGCCTCGGCTTCAGGGGAAGAATCACTGTTGACCGCACTGCGGAAGGCAAGATGTCAGTCACCCTGCCGTCTTACAACAAGGCAATCGAAATCTCACTCCTTCTCAGGGCACTTGGCCTTGACTCGAACGAAAAAATCCTCGAAGGCTTCTCGGAAGAAATCGAGGTCAGAAACGACATACTCCTCAACATCGAGTCCGACCCTTCAAAGAAGAAGTCGGAAGCGTTGGAAATCATTGGAAAGCGCGCAGCACCGGGCCAGCCGGTCGACTACCAAGTCAAGCGCGCAGAACTCCTGATTGACCGCTACCTGCTCCCCCACATTGGTGTGGAGCCGGACAACAGGCTTGCAAAGGCTTATTTCCTGTGCAGGATGTCCGAGCGCGCAATCCTGGTATTCTACAAGAAAAGGCTCGTGGAGAACAAGGACCACTACTCAAACAAGCGCATCAAAATCTCGGGCAAGCTCATGGAAGAGCTGTTCCGGTATTCCTTCCAGTTCCTGGTCAAGGACATTGCCTACCAGATGGAACGCGCAAACGTGCGTGGAAGAAAGCTTTCAATGTTTGCAGTAGTGCGCCCAGACGCACTCACAGAGCGCATCAAGTACAGCATGGCAACAGGCAACTGGGTTGGTGGCCACACTGGAGTGTCCCAGCCGCTTGACCGCTACAACTTCATCTCGGCAGTTTCATTCCTGCGCCGTGTTACTTCGCCGCTGGCTAAGAAGCACCCGCACCACAAGGCGCGTGACTTGAACGGAACTCACTTCGGCCGTTTGGACCCGAATGAGACTCCGGAAGGCCCTAACTGTGGTCTTGTGAAGAACCTTGCGATGTTCTGCGAGATTACTGTGGGAGTGCCTGAAAAGCCGGTTGAATCCACGCTGAAGAAACTCGGCGTCTCAATGAAGCTTTAAGTTTATAGGAGATTGATTTACGATGAAATGCAGCGTTTTCCTCAACGGCCGCTTCATAGGATTTTCCGAGAACGGCAAGAAGCTCTGTGACGAGATCCGCGAAAAGCGCAGGTCAGCGGAGATTGACAGCCAGACCAACGTGGCTTACTACTCAAAGACCGACGAGGTCTTCATCAACACCGATGAGGGCCGCGCGCGCAGGCCGGTTCTTGTGCTCAAGAACGGCAAGAACCTTTTGACCGCAGAGCTTTCGGAAAAAATCAAGAAAGGCGAGCTCGGCTGGTCTGACCTTGTAGCCAAGGGAGTAGTCGAGTACCTTGACGCTGAGGAAGAGGAAAACACGCACATTGCAATCAGCGAAAGGGAGCTTGAGAAGAAGGAAAGCAAGGGAACTAGCGCACAGTACACTCACCTTGAGATTGACCCGAGGTCAATCCTTGGATACGCAAGCTCACAGATGCCCTTCCCAGAGTACAACATGGCTCCCAGGGTACTGATGGCAGCACAACACACCAAGCAAAGCCTTGGATTGTACGCTGCAAACTACAACCTGCGGACTGACACTCGCGGTTACGTTCTTTACTACCCGCAAGCCCCCCTCGTGCAGACCGAAGCGTACGACACGCTCAAGCTCGCACGCAGGGCAAGCGGACAGAACCTCATAGTCGCGGTTCTTTCTTATTACGGGTTCAACATGGACGACGCCATCGTCATCAACCGCGCGGCAATAGACCGCGGTTTGGGACGCTCGGTTTTCTTGCGCAGCTACTCGGCAGAGGAGCGCAGGTACCCCGGAGGCCAGAAGGACAAGTTCGGCGTGCCCGAAGAGTTCGTGCAGGGCTACCTTGGCCCCGAGTCATACGCCTGCCTTGACGCAGACGGAATCATCACCCCCGAGACCGCAGTCACTGAGGACGCGGTGCTTGTAGGAAAGACCTCGCCACCCCGATTCTTGAAGGAAGTCACTGCACTTGACGTTGACTCGGAAAAGCGCAGGGAAAGCTCGGTCACTGTCCGCGGAAATGAGAACGGAGTGGTTGACGCAGTATTGCTTTCCGAGACTGTTGCAGGCAACAAGTTCGTCAAAGTCAGAGTGCGCAAGCTCAACATACCCGAAGTAGGGGACAAGTTCGCCTCGCGCTTTGGACAAAAGGGAGTAATTTCCCTGCTTGCCGCACCAGAGGACATGCCATTCACCAAGGACGGGATTACCCCGGACCTAATCATCAACCCCCACGCCATCCCCGGCCGTATGACTGCAGGACACCTCTTGGAGATGCTTGCGGGCAAGGCAGCTTGTATGGACGGCAAGACAAAGGACGGCTCCGCATTCGTCGGACAGCGCGAGGAGGACTTCGAGGAAGTCCTTGAGAAGGCAGGACTGCGCTTTACCGGACAGGAGACGCTTTACGATGGAAGGACTGGCCGCATGATGATGGCCAAGATTTACGTCGGAGTAATCTACTACCAGAGGCTCCACCACTTGGTATCGCTCAAGATCCACGCGCGCTCGCGCGGCCCTGTGCAGATGCTTACCCACCAGCCAACTGAAGGAAGGGCAAGGGAAGGAGGACTGCGCTTGGGAGAGATGGAAAGGGACTGCTTCATCGGATTCGGTGCGGCGTCCTTGCTCAAGGAGCGCATGATTGACTCTTCAGACAAGACCACCGAGCTCGTGTGCTCGGAGTGCGGTAGCCTTGCAAGCTTTGACAAGATTAAGGGAAGAAAGTTCTGCCCAATCTGCCAGAGCACCAAGTGCGACGACGTGGAGATGTCTTACGCCTTCAAGCTTTTGCTTGATGAGATGAAGAGCATCGGCATATTCCCCAAGCTTGAGCTTGCGGACAAGAGCTAGACTTTGAACTTCTGAGAGTGTGTATTGATATGGCAACCAAAGTCATCCGTTCGATCAAGTTCGCGGTCTTCTCACCCGAACAGGTCCGCGCGATGAGCGCAGTAAAGATTACCGTGCCCGACACTTACGACGAGGACGGCTACCCCATCGGCGGCGGCCTTGCTGACCAGCACCTCGGAGTCATCGACCCCGGCCTCAAGTGCAAGACCTGCGGCGGACGCATCAAGTCGTGCGGCGGCCACTTTGGCCACATCGAGCTCGTGCGGCCAGTAGTGCACGTCGGGTTTGCAAAGTCAATCTACATGATACTCAAGGCAACCTGCAGAAAGTGCGGTCGCTTGCTTTCCGAGGAGAACACGGTAAACCGCGTCAAGAAGGTTTCCGAGTGCCCCCACTGCAAGGAAAAACAGCGCGCAATCAAGTTCGTAAAGCCCTTGACGTACTACGAGGACACGCGCAGGCTTTTGCCCAACGAAATCCGCGAACGCCTTGAGCGCACCCCGACCGAGGACCTCAAGAAGATGAAGGTTGAAATCCGCCCCGAGTGGATGATTCTTACTTGCCTCATCGTGTCGCCAGTGACTGTGCGGCCTTCCATCACGCTTGAAACTGGAGAGCGCTCCGAAGACGACCTTACACACAAGCTTGTGGACATTCTGCGCATCAACCAGCGTCTTGCAGAAAACATTGACGCTGGAGCGCCCCAGCTTATCATCGAGGACTTGTGGGACCTTTTGCAGTACCACGTTGCAACTTACTTTGACAACGAGACTGCAGGAATCCCGCCAGCACGCCACCGCTCAGGCAGGCAGCTCAAGACTCTCTTCCAGCGCCTCAAGGGCAAGGAAGGACGTTTCCGCTACAACCTCTCAGGTAAGCGTGTCAACTTCTCAGCGCGTACAGTCATTTCGCCGGACCCGACTCTTGGAATCAACGAGCTTGGAATCCCCGAATCAATCGCAGCGGAGCTTACGCTCCCTGTGCAGATTACCGAGTGGAACTTGGAGCAGATCAAGAACCTGATCCGCGAGCACCCGGAAAAGATAAACTACATAATCAAGCCGGACGGCAAGAGAAAGAAGCTCACCGCAACCAACGTCGAAGAGCTTTTGACCGAAATCGAGCCTGGATGCACTATGGAGCGCCAGCTCATTGACGGCGACATTGGAATCTTCAACAGACAGCCATCGCTGCACAGGCAGTCGATGATGGCGCACAACATCAAGGTGCTTGCAGGCAAGACTTTCCGCTTCAACGACGCGGTAACAAAGCCCTACAACGCGGACTTCGACGGGGACGAAATGAACCTGCACATCCCCCAGAACGAGGAGGCGCAGGCTGAAGCCGAGATTTTGATGAAGGTGGAAAACCAGATTCTTTCACCGCGCCACGGCGACCCCAGCATCGGGCCTGCAATGGACCAGATTTCAGGATTGTACGTGCTTACTTTGGGAGACGTCAAGTTCTCCAGGGAAGTCGCTTGCGAGCTTTTGGGCTCAGCCGGAATCTACCCGGAAATCTCCAAGGCAAAGCTTACTGGCAAGGAAATATTCTCATACATCCTCCCTGAGGACTTCGACTACTCCGGAAAGAACAGGAGCGCAAGCAAAAACGACCCCAACGAGAGGTCAAAGTGCCCCGAGGACGCGTTCGTCGAAATCAAGAAGGGCAAGCTCAACTACGGCCACATCGACTCGAAGGTCCTTTCGGGAATGCTCAAAAAGATGTTCGCCGAGTGCGGGCCTGAAAAGACGCGCAAGTTCGTAGACGCGGCTGCAATGATGTCAGTTGACATGATTACCCACTACGGGCTCTCAATCTCGCTTGAGGACTACTACATCCACCCCGAGTCAAGGAAGGAAATCATCAACAACTACCGCATCGCCCGCGAGAAGGTTCACGGCCTCATCCACAAGTACAAGGAAGGAAACCTCGAGAGGCTTCCCGGAAAGTCAAGCCTTGAGACTTTGGAAGAGCACGTCATGGGAATCGTCGAAGGCGTGCGCAAGGACAGCTGGAAGATTATCGGAAAGGGAATCAAGAAGCTTCCCGCAAGCATCGGCGGGGAACTGCTCCAGATGAACTCGCCCCTCATGCTCGCACAGGCAGGAGCAAGGGGAAGCACACTCAACGTAGTCCAAATGTGCGGGCTTGTAGGCCAGCAGGCAGTGCGTGGAAAGCGCATCAAGTCTGGATACCGCGGACGCGTGCTCCCGCACTTCCGCCGTGGCGACTTGGGAGACGAGGCAAAGGGCTTCGTAATCAAGCCGTTCAAGCACGGCCTCTCGCCGATCGAGTACTTCTTCCACGCAGCAGGAGGACGCGACTCAGTAGTCGATAAGGGAGTCAACCCGGCAAAGACCGGTTACATGCAGCGCCGTCTCATCAACGCCTTGCAGGACTTCATCGTCCAAAAAGACATCTCAGTCCGCGACTCGGAAGGACGCATCATCCAATTCAAGTACGGAGACGACGGCCTTGACGCAACTGACCAGCCCGTTGCATACGGCGAGCCAGTTGGAGTCATCGCGGCACAATCCATTGGAGAGCCAGGCACTCAAATGACCCTCCGCACGTTCCACTACGCAGGAGTAGCCTCGCTTGCACAGCTTGGATTTACCCGCCTCGTAGAGCTGGTTGACGCACGCAAGACGCCCAAGAACCCGGTCATGGAAGTTTACCTCAAGCCGGAATTCTCAAAGGACATGGAGAAGGTCAAAAAGATTTCCTTCAAGATTGAGAAAGTCTCGCTGTCCGACGTCGCCGAAGTGCGCGAGGACTTTGAAAAGAAGGCGGTCACAGTCAAGTTCGACGAGAAGGCGCTCAAGGAAGCCGGGTTGAAGGAAGACGACGTGCTTACAAAGATCAAGGCCGTTGCGCCCTTTGTGAAGGAACGCGACAAGTACGTCATCAAGCCAAAGGACGAGACACTCAAGAACATCCGCAAGGTCACGACCAAGCTGTTCGAGATGATCCTCAAGGGAATCCCCGGCATCAGCCGCGCCATCATCATCGAAAAGAAGGGCGAGAAAGGCGAAATGGAATACTCGCTTGCAACTGAAGGCACCAACCTCAAGGAAATATTCAAGCTTGAGGAAGTGGACGCTTCACGCACAGTCACCAACGACATCACCGAGATTGCAGGCACCCTTGGAATCGAGGCTGCACGCAACGCAATCATCCACGAAGTCGAAAAGGTGCTGCACGCACAGGAGCTCAACGTCGACGTGCGCCACATCATGCTCATCTCGGATGGCATGACGTTCAAGGGCGAAATCAAGAGCGTCGGACGCCACGGGCTTGCTGGCGAGAAGCCGTCGGTGCTCGCAAGGGCATCCTTCGAAGAGACCGCAAAGCACCTCATCAACGCCTGCGTAAAGGGCGAAGAGGACGCGCTGACCGGAATCACGGAAAACATCCTCATCGGGCAGACAATCCCGTGCGGAACCGGACTGGTCAAGGTAGTGATGAGGCCGGAGTAAGCTCCAGCTTCTTCCCCAACTTTTTCTTTTCCTCTTTTTTATTTTCTTTCAAGTTCATTATTTTGCATTTCCATAGCCCCAGCGCAAGCATTCCGCAGTTTTCCCAAAAAGCAATATAAACAAATTCCCCACAAAAGTCCTTCCGAGGTAATTTTTCATGCCCAGAAAATTCTTTGACACCCCAAACGCAAAGCACGTCTACACCGCAATCGGAATCCGCAACTCGCTGAACCAAAACTCGCAGTCAAAAGTCATCGACTTCAGCTACGGAATCAAGAGGATGAACGCACCCACCGAGACCGCAAACGGAAAGGCAAACAGCAAGAAGAGCGTGTTCCCGACCGGCGAGGTCTCGACGTGGCACGTGCCAAAGGCTGCGGCGAACAAAATTGCGATAGGAAGGCACCTTGACAAGATACCCGAAGGCTCGGTGCAGGACGTCGAGCACGTAGTTGAAAGCATCAGGAAAATAAAGGGCGAAAACGGGAAGCCGGACTCCCACACGATGCTTGTGGCAGGAAACTGCCTGCAGCCAAGAAAGCTAAACATAACAAGCAGCGAACCGTTTTTGCACAAAAAAGGCGACAAGATACCGGCAAGCGCAGTTGTGGACCTGCTTTTGCGCAGGAAGGGATGAACCGAACAAAAACAACTTGCTTTTAACCTTTTTCCAACCGTTTTTCCCCTGTTTTGGGGGGTTTTTAAAAGATAGTAAAAATTACAGCTAAAACGCTTAAAACACCCTCCAATTCGACGGATTACACCGGCAACCACCTCCGTTTGCAATAAATTAAGGCATTTACGGTCAGAATAGCAATCCAAGGTATACCCAACCTTACTTCCTCAACAGTGGAATTTCGGTGTATTTTTCGATTCCAAAGAACCAATATGCTGGGATTGACAATAAAAGACAGCCACACAACCCCAAACTAAATAGAAACGCCAAATAAGCCTCAAATCGGCGAAAAGAGGCATTTGAGATGCTGGAAAAAAGTATGGATAAATTTAGCCCAAAGATATATATACCCTGCTTTTTTCTTATACTTAACCCACCAACATAAATATTCAACAAAGGAAGGCGCAATCCCTATGGAAGAATTCGTGAAATCAGTTGTAAACAGCTCAAGCAACGCACCCGCCCAGGCATACAACGCGTCCGGAGAAGACGAGCTCAAGATTGCCGTGGTAGGCTGCGGAGGGGGCGGCAACAACACTGTCAACCGCATCAAGAAACTCGGAGTCAAGGGCGCTGAACTTTACGTCTGCAACACCGACCGCTCACACTTATCCATCATAGACGACGGCATCCACAAGATCCTCATCGGAAAAGCCCTGACCAAGGGGCTTGGCGCAGGCGGATACCCCGAAGTGGGCCGCAAGGCTGCGGAGCAAAGCCGCGAGGAAATCGTTGCCCAGCTCAACGGCACCAACCTCCTGTTCCTGTGCGCAGGTATGGGAGGAGGAACTGGTACCGGCTCGGCGCCAGTTGTCGCCCAGATTGCAAAGGAGATGGGCGCAATAGTCATTGCCATGGTCACTTACCCGTTCGCACTTGAACGCGCCCGGCTGCAGAAGGCAGACCAGGGAATCGCTGACCTGCGCAAGTACGCAGACTCAGTCATCATCCTTGACAACAACCGCCTCGCACAAATCGTGCCGAACCTGCCGATGAACCAGGCGTTCTTGGTTGCTGACGAGATTTTGGCAAAGGCAATCAGCGGGCTTGTGTTCACCATAAAGCAGCCGTCGCTTGTCAACATCGACTTTGCGGATGTCCGTGCAATAATGGGCGGCGGGGATGTAGGATTCATCTCAGTCGGCTCAGGCAAAGGACCCAACAAAGTCGAGGACGCAGTCAGGGGAGTCTTGGAGAACCGTCTGCTGGACGTTGACTTTGACGGCGCGAAGGGAGCGATACTGCACATCGCAGGAGGCTCGGACCTCACGCTTGGAGACGCAATCGGAGCAGGAGAAAAGATTACGGACAAGATGTCCACAAGTGCCAGCGTAAAATGGGGCGCGCGCATCGTGCCCGAGTACGACGGCAAGCTCGAAATCTGCGCAATCGTAACAGGCGTCAAGTCGCCCCAGATTGCGGGAAGAGCATTCGAGCAGCCTAAGAAGGCAAAGGCCCAGTTCGACGACATTGAGATCGTCGGCTGAGCAAAAATCATAGAACCCACCAGTTCATTTTAGCGGGGAAGAAACCCACCCCCCTACACCGGCGCTATAGGCGCCATTACGAGTCCCAGCATGGGCCTTGTCCGCTAAAAAAACAAGCATAGTTTTTATAGGAGGCGAAAAAAGGATGGAGAGTTTGATCGCGGATGCGCTGGCGCGCGCCGCAACACAACCGACACCGGAAGCGGCGTCAAAGCACCTGAAACCAAGCGGAGTGAAGATTTCCGTTGTGGGATGCGGAGGCGCAGGAACCAATACTGTGTCGCGGCTTACCCAGATGGGAGTCACCAGCGCTGAGACGATTGCACTCAACACTGACGCCAACCACCTGAGAATGGTGCAGGCAAACAAGAAGATGCTCATAGGCGCGCACATGACCAAGGGCCTTGGCGCGGGCGGCTTCCCCGAAGTGGGACGCAAAGCAGCAGAGCAGGCAAAGGACGCCATTGCAAAGGCACTCGAAGGCTCCGAGCTCGTGTTCGTCACCGCAGGAATGGGAGGAGGAACCGGAACAGGTTCAGCACCCGTTGTGGCGCAAGTGGCACGCGAGCAGGGCGCAATCACAGTCGGAGTAGTCACTTTCCCGTTCGCGCTTGAGCGCGCACGCTTGGAAAAGGCAGACTGGGGATTGGAAGCGCTTGCGGAGACCTGTGACACCGTTGTCATCATCGACAACAACAGGCTCGTGCAGTACGTGCCCAACCTTCCGATGAACCAGGCGTTCGCTGTTGCGGACACTTTGGTTGCAAAGGCAGTCAAGGGAATCTCAGACACCATAATGCTTCCGTCACTGGTCAACATCGACTTTGCAGACGTCCGATCCATCCTCGGGAACGCCGGCATGGCGATGATTTCAGTGGGAGAGGCAACAGGCCGCGACCGCGTCGCAGGAGTAGTCAAGAACACGCTCGAGCACCCGCTGCTTGACGTGGAGTACTCAGGCAGCAAGGGAGCGCTAATCCACGTGCAGGGCGGCTCGCAGCTGTCCTTGGGAGAGGTGACCCAGATAGGAGAAGGCATAACCGACGCATTCGACCAGAAGGCAAACGTCATCTGGGGAGCGCGTGTCGTACCCGAGATGGGAGACAAGGTTGTTGTCACTTCAATCATAACCGGAGTACACTCGCCGCAGCTCATCGGAAAGTCGATGGTCCAGCCAAAAGCCGAAAAGCAATACAACCTCGGACTGGCTGAAATCAACTACTAAGCCGAAAGTTGCGCAAGCAAAAGGATAGATGGCTTTCAACGGGGTTCCTAACGCTCCGGCAGAGTCGTTCCATCCTTCTTTTTCTATTTTTTTTATTCCCCTTAGCTCAAGCAAGAACCCTGCAACCCCAAAAACTTGCCCTGCCGTTTTCCGTGACAGCGTGACAAACGTTTATCTTGGCTTTCGCGCCTAAGTATTGCCTATGGATTTGACAAGATTGCTGGGCTTGGCAGTCATTTTGGCGCTTTCGATTTCGCTTTGTGGCTGCACGCAGACCGGAGCGGTAATCGGATCGGGACTCGTAAACAGCACGACAAACGGCACAACCAGCACGGCAAGCGCAACTCCAACAGCAACGATTACAACCAACAACCAAACCAATGGAGTGGATACTACTATGGCAGGAACCGTAAAGAAAGGAGACAAGATTGCAGTTGATTACGTTGGCACGCTTGAAGACGGCACGCTTTTTGACACTTCAGTTGAGGCCGAGGCCAAGAAGGCAGGAATGCCAGCAAGGCCGTCGTACGCCCCGCTTTCGTTCACTGTTGGCGCGGGCCAGATGATTGCAGGGTTTGACGCAGGCGTAGTCGGGATGGCGCTCAACGAGACCAAGACGGTCAAGATTCCTGCAAAGGATGCTTATGGCGAGTGGACTGAGGACGCGGTTCAGTCGTTGCCCACAAAGCAGCTTGCCGAGATGCTCAACGCTACGCCCAAGTTGGGGATGCAGCTTTACACCCAAAACGGCGCTTCGGGAAAGATTGTCTCAACTGACGCCAACGTCACCAAGATTGACTTTAACCACGCACTCGCAGGAAAGACCCTGATATTCAAGATTACTGTGAGGAAAATCAACTAAGGCAAAAAGGCTGCTTGCATGGCTAATGTCAACGTTGGACTAATCGGATTGGGCAACATCGGCTCAGGGGTAGTGGAGATAATCCAAGCCAACGCCGACTTGATTGAAAAGCGCACCGGAGTCAGGATTTCAATAGTTGCGGCGTGCAGCAGGTCAAAGCAAAAGGCGGCTGCAACTGGAATCGACCCCAAAATCCACTCAAGCGACTACAAGCAAGTCATTGCAAACCCCAAAGTCAACGTGGTAGTTGAACTTGTGGGCGGCTACGAGCCTGCCCGGACAATCATCCTTGAAGCAATCAATGCCAAAAAGCACGTGGTAACCGCAAACAAGGCGGTCTTGGCCAAGCACGGCTACGAAATCTTTGAAGCGGCTTCCAAAAACGGCGTGAACGTGCTCTTTGAAGCTTCGGTGGGCGGGTGCATACCCATCATCCGCACAATCGAGGAGAGCTACTCGTCGGACCACATCGAGTCAATTTACGGCATCCTCAACGGCACCACCAACTACATCCTTACCCGGATGGCTGAAGGGATGTCCTACGAAGAGGCCCTGAAAAAGGCGCAAGCGCTGGGATTTGCCGAAGCCGACCCGAGCTTTGACGTGGAAGGAAAGGACGCAAGCCAAAAACTGTCAATACTTGCAGCGCTTGCCTTTGACGCCAAGATTGAGGCTGATGCTTACACCGAAGGCATTACCCGGATTACCAAGCAGGACCTAGGCTACGCAAACGAGTTGGGCTACGCAATCAAGCTTCTGGCCATAGCCTGCAAGGACAAAGATGGCGTGGGGCTACACACGCACCCCACACTCGTACCCAAGACCAGCGTGCTTGCCAACGTAAGCAACGAGTTCAACGCAATACTGCTCAAAGGAAGAAACACCGGCGAGCTATTCCTGTCAGGAAAGGGTGCTGGCAAGCTCCCTACTGCAACCGTGGTTGTAACGGACATCATCGAGATGGGCTCGCGCACCAGAATCACCCAGCGCAGCTTTGAGCAGGTCACAGCCAAGCCATTTGCAAAATCCAAATCCCGGTTCTTCTTGCGGCTTGACTTGGCTAACAAGCCCGGAGTGCTTGCAAAGATTACCAAGATACTTGGCGAGAACAACATCTCGGTTGCCGCGTTCAACCAAAAAGAGGACGCGGGGGACTTCGTGTCAGTTGTCATAATCACCCACCAAGCACTTGAAGGCCAGATGAAAAAGGCATTGGAAGAGTGCAAGGCCCTTGACGTAGTCAAGCCTGAGCCCGTGCTTATTCGGATTGCCGACCTTTGAGCCAACTGCAGTATAGCCCAATAGTTGAAACGCAAAGTTGCAGCGCCACAAATCCAAACGGTTTTAAACGCGATTTGCCAAAAGTAAAAAGGGAGAGTTATGATGCCGTTCCAGTCCGCATAGAACCGGATGAAAACAACTTAGCATACTCCATAACTAAAACGCCGGAAAAACCGGCTAAAAACGGCAAAAAAATCGGCTTTCCCGCAATAACTCCTACTTTTCTTAGCTGCGCCTGTTGCAAAAACCAAAAAGTACCGGCAAAAGCTGAGGATGGGTTTTACCTTAGAGGTGTTGTTTGTTGACCTTGGAACTGTACATTCCCGGACCAGTAGCGCTTTCAGCCAAAGTGAATGAGGCTATGTCCAAGCCCATAGTCAGCCACCGTGGGGACGCGTTCCACAAGGTTTTTGCAAACTGCAGGGAAGGGATGAAGACCGCGTTCAAGACAAAGGAAGGCGAAGTCCTCCTGTTTTCAGTGCCCGGAACGGGCGCAATTGACGCGGGGCTTGCAAACACCATCCTTGACTCGGACAGGGTGCTTGCTTTTGACAACGGCGACTTTGGCCGCAGGATTTGCGAAAACGCCCAGCTTTATGCCAAGCCGGGCCAGTTCAAGGCAGTAAAGGTGGAAAACGGCTTGGGGCTGCACATGGATAAGGTGCGGGCGGAGATTGACGAGTTCAAACCGACTTACATTGCAGTAGTGCACAATGACACCGCAAGCACGGTGCTCAACCCAATCAAGGACATCGCAAAGGCTGCCCAAGATGTTGGCGCGTTCCTGTACGTGGACTCGGTTTCGGGCCTTGGCTCGACTTCGCTTGAGTTTGACGCGTGGAAAATCAGCGCGTGCGCCTCAGCAGCCCAAAAGTGCATTGCTGGGCCTGCTGGAATGAGCTTTCTTGCACTGAACAAAGACGCAATAGGCAGGATTTCCAAGCAGCCGAAGGCGCGCAGCTACTACTTTGACTTGAAAAAGTACCTATCCTACGTCCAAAAGAACGAGCACCCCAACACGCCAAGCCTGGCCGGATTTTTTGGGCTTGAGCAGGCGCTTGCAGAGCTTGCCACAGAAGGGCTGGACAACCGCATCTCAAGGCACGAAAAAATGGCGCAGTACGTTGCCGGAAGGCTTGAAAAGATTGGCGCGCCGTTCTTTATTGAGCAAGGCTACCGTTCAAGATCAGTCACCGGAATCCGGACGGACAAGTCGCCGGAGTTGCGCGCAAAGATGAAGGAAAAAGGGTACCTTCTCTCCGGCGGAATGGGCGACTACAAAGACAAGGTCCTGCGCATTGCGCACATGGCAAACATGAACGAGCAGGGCCTTGGAAAGATGCTGGACTGCCTGGACGCTGCGGTAAAGGAGGCCGGCGGCTTTTAGGCAAAAAAGATTTCGCGAATTGACTTTGGTACATTGAGGCGGAACACACGTATGACCTACAAAATATTGATTCCCGGATACATCTCAAAGGAAGGCTTGAACATCCTCAAAGCCGAGCCGGACATCGAGGTAGACTACAGGCTCAACTCAAACAACGAGGAAGTCTTGAAGATAATCGGCGACTATGACGTGCTTTTCTGCATCAGCTGGACTGACGTCAACGAAAAGCTGCTCTCGGCTGCAAAGAAACTCAAGCTGGTTGGCAGGCTGGGGGTTGCAATAAACAAAATCGACATCAACGCCTGCACGCGGCGCGGGGTGCTTGCATACAACGACCCCAACGGCAACACCACAAGCGCAGCAGAACAGACCATGGCGCTCATGCTTTCAGCGGCAAGGTACACATGGAAGGCCTGCAACGCAGTCAAAGGCGGCGAGTTCAAGCAGGAAAAATACCTTGGAAAGGAGCTAAACGGAAGAACAATAGGGATTATCGGCCTTGGAAAGATTGGCTCGAAGATTTCAAAGTACGCCAACGCCTTCGGGATGAAGGTGATATGCTATGACCCATACATACCGGACGGCAAAGCCGAGGGCCTGAACGCTGAGAGGCTTGCAAGCCTTGACGAGCTGGTCAAGCGCTCGGACGTAATCACGGTCCACACCCCGCTCAATGACGAGACGCGCGGACTCATCAATGAACGCCACTTCCCACTAATGAAGGATGGTGTAATCATAGTCAACTGCGCGCGCGGCGGAATCATCGAAGAGAAGGCGCTCTATGAAAACTTGGTTTCAGAAAAGGTGTTCGCAGCAGGAATCGACGTGTGGACCAAGGAACCAATTGAGAAGGGAGGCTGGCCCGAAAAGCTTCTCTCGCTGCCCAACGTGGTTGGCACCCCGCACCTTGGCGCAAAGACCGTTGACGCGCAGGACAACGTGGGAATTGCGATTGCAAAGCAGACCATCAAGGCGCTTCGCGGCGAGATGGTTGAAAACGCCCTCAACCTGCCATATATACTCGAACCTGCTGACTTGGAAAAGTCGCGCGGGTTCATGAACTCCGCAAAGATACTCGGCTCGATGCTCTGCCAGCTTGGGTGCGGAAAAATCACCAAAGTATCCGTGGCTTTTGGAGGAAAGGTGCCCGACGCGGCTAAAAAGCCCGTGACGTCGTTTGCAGTCCAAGGCCTGCTGGAAAAGACCAAGCCCGAGGCGAACATGGTAAACAGCATGCTGCTTGCCGAGGAAGCAGGGATAAAAGTCGAGCAGGCCGAAGAGCCGGTTGCCACCAACTACGCAAACGCAATCGTGCTCACAGCCACTTACGAGGAAGGCCACAGCGACTCGATTACCGGAAGCATATTTTCCAACAAGTTCCTGCGAGTTGTCGGCTACAACGGCTACGAGTTCGAAGCCAAGGCGTTCCACAGGATGCTTTGGGTGTTCAACGACGACGCGCCAGGAGTGGTCGGGCTCATCGGAACCGTGCTTGAAAAGAGCAAAATCAACATAGGAGAGATGATGCTTGGAAGGCTCAAAAAGAAAGGGAACGCCGTTGCGGTGCTTGCAGTGGATTCGGAGGTGCCGAAAGCCGCAATCGAAGGCCTTAAGGCAGACAAGCGCATCGGATTAGTAAGGCAAATAAGCCTTGACGAGAGTTTGATTTATACGCCCAACAATGGCAACCACGCCGCTGGAGTTGAATGAAGATGCTGGAGCTCAAGTTCGTACGCGCAAACCCCGAAGCAGTCCGCAAAGACCTCCAAAAGAGGGGCGACACCGAAAAGCAAGGGTGGCTGGAAGACCTGCTTGCAAAGGACAAGCAGGCGCGCGAACTTGCGCTATCTGCAGAGGCTTTGCGCGGCCGCAGGAACTCAATTTCGCGCGAAATCAACGAGACAAAGAAAGCCGGAAAGGACGCAAGCGCACTCCTTTCGGAAGCAGCCGGAATCCCCGTAAAAATCAAGGAAACCGAGACGCAACTCAATGAGATTAACGAAAAAATCAAGTACTACCTGATGCGCCTGCCCAACATACTCCACGACAGCGTGCCAGTTGGAAAGGACGACTCGGAAAACGTCCAGATTAAGGCTTGGGGAGAGGCAAAAGTGCCTTCCTTTGAGCTGAAAAACCACGGCCAGCTTGCTGCAGAGAAGAACTGGGCGGATTTTGAGCGGGCTGCAAAGATTTCAGGCGCAGGGTTTTACTTCCTCAAAGGCAACCTCGTGCTTTTGGACATGGCACTCCAGCGCTTTGCAATGGACCTTCTTGTCACAAAAGGTTACACACCAATTATGCCGCCGTACATGATGAACCGCGCTGCATACGAAGGAGTCACTGACCTTGCTGACTTTGAAAAAGTAATGTACAAAATCGAAGCCGAGGACGAATACCTGATTGCAACAAGCGAGCACCCGATGGGCGGGATGTACAAAGACGAAATCTTTGAAGAAAAGGACCTCCCACTAAAGCTTGCTGGGATAAGCCCGTGCTTTAGGCGCGAAATCGGCGCGCACGGAATCGACACAAAGGGATTATTCAGAGTGCACCAGTTCCACAAGATAGAGCAATTCATATTCTGCAAGCCCGAAGACTCGTGGCCATTCCACGAAGAACTCTTGGCGAATGCCGAGGAAGTCTTCCAAAAGCTCGGGCTGCCTTACCGCGTTGTTGCAATCTGCACTGGCGACATTGGCACTGTTGCTGCAAAGAAGTACGACTTGGAAGTGTGGATGCCGCGCGAAAACAAGTACCGTGAGGCGGTGTCGTGCTCAAACTGCACTGCATACCAAGGCGCGCGGCTTAACATCAAGGTACGTGACAAGCTTGACTTTGAGTCAAAGCGGTACGTGCACACGCTCAACAGCACTGCCATCGCAACGTCGCGCGCAATCCGCGCAATCTTGGAAAACTACCAGCACGAGGACGGCACGGTTAGCATTCCAAAGGCGTTGCAGCCATATATGAACAACAGGGAAACGCTTTAGGATTCAAGCACCCTGCGGCTTTTTTATTTCCACGGGTAGAGATAACTCTCAATATGAAACCGGCAGAAGAGCCACGAAAGCAAGCCATCCGAAACCACCTCGGCCCGCACGTGAAGAACGTCCGGCGCGTGTTTGACACGATTGAGCAGGAAAACGACTTTGAAACGTGGATAAAGGGCAGGCCGTTATCGGAAAGATGTGCATATTATGCCAACCCGAAAATCCGCAAGCCCGAACCACAAATCCACGTCATCCCAGCGTTCAACTTCCCACTGTCAGGCGAGCGCAAGTCCGCGCTTAATGAGTTGGACAGCAAGTTTGCAACCGTAGCGGCAGAGTTGGACAAGCAGCACCCGCTGCTTTTCAACCGCTACCCGTTTCTTGCGTCAGCCAACCCGACGGCTGTTGCCGAAAGGATAGGGAAGATTGCCTCCATCATCCGGGAACTGAAACGGGAGCGTCCCGAAGAGGTCGTTGGCGTGAACGTGTTCGGCAGCACCAGCCGCGGCTACATGAACGGCGAAAGCGACTTGGACTACTACTTCATAGGAAGCCACAAGGCGGCAACAACGTTTTACAAGCGGCTCAAGGACGAAAAAATCAGGACGTACAAGAGCAAAAAGAAGACATTGGGCCCGAATAACCGCCATTCTAACGCGCTGTTTACCGGGCTGTTCATAGGGAACAAGGACGAACTACGGAAGCTTCAGGTCAAAAAAATCCAGCAGATAAGCCCCGCGCACTGGGAAAGGGTGGCAAGGCAAACGGATGGGAGCGAAAAAAACTTGGACAAGCTGCTGGAAAGGCACGGGATAGGCCTGCAGGGCAAAAGCCGGGAGTACATCCAGGCAAAAAACGCGCTAAACCGCGTGCCGCCTGCAGACAAGGAAGCCCTGCTCAAATCGCTCAGGAAAAGCCCGCAGTACGGAAAGCAGTTTGAAAAATAACTCAACGCTTGAGCTTACACACAAACCCATTGGGGTACGCCTTGCCGGGGTTGTATCCTATCGAGCGCAGGAAATCAACCGCGTTCTGCCTGCCCTCGCCGGAGTAGAGCTTTATGTCAACTGACTTTTCCGGGTTTTCGGGGTCCTTGAAGTACATGAGGTTGCTTGTAGCGACTACGTCGGAAGCCTCGCTTTTACGGCCTATGAACTCGTAGTGGATGCCATCAACAACGTCGCGCTCGTCGGGCTTGACCTTTGGCGGGTGGCAAGAAGTGCAGGTTGCGCGCGCGATCAAGGTCCTGCAGGGGCAGGCGTGGTGGGCAAACTCAACTAGGCGCTGGGGCTTGCCGTTACATATAGTGCATGCTGAGGCGGTAGTTTTGTTCAAAAAGTTCACCTTGCTTTCGAATCCTTTTCGAGGGGTTTCTTCCCAAGAGGGCAGGAGGGCGCCTCGTCAGGATAAATGTAATGCGTAGTCAGGGGGTTCCACTTGATGGCGCGCAAAATCTTGGTGTACTTTTGCTGCTTGCCAACAAGATAGGGCCGGACGATGATTGACTGCTGCTTCTCAATATCCAAGTGCTCGTCCCACCCCAGTTGGAACAGCAGGGGCGGTTTTGGCGCGCCGATTGGTTGCGTGAGCTTGACTTTGCCGACAAGCTTGTGGTAAAAGCCGCGTACAACATCCTCCGGCTCGTGGCCTTCTTTCGGCGGGATGCACTTGGTGCAAGTTGCCTTCACGACCAAGTTCGCGTCAGCAGAACACTGGGGGTGGCTGAAGTACTTGAACTGCACGGGCGAGCCTCCACAGACAAGACACTGCTTCGATGCGCTTTTTGGAGGCATACAAAAACATTGGCTACAACCTAATTAAATTGCTTTATCGGCCCAATAATTGTGCTATTACAAGGCGACTTTAGAGTAGATTACAATGTCAACCGATTCGCAGGCTGCTTACCAGTTCAAAAAGCAGGTGGAAGCCTTGGAAAAGTTCCAGGGCCGCGGGACGCAGCTCATCAGCGTCTACATTACGCCGGGTTACCAGATTTCCGAGACCGCAGGAAAGCTGCGGGACGAGGCCGGCCAGGCGTCCAACATCAAGAGCACGAGTACGCGAAAGAACGTCATCTCGGCGCTTGAAAAGATACTCCAATACCTCAAGGGTTTCCGCGCGTCGCCAAAGAACGGCATCGCGATTTTTTGCGGGGACGTGTCCGAGACTGAAGGAAAGCCCGACATCCAACTGTTCAGCGTAATACCCCCAACCCCGCTCGGAGTCCAATTTTACCGGTGCGAAAGCAGGTTCGTGCTTGAGCCGCTAAAAGAGATGCTTGACAAGGCCGGGACATACGGCATAGTGGTTATGGATGGGAAGGAAGCAACAGTTGCGGTGCTTAAGGGGAAGCAGGTCAAAATCATACGCAGGCTCAACAGCACAGCCCACGCAAAGGTCCACAAGGGAGGGCAATCGGCGCAGAGGTACAACCGGTTGCACACCGAGGCAGTTGAATACTACTACACGAGGGTAGGCGAGGCAATGGCGCCTTTCCTTGAATACAAGGGGTTCGAAGGAGTCATAGTCGGCGGCCCGGGGCCTTCAAAGGAGGACTTCCTCAAGCAGAAATCGTACAACTACCAAATCAAGATTCTTGGCGTGGTCGACACGGGCTACACCGACGATTACGGCATCCAGGAAGTAATGGAAAAAAGCGGGGACATAATCGCGGAGCAGGAGGCCATAAAGGAAAAGAAGCTCATCGACGAGTTCATGGCGCAGGTCATGAAGGGCGGGCTTGCGACTTACGGCGAGAAGGAAGTCCGCGAAGCGGTGCAAAGCGGCAAGGCAAACAAGCTCCTCGTGTCCGAGGGGATGGGGCTCAACCGCATCACGCTTACCTGCACGCAGTGCGGAAAATCAGTTGAAAAGGTAGTCGAGCGCGTCGAGGAGTACGAAAACACGCCGTGCGAGTGCGGCGGAGTGTACAAAGTCACCAAGGAGCAGGACATAATCGGCGAGATTGTCGACACTGCAGAGCAGATGAACATACCCATTGAAATGATCAGCAAGGAGACGTCGGCAGGGTTTGCGTTCTACGGAACTTTCCGCGGCCTTGGCGCGTTCTTGCGCTACAAGTAACCAGGCTAAAGCCCAAAGACAAATTTTTCGGTTTTCAACATGGACTTTCACTTTTTGCCAGAGGAATTCATCGTCGAGGAAATCACAAGCGACGGAACGGTATTGGAAATAGATAAGGCATTCGAAACCCTTTCGGGAATCCCAGTTGCCAAGGAAGGCGACGAAGGCAACCCGGACGCAAAGAACGAGTTCTCGTGGTTCATACTCCAAAAGCGCAACTGGAACACCCAGCAGGCGCTTGACGCAATCTCGATAAAGATGTACATCCCGCGCAAGCGCTTCAACTTCGCAGGCACAAAGGACCGGGCCGCAGTCACCACGCAGCTTTGCTCGGTGTTTGGCGTGAGCGCCGAGCGGATGAAGACCGCGCACGTAAAGGACATCAAGATTAACGGCGCGTGGCCGGCATCCGAAAAAATCAAGCTCGGCATACTCAAGGGAAACCGCTTCCGCGTCACAGTAAACAAGGGCAATTGCGGGATTGAGCCTGATTTTGAAAAAATAAACTCCGCCGCGCAAAAATCGAACGAAATAACCAACTACTTTGGAAAGCAACGCTTCGGCTCGCTGCGCTCAAACACCCATTTGGTTGGGCACTACATACTCAAAGGCGACTACAAGGGGGCGGTTGAGAACTACCTCGTGTTCCGCGACTGCGACGCAGAGGACTGCAAGGAAGAAATCTCGCCGACTCGGCGCGAGGAGCTTGAAGTCCGCAAGAGGCTGGAGCAGGACTGGGACTACAGGGCCGCGCTCGGCTACTTCCCCGCTTGGCTCAAGTACGAAGTAAGCATGATCCGCCACATGAAGGACAACCCGACAGACTACATCGGCGCGATACGCAAGATTCCCCGGAGCATACAACTCATGTTCATCCACGCAGCTCAGGCAGACGTGTTCAATGCCGCGATTGCGGCGCGAATCGCAGCTGGAAAGCGCAGGACTCCGCTTGAAGGCGACTTCTTTGCGCCAATCGACGCACTTGGATTCCCCGACGACGAGAAGGCGGTTGCAGTCTCTAAGGAAAACAAAGATGAAATCGCTGCAATGGTTTCCGCAGGCGAGGGCGTGCTTTGCGCAAGCCTCGTCGGGATGGACACCGCAACAATAGACGAGTTCTCGCAGTCAGAACTTGACAAGCGCGGCATTGCAAAGGAAATGTTCTCAATCAAGTCAATGCCGGAGCTTACAAGCAAGGGAGGCGTGCGGCCGATTTGGGTCAACGCAGTTGGGTTGAAAGTGGAAAAAACCTGCAAGCCCAAACCCGAAGCTGGAACAGAAACAGGGGATGCCGCGGAAAAAGAGGAACCCGGCGCGCAAGTCCAAATCTCGTTTTCCTTGCCATCGGGCGCGTATGCAACCGTTGCAGTTGAGCAGCTCATTTCAGCAGGCCAAAGTGCCTGAACGCTTCGATTACGCCGTGCTCGTCAACGTGCGGCGCAATCATATAACGGCCTTCGCCCTTTGTACGCACTGATTCCTTCAGCTGCGGCGCCGCGTTTCCCATCGCGCAGCCATAGCGGCATTTCGAGATGAAATCCCAGTCAATAACGCCGTCGCCCACGCCTAGCGCGGTCCGAAAATCCTTTCCGATTGCTTTTGCTACCTGTTCAACTGCATAACCTTTTGATATTCCCTTTGCAGTAATCATCCCGTATTGGACGGGGTTGGTTGCCGGCACAAAATTCCACACCAACGATAGCTGGCTTGAATATTTTTCAACGATTTTTTCAACCCGCGGCTTTTCCGATTCGCTGTTTGCAAAGGCAGTCACTTTTGTAAGCTCGTTTTTCCGGACTACATCAACCAACGAGTCGGCCATTACCGGCTCTTTGTGCATCAGGTGGATTCGCTTTTCCAACAGGCTTGGAGTGATGCTGTTGTTTTGGAAGTAGTAATCCTGCCCATCGTGCACTTCAAGGCTCACGCCAAGGCCCAACAGTTCGGCAACAACCTTTGCAGCAACAACGGGATTGATGGTCTTTTTTGCAACCGGTTTTCCTGCAAGAACGTCGTAAATTACGCTGCCGTTGTCGCCGATGTGCGGCCCGCAAAGCCCCGCGTCGTGCACAATCTTTTCAAGCGAGTAAATCGGCTTTCCGGTGCAAAGTGTGACCTGCACCCCGCTTTTTTGGAGCGCCTCAAGAGCCTCGATGACTTTGTCGTGCGGGTGGGGGTAGTTGAAGCCCTCCTTTTCCCCTAAAAGGACGCCGTCGATGTCAAGGATTACCCAGCCGATTTTTTCCAATTCAATCTCCTCGAACGGAATAGGCAGAATACTTGTCCGACGCAAGCAGCTTGTCGTCTTTCAAGCCAAGCGGGTCTTTTGCAGTCGAATTGCCAGCGACAACCAAGCCAATCTTGTACAATTGCATCAAGTAGCGGCCGCCTGAGGAAATCGAACCGTTTTCGACTTGCTGGGCAAGGTAGATGCGCGACGCAAAGTCAGGAAGCTCCTCGGCAAACGAGCCCAGCAGGACTTTTTTTTGAGGCGAGTAGTAGGGGATTGCGTAGCTTTGCGCAAACCCCGCATAGACGTTTGACTGCGGGTATTGCGCAACCTGCACCGCTACTGCTTCCGACTGCGCGTCAAGCGGGGTCGAGCGCCAGGTCGTGAAGGAGTTGAAGCACAGCACGACAACCGCCAGGCCGCAGAAGAACGCAACGCGAAAACGCCTGCTGCTTACAATGCCTTGAAGCGACGAAAGGAAAAGCGCACTCATTGCAGCAAGGGCAAGCGCAAGGTAGGGAAGCTGGCGGAATGAAAACGGGGCGAATGCGGAGAGCGCAATCGGGGCTGCAAAGAGCGCGGCAACTATCGCAGGTATCCTTCTCCGATAAACCAGAAGCGCCACGCCTGCCAATCCTGCCACCAGCAGGGGAAGGGAGAAGAACTCGAAGGCTCCGGGAGTGGTTACGAACGGGTTGGAAAAGCCAAGCGCAGTGCGCGGAACAAAGTAAATGAAGATGGCCACGCCAAGAAACGACTCGAAAACAAGTTCCTTGACTCTCTTTCCAAAGAACGAAAGCACGCCAAGGCAAATCATTGCCGCCATAAACGAACGGAAGTGCGAAAGCGAAAGCACAGTCAGGAGCGCGAACACCAGAAGCGGGCTTGACTTTTTGTAAAAGAAGTAAATCGCCGCAAAGCACAGGACCAAGCCGAGGGTCTCGGAAATGGGCGTGAGCGTGCGGTAGTAAATCCACGGCGAGAGGAACAACGCAAGCCCTGCAAGGCAGCAAACTGCCTCGCCAGCGGGGCGGTTCAGCTCGGTAAGCACCGCCTTTGCAAACAAGTAGCCGAGGCAGAAGAAGAGAGTTGCGAAGAAGAATGAGAACGCGTTCACTGAATCCTGCAAAGAAAGCCCGGTAAGCTGCGTGAACGTGGCAAGCAGGACGTCAAAAAGCGGCGGATAACTCGTCGAGCCAGCTGCGATTGCGCTGCTTTCAACCGGGTAGCCGGAAGAAATCAAGTATTGTGCGGAGCGGCTGCGCTCGTAGGCATCGGAAGTGATGAACGAGTAGTTGAAATAAAAGTGCGAAAACAAGACTGCGACAAACACAAAGCCGAGGCAGGCTGCAAAAAGTGCAGGCACTTGGTTGCGGTTTGCAGGGTCATCCTTCATTTGGACCGCCTTGTAAGGAGCGCCACGAAAGCCGCGCTTACCAGAGTCGGGAACCACAGCCGCGCAACGTCAAAGCAGAAAAAAATCGCGACTATGAGCGGTATTGGGTACGCACCCTGCAAAAGGAAGACGCCGACAAGCTCAATCAGGCCGAAGCCGTGGACAAATGGAATCTTGGTTGCAAAGAAAGTCGCCGCAAACGCTCCAGCCGCAAGCACAAAACCGGGGTTTACATTGAACGCAAGGAAACACGAGTAGAATGCGACGAGCTCGAAGGCAAGCGACACTGCAATGAGAAGTACGGACTCCTTGGCGGGAGACGCAAGCATCCTGCGGAAATCATTCGAGCCCTTGTGCACGTATTGCGGGATCAGGCGCTTGGGCAAAAACAGCTCAAACCACGACAGCCGGCCGAGGAATAAATACAGCAGGACCACGGCTGCAGCGCTGACTGTGATGCCTGCCATCGTTGTATAGAGGATTTCAGAAGGAAGGCCCGTGCGGTAAACAGCAAGGAACACCGCAGCCGCAACAGCGGAAAACAGGATTTTGTGCAGCTTGGTTGCAAAGCTTGAAAGCACGATGTGCGACATCCCGGCTGCGTCGCGGCGAGAGAAGTAACCGCGCAGCGCGTCCGAACCAACGCCCATCGGCGTGAGCGCGCCCGCAGCTGCTGCGAAGGTAAGCAGGGCCGCTTCCTTGCGCTGTATCCCTGCTGACTTTGCCCACGCAAGCGACCAGAAGAAGACGCTTGCAAGGTAGGCAAGAAGCGCAAGCCCCAGCACCGGCCAGTCCGCACCAGTAAGGTAGTCCTCGCCGCCGAGGAACTTTATGGCCGCGTAAGCTGCTGCGCCAAGCACAAAAAGGTAGGCTGCGGCGGTGAACGCCTTGTTGCGTACAGACGATGCAAAAGAAGCTGAAGCCAAGAAAGCCACTACGAAATATTCAACAGGATAATCAACAATCCTGGCAATAAAAAACGGCCTGAGAAGGAGAAAAAGCGCGGAGGGTGGGATTCGAACCCACGAACCCCTTACGGAGTAACAGATTAGCAGTCTGCCGCAATGGCCACTATGCGACCCCCGCGCAATAAGATGTCAGGACTATTATCTTGGCAAAATAGCAATAAAAAGAGGCAGTAATAAGGCTTGAACCGGCATTCAATCTTGCTTGAAGTATTTTGAATACCGCCGGTGTTTTTTCATCATATCAAGGACGTCCTGCTTGGTATATGGAGGCACGGACTGAAGACACCGGATTGCCTTAAGGGTTGAAATCTCGTTCTTATTCAGATTCAACCGCGCTCCGAGTTTATCAACATAGAGCTGTGTATCGTGGATTTGATTGGCAATAACGCGCCAATTATAGTTTGACATATTCTTGATTGCCTCGTACTGCATCCGGTATATTCTTTCCCTGTCCAAATCCCTCCCGAACAGCCAGCCGGTAAAGAGCATGAACTTCCCGGGGAGCTTTTCCTGGTCTGAGAAAAAGCTGTAATGCCCGCAGGGAGTAAGGTCGGCCTTTTTCAACTCATCGCGGAATTCGTCAACCAGCCCAAAATGCTTGCCTACGACTATGAAATCAACGTCGCTTGACTCATAGGGATTTCCGTGCACTTTCTGCCAACCACCCTTGCTTAAACTGCCTGCCACGCTCACGGCAGTAAAATCATCACCGTGCTTTTGCTTCATCTTTTCCACAATGAATGAAATCTTTCTTGCAGTCTCGGCTGCAAGAGCAGGATACTCGGATGCGAATATCGGGTTCTTGTTGAAAAGAAGACTCAATTGTTTAGTTCTGCCTGTCGGTTTGACCTGCTTTCCGGAGCCATCCTGCTCTGATTCGGAATGTTTTTTTGCCAACAAAAGGTGTTCGCCTGCATCAGCAAGCGCAGGGTCTTCACAGATTTTCAGCAAGTTTACATACCGGTCTGGAACGGCTGCACCATCCCGTATCATTCCCGCTATTTCGCGTCGCTTGCCGGAAAACTCAAGGGGAAACGTCTGGACCAAACTAGTCCTGTTGCCCTCCGGATGAAGCGCCCTCCGGATGCTTCCATTTGACCCGAAATTTTCTGGTCTGAAAAAAGGCTTCACAAGCAGGATAAGCCACTTGTGGGTTAAAAAAAGCATGGCGGGCGATGCCTGCATCGTATGCACAGCACAAAGCCACTGGTCGGCATCCCTTTCTCACCTTTGTATCTTTGGAGCACGCGTTGAAGTCCTTATAGTTGCTCCTTCCGGCCTGGCTAGGTTCGGAATGCAACGCGTAACCAAAGGCAAGGGGTCGACGATCGGGATATCGGGCGACTCCGTCCAATGCATCCTTTGCAGGCAATCACCCTCCTCAAAGGGGTTGGAGTAACAGGAAACCCTTAGCTTCCCGGCTAGCCCGCCGATAAAACAATGGGGCTAATGGATAATAAGACGGTTGGAAAGCTGCGGATTGACCTGTTTTTGCATAGGAAAAAACCGCAATTTTACGAGTGCAACGCACACATCTGTTTTTATATTTTGGCAGATTACACCAAATATAAGCAATTCCAACGCCAAACGCGATTTTACAGAGGTAGGTATCAGATGGAAGAAATCATCTCCGAAGCGCTCAAGACTTCGACAAAGACCGTCTCGCACGGAATCTCAGGCTCGGGGCCAACTAAGGACTTCGAGTTCCAGACTCCAAAAATCATGGTCATCGGCGCGGGAGGCGCAGGCTGCAACTCAATCAACCGCCTCTCCAAGATTGGAATCCGCGGTGCGGACATGGTCGCAGTTAACACTGACAAGCTCCACTTGGGGATGATTTCTGAGAGCGTAAAGAAAATCCTCATCGGCGCGTCAATCACGCGCGGACTTGGAGCAGGCGGCTACCCCGAAGTCGGCCAGAAGTGCGCCGAGGCATCAAGGCCGTACCTTGAGAAGATGCTTGAGAACGTGGACATGGTATTCATCACTACTGGAATGGGAGGAGGAACTGGAACTGGTTCCGCCCCAGTCATTGCAAACATCGCAAAGGCAAAGGGAGCGATTGTCATCAGCATCGTCACCTTCCCGTTCGCGCTTGAGCGCGCCCGGCTTGAAAAGGCAGAGGAGGGGCTTGTAAAGCTTAAGGAGCAGTCGGACACCATCATTGTCATTGACAACAACAGGCTCGTGCAGATTGTGCCCAACCTGCCCATTGACCAGGCGTTCGCTGTCGCAGATGAGATCATCGCACGCGCGGTTCGCGGAATCACCGAAACAATCACCACGCCATCGCTCATCAACTTGGACTTTGCTGACGTTCGCGCAGTAATGAGCAACGGCGGAGTCTCAATGATTGCAGTCGGAGAGGCAAAGGGCACCGCGCGCGAGGAGAACGTGGTAAAGAACACGCTCAACCACGCGTTGCTTGACGTGGACTACGCAGGCGCAAAGGGAGTCCTTCTCCACATTACCGGAGGAGCCGACATGACGCTTGGGGAGTGCAACCACATTGGAGAGGCGCTCACCGAGCAGGTTGACCCGCACGCCACAGTCATCTGGGGAGCAAGGATTGACCCGGGTTACGAGGGCAAGATTGAAGCCATCGCAATCTTTACCGGAATCCACAGCCCATACGCAATGGGCAAGGCCCCCGCAGCTGAAAAGAAGGGCAAGTACAAGACCGACATGGGCGGCTTGGACGAGATTGCATTCTAAATTTTGGATTAGGCGGCAACAGCCGCTCCCAATTCTTTTTCTTTTCTTCCCTTTTTCTTGCACGGTTTTTTATTGCCAGCTAGCCTACGGTTCTAATGACAGGCACGGCAAACATTCGCGAACTTATCGAAAAGAAACTGCTGACCAACGACCAAGTGCTGGGCATCCACGACACGATAATCCAGCCGAGCAAAGAACTCGTCGCGGACATGAAAAAGTACGGGATTTCGATAAAACCGGGAAAATCCATCGCGTTTGCCCGCATTTCGATGTGCGAAAGCAACGCGAACTACAACAGAAAACACTCGCAGCACATGGACGTTATCGACAAGCTTGGAATAAACCACCTCAGGTTCAACCAAGTCGGGATGTACAGTGAAACCAAAGGATTCTTTACCTCCGACAGGATATGCACACTCGACCCGGAGTGGAAAAAAGAAATTACCGAATACGTCGCGTCCAAGCGCGGCGCAAAGCGGTAATTTTCCGCAAAACCAGCCTTTCTCTTTTAAACCTTAAGCTGCAAACATATTGGATATCAATGACAGTAGCAGGAAACGGAATAATCGAGAACTGCCGCAAGTGCTATGTTGACAACGGGTTCGGAGTGCGCCTCGAACAGAGGGGAAGCAACGAATACGTCTGCAAGTACTGCAACAGCCGATACACAGTCGAAAACGGGCTGATGAAAGGGCTTTAAGCAACAAACTCGGTGCTAAAAAAACATGGACGAAAAAAAACCGGAAATTGACGAGCGCAAGCTGCGCGACATGTTCAGGCAGGCAGTTGAGCGCGGCGCAATCGAGTCCGTGATACACTTTGACGCGCACGGCACGAAAAAGGATGCTGTTGAGAACGCGATGATTGACATGATATCGCGCATGAACAAGGAAATGGGCGTCCTATACTGCAAAGGAGAAATCGACGAGGCAATTGAGAACAACGACCTCTACTCCTGCGCTGCCGAAGTGCACCTGCTTACAGCCAATTACAACTCGCTTGTCAACATCGCAATCAAGTACGCGCCGATTGCAGTTGAGATACGCTCGCCCGGCCAAGTCAAGCTTACTGCCGAAGAGGCCCAAATCAACATACTCGACATCGCGCAGGCGTCGCAGGACTTCGCAAAGATATTCTTTGAAAAGATAATGTCTAAAGACGACTTTTCCAAGTTCAACGAGCAGATGGAAAACCGCGCAAAGCTGGGCGAAGTGCTGCGCAACAAGGCGGCTGCAGAAAAGAAAGGCTAATTTTACACGCGCTCCCCGCTAAAGGCGTTGGAAAATAAAGGGTTTATAGCTTACGCGCGCTTCTGGAAGATTTCCTTGAGTATGTCGCCGTACGCCGGCCGGGTGATGAGCACGCCCACGAACACGCCGATTACAGTTGACATCCCAAAGCCCACTATCTCCACAATCCCCGAGAGTATGAGCGGGAGCATTGCCGCAATCACTACGCCTGCGACTGTGAAGATGACGTAGAACGCCTTCTTGATGCGCTCCTTGACTTCGTACTCGTCGTGCGAGTCGCCCTCCTCGTCATCTGCACGGCCCTTGCGGAGCATCTCGTCGGTGATGACTATCTGGTCAGCGACCCCGCTTCCCATAAGCACGATGATTCCCGCCATGGCGGAAAGGTCGAGCGTGCCGAACACACCGATGACGGCGGTTGTAAGGAGGACTTCAATCCCGTTGAACACCACGATTGGCGCAACGAGCGCAACCTGGCGGTAGCGCAGGTAAATCAGCAGGCTTACTGCGAACACGCCTGCAACAAGCACCATCCAGCTGTATGAAAGGAAGCGCTCCCCAAGCGAGGGCTCGACTGAAAACGAGCTGCCTATGGTGGTTGAGACTGGGAGCTTGCCGCCTGAGATTACAGACTTGAGCTCGCGAAGCTCCGCAAGCGCGTTCTTTTGCTGCTCGGCCACAGTAGTGCCCTTTGCGGCGCCTGAGACTTGGAATATCTGGTTGACGCGGCCTTCTGCAAGGCTGGGTGAGAGTATCGGCGAGCAGATGAGCCCGATTGCGTCCCAGCGGGACACCTCAGGCGCATTAACCCCGCCACGGGATATCGAGGTATACTCGGGCTTTATGTTTGCAGAAGAGAGGCGCTTTACGGTTGCGTTGCGCTGCGTTATTGCAGCTGCGATTGCAGGGTACTCCTTCTCAACGCCATCCTCGACGATTACGTAAGTGGTGGTCTGGTTGAGGGTGAGGTTCTGCGCATCTTCCGCATAAACGAGGCGGATTGTGTCGGTATTCCGCAAAAGGACGTCGTCTATTGCAGGCTGCACGCCATCAGAGACGATTCCAAGACTCTGGTTTGGAAGGATTGTGGACTTGCGCGCGATTATGACCGCCCGCTCGGGCCGGTCAAGGAACATGTAAACGGGATACTCGCCCTTCCCAAGCGCAGCCTTTGCAAAGCGCTCGCCGCCATCGCGATTTACTGCAAAACCAAGCTGCCAGACCTTGTCGCCGGACTCCGAAGTGATTACTGACTCCTGGTTGGAGCCGCCCACTGCGCCTGAAAGCACGTCCGAGCCGGATACTGCGACCTGGCCGTCTATGAGCGCCTCGAAGCGGCCCTGCTGCTTGAGGATGTTGCGCACGCTTTCTATGGCATCAGGCGACGCCTCCGGGATTTCCACCAGTATTTCGCTGTTGCCAACAGGGCGAACAACGGACTGGGAAAGGCCGAACTTGTTTATGCGCAGCTTGACGGTCTCGACCATCGAGTCCATGGTGGCAGTGTCCACACTCTTTTCAAGCGTAATCGGTATGCGGACCCCGCCCGAGAACTCGATGCCGGTGTTTAGGCCCTTGAGCCAGATGAGCGCGAAGGCAAATACTACGCACACCAGCACCAGCTGGACGCGCCTGTTCTTTGCAATCCGGAGCCAGTTTGCGTGTGTAGCCATAAAGAATCACTAATTATTTCTTCCCAAAATAGTGCAGCACCAGCACGGCGTTGCCGAACCAGGTTGCGATGAAGTCAACAAGCGCGCCAATAACCGCAACCGCTGCAATCTGGTAGTAAGTTGATATTGAAAGCATCATCGAGGCGCCAAGCAGTACGCTGAATGAGATTATTGTGGCCAAGTTAATCATGATGGTAGTCTTCATAGTCTCAAAGGCGCGGTCGTACGCTGTTCCGTCCGAGCGCTTGAGCACGCGCACAGTAAGGAGCACGTCAGTCTCAAACGAGAACGCAATCAGCATCAAAAGCGCGGCAAAGGAGGCGAGGGTGAGGGGCAGGCCCAGCACGGTCATCACCCCAAGGGTGATTACGATGTCGGAAACCGCGCCAAACACCACTGCAAACGAAGGCACGAACGAGCGGAAGATTACAAAGACAACTATTGAAGTCAGGATGAAGGACACAAAAAGTATCTCAACTACCTTTGAGAGGAACTGCTTGCTCAAAGTCGAGCCGACCTCGCGCGCGGAGTACGACAACACGGGGACAACGGACTTGACCTGCTCCATCACCTTCTGCTGGTAGGAGTCCTGGCGGTCGAAATAGCTGTCGTGCGCAAGGGCGTAAGCCCCAATGGCTGACTGGGGAACGATTGAATTGTCGCCCAAAAGCGAAAGCAGCTCAGTTGACTTACCAACTACCTTTGTGCCCAGCGCGTCAATCTTTGCCTGCGCCTTCTCCAAGTCAGTCGAAGTCACCGTGCCGGCATCGACATTGGCTTCCAAATAAGTCAATTCAAGTGAAGCGTCATCGTATTCGGTCTTTAGCGAGTCAAGCTCGCGTGAAGCAACCGACGCCAATTCCAGAGCATCGCTTGGCCCAAGCTCTATCTCCAGGCCAAAACCGCCATCCGGGGCGGAGAACTGCCGGACATCCACGTTGGATGAGAACGGCGAGAGCTTCTCTTTCAGCAGCGCGGTGTTGATGCTTGATGCATTGGTGTAAACAGTAAGGAGCGTGCCGCCCTTGAAGTCGATGCCGTAGGTGACTCCCGGATAGACGAAGATGGCAAACAGCGACAGGAGTATGAGTATGATGGGAACTGCTATGAGCTTGTTGTAGTGCTTCCAGTGAAAAGGATTCTGCATCCGAAACTTACCCCTTGAATTGCCAAAAACACCGCAGGCGCGCAAATGAAAACGCCTAGGCGGATAAAACCCCTATAACCCCTAAAGAGTAAATTATTCCTAATTCGCCAAGGTTAATAACCCTGTTCCTAAAGCACGGCCAGAGGCAAAAACAGGGCACTTCGAGACACCAACACCATTGCGGACAGTAGAAAAAGCTTTCACGACTAAAGATAATTCACTCCTTATGAGTTTAATGCAGGGGTAGCAAAGCCTGGTCAAATGCGTAGGACTCAGAATCCTATCCTTTAGGGGTTCGAGGGTTCAAATCCCTCCCCCTGCACTCATTCTTTTCAAGCAACTGCGCGGCCAGCGCGGGTCGTCCCGAGGTTCATCACGGTGCTAGTCGTTCCGTTCGGGTTGTAAGTCCTCTTGGTGCCTACTTGGAGGAAGGAACTGGTCCCGGAGCCGAAGCGTGTCTTTGACAGGAACTCGAAAGGCTTGCCCAGGCCGGTGTCGGTGACCGTGACGTGGTCTTTTGCAAGGCGGATTTCCACGCGAGCGTCTTTCCTTGCGGAGTCCATCGCTTTTTGCATTATTTCATCAGAAGCTTTGTACTTGTGAAGCACACTTACGGTATCGTCTAATGGCAGGCCTGCAGCGTGGCATATAACCACCAAGGCAGGTTCAGAACGATTCAACTGGCCGGGCGCGGCCAGCACTTTTTCGACTTCAGGAAAATGTTCCGGGTGCAGCGCGCCTTGATTGAGAAACTGAGTCGCACTGTCCCCGGCAATAATTTGGCTAGCCAAGGCTCCCGAACCGGACGGGTATTTGGATGCAGACTTGCGGATGATTTCCGCAAGGTTGCCGGGGTTGGAAAGGTACACCTTGCTTTTGAGTATGCGGCCCGGATTGCTGCTTACTTGCCGCAGGTTGTAAAGTATGTAATTCAGCTGCGTCGAGTGAAACGCGTTGCTTGCAGCCCTCAAGACTGTGAAGAGTTCACCCGGCGATAGCGTTGTCTTGCCAGTGCTACTTAGGGCGATGCGTTTTGGCAGTTCCGATGCAAACAAATGTGGCGTACTTCGCACAATGTTACCAAGCGACTTGCCTTCGACTGCCACGCGTCCGTCTTCCAACACATCAATGCTTCCGCCTGAAAACTCGTAAGTCCCGCGTTCAAGCGGCTTTTCCGCGCCAAGCGAACCAGCTGCTCCGGCCCAATGAAGTGAGTTGTAAAACAAGAGATTCTTCAGGTCAGTAGGAGAATAACTGTCCCGCTGACCATACATTGATACGCGACGCAAAGACGCGGCTATGCCGTGTGCATCAGAGAGGAATCGCGTTACTTCTGGATTGTCTCCGGATTTCTTGCTGACTTCGTCTAGGTAATGAAACAACCCGAAGCTTCTTTTTCTCAACCTTGCTTTCGAGATAACCCCGCGTGATGACGACTCCATGCACAACCGAGCGGCGTTGGCAAGGTGCTCCGCGACCTCTGTCTTCGAGAAAGTCCCCGGTTCTTTTTTGACTTGCTTTTCTGCAGCCAGAATCTTTTCCAACACCGCGTCCCCGCGGCGTTCGCGTCGCAGTGCATCGGACCGGCGGGCGTACCTCAAGGATTCCGTCTTGCTTTTCAAAGGAGTCGACATACAAATCGTATTCCGTCGAACAGCAATATAAAACCTTATTGCGTCAAGCCGCTTTTCGGCAACGAATCGAAAGGGTATTCAAAGCGAGTCTGAAAGAATATTACCAGGCAAACTACATTCAACAACCGATGGGATGGGGATTGACGATGGCAACTGACACTATTGTAGGGACCAAGACGCTCAAGGAGGGCTTTGCCAAGATGCAGAAAGGCGGGGTCATAATGGACGTAATCAACGCCGAGCAGGCCAAGGTGGCCGAAAAGGCTGGCGCGGTTGCGGTGATGGCGCTTCACGCAGTCCCTTCCGATATCCGGGCAGCAGGCGGGGTTGCGAGGATGGCGGACCCGCAGAAAGTCGAAGAGATTGTCGCAGCAGTCACAATCCCAGTTATGGCAAAGTGCCGCATCGGCCACATCGCCGAAGCCCAGATACTCCAAGAGATTGGGGTTGACATGATTGACGAGTCCGAAGTCCTCACCCCTGCTGATGAGCAATATCACATTGACAAGAAGAAGTTCACCATCCCGTTCGTGTGCGGCGCAAGAAACCTCGGAGAAGCCCTGAGAAGGATTGACGAGGGCGCGGCGATGATTCGCACCAAAGGCGAGCCGGGAACTGGCAACATCGTCGAGGCAGTGCGGCACATGCGCATGATTAGCTCGGAAATCGAGGCTTTGAAGAAGATGGACGCAAAGGCAGTCGCACAGAAGGCAGCCGAATACCGCGTGCCGGTTGCGCTTGTGGAAAACACCAAGAAGCTTGGAAGGCTCTCGGTTGTTGACTTTGCAGCAGGCGGGGTCGCAACCCCAGCTGATGCCGCACTTATGATGATTCTTGGAGCCGACGGCGTTTTCGTGGGAAGCGGGATATTCAAGTCTGCTGAGCCGGAAAAGTTCGCCCGCGCAATAGTCGAAGCCACCCGCAACTACGACGACCCGAAGATTCTCCTGAAAATCTCCAAGGGACTTGGAACGCCCATGAAAGGCGAGGACATCTCAAAGCTTGCCCTGCGCATGCAGGACCGGAGCCAGTAAGCTAGAAAGTCACCGGAGGGCATTTGAGATGAAAGTAGGAATAGTCGGCCTGCAGGGCGCGGTATCCGAACACTGCGACATCGTCAAAACCCTAGGCCACGAGCCGGTCTGGGTGACCAAGCCCGACGGCTTGCAATCCGTAAGGGCGATAATCATTCCCGGCGGCGAGTCCACTACTATTAGCAAACTGTTGCAGACAACCGGGCTTTTTGAAAAAATCAGGAAACTCGGTGAGGACGGGGTGCCCATTTACGGCACTTGTGCCGGGCTAATCTTGCTTGCAAAGAAAGGCGACGGCCAAGTGGAAAAGACTGGCCAGAAGCTCTTCGAGCTTATGGACATGGAAATCAACCGAAACGCTTTTGGAAGGCAGAAGGAATCCTTCGAAGCACCAATCGACATTAGGGGAGTTGCTGACAAGTACCCGTGCGTGTTCATACGCGCGCCCGCAATCACCAAAACGTGGGGCAAGTGCAAAGCGCTTGCGACTTGCGGAAAATTCATCGTCGCTGCAGAGCAGGACAACTACTTTGCAACCGCGTTCCACCCCGAACTCACCGCGGACTCAAGAATCCACGAGTATTTTCTTTCAAAGGTTTGAGGCCACAGATTACAATGGACATGGGCAACAACATTCGGATAGTTTTCATAATTCTATTGCTTGGACTGCTCCTCTCCCAAGGAGTGCCGCCGGTGTTCGTGGCGTTTTTGGGAATAATGTTCGCCGCGATTTTCCTGTTCAAAGACTACCTATGGAAGAGGATAGAAAAGTTCCTCGACGAAAGGAACGTGCCAAAGGAACCAAAGTGGCTGCGCTGGCTAATCGTGTTTTTGGTGTTCTTTGCAGCGTACTACGCAATAAAGCTGGTCCTGTTCTATTTGTTGGGCGCAGCTGGCTTTGACTTCCAAGCCGAACTCGTCAAGTCGATGAACGTGACGCAGTAATTAGGACTACTGGATAATTGGAAAAAAAAGTCCCGCTGGCCTGATTTGAACAGGCAACACTCTGATTACCATCTGGAGAGCAGCACCGGCATCATAAATCAGCCGGGCTGTTATGCCAAGCTACAGTCAGATGCTCTGCCAGGTTGAGCTACAGCGGGATTACAGCAGTAATCCTGCGGACAATTACTGTATAGGTCAAATTAAAATAGCGTTTCGCTGGGCCTTCCTCGCACCCCTCAAGGCTTTAATAAAGGCAACCCTAATTATTTGCGATGATTTTGACTATGGAAAACCCTTCTTGTACAAGCCTGAAAACACTTTTTTTTGCCGCACTGATGCTCCCGCTTCTTTGCAGCGCAGCCGCAGTTGACGACACGGCGCTCAAGTACCTTACCCCCGGCGAGGCGGGCTCTGCCACAATCACCAACTTCACATCGGGCGGAAGCACGTACTATATGGTGTTTGGAAACCAGGCCGAGCTATTCCTGCTAAAGGCAGACAGCCAGGGATTCTCCATAGTGTCCGACAGGCCTGCGCTAACCACGCCACTTAAGGACTACATTGCATTGAAGTACGACGCGGCAGTGACTTCGGACACGGTCACCTCGATAAAAAGCGAGTACGCGCAGCTATACAACTCGTCAAAGGTCTGCACTAAATCAATGAACGACCTGCTGCTCAACCCCTACCAGATGAACTTGGTATGGGAAAACGGCGACTACACCGGAAACACTTACCGGGCAGTCATGCGCCTGAATGGGCAGAACGGCAGCAAGGGAATCTCAATACCCGGCATATCCAACGTAAGCATGCTCCAGAACAAGTCAAACATCAACAAGGCCCTCGTTCGGGGCTACCTTGCGGTAATCGTGGGCGGAATGAACTACCTGGGAGAGATGTCAAGCGGCCTTTCGGAGAACGCAACCATAGCGGACAACACAATAGTAATGACCCAGATGGCAGCGTTCATAACTGAGTTCAAGACGCCGCTGGCACAATACGTGTCGGACCACAACTTCATGAACAAGTTCTATTCGGGCGTGCTGCCAAAAGCTTGCACGTTCAACGCAACATCCTTTGCAAAGATGGACTCGCTGCTAGTTGTCAAGACCCTCCCGTCGGAGACCCAACTTGCGGACAACCTGTCCAAGTCAGCTGCTGACCGAAGCTCAAGGCTTGCGGCAAGCGGAACCATAAACGAACTGGCCGCTGCAGAGAAGACCAGCGCGGATGCGCTTGGCGCGGACGCGGCAACCGTCCGCCAGACGCTGGCACAATACGGAATATCCACCAACGGGCTTGACTCGCGGCTTTCCGAGGTGAACGCATCGCTTTTACGCACCAAAAACTCCGTGACCGCAACCGAGGCACAGAGCTTGCACGCAGACTTCGAAGCAAAGCTTGAGTCCGCAAACACGCTCATCGCGCTGCTCAAACAGGAATCGACTGTGGCGGCGCTTGCCTCTGCGGACGCTGCGCTTGCACAGTCACAGGCAGCAATCGGGCTTGCAAGCGCAAGGATGGGAGAAAACGACACCAACGCCAACAACCTCAACCAAACTTGGGCGGCCACTAGTGTGGAACTTGCAAGCGCAAAGGCCCAGCTTGCAACCGGAAAAGCGGAGGCGGTCGAGGCAATCGCGAACGCTACTGCAAAGCTCAACTCAGTCAAGGTAACTGCCGAGGGGCTAACGCCGGTTTCCGGGCAGACTGACATCCTGATAATCGGGCTGTTTATCCTGATAATCATAGCCGGAATCGTCGCGTTCTTTTACACGCGCAACCAGAAAAAGGAGCCGCCGGTTGAAATCGCCGCAGGCCCGGGCACACCCGGCCTCAAGAAGGGCACCTCAGGGATAATCGTCGAGCGCAAGTAAACGGGTTGAACTTGGATGGACATTGAGACTCGCATCAGCATAATCAAGCGCAAGCCCACTTCGGAAATTGTGACGGACGACGACTTGAAGAACCTGCTTGAGACCAAGCAGCGGCCGGTACACTACATCGGCATGGAGATTTCCGGGCTTTTGCACATCGGCTCGGTGTTCATGCTCGGCTACAAGCTCCGCGACTTTTTGGAAGCAGGTTGCACCGCACAGGTTTACCTTGCGGACTGGCACTCCATCATCAACAACAAGTTCGGCGGGGACTGGGAAAAAATCAACCGCGCTTCCAAATATTACGAGGAGATGTTCAAGTTCTTCGCACCAGGGGTCAAAATCGTGCGCGGAAGCGAGCTTTACCACAACAATGACGAGTACTGGAAGAACGTCATCAACTTCTGCAAGCACGTCACCCTTGCACGCGACGTGCGCTGCCTGGAAATAATGGGCAGGAGCCAGAAGGAGACGCTTGACGTTGCAAAGTACATCTACCCGCCGATGCAGGCAGTTGACATACGCACAATCGGAGCCGACATCTGCCACGCGGGCATGGACCAGCGCAAGATACACATGCTTGCGCGCGAAGTATACCCCTCGATGGGGTTTGAAAAGCCGGTTGCGGTTCACCACGCGCTCTTGCCGGGGCTTTTGGAGCCACCCAAAGTCGAAGCAGACGAAGGCCAGACGGATAAGGAGGCAAGCGTTGCCGCTGCCAAGATGAGCAAGTCAAAGCCTGACACCTCGATTTTCCTTTCCGACTCGGCGGATATCATCAAGAAGAAAATATCCAAGGCGTACTGCCCGCCGGAAGCCGAGGCAAACCCGGTTCTTGCGCTGGTGCGGCACATCGTGTTCCGCGAGCAAAAGGAGTTCACAATCATCCGTCCGGCAAAGTTCGGAGGCGACGTCTCGTTCCAGTCCTACGAGGAAGTCGAGGCGGCGTACCTTGGAAAGACGCTCCATGCTGCTGACCTCAAGTCGGGTGTTGCCGAGGCGATGGACAAGGCGGTCTCGCCCATAAGGTCGCACTTTGAAAAGAAGCCGGAGCTTTTGGAAGTCTTCGAGCAGGCAAAGATTACGCGCTGATTGTAATGGAGAAAGAACGGGTAAGAGAATTGGAAAGGAAAAAGCTAGCCCCGCTGAAGTATCCAACAGATGGCACCACCAACTTCCCGGACACCAGTTCGCGAGTCATGCGGGCGCTTGGATTGGATGAAGACGGGCTGCAGAGCCTCATCAGCCACATGAAAGGCCGCACACTTACCGAGGCAGTGGAACAGTTGCCTGAACACGAATTATTCAAGGGAACACAAATCAAGTGCAGGCGCAATTATCTTAAGCTCGTACAAGATTGCCACAAAAAACACAATATAGAAAAGATAAGCCCGCCCGATGACCTTTGCAGGTTTCACTTGCAGTGCCAGAGCGTCTAGGTGCCTTCAGAATAAGCATCCAGGTAGGCGACCTGCTCTTGCGTGAGCTTCTCTATCCCTATCCCCATTGACTTTGCCTTGAGCGTGGCGACTTCCAAATCTATTTTTTCGGGAACGTCGTGCACTCCCGGCTTGAGGGACTTGCCGTGCTTGCACAGGTATTCAAGGACAAGGGCCTGGTCTGCAAAGCTTAAGTCCATCACTTCGCTTGGGTGGCCCGCGCCAGCAGCGAGGTTGACAAGCCTGCCCTCTGCAAGCAGGCAGATTGACTTTCCACCTTTGAGCATGTAACGCTCCACATGCGGCAGTATTTGCTTCCTTGAAACGGACATCTTTTGCAAGTCGGCAATGCAAAGCTCGACGTTGAAGTGCCCGGAGTTTGCGATTATCGCGCCGTCCTTCATCCGCTCAAAGTGCCTTCCGCGGATTACGCTCTTGTTTCCAGTGACTGTGATGAACACGTCGCCAACAGCAGCGGCATCGTCCATTGCCATGACGTCGTAGCCGTCCATTGCAGCGCGCAGAGCCTCAACCGGCTTTGCTTCGACTACAATCACGCGGCATCCCATTCCCTTAGCCCGCATCGCAAGCCCCTTGCCGCACTGGCCGTAGCCAACCACCACGAACTGGGAGCCTGCAAGCATCTTGTTGGTTGCACGCATCACCGCATCAATTGTGGACTGGCCTGTCCCGTAATAGTTGTCAAAAAGGTGTTTTGTCGGAGTGTCGTTGACTGCGACTACGGGAAACTTGAGCTTTCCGTCCCGCGCCATCGCCTTGAGCCGAATTACGCCGGTGGTGGTCTCCTCCTGGCCGCTTATAACGTCCTTAAGGAGTTCGGTGCGCTTTCCGTGCACCATGTTAATGAGGTCAGCGCCATCGTCTACAAGAAACTGCGGCTTGGTATCAAGGACGCGGCTAATCTGGTCGTAATAGCCCTTGTTGTCGCACCCGCGCACCGCAAATACGGACATGCCATCCTTTGCAAGCGCAGCAGCAACGTCGTCCTGCGTTGAAAGGGGGTTGGATGCGCAGAGCGCAACCTGGCCGCCGCCAACAGCCACGGCCTTTGCAAGAACTGCAGTCTCCTTGGTAACGTGAAGGCACAACCCGATGCGCAGGCCCTTGAACGGCTTCTCCCGGCTGAAGCGCTCCTTGATTTTCATCAGAACCGGCATGTGGGCTTCTGCCCACCGGATGTTTTCCTGGCCGGAAGGCGCAAGGCGGATGTCTTTTACGGTAAAACCTGTCTTTTGGACCATTGCTTACAATCCCACCTTAAAGTTGAAAAACAAACGATTCACCGGTAGCGCCGGCACTAGATATTTTGCAAAAAGGCTTAAAGCCGCTTTGCATTGGATTGCAAGGCAAGTGCATAGTTTAAGTTAGCCTAAGGAGTAATGATTTTGCATGGCATCTTTTTCGCGCGGCTTTGCGCTCTGGATACTTACCAAGTTCGCGATGCTGTTCTTCATATTCGCGCTTGCGGGGATACTGCTGCAGATGAGCGTGACCCAGCAGTCGGGCGCGTGCGCTACCCAGGCTGCAGACGCCGCGTCAGGCATCACGGCAAAGATATCACAGGTCCTATTCTCGCCGTCCGAAGACGAGAGGCAGACGTATTCCCTTGTGGGCGCATTGCCAGTTGGAAGCAGCGGCGTGCGCTACGGGCTCAACGTGACCTACCGCGTCTTGGCATCGTCAGGCGGCAATGCCGGGCTTTACATCACGCTGTCTTCGCTTTCCGAAGTCTCCTGCAACGCAGGCACCAACATAGGCCTGGGCGAGCCGGGAAAATACACAGTAGTGTTCGTCTCCCCGTCGGGGATGCAGAAGGCGGATGCGGGTTCGGTGCTGCGGCTCACGCCTTCCGAAGGAATCGAGGGGCTTAAGAAAAGCAGGTACGTAATAATACTCAAGTGCGCGCAGAAAACCCCGGACGGCAACAAGTACCTGTTCATACAGGACTGCCACCAGGAAACGGCCACAGACTGCAACGAGCTGAACTTCGACAGCGCAACAGTAAAGACGTGTTGCGGCTGGGACCCTGCCGCGTGCCCGATAGGATGATCCAATGGCAAGACGCGGATTCATAGGCCCGATTGGCGACGACATCCCAAGCATATTCCCAATCATCATGGGCATAATACTGTTCATAGCCACGCTCATTTACGCCAACAACGAGTTTTCCTCAAAGAACGCTGCGATAAACCTGCGCAAGGCCGGGCTGGACATTGCGTACATAGTCATTGAGAAGGGCTACGTGAACCAAGGCGGGTTCGACGAGACCTGCAAGGACCTCATCATCCCTTCGGCCAAGAAAAACAACGTGTTCTTTGCGGTGATGCTGCGCGACTGCACAGACGACCCGTCCGAAAGCTTTGCAGGAAAGGAAATATGCAGCCGCACAGCGGAAACCAACCCCGAAATGAACTCGGAATACCTGACAAAGAAACAGACGTCAATATACAACTACCCGATTGCGACCGAATGCGAGACCTCGACAGGCACGCGGACCGGCCTTGGAAGCGTGAGCATAATAACGTGGTACAAATGAGCAGCAACAACCGCGCACAGGCAAGCCTCTTTGACGGCATCACATTCCTCACTCTTGTGATTACGTCCATCGCAATAATCTTCGTCGCTCTTTCAGGCTACGGCGGGATGCAGAACTCGATAATCAACCGGGCGCACATGACAAACTACCTGCAGAACTCGTTCAAGACAATATACTACGTCGAGGTTGCCACGCTTTCTTCAGTCACCTGCAACGACGAGCCATACTACTGCGACTCCGAAGCGGACTGCAGGTCAAGCGGCAACTGCGCGATGGGCTGCGACGAGCTTTCCACCTGGACCGGGCTGTCCGTTGCAGAGCTGATAAAGCGCGACATACGTGACTACGACCCGCTTGTGCAGGGCTCCGGGCTTGACGACGTTTTCGGGCTTTCGAGCGCACCAGGAAAGCTCGCGGCACGGTGTGCGTTCAAGGAGATATTCCAGCCGTTCTCAACCGCAGGCTACTCGTACATGGTTGACTTCAAGAAGGTCGGAAGCACGCCGGTGCAGGTGCCACAGGTTGGCAGGGCGATTACCAACAACCAGCAGGTGACAAGCTGCGACCAGGAGATGGGGAAGGAAAAGCTTGTTGTCAACGCGCCGTTCAAGGTGTTCAAGTGCACGGATGGGAACTGCGTAGGCGTAGACTTCATAATGACCGCTTGCGTGTGGCCTACTCGGAAAACTACAACCGAATGAAACGTTGCACTTGCTTGCAGGCCAAAAGGGTCTTGCGATTATAATCAGAGCGACGCCGCGGGCGTGGCAGCCTTCTTTTTTATGTGCACTTCCTCACCGCACTTGGGGCAGGCATAGACGAAACCGCCTGCGTCAACCTGCACGTTGGGCGAGCAGTTGGTGCACATTCCCGAACCGCAGTAGGGGCAGAACACGATGCGCGAGTTCTTCTGGTGGCAGGTGGGGCAGCCCATTCCCGCCTCGTTGCCGATGTGCACGAACTCCATGTCCGAAGACGACTTGAGGCCAGAATCTCCCGCGGGGAGTTTGCCCGGGCCTTCGACCGCGCCGATTTTTGAAAGCTGGTCGAACACCCCATCGCCTGAAGATGAAGCTGCCGCCGGTTTTGCGGTGCCGAAAAGCTCGCTTTCCAAATCATCGAACTTGCCCTTTGCAGCGCCGGACTTTGCAGGGGCATTCTGCCCCGTGCTTGCGGGCGGCACGTTGACCATCATTGAATTGTTAAGCGAGTCCTCGCGCGAGGAGGACTTTAACTGGCTGTAAATGTCGGAGATTATGTCCGCAAACTCGTCGGTCTCGGAAACGTCGCGGGGGGCGATGACGCGGATGGAATTGGACCGCGCATAGAGCCGCCTGCGCGAGTCTGAAGCCTCCGCCGGGGCATCTGCGGCTTCGGACAGCATTGCATCGGCACGCGCCTGCTCGTAGGGCCTGCGGTGCGACGGCTGGTCCTGTGGCGCGGCGGCCTGCACAGCAGGCTTCTGCGATTCCACCGGAACCAAGTCCTCAAGCATCAACTCGGACTCCATCTCAAGCTCCTTGCGAGTCTTGACAGGAACAACAGGCTTTGAAGGGGCGGCAGGGGCTTCGCCGGCTGCAACAGAAACCTTGGAAGAAGAAGGCAGCTCAATCTTGCGCTCGGTGTCCTCTGCGGGAAACCCTGAAAGCAGCTCGTTGATTTTCTGGTCGTAATAATCCTTGCGCGACTTTTCGTCTGCGGGAGCCTCCTCTGCCAGCGCGGGCTTGGATGCCTGCTGCTTTTGGGCTGCGGGCTTTGAGGACGAAACCGAGTCAGGGGTGATGCCGGAAACAAAAGGGGCGGCCTTGGATGCAAAGGACGGCTTGGGTGCTGCCGCCTTACTGAAAGGCTGTTGGGCTACGGCTGCTTTTGCCTTGGAAAACTCCTTTTCCTGCAGGCCTGAAACAAAAGGCGCGGGCAAATTGGCATCTGCATTTACCGGGCTTTGCACGCCTTTTCCTGCAGCAGCCCAAACTTGATTGGACTTGCTTTCTGGTGCGGGCACTTGGCTTGGCTTGGCAGATGCGCCTTCTGCCTCCTCTGAAAGGTCAATGCTTGAAAACTGGACGGTTGCCGGCTTCTGGCCGTTGGACTGGGGCCTTGCGCCTGCGACGTACTGCACTATTGGAACGTCTATCTCAACAAGCTCCTGCTTTTTCTGCACGGTCTGGGGGACGCGCTTCTTGAAAAGCAGGTCAACAAAGCCGAACAAGCCAGAAGGCTGCGGGATGACCGACGCCACGGTACGGGAGGCAAGCGGGGCCGCTGCGGGGGTTACGGCCGCAGTAGCAACGGAAAGATCGGGCGCGGGCCTTTTTCCGGGAAGCGGCACGGGCAAGGGCATCGCCTTTGCTGCCTTGGACGCGCTGTGTATGGGAAGGCCCACTGTGAGCATGCGTGGCGAGTTGACAAAGAAATACACCTTCATTATGCAGAAGGTCACCACTACAAGCACGCAGGAAAACAGCGGCATCAGCCCTTGGTAGCTGTGCATTCCGATGCCCAAATCGGATGCGTGGCCTGCTGCCCACTCGATTGCGAATGACACGCACATTATGAAGAAGCCGAGTATTGCGGAAACGCCGAGCTTGGCGTCCTTGTCAAGGAGGCGAATGTCAGGATAGGAAAGCCGCACAAGCAAGTAGCCGATGCTTCCAGCGCCAAGGAAGTACATCCCGTAATAGAGCGCCATTGAGGCGAAGCTGAGGTCCATTTCCAAATACCCAAATAGCAGAATAATCAATTTGCCGGACTATAAAAGAAGTGCGTTCCAAGCGCCAACAAAAGCAATCTGCCGCATTTTGCACGGCTGCAGTTTTGGCAGCCTGTTTTATATAACAAAACCATAATGGAATGCACATGAACCTCCCGACGGCATATGACATTGGCTTCCTGCTTGCATCGTCAGTAATCGCAGGGTTTGCGGTATTCCTAGTGTCAATACCTGCAGCATACGCGTACCAGCGGATGGAGAAGGCAAGCCCAAAGACGCCAAAGATACTGCTTATGCTCTTTTGCACCATACTCGGCGCGTTCATTGCGGAAATAATCGGCTACGCGTACCTGAAAGGCGCGGAGCTGCTTGTTGCCCTGCCTACTGCTGCCGAGGCGGTTTTAGCAGCGGTATTTCCCATCGTCGCGGGGTTTGTGATATTCCCAATAGTCTTTTTGCTTTCGTACTACTACGAAAAACTGGAAAAGGACAACCCAAAGACGCCCAAGGTGCTGCTGATGCTGTTTTGCACAATGCTGGGCACGCTGATTGGGGAAGCCATAATCTACGCATACGTAAAGTACACGTTCATTCCCATTGCAATCCCCTGATTGCAAAAGCTGGAAAACAAGAACACTGTGGACTGCTTTTGCTTATAGCCTATTCTTTGTAGGCGCGCACTGCCACGACAGTCCCAAGGAGCGCCACGAGCATCAGCACTGCAACTGGAAGGTTGTCCGTTGGCACGCTGGGAACAGAGAACGGCGACGATGACGAAGAGCCCGCGGACGCGCTGGTGCGCGCAAGGCCCACATAGTTGCTGCTTGCGACTCCCTTGGTGCCGTCCGAAGTGCCGTAGAAGCTCATTCCCTTGGACGCAAAGTCGCTTGAAAGGCTTAAGTCCTGGCCGTTAAGTATCTTGGCAAGCCCGGTGAGCGGGTCGAACACGAAGATTCCGTTCTGGCCCTTTGCGGCAAGAAGCGTGGCAATCTCTTGGAACCCGTCGGGACCGTTCACATTGATTGTAGGATAGCCCGTGTTGGAATCGGTGCTGAAGCCCAACTTGAAAATGCCGCTCTCAGTAGGCACGGTTATGGTGCTTCCGTCCGAGGAAATCGAGCCGGTTATCTTGTACTCCTTGCAGGTGCTTGCCTTCTTGTCGCAGATTTTCAGGATGTCTTGCCCTGCCGCATTCTTGGTGAAGTAGTAGATGTAGTCCGCAGTCTCAAGCATCTGCATACCGCCGTTCCCCTGCACCTGCGCAAGCGCGGCGTTCAGCTCGCTTACAACGTCATCCATCCCGCCCTTGGAAGTCAGGTTGACTTTTATGGCGTTGTTGGTGCCGTTTTCGTTGACGTTGGTGGTTGCAACAACGGACACTCCCTTGACGCTCTTTGCAAAGTCAGCCTCGCCGAGGATGTAGAGCGCTGCGACAAGGCGGTTGTTGGCCGAGTCATACTCTATCCTGCCGCGCTTGAAGATGATTGACTCAAGCACTCCCGCATCCTCCTCGCCATAGTCGGTGCCGGAAGTAAACCCTGAAAGGGTGACTGACGCGTCGCCTTTGATGTTGAGGAGCGCAGACTCGAAAGCAGCCTCCTTTGTCAGGCCGCCTTCCTCGGACGCGTTGACTGCGTCTATTGACGGGGAGTTGATTTCGGTGCCGACCTTGCTCACAGTCTCAGTAATTGCGCCTGCCTGCACGTCGGACTCGGATATGGCAGTGTCGTTTTCGTTCACCGCAATGCCGTTTATCTCATAGAACCCCGGACCAAGCACCGAGACGGTCTTGGTCTTTGTTGTCGAACCTGCGGTGTAGATGAACCTGATTGGTTTTCCCTTCTCAAAGAGCGCAAGCCCGGTCGTGGTCTTGACTGCGGAGACTTCGCCCATCACGTCGCTTATGTAGCCGCCCGAGATGCTCTTGCCTGCGAGGTTTGCAAGCTGTGCCATCAGGCACTCGGTGGTGGCGCATCCTGACGAGCCTTTCAGCTTCGCATTCGAGTCCGCCTGCATTATGACTGAATCCGAGCCGCACGCAAGCTGGGCGGAGATGAGAGTGTTGGGCAGGATGGTCTTTGCTATGTCCTGCATCAAAGTCGACATCAGCGCGCGGTCGCGGTCGGAAATCTGCGTCTTGGTTCCGGTTGCCTTGTCTATTATGTAAGTGCCCGAATCGGTCTCGCATATTGCCATCGTGGCGCCGTCCTGGCACTTGCGGAAGCACCCGCCGTTCTCAAGCGTGTTGTATATCCCTGCGCTGACTTCGCTTGCGCCGTCAAGGTGAACGTAGTAAAGCTCAGACGGCCGCACCATCCCGGCCTGGCTTTCCATCGTAAGCTTGGTGTTGATTATCTCAGTCATCGCCTCGGTTGAAAGCGAGCTCCCAACCCCCTGCAGGGCGCTGCCGAAGCTTAAGTTGCCGATGACGCTGGACGACTGGAGCGGGTTGAGCTTGGAAGCAAGCGATGCCAGCGAGTTCTTGGGCTTGGTGTCAAGCTGCTGGTAGCTTATTATCGAGTACCCGGTGTCCTTGCAAGTCTGGGTGTAGCGGAAGCCCTCGTCGGCGTAGTAGGCCTTGAGCATGTCAAAGGGGCTGATGAAATTGGCTGCGGTGAGCAGGCCCTTGAACTGGTCATTGAGCACGAACGATGACGCCTTGCCATAAGGAATCCGCAAGGGAGTAGAATCAAAGAAGTTCTGCAGCACCTTGAGCTTGCTGTCCCACTTCATCACAAAGCCCATCTGCAAGCCGTTGCTTACCTGCGAAGCTGCGGTGGCCAGGGCGTAATAGGTTATGTAGTTGCGCACAACCTCGTCCTTGCACACCTCGTTCTTGTCAAAAGAGACCGGGTCAACCAGGTTGGTAATATACAAATCCAAAAGCAGCACGCGCGAGATGGGTATGAACGCCTCGTTTGGCGACTTTATGAGCTTCCAGGCAAATATCGGCGCGAGCAGGAGGAGCGAAGAGTAGAACTCATCCCCAAGGCTGTCTTTGTTCAAGTTCGCCCCAAGGGTCATGTTGCTTGCGTAAACCGGCATGCGCGCGTACTTGGGGTTGTCGCGCACGTCCTCGAAAAGGATTGCGTCGGACCTGCCGTTCCAGCTTGACGACACCTGCCACGACGTGCCGGTGTACTTTAAGCTGGTGACCGCGTCGGTGCTGCCCTTCTCGGTCTTGGTCTCGTACGGCGAGTTGATGAATATCATTGGCCCTACCCCGAACACCTCGCGCGGAGCGCCGTTGCCGAGTATGGCCGACACCTGCTCAAGAACCGTGCCCCCAAGCGCCCAGTTGGTCGAGTCGCGGAATTCCTTCATCACGTCATTGCGGTTGACCATCACCTGAAGGTAGTTGTCCGCAAGAACCTTGCTGCTGCTTTGGAATGAGAAGCCCTTGGACATCGTCAACGCAAACCTGCCCGGCCCAAGCCAAAGGTAGCCCATCACGAAGTTGCTCATTGCCTTGCTCTGAAGCAGGTTGAACACCTTGTCAATGGTACCGCGCTCGGACTTCTTTGCAACTATGTTGACACGGTTGTCCTCTATCTTGTTGACTTCCTTCGTGTACGTGATGAGCTTCTGCGCGTTTGCGTCGGACAGCCCGAATGCTGATGAGAGCTGCTGCTGCTTTTCTGCTACGATGCTCTTCAGGGACGTCTCCAAGTTGAGCGCGGAGTCGAACTTCAGGTCGTTTGCGCTGCGCGCTGCGCGCTGGTTCTCGTCCTTCCAAAGGTCAATGACGTCGTGGTTTGTCCCTGCAACGTCAGGTATGCTGCGGAGCTTGCTTTTCACGTCGCTGTTTGAAGTCAACAGATCGTAGACCGTGGCGCGTTTCTTCTGGAAAACCGCAAGCTGGTCAGTAAGTTCCGCAGGCACCGCGGTACCGGCAGGAACCGCAGAAATCCTCGCCTTCAGCTGGATTATGCCATCATCGAGGTTGTCAAGCACCGCAAGGGGCTGGGCCGGGCTGACTTTGCCCGACGAGGTGAGCATCTGGTACACCGGCCCGGTGTACGGGTCGTTGACAACGCGCTCGGAAGTGTAAAGCAGGTTGCTGCCCTTGTTTGAGAGCGCGTCAAGCTGCTCGCGGTAGTCCGCCTCGTCGTCAAGCACGTCCTGGACGCTAATCTTCTGCGTGAACATCATCCCAGTCTCGATGATTGTCATGAACGTGTCGTACGTGAGTATCGTCTTGACCGCCTGCAGCATCCGCTGGTAGCGCAGGGGAACCACGATGGAGCTTCCGCCATTGAGCGATAGCGCGGCAACCGTGTTGGATGAGGACAGGTGCTGGTTGGAGCCTAAAGTCGAAGCCGAGCGGTCAAACCCCAAGTAGATGTCGCGGTCAAGCTGTCCTGCGTAGGAGACGCGGCCCTGGATGAAAGAATCGTCAAGGAGGCAAGCGTCGGTCTGGCCGTTCAAGTCCTGCAATGAAAGCACTTCGGAAAGCGCAAGCGTCTTGCCGTTTGGAAGCTTGACTTTGTAGTTGGTGTATGCGGGAGTGTCAACTTTCGACGCTACCGAGCCCAAAAGGGAGGAGAACTGGCCAAGATACCCCGAAAGCGCGGAGTTCTTTTCCATCTCAGCTTGGAACATCTGCATGCTTATGGTGCCGTTGACCGGGTCGACCGCAAAATCATTTGCCACCTCGCTTGTGCTTTTTCCAAGCAGGCGCGCAACGTCCGCAACTGGCACGCGCGCGGTTGCCGACGACGAGCCGGTGCTTATGTAATTGTTCACAACCACCTGGCCGCTGTTTGTCGCGTTGGTGAACGCAGTTGAGTCGCTTGTCTTGAGCGCGGAGTCGTTGAGCGAGTTGATTTCGTTGCCGACAAAACCAAGGGTGGAATCCCAGATGAGCTTGACTTCGGAGCCGGTTTGCTTTGAGACTGTGCAGGCGCCAGACGACGCCACGGTTGAGGATGATGTTGCCGCGGACGTTGCAGTGGGAGTAGGAGTCTTTGTGGCAGTTGCGGCAAAGGATGCCTCCGCCTTAGCTTTTACGGCGGCAACGTCAGATGCAAAAGCAGCCACTTTTTGGTCCGCAACAGGATTCGTCTCGCTTGGAAGCGACTGGGCGAACGAGAATGGCGAGAAAACCTCTACAAGCAAAAGGAATGTTACGAACGCTGAAAAGGCCCCGGAATACGGCCTGCAGGACGGAGACATATAGTATAGGATAACCCGTCAGGTCGTTTAAATACTATCGCGAATGCCCGGGAATTCCAGAGGTTTTATAGTATACGGACGCCCTTGCATCCAGTAAAGTCCTTGTCCGAGGTTATCAAGGTCATCTCATTGGCAACTGCTGACGCATAAATCAGCGCGTCGGACGCGTGAAGGTTGACAAAATCGCCCGCAAGAAGGGCAATCTTTTCATCAATTCCAATTACCCTTGCAGAAGTGCGCATGAAGGACACAAGCGGCTGCCAGTCCTTATTCTGCCGCGAAAGCTTGAGTTTTATCTCCGCAATGGAAACTACCGAAACTGCGGCCTGGCCGTTTGAGATGATTTTTTCCAAGCCCCTTGCCTTGGGCTCGCCTTGGAAGTAATCGACCCATGCAGAAGTGTCCAAGAGGTTCAAATCCTATCACGCTTGTCGCGCATGCCCTCATAGCTTATGCTTGGCATGCAGCCGAACATGCTCTTCTTTCCCTTTGCCTCGAAATGGGATTTAAGCAGTTGGTTTACCATTTTGGAAATACTTTTTGCATTCCCAAAGCGCGATACCGACTCGGAGACAAGCTCGCGGTAAAGGCCATCCTCAATCATAAGCGTAGTTTTTATTGAAAACACCATAATTATTTACGGGATTATGGTATTTAATACCATAGTTTAAGTGGCCGGGAACGGCCTTAAAGGATAAGACAAAACAGCACTACGCCGCGATTATCTTCGGCTTGGCAGGCTTTTCCTTGGCAGCTGCCTTGGCATTGCGCGCCGCTTCCTCCGCTTCAGCCTTGCGGTTGAGCCTGCGCTTGGTGACTTTGAGCGCGTAGAACTGCTCGCTTTCAAGCCGGTTCAAATGAAGCTTGATTACGCGCGCGGTCTCGCGCAGCTCCGGCTGCACGCGGTACTCCAGGCCGTTGACGCGGCGGTTGGTCTTTTCAATCTCGCCAAGGAGGCGCTTGAGCGCAGTCTCGGTCTCAGCAACCTCGATGGACTTTGCAAGCACGTCGGAGAACAGGTCGATTGCGTAGTCGAGGCGGGCGCTTGTGTCGGCGTAGTCGTAGCCGCGCTCAACAAGGCCCTTCTTTACGTAGCGGCCCTCGATTGCGGGTATGCGCACGCCCATTATGTTCTTGACCGAGACCTTGATTTCAGGGGGCTCTTCGGTGGTGAGCGCGACAACCGCAAGGCTCGTGTCGGAGTGGATGCACTCGGCAATCGCAAGCGCCTTGTATGCCTCCACAGTCTGGGCGTCAAGCTCGGTGCGCAGGTCGCGCGCCTTTTTGACTATCTCAAAGAACTTCAGCACCAGCGCGTCGCGCTTCTGCGCAAGGATCTTGTGGCCCTTGGATGCCAGCGCAAGCTGGTTTTTGGTGTTGATGAGCTCCATCCGGGTTGGCTTGATGTTGTCGTTCATTTTTTTCACGCATTCAAAAAAATATTTTGAAAAAATAAATGGATGAAGGCTTACGCCTTCTTTTTGAGGTACTTTGCCACGTGCTCGGGCTTGACGCGCTTGAGGTCCTCCTCTGGAATCATTGAGAGCAGGTCCCAGCCCAAGTCGAGCGACTGCTCGATGGTGCGGTTTTCGGTGCGGGTCTGCGACACGAAGCGCTTCTCGAAAGCATCCGCAAAGCGCAGGTACTTCTTGTCACGCTCGGTGAGGGCGTCCTCTCCGACGACTACCACGAGGTTGCGCAGGTCCATACCCTCTGCATATCCTGCATAGAGCTGGGATGCAAGTCCTGCGTGGTCCTCGCGAGTCTTCTCCGCGCCAATCCCTTGGTTCATCAACCGTGAAAGCGATGGGAGCACGTTCATGTTGGGGTAAATGTTCTTGCGGTACAATTCACGCGAAAGCACCAGCTGACCTTCGGTGATGTAGCCAGTAAGGTCGGGGATGGGGTGCGTGATGTCCTCGTCAGGCATTGTGAGGATGGGCATCTGCGTGACCGTGCCTTTCTTGCCCTTGATCTGTCCTGCCCTCTCGTAAATCTGCGAGAGGTCGGTGTACATGTAGCCGGGGTAACCACGGCGTCCGGGCACTTCCTGCCTTGCTGCGGAGATTTCACGCAGCGCGTCGCAGTAGTTGGTCATGTCAGTGAGGATTACAAGCACCTGCGCGTCCTTTTCGAACGCAAGATACTCTGCGGTTGTGAGCGCAAGCCGGGGCGTGATGATGCGCTCAACCGACGGGTCGCTTGCGAGGTTCAAAAAGAGCACCGAGCGCTCGAGCGCTCCGCTCTGCTCGAAGTTGTTCATGAAAAAGCGCGCCTCGTCGAACGTGATTCCCATTGCGGCGAACACGACCACGAAGTCCTGCTTGTCAGACGACTTCTTTGAGCGCACCGTGCTTTGTCCTGCAATCTGGACCGCAAGGTCGTTGTGCGGAAGACCTGCTGCCGAGAATATGGGCAGCTTCTGGCCGCGGACGAGGGTGTTGGTGACGTCGATTGTGCTGATGCCAGTCTGGATGAAGTCCGAAAGCGGCGCGCGCGACGCGGGGTTGATGGCGCTGCCGGTGATTTCAAGCTTCTCCGATGAAAGGATGTTCGAGCCGCCGTCTATGGGCTCGCCGATTCCGTTGAACACGCGGCCAAGCATGTCCTCGCTTACCGGAAGGCGCAAAGTCTCGCCTGAGAAGCGGACTATGGTCTTTTCAACGTCAAGCCCGGTGGTCTGGCCGAAAATCTGCACTGCGGCGTAGCCGCGGGCAGTCTCAAGCACCTGGCCCTTCTTCTTTTCGCCATTAGGCATGACGACTTCGACGATTTCGTTGTAGGCCGCGTCCTGTACGCGGTCCACCATCACGATGGGGCCGAAGACTTCCTTGACCGTCTGGAATTCCCGTATCATTTGCAAACACCGTTTTCGTAGTAATATTCAATTCAAAAAAATCATGCCGAGGAAAGCGTCGAGTCTATTGACGCGACTGCCTCCTTGACTTTGGCCTCGATTTCCTTTTCAGGCACGCGCTTGAGCTTTGATATCAAGCCCTTTGCCGGCGAGGAAATGATTTTTGCAAGCGGCACTTCCGCATCCAGGGCCCTGTTGGCCTTGTGGTAGAAGTGGAGCATCGTCTTGAGCATGAGGTACTGCTTTTTCAGCGACGAGTACGCGTCGATTTCGTCGTACGAGTTCTGCTGCAGGAAGTCCTCGCGCAGCATCTTTGTGACCTCAAGGATCATGCGCTCGCGGTCGGGAAGTGCGTCCGGGCCGATGAGCTGGACTATGTTCTGCAGCTCGGCTTCCTTTTGGAGCAGGCCCATTGCCTCGACACGCTGGGTGTTGTAGTCCTCTGCCACGTTCTTTTCAAACCACTTTGCAAGCATCTCGGCGTAGAGCGAGTAGCTCTTCAGCCAGTTGATTGCAGGGTAGTGCCTCCTGCGTGAAAGCGACGCGTCAAGCGCCCAGAAGATTTTTGTGATGCGGAAAGTGCCTTGCGAGACTGGCTCGGAAGTGTCCCCTCCGGCTGGCGAGATTGCGCCAATGACCGAGATTGAGCCGCCGCGCTTCCCGCCGCTTCCCAAGCACACTATGCGGCCTGCGCGCTCGTAGAACTCTGCGAGCTTGCGTGCAAGGTACGCGGGGTACCCTTCCTCTCCGGGCATCTCTTCCATTCTGCCGGAGATTTCACGAAGTGCTTCTGCCCACCTTGAGGTGGAGTCTGCCATGAGCGCGACGTCGTATCCCATGTCGCGGTAGTACTCTGCAAGGGTGATTCCGGTGTAGATGCTGGCTTCACGAGCCGCCACTGGCATGTTGGAGGTGTTTGCAACTAGGATGGTGCGGTCCATTAGGTGCTTTCCTGTGCGCGGGTCCGAAAGGTGCGGGAACTCGGTGAGCACTTCGGTCATTTCGTTTCCACGCTCCCCGCAGCCGATGTAAACTATGATGTCTGCGTCGCAGTATTTTGCCAAGTCAGTCTGGGTGACGGTCTTTCCCGAGCCGAATGGCCCAGGGATGCACGCAGCCCCTCCCTTTGCCATCGGAAACAGTGTGTCGAAGATGCGCTTTCCTGTGATGAGCGGCGGCTCGATATCCTTTTTGCTTTCGGACTTGCGCGGCTTGCGCACCGGCCACTTTTGCAGCATCGTAATGTCGGCCTTTCCGACCGTGCAGACCACGTCGGTGACTTTGTAGTTGCCCTCGCTGATGCCGGACACTTTTCCGGACACGCCAACGGGAACCATTATGCGGTGCTCGATGTTCTTTTCCTTGACAATGCCAAGAACGTGGCCTTCGTGGACGGTCTCGCCGTTCTTTACATGCGGCTCGAACTTCCACACTGCCTTGCGGTCAATGGAGGGCACGTCGATTCCGCGCGCTATGAAGTCCCCGGACGCCTGCCTGATTTTTTCAAGGGGGCGCTGGGTGCCGTCAAAGACTGAGGACAAAAGCCCTGGCCCGAGCTCTACTGAGAGCGGGAGGCCGGTTGAGATGACCTTCTCGCCGGGCTTGAGCCCTGCGGTCTCCTCATACACTTGGATGCTTGCCTCGTCGCCTTTCAAGGCGATGATTTCGCCTATGAGCTTCTGCTCGCCTATGCGAACAAGCTCGTTGATCGTGCTGCCAGTCATTCCGTCAGCAACGACGACGGGACCCGAAATCTTCTTCAAAAAGCCCATATTGTAAATCACCGTATAAGCGTCTTAGTTTGCCTTCAACTCTACTCCTATTGCCTTCTTTATCATCGCAGCCAGGTTGCTTGCGCCCTGCTTGCCGCTGCCGGCCTTGCCGGGTATGATTACGACCACCGGCTTGGTGGTTGACTCGATGCGGCGCTTCATCTTGTGGGTGAAGTTGGCAGCAAAGTCGTCAAGGAGAATCACCATCCCCATGTTCTCGTCATCAAGCGCGCGCCTGACCTCCTCTTCCGCCTTTTCGGCAGTTGTGAGGACGCAATCGCGGATGCCCAGAAGTGAGAAGCCAAGGGTCATGGCGTTGTCACCGATTACGCGTATCTTACTCATTTGGAAGCAGCACCAATCTCGCCTTTGAGCGTGTAGATTACCTTGCACATCATGCCCTCGCGCTTGGGGAATGTGAGCGACACTGCGATTGCGCGCAGGTTCTCAATCTCGCGGCGCTTCAGGTAGATGAAGCCGATGACCCCGCCAAGCGTCATCACGCTGACGCGGGTTGCGGAAAGGATCTTTTTGTACATGTGCTTTTCAAGCGCAAGCTCGACTTCGGAAAGCGTCCTTGCCTTCGAATAATTCTCGGCGACTTCGCGCTTTCCAAGCTTGGCTGCGATTGCGTCAACCGCGGCCTGTACGGTCTCGCACTTTGCAATGTGCATGGCAAGCCCGGACGCGGACGGGTGCGAAAGCTCCGGCTTTATTTCTGCAAGCTTCAGGCCCGCGTTCTTGAGCCGGAGCGCGGTTGCGGCGTTGAAGTAGTCAAGTTCCGCAACGAGGATTTCCTTGATGAGCGGGTCGGGCTCTCCGCGCGCGTACTCGAAGAGGTTGTTGTAGTACTCCTTGCCGATTATGCGCAGGGCGGTGCGGAAGTCCTTGGTGTGGACGTATTTTGCGTGCGCCTTGGAAGCGACCTTGGAGTAACCGACGGTGCCAAGCGCAATGAGTGCGTCGTTGAAGTTTGCGGCATCCATTAGCACCTTGGCTTTCTCCTTTCCCCTGGCATCCAAAAAGCCGAGGTAGGACTGGTCGACTGGAAGCGACGCGGCCTTGGCTGCCAAGATGACTTGGAAGGGCTTGAGCTCGTAAAGGGAAATCAGCGACTGGACTTTGTCCTCGCTTTCGTCCGGCACCACCTTTGCGATGCGGCCAAGCATTGAGTCGAACTCCATGCGCAGCGCCGCAAGCACGAGGCGGATTCCCTCGTTGTGGGCAGAGGCGTTCACGAAGGACTGCTTGTAGGCAGTGCTTTCCATCATGTTCACAAACTCGTTGAACGTGGCGCAGCTGCACAGCCCGCGCAGGGTCTCCTCGCCAAGGAGCTTGCTTTTCATCCCCTTGACTCGCGCATTTGCATATCCGTACGAAAGGTCCATAATCGGTTCTTAACCCAACAATTGAAAAATCTTGGAAAAAACAAAGTCAACGCTTCAGGTAGTGCCTCGCCCAGTTCGCCACGTCCTGCTCGCGGCTTGCAAAGAGCGCCTCGAACGTGCTGTCCGAGCGCACCATGCCGTCGGGAGACGTTACCACGACGCCGCCTTCGCACTCAAGCACGGTTTTTGACAGGGGCCCGTACTTTTTGGCAAGCAGCTGGTCGCGCTTGTTGGCGCACACCACGTAGTCGCTTCCGACAAGCATCTTGCCGTTTGCAACAGCAGCAGCCACGTACTTTTCGTAGGCCTTCTTGTCCTTTGCCTGCGCATAGAGCTTCTCGCGGACCTTCTTGGCAACAAGGCCGTAGGCTTCGCGTTCAGCGGCAGTGAGGATGCGTGCAGCCTCTATCTTTGCAAGGCTGACTGAATGGGCGGAGCGCTTTGCGTCCTCCTCGGCGCGCACCGCTGCGTCCTTCCCAATCTGGGCGGCATCGGCCTTGGCCTTTGCAAGGACTGCGTCCGCCTGCTTGCTTGCGTCCGCTAATATGACGGCCGCCTCGGCCTTGGCGTCCTTCTCAAGGTCCTTTATGATGTCGTTTAGTCCCATTCGTCTTTTGCACTCCCTTCAGGATTTAGTGTCCAGTAGTTGCGCCCGCTGAGGCAGTGATTGCGCTCATGAGCATGTACGAGAACACGAACCCGAGGATCACCATAGTTTCAGGCAATGCCACGTAGATGAGCGGGTTGCCGTCCTTTTCTGCCATGTACCCCATTGCTGCCGCGCCGATGTTGCCCATTGCGATGCCGGTTGCGATTGCACCCAGCGCCACGGGAAGCGATGCCGCAACGTATGCAAGTCCAGTTCCTATTGACATGTCTACCATTTCACATTACACCTCGGTGTAAATATCTGTTTTCAACTTTCGACTTCTTTGCGTACTGCCTTTCCTTCCAGCCGTCAAGCCCCTTCCTGCGCCTCAAAGAAATGGCGCGCAGTGGGACGAAGCTGGTCCCGCCGCCGTGGTAGAACTTCGAGAAGAACTCCACGTAGTGCAGACGGAGGGCCTGAATCGAGCACTCAAAAAGCGCCAACAAAAGCGCCATTGCGTGGCCCACAAGGAATATGCAGGCAAATAGTATGACTGAGATTATCGCGCCGATGTCAAACGGCTGCGCGCCGGTAAACATCGCCCAAATCGAGCCCAAGTCTACGGGGATTTGGTTGATGACCATTGCAAGTATTGCGCCGGAAAGGCCGAGCGCGATGAGACGCAGGTAGGAAAAGATGTTGCTTACAAGGCTGAATACCTCTATCCCGCCCGCAATCCCTTCAAGCTTGAGTATGCCCAAAAGCGAGAGCGCAAGGAGCGCGGCTGACGCGTTAAGGATTACGCCAACAGGCAGCCCCTCAAGCATTCCCGGGGCTGAAAGCGACAGGTAGAGGAATATCGCGCTGACTTCGAACACCGCCCAGCAGATTTTCGCCCACATGTGCTCCTTGTCGTGGTGCAGGTAGCCGTTGATTGCGCCAAGGACGAAACCGAGGAACACGTGGACCGCGCCGATTATGAGCGAGACCATGATCATTGTGGCGGTCCCCGCGGTGGTGACGCGCGCAATCATCGGGTGAAGGGCGTAGCCGAATATCTCTTCCTTTCCGAAGAACTCCGCGAACACGAACCCGAAAAGTATGGATGCTATGCTTGAGAGCACCATGATGCGCGAAAAGTCGCCCCAGAATCCTGTCTTGTACTTGCCGCGCACGTAAAGCGCGATGAGCAGGCCGAGGATTCCGTAGCCGATGTCGCCAAGGATGAGGCCGAAAAACAGCGGGAATGTGATTGCGACAAGGATTGTCGGGTCGATTTCGCCAGTGCTTGGCAGCGAGAAGAAACGCAGGAGGTACTCGAACGGCCTTGCGACAACCGGGTTGTCCATCAAAGTCGGCGGCGTGTCCTTGGTGTCAAGGATGCTCACCTGCACGACGTTGCCAAGGGCGGTGTTAAGCTCGCGGTCAAGCTGCTTGTAGATGTCTTCAGGAACCCAGCCTTCGACTACGAGTATCTTGTCGGTCTTTGTGAACTTAAGCGGCAGCGTGGTCAGGCCCGAAAGAGTCTCAAGCCGCGAGACCAAGTCGAGGTACGTCTGCCGGTTTTTCAAAAGGTGCGCCTCAAGCTCCTTTTCTGCGTGCGCAAGCTGCTTTGCGGAAAGCTCCTCTGCTGAGCGGGTGCTGTCACAGAGCACGTGGAAAGAGTCGGTCGGATAGACCTGATAAGGACCTGCAAGAAGCGATACGTCGGCACCACCGGTGGAAAGCACCGCCTGCTCGTCGTGCGCGCCGTAAATGAGTGCGACCGGCGCGGTGTCGGAGTCGTCGGCCTTGTTTTCCAAAATCACGCTGTCGGTCTTGTAAAGGGAAGCAATGAGTTTTTCGATCCCACGCTTGGAACCAGGCTGCAAAAGCACCACGCGTGGGCTGTGCACGCCGCTTGGGAAGAACTCCGAGAAAGTCTGGTTGTACCCTTCAAAACCGCAGCAAAGCTTGGTAAGCGCAAACGCCTTGTCGTGCTTGTCCTTGGCTTCCGCAATCTTTTGCTCAAAAACGTCCAAGGCCGCCTTGATGTCGTAGTACTGCTGGGCGTACGTCTTGAGCTCGGAAATGTCGCCTTGGTTGGGCAAAGGCTCCGCGCCAAGTTCGTACTTCTTTATCAAGCCGCGCAAATAGACGAGCGCGTCCGAAATCTGCGAGTACTCCGCAAGGGGCTTGTCGTACTGCGGCTCCATCGCGGAAACCACCTGCACGAGGCCGAACGAATAGAGCGACTTTATGAGGTCCTTGCGGTGCTTCTCAGTAGTCATTATGCGTATCTTGACGACATTTTTGAGCTTGAGCATAAACTAGAACGATTCACCGAATACTTTGTTGAACACCTGGCCTGCGGCGTGCGCCACGTCGGCCGGGCTTGCTGAGCGCGCCTTCTTTGCGTCCTTGTGCGCGCCCTCGATGATTTTTTCCTTCTCCTTTTCGGCCTTCTGCTTTGCAGCCTGGAGCGTCTTTTCCGCCTCCTTTGCGGCTTCAACTTTGGCCTTTTCGATTATTTCGTCCGCCTTCGCGTTCGCAGAGGCGATGACTGCGTCCTTCTTGCGGTTTGCTTCCTTTATGATTTCGACTCCGGGAACGAGTATTGCGCCCTGCGGGGTCTTGAGCTTTGCGCCGATTTCGTTTGCGGCGTGTTCGGCCTTCTTCTCGTCGGCCTTGCCTGCGGGGGTGCCGGATGGCGCCACGCGTCCAACCTGGTCAAGCGAGCCGTCCTCTTCCTCTTCCCTGCCTTTTCTTGGCGAAATCTTCGAAGTCATATTGGGAAACACCGTTCAAACGCTAAAACTTGCGCACAGGCGGCTTGGCCAGCTGCGCAATGCAACCTGATTTGGCACCAGACATTAAATAACGAACCAGTCCACTAAAGGTAGACTCGTCCCTTTACCCATCCGATAATCAATGGAAATAACCAAATTTATAAAGGCATTGCGAAAAACTTGTTTTTTCAAAAAAGTATATAGATGCATTTAGTTTCATTGCGCCAGCTGCCGGCTACCTTCAAACCGCAGCCGCCAAAGACAGGAAAACACGCTGCAAAAGCAATAAAACTGGCCGGTTTGTGATTATGACGGATGAATTGGAAGATGGAATACGACTACCTGAAGCTCATGGGCAACCTCTCGTCGAACGCGGCCATGTGGGTTGCGATAATTGCGATGTTTTTGCTGCCATTTACGGACCACGACGCGTCGTTTCTCATAGTGTTCGTGTTCATACTGCTTGCAAACTTCGTGCTGGTGCTTGTGATGAAGAACTGGGCGCCGGAATTCTTCGCCCGCTCGCCATACGCGGAATTCTACAAGAAAGGGCCGCAGCAGCCCGGAAAGCCGGCACAGCAAAACATCGGCTTCCGCCTCGCGCCGCTTTCCTACCCCAAGGTGCACGATGATGAACTCCGGGCGTTCGTGCCGGAGTACGTGCGCGTGGATGTTGTTGGCAACACCGGAGTGCTCTTTTCAGGCAACGTCCCGCGCGGGGTGCTAAAGCAGCTTCGCCAGGCAATAACCGACGCGCTCGAAGCCAAGCAATCGTCCCAGCCTGATGCGCCGCAGCAAGCAAAGCCAGCTACGATTGCGCCCGGACAGGCCGCACCGCAGGCTAAGGCATTGGAAAAACAAAAGGCGGTTGCGCCTTCAAAGAAAAAGGCAAAGAAGTAGAAATGCCTTTTCAGCAATTATGCGGACTGTTTCTTTGCAGCCGCTATCTTGTTCGCTTTTTCAACTGCCTCGATGCCCGGCGACGTCCCTTTCTCAATCAGCTCGAGCGTTGCCCCGCCTGCGTTTGAGACTATGGAGAATGCCGCCTTTGAATTGACGCGGGCAACAGTTGCCGCAGTGTCCCCGCCTGCTGCCACCGTGATTGCGCCTGCTTCCTTGGCCTTTGCGATTGCGTCGAACACATGCTTGTGCACACCATACTTTTGCTCGATGTTTGCATCCTCGATTGCAAGCGGGCCTGCTACAAGGACTATAGCAGCGCCGTTTACTGCAGCAGAGATTGCCGAAATCGTGGCAGGGCCCGGAGCCACTCCGAGAAAACCCGCGGGGATGCCGAGGGGCTTGGAAAACACCTGCACCTTGGCGTTTGCGGGAAGCTGGCCGGACTTGTTGGGCAGCTGGTCGGTGATTATGTGGTCAACGCCGGTGACAAGCTGGACTTTTTTCGACTCGGCCTTTGCAATCAGTGAGTGCGCAAAGTAGAGCTGCTCACCCAGCTGTTTGTAGTCAACATAGGAGTTGCCAACAAAAATCTTGCACTGCTTTTCGTCAATCCCAAGGAGGCCCAGGATTTTCGCGCTCTTTTCGCGCTCAAGCCCGTCGATTGCCTTCGCAGCTGCCTCTGCCGCTCCGGGTTCCTTGGACTTCTTGGCATCCGATGACGCCTGCTTGATTTTTGCGTTGTACTCGGAGATGAAAAGGGATATCGCCTCGCTGTTTTTTGCAAGCCCGTCCTTTTGCATGTCCGCAAGAAGGAACGTGTAGGCAATCGCGCCCTGCACCACCATCACGTCGCCTTGCGCCATCAAGTCAAGCAGGTTGGACGCGACGGTAATCTTTGAGGTGATTCCGGGCGCGGTCTCGATTTTTTTGCCAGTGAGGAAGAACACGAACTTTCCGCGGTTTGGGGCGCGCAGGGCCTTGCCGATGCCGCCTATGTACTCTGCTGCCTTTGCAAAGTGCATCCCAAGCACCGCGTCCCCTCCTTGCTCCGCAATCTTGAGAGGGGTGACAGTTACGCTTGCGCAAGGCCTGTGGTTTTGCGCCTCAGCCTCATTTACATATAGTGACCAGCCATCCACAAGGGACGCCAGGAACGCGCCGAAGCCGTCGTCTGCTGCGTTCTCTTCTGCATCAAAGCGGCTGTTCTCCAAAACCAGCACCTGGCCGGGCTTTACTGCCTGCGCCGCGACTATGACTTCGTTCTTGTTTTTGTAAACGCTGCGTGGCTTTGAGCCGTCAAGGGCGTTGGGCGCCATCAGCACGGGATACTGGAGCAGGCCTTCCTTTTTGAGCTGCTCGGAGAGGCGGTTTGCAACGCACGCCATCGAAAGCTCGGCGTCCTCGCCCTTTGGCCTGCCGCACCAGCCCGGCTCCAATATTATGCGTGCCTTGCGTTCGATGAGAAACTTAAGGGTCGGGATGGAGTCGAGTATGCGCGAGTCGTCGGACACGCGTGCAGGGTCGAGCTTGGGCTTGGAAACGTCAATCGGCACGTCGTAACAGGTCCGCAATAAGACGGTCTTGCCCTCAAGGCCAGTTGCGTCCGCAAGAAGCTTTGCCATACTTTGCCTACCCCCTTATCCACTTGGAAGAAAGTGCTTTGAAAAAAATAAAAAAATAAAAGAAAAACAGCTGGCGCCTAGACCAGCCTTGACGCCATCTCGACTACGCGGCAGGAATAACCATACTCGTTGTCGTACCACGACAGGAGCTTGACCATGTTGCCCTTCTTGCCGTCAGCGCCCGGAAGCACCATCGTTGACAGCCCATCCACCACTGCGGAGTGCGAGTCGCCGATGATATCGCTTGACACGAGGGGCTCCATCGAGAACCCGAGGATTCCCTTAAGCGGACCCTCTGCGGCTGCCTTGAGCGCGGCGTTTATTTCATCAGCAGAGACTTCCCGTCCAAGCTCCATTGAGATGTCGGTGACCGAGCCGTCTGGAACAGGGACGCGGAGCGAGAGGCCATTCATCTTGCCTTTCAGGCTGGGGATTACCTCGCCGATTGCCTTTGCAGCACCGGTGCTTGTGGGTATGATGTTGAGTGCTGCTGCGCGTGCGCGCCTCAGGTCCTTGTGAGACGCGTCAATAATCTTCTGGTCGTTAGTGTAGGCGTGGCAAGTGGTCATGAACCCGCGCTTGATTCCGAACGCCTCCTCGATTACCTTCATAACAGGTGCCATCGAGCCCGTTGTGCAGGACGCCATTGAGATTATGTGGTGCTTTGACTTGTCGTAAGTGTTGAAGTTCACGCCCATCACAAGGGTAGCGTCGCACTCTTTTCCAGGCGCGCTGACGATTACCTTCTTTGCGCCCTGGGTAAGGTGCTTCTGCGCAAGCGCCCGCTCTGTGTACTTGCCGGTGCAGTCGATTACAACGTCAATATCCAGCTCCTTCCAGGGGAGCTTGGTGTCGTCCTTTTCCATTATGGTCCTGACTTTCTTGCCTGCAATGACCATATCGGGCCCGTCGACGGCAACCTTGTCGAAGGTGCCGTGTATGGAGTCGCGCTTGAGAAGGTGCGCTATCGTGGTGACGGGTGAAAGGTCGTTGACTACAACCAAGTCGAACCCCTTGCCGAACGAGCCGTTGTTTACAGCTGCGCGGACCAGGCACCTGCCGATTCTGCCGAATCCATTGATTGCTATCCTTGCCATTCGAATTCACCCATCCGTTGCGGACTAGAAAAATAGTATGAAACGGTAATAGGAGTTCATACTTCCTCATCCGCTATGATTAGACATACTACGCTTAGATTTAAGAAACCGACTTCCCGAAACGCAAAATAAAAGCCGGCAGGATGCAACTGCGGGTTGCAGGGCGAGGTCGCTCAAACAGTAAGGAAAATTAAGGCGCGGTCAATAATAACAGCATACACGCCGCTAGTGCATTTTTGGGTTTTGAAATGACTGAATACACCACCGAATACTACCAGATGTCCTCCGAACAGGCGCTCCTTTCCACTGCCAGCCGCAAGGACGGCCTTGACCCAAAGGAAGCCTTTGCCCGGCTTGAACGAAACGGGCCAAACGAGCTTGCACAGAAAAGGCGCAAGACCGACCTTGAGATGTTTGCAGAGCAGTTCCAAAGCCCGATGATAATGGTGCTCATCGCCGCAGCGGCAATCTCGTTTCTGGTATCGCTGAAAGTCAGCCTAAATCCGCTTTCCATATCCATTGAATCTTTCACCGAAGTATTGGACGCTATTGCCATACTGACCATCGTAATCCTCAACGCGGGATTCGGCTTTTCGCAGGAGCGCAGCGCAGAAAAGGCCATCGAGGCGCTCAAGAGGATGGTCGCGCCAACCGCAACGGTAATCCGGCAGGGCCAGAAGATGCGCATACCATCAAAGGAGATTGTGGCAGGGGACGTAATAGTATTGGAGGAAGGCGACCGCGTGCCTGCCGACTGCAGGCTTTTGGAGGTACGCAACCTTGAAGTCGACGAGTCCGCGCTGACCGGGGAGTCCGTGCCAGTACAAAAGGAGGCGGGCCAGATCCGCGACGCGTCTGTGCCGCTTGCAGAGCGCAAGAACATCGCGTTCATGAGCACGGTTGTCACGCGAGGCAGGGCGACCGCAGTCGTAGTTGCCTGCGGGATGTCAACCGAGATTGGAAAGATTAGCGAGCTCGTGCAGTCCTCCGAGGACGAGGAGACGCCCCTTTCAAGGAAGCTTGGAAGCGTGGCAACAAACCTGGGCTACGTCGCGCTTGCCGCAAGCGGCGGCGTGTTCGTGCTGGGCATCCTTTCCGGAAAGGGCCTGTTCGAGATGTTCCTTACCACAATAAGCATAGCGGTTGCGGCAATCCCCGAAGGCCTTCCCGCAATAGTGACCCTTTCGCTTGCCCTCGGGGTTTCGCGGATGGCAAAAAAGAACGCGATTGTGCGCAAGCTCTCCGCGTGCGAGACCCTGGGCAGCGCGACAGTAATTTGCACGGACAAGACAGGGACGATTACCAAAAACGAGATGACTGCAAAGGCAGTGTTTGCAGCGGGCGAATACTTCGACGTGACCGGCTCCGGATACGCTGAGCAGGGAAAAGTGCACGCGGCAACCACCAAGGACCCCGCAAGCCTGGATGGGAACGAAGCATACAAGATGACAGTGGTGTGCGCTGCTGCGTGCAACAACGCAAAGCTTGTGCTCCGCGTAGGCGGCGAGACCGGGATAATCGGCGACCCGATGGAAGCCGCGCTGCTTGTGCTTGCAAAGAAGGCGGGCCAGGACCGCGACACGCTTGAGATGGAATACGCCTTCGAGGACGAAAACCCGTTCGACTCACAACGCAAGCTGATGAGCACCCTGTGGAAAAAGAACGGCCAGGGGTTCCTCTTCGTAAAGGGCGCGCCGGAAAAGGTGCTTGAGCGGTGTGCGAATTTTGTGGATGCAAAAGGGACACTGCACGCACTCTCAACTCAAAAGCAGGAGGAATTCCTTTCTGCAAACAAGGCGTACGCATCCCGCGCGCTGCGCGTGCTCGCATTTGCATACAAAAAGACCGACGAGCGGCACTGCAACGAGACAATAGAAAAGGAACTCGTCTTTTGCGGGTTGGTTGGCCTGCTTGACCCTGCGCGCGAGGAAATCCCGGTTGCGATTGCAACCTGCAGGCAAGCCGGCATACGGGTAGTGATGATTACAGGCGACAACGCAGACACCGCAGCTGCCATTGCAAGAAGCGTGGGCCTTGCCGGTCCTGACGACAGGGTTGTGACAGGAAAGGAGCTTGACGCGATGAGCGAGCAGGAGCTTTTGGGCGAGATATACAAGATTGCGGTTTACGCAAGGGTGGACCCTGCGCACAAGCTGCGCATAGTGTCGGCATTCCGCGCACGCGGCGAGATTGTGGCAATGACCGGTGACGGGGTCAACGACGCGCCCGCGCTCAAGAAGGCAGACATCGGAATAGCAATGGGAATATCAGGCACCGAAGTCGCAAAGGAGGCAGGCGACATGGTGCTTGCGGACGACAACTTCACAAGCATAGTCTCCGCAGTGGAGGAAGGCCGCGTAATTTACGACAACATAGTCAAGGCAGTGCACTACCTGGTAGCTTCCAACATAGGCGAGGTGCTCATAATCCTTGTTGCGCTCATCCTGAACATGCCGTTCCTGCCGCTTTTACCGCTGCAAATCCTTTGGATAAACCTCGTGTCCGACGGGCTGCCTGCGCTTGCGCTTGGAAGCGACTCGCCGGAAGCGGGGCTTATGAAGAGGAAGCCGCGCGGAAAAGAAGAGGAGATATTCGGCCTGCGCACGCTTCCTGCGCTGCTGTTTGATGGAATAATCATCGCAGCAGGAACGCTTGCGCTCTTTGGATTCTCCCTTGAGAAGGGCTATACGATGGAGGCTGCGCGCACGGTCGCGTTCACGACAATAGTGTCCCTCGAACTGGTGTACGCATTCACCATGCGCTCGGTGAAGAACTCGATGTTCAGCAGCAGGGTGCTTGGAAACACCAAGCTAGTGCTTGCACTTGCGCTCGGCATACTCAGCCAGCTTGCAATAGTCTACTTGCCGGTGATGCAGGAGATTTTTGACACCGCGCCGCTGCCACTGCTTGACCTTGCGGGAATACTGCTGTTCTCACTTTTGATAATCCCGGTTGTTGAGCTGCGCAAGTGGGTTATGCGGAGGCGCGCTGCAAGGCTTTCGCTTGCAGTTGCAAAATAAGGGGTAAAATGGAAAAGAGCCTTACTGAAAACCCGGCGACTCAATACCGGATTTTCTTTACGGTGTAAACCGACTTTTTGTTGGCAAGCTTTTCCTTGAACGCAGCTGCCTTCTTTTTGCGGTTGACGTCGCGCACCATGTCAATGTCGCACGGGAAAATAGTGTAGACTTCGTAATCGGAATACGCAAGCTCGCGGTCCTTGTACTTTGCCTTTATGTCCTTCATGTCCGGGCCGGAAACAGTCTTCTTTACGATTACGCACTCGCACCCAAGGCACGGGTTTGCAGTGGTCTCTGGAGTCCAGACCTGCTTGCCGCCGCACCTGTCGCACGTGACAATGAAGAGTTTAATGCCGCTATCCAAAACAACCACCGTTCGCAAAGAGGTTACTGCAAGCTTGCACTTAAGCGCTACGCACAAAGTGCATTGTAACTACTTGCCAATGATAAATTAGGCGTCCAAAGTTAATAAAGATTCTTAACTAAGCCACGCGGATGGTTCTTTCTTCCGAATAAATCCGCCCTGCGCCCGACGCAGTCCCGTTCACAAAATAAGAGTAAGTCGCTGCGGGAAGGAGGTTCTGGTTTGAGGTGAACAACCAGCTGTCCGCACCAGTCTTTCTCAGGTTCGAATTGTAATGCTGCGCCACCTCTGAAGCCGAAAGCGCACGGTTGTAGACGCGAAGCGAGTCAACCGAGCTGTTTGAATTCGCGCCGACTTGGAAGTCGCCGTCATTGAATATGGGCAAACCCAATGCAGTCCGGTTTGAAAGTACGCCGTTCACATAAAGCTTCAGGTGGCTCTTGTCATAAGTCATAACCACGTGGTTCCAGCCAGTAGTCAGGTTGCCATAAACAAAGGCCGTATTAGCCGAACCATAAACTTCGCTGTTGTCACCGAAAGTATAGCCAATCTTCCAGGAGTTCGCGCCACGTCCGGCTGCAATTCCGTCGGATACGGGGATGGGCACCCACTTGTCGCTTGTTGGCACGCCAATGCCCATCAACCCGTTTGCATTGCGACCCCAGCCATACGTCGTCCCGTCCATCTTTGCTGCAAACTGCGTGAACACGCTTGACGACAGAGTGGTTATGTTTGTCAAACCTTGCACAAGCACGGGCGAATACATTTTCGTCGTGTTACCAATACCCAGCGTGCCATAGGCGTTTTGCCCCCAGCACAACACCGAACCATTCGAAAGAACAGCACAAGAATGCATACGGCCTATCGAAATCGCAGCTGCTGTAGAAACACCCTGCACAAAAACAGGGGAATACATATTCGTCGTGTTACCAATGCCCAGCTGGCCATTGGAATTAGCACCCCAGCACAACACCGAACCATTCAAAAGAACAGCACAAGCGTGGTACAACCCGGCAGATATCGCTGTTGCGGTTGCAATGCCCGGGACAAAAACAGGGGAATACATGTTCGTCGTGTTACCAATGCCCAGCTGGCCATTGGAATTAGCACCCCAGCACAACACCGAACCATTCGAAAGAACAGCACAAGAAGAATATGCGCCTGTTGAAACCGCAGCTGCTGTAGAAACACCCTGCACAAAAACAGGGGAATACATATCCGTTGTGTTACCAATGCCCAGCTGGCCATAGGAGTTAGAACCCCAACACGCAACAGAGCCATTCAAAAGAACAGCACAAAAGTGAGACAACGCGTTGCTTGTTGCCAGCGACTGGACGTTTTGCAATCCGGAAACCAATACCGGCGAGGAACGGTTCGTGGTTGTCCCGTCACCAAGCTGGCCATAACTGTTGTTCCCCCAACTGGCAACAGAACCGTTGGAAAGCAAGGCGTAAGAAGAATACATTGTTGTGGACACGGAAGACGCAACAGGCAAGCCAGACACCAATAACGGCACAGCAGTGGAGGCGGTGTTTGCATTTCCCAATGCCCAGTACGCCCCACTGCCCGAACAGGCAACAGAACCGTTTACAAGAAGCCTGCAACAAGAGTCTAACGAACAGGATGCCTTTGCGAAAAAATCTCCATCAAGAAGAACGGGCGCGACTTGGAACTCGGTTATTGAGTTCCCAAGCTGGCCATAAATGTTGCTTCCTCCGCAATACGCACCACCGCTGGTCAGGACGGCGCAAGTGAAAGAACCCGAACCAGTTGCGATTGACGACGCGTTTTTTGTTAAATTGACTAAACCAGGCGAACTGCCGTAATTTCTCCCCCAACAGGCAGCGGAACCGTTTGAAAGTAAAGCACATGAGTCCTGGTGCGAGGTAACGACTTTTGTGGCATTTAAGCTGCTTATGAGCGTGGGTGACAACATAGTTGTGGTGTTTCCTATGCCAAGCTCGCCATAATCGTTGTATCCCCAGCATAATACCGATCCATTTGAAAGAACTGAAAACGTAGTCCCATAACCAGTGCTGATTGCAGCGGCAGTTGTTATGCCGGGCACGAAAACGGGCACGTAACTGTTAGTAGTACTACCTATGCCAAGGGCGCCGTCGAAGTTGTCCCCCCAGCACATCATGGTGTTGTTTGCAAGCAGGGCGCAGGAATGCGAATTGCCGGTTGCAACTGCAACCGCAGTTGTTAACCCAATTACGAAAACCGGAGAGTACATTTTCGTGGTGTTGCCGTTGCCAAGCCCACCACGGGTATTGTATCCCCAGCACAACACCGAGTGGTTTGACAGGACTGCACAGGTATGCCAACCACTATTGCTGGTAGAAACCGCAATTGCGGTCGAAATGCCATTCACAAAAACAGGCGAATACATGTTTGTCGTATTACCAATGCCCAACTGGCCATAGTCATTGGATCCCCAGCACATCACCGAACCATTGGAAAGCAAAGCGCAAGCATTCGAACCACCCAATGAAATTGCGGTTGCAGTTGTTATGCCATTCACAAAAACAGGCGAATACATGTTCGTCGTGTTACCAATGCCCAACTGGCCATAGACATTGTATCCCCAGCACAACACCGAACCATTGGAAAGCAAAACACAAGAATACTCGTTGCCCGCACTTATGTTTTGGATGGAATACGCCGCGTTTTTTTTGACCCAAGCCTCAACAGTAAGCTCGTTTGAAGGCGAAAGCTGGGCGGGGCTTGAAAAGTTCACCGAACCTTGCCTAGAGAAGTTCAACGCCTTGCCGTACTTTCCATCCGCATATGCCGCATTGGATACAAACCCATTGGCGCCAGTAGAGGACAAGTCCGCAACACGGCTGTCGTTTTCTCCCAAAGCAGACACGTTATCAAAGTCAGCCATCAAGATTAACGAACTATCGTAAAACGAATAATCAGAAGCATTCCAACGCAACCCAAGCCCAATAAGGGAAACGCCCGAAACAGTCGCATTGAGCGTAATGTTCGAGCCTGCAGAGACAGACGATGCATCATTCGGGGTCGGCGGCACGAACTGGATGGCGCTTGATGCAGCGCACCTTCCCACAAGCGGCTTGACACCAACCTGCTTCAGGCCAGCAATCGCCGAGCTCTTATCATAAGTAAAAACCACATTAGCTAACTCGTACTCCGCGCCAGCGGCCAACGTCCTGCAAGCATTCGAACCGCCATACTGGAGGAAAAGCGTCTTCTGCTCGCCAGAGCCAAAAATCTCGGAACCAGAAAAAACCGAAACAGCCGAAGAACCATCACCAACATCAATCCCAGTAAGCTTCACCTTCTCAGACAACTGGTTCTTCAACGCGACAACCAAAACACCCGGCCCAAGAGAATACTTGCCGATGGAAAAGGGCGACGCCGCCTGCCAATAAGCGGAAGACTGCTGTTCCTTTGCTGAAGCAGTAGAAACTGAAGAAGACGCCATGCTTGCAATTATGACTGCAGACAACAAGACAGTACCAAGGATGACCAAATACTCGGTCGCGCCCTGCCCGCGGCTATGCAAAACCATGCTAAGCGGAGGTAACGATAAAATAAAAGGGCCGCGGCCGTGGGGATTCTCAGCGAGCGCAGGGAAATCAGAACAAACAATCTGTCCGACCTCGCTCCACAAGGGAGTCCGGGTTTACCCCGGACCCGAAGGGCAATAGGTCGAATAAGGGCCGCGGCCGGGATTCGAACCCGGGTCAGGGGATCCACAATCCCCGATGCTAACCGACTACACCACCGCAGCCACAAAAGCCCTCTCACACGGATGCAAGTAGCAGTGCAGGATATAATTGGGCTCTGGAAAGCTTAAAGACGTTGGGCTAGCCTAAATATTTTGATGATGAACGTTTGAACAACCGCTGATTCGTGATGAGGTTGATAGCGTCTGATACAAGCCAATCTGACTTTGTAGCCGATTCAAAGCACAAAGCAGGTGGAAGCAAAACGCAACTGCAAAGGATGAGTGCGTTTTGCGGTAATTTTTCGCCTACTGCTCTGCAGCCTTCAGGTCCTGCTTGAGGGTCTTGAGCTGGCTGACAACTAGGGTATACTCCTTCTCCTTTTCGGCCATTGTCTTTCTGAACGTGGCCTCGTCAATCTGCCGCTTCATGAAGCGGTACTTGACCATCTTTATGTCCTCGACTATCTGGCTTTTTTGCGCCTCAAGCGCGGCTGCCTTCCTCGCGTCGCGGAACATGAAGTCAAAGAGCGCGAATGCGGAAAAGGCAAGAATCCCAAGCGCGATGACCACTGTCGCAACCACCACTATCAACGGGACGGACTGGCCTTCCGGCGCAACTATGTATACGACCGGCAGCTGCCCGGGCGTGAGCATGATGCCAATCGTGTTGGTGGGCACTTCCTGTGCAAGGTCAATGGCGTAAATGGAGTAGTTCCCGTTTACGGGCACTGAGAACTTGCAGCTGATGTTGTAGAAGTAGTTCCCGGACTCGCCGGTTGCGTCTGGAATGAAATAGTTGTCCTGCAGCTTCCCTTCGACGTTTATCTTGCTCTCTACGCAGGTGCAGTTTGAAGGCCCGCTGCAGGTGAAGTTCGACACCGCTTTGGAAGTATTGACTATGCCGGTAAGGTTTGTTACCATCGTCAGGTTGATGACAACCGGGGAAGTGGAATAATTGATGCCGAATATCTCAGCAGAACCCTTCTGCTCCGCGCTGACTGACAGGGGGACCGCAGTAGCCCCGGTAGGCGTGGGGCTTGACATTGGAAAACCGGCTGCATCCACCACGCAGCGACCGTACAATATGCAGTTCGAGGAAGTGTTCCGCACCAAATCATAAATCCCGCCCTTCTTTTCACACTCTGAAACCTGCACGGTGTCGGGCGTGTAAGGAAGGCATCCCGCCTGCGTAATCGGGACGGACTGCGAGTAAGAAGGCACGGGAGTCGGGGTAGAAGAGACAACGGGCACCGGGGAAGGAGAAGGGCTTGGCGACGGGCTCGGGCTGGCAGTGGGAGTCACGACGGTGCTTGCAGCCAGGGTAAAGCTCTGCCGCACGCCGCCAAAGGTGGGCACCCGCACACTTGATGCGCTTGCGGAGGCGTACCCGTCCTTCGTGACGCGGATGGTGTAATTGCCGGAACTCAGCGAAATGACGTAACCGCCGGAGGAGTTCGTGACGTTTGTCACCGGGCTGCTGTAGGAACCGGAGGGAGTGGCGTTCACAAGGGCATTCGCAACGCCCGAGCCGTTGGAGGCTGTGACAAAACCATACGCATACGGCGTCGGGTACATGCTGAACTCAACATAATAAGGATAGGACGACTGCACTTCAACGGCTTTGGGTTCAGGATAAACGTAGGATGGGTGAGCCGCATAAAGCGTGTAATTGCCGCTTGCAAGCGAGGTGAAGTAGAAACCGCTGGAGGTTGACACGGCATACGAGACATACGTTGAAGAGTCGCCTACCCGCTTGTACAGCGTGACGTTTACTCCCTCCAAGGTGACGTTCGATATTGCGTCGGTTGCATTGCCGGATACCAAGCCGTAGAAGGTTATTGTATTGGTTGTATTGTTGGATACCGAACCGTTGACGCTAGTTGGGGAACTGTTGGCAAAAAGGGTGACGTAAACGCCCTGGTTTGACACGGTTACGCTTGCGTTGTTGCCTGTGACGTAACCCGATGCGGTTGCGTTCAGCACGTAGCTTCCGGCAGGCAGGTAAAAGCCGAAGCTGCCATTGCTGTCTGCGGAGTGGTACCCATAATACGCCGAGGCCCCGTAAAGGTAAACCGAAGCGTAGGGAACTACCGGATAGGGCACCGGACCTGCGGCAGGGTTCACTACAGTCCCGTTGACCCAGTAATATTCAACTGGAGTGGCTGAGGCTGTTGGCGAAGGGGACGGGCTAGGCGAAGGCGACGGAGAAGGGGATGGGATAGGCGACGGAGAAGGGGATGGGCTGGGCGAAGGACTTGGACTAGGTGAAGGCGTTGCTGCGGGTACTGAAATCGTCATTTCGCCCTGCGCTCCAAAGAACGTAGAATCAGAGAGGTTCTTCATCCTTGCAGAGATTTTCAAGTCATAAGCAGTGGTTTGGATTGGCGCTAATGCGATTGCGGCAAACGTCTTTGAAGACCACGTCAAGACGTCTTCTCCGGAATTCAGGTTGACTTGTATGGAATTTGAGTAGCCACTGGGTGTTGAAAAAACGTCCGCGCTGGCGTTAAGATAGAGGGCAAACCCGGCAGGTTTCCACGCCAGATAGCCGTTGTTGGTAAATGGCAAGGAAAGGGCATACGCATACCTGCCACTGCTGCTTTCTATCGGCGTTGAGGAAAACAAACCAGCAGTGGCGTTCACAAAACCCACTACGTAAACCTGCGCCTCACAGGCGTCGCCGAAGGATATAGGATTAGTAGTATAGTACGTCCACTTGAGCACGCTGGACAACGTCCGTGGCCCAGGTGTCGAACCGCTCGAATAAGCTTCAATGAGGAAGCTTTTTTGCGTTCCTGGCAGGACTTTTTCGGAAATGTATACGGGAGTGGAATTCACCCAATTGAAACTGGCAGAAACGGATTGGGACACAGGGTAAAGCTTGACAAGTGACTTGAACCAAGTAGCAGTCCCAGTATTATTGAAAGTGAAATTTGCGTAAAAGTGCTGGCCGTGGTAGGCCAATTCACTAACCGAAACCCCCAGGCAATCTGCATCGTAGTCAGAGGACGAAGCAGAAGCAAACGAGGAAAAAAGCACGGCTACAAGCACAAGAATGAATTCGGGTTTGACGAGGCTTTGAGAAGGCATTATTCCAACGACCATCAAGGCTATTTCTGAAGCTTTAAACCCAGGAACGCAAACAGCCCCGCCAAAAGCTTTATGGGGAACATCACAAGCGAAAGCAGCGACCACACCGCAAACGCCATCCCTATTGCGAAGAAGTCGCGAAGCTGCACGTACGCGGGGTCGTCTTTGAGCTGCGACTCAATGTCTGCAATCTCTTTTGCTGAAAGCCTCTTGGGCGGCTTCTTTGCGTACTCGTCAAGCGACTTTGCCAGGCCAGCCTTCATCGAGCCGACTTGGGCAGAAAGCTCGACGTACGTTGCGTTGATGAGGGCATCCTCGTTTGACTCGTTTATCACCTTGGCCACTGCTGCGGCATAGGTCTCGTTGATGAGGCGGTCCTGCTCTGAAATGCTCAGTGCTGAAAAGTCGGGGGTTACTGCCGAAAGCTGTGCGCGCACGGACTCGCGGGGAAGCATTGCCTCAACCTGGCTGCGTGCCTGCATCTCAAGCTGCGCCCGTATTGTCTCGCGGGAAACGTAGCTTTCAAGCTGGTTAGAGGTCACCTGGAATGCGGTGACTACCCTTGAAAGCACCCCTGCGCCCTGGGTCATCACAATAGGCGAGGCCCCTGCAAGCCCGGAAAAGAACTCTCCATAATACTGGTCGCGCTGCTGGGAGACTGCTATGAACGTCAGGATGCAGGAGGCGACGGTGAACACCAGGACCGCCTTGCTTACCGCGGAGTACACGCCGGAAACCGTGGTGGCGTCAGGCGAGAGCTTTGACGCAAAAAAAGACGCGGCAACTATTGCGACGGCAAACCCGATGAAGGGGTACAGGTAGTTTGAAAACACCAGGCCAAGGACCATTGCCGGAAGGAAGGAAACCACAGCTGAAAGTGAAACGGCTTCCTTTGGGGCCATACCGCGCGATGCCAACGCTGCAATCGCAATCGACAGGGAGAACAGGAAGACGAACATGAACGTGGCGGGGCTGAGCAGCTTTGCGTAGGTCAGGCTTGCGTTGAACACGTCACAGACCGAACCAAAGTCAAGGCCGATGCGCGAGTAGCAGTATAGCCCGAAACCGAAGACCAAAAGAAGCACGAGGAACAAAAGCAGGTTCAGCTTCTTGCTCTCGTCAACCTCGTCAAGGGGGTTTGCGAATGAAAACGATTCCTTTGCAGGGTCCGAGACCGCAACAGCGGCTGAAGCCCTAACACCGCCGGTAGCGGCATTGTCCGTAGCCATTGTAGCATTAGCTTTTCCGGCTTTAAAACCAATTCCAAAACGCGCCCAAATCAGGCGGGCAAATTGACGGTCGGGATGCAACCGCTTGCAGTTACTAACAGGGTGTTTTCAGCCTGGGACACCAACTCGCCAGCCCGTTCTGCCAGGGGGAAGTAGTCCTCCAAGCCGCCGCAGCGCACCAAGTCGCGTATTGCAAGGTCTATTGGCGCGGAAGGAAAGTCCCTTGCAAGCCAACGCCTGCAGAAGGGGAGCCCATCGTATTTTTCCGCATCCTTTGCAAGCTGCCTGCTTGCCGCAAGACGCGACTTTCCGCCAAGCAGCCTGAAAATCTGGCAGTCGCCGTGGTCGCGGACTACGCCTTCGCCGGTTGTTGCAAAAGGCTCTACTGCGAACACGTCGCCTTCCTTGAAGACGTACGAGCCGTGCGGCACGTTGGGCACTTCCTGGCCTGCGTGCACGGTATATTGGCCAAGCGAGTGGCCGCACAGGTTCACAACCGGGTTGAAGCCGCGTGTTGTGATTGCGTCGCTTATTGCCTTGCCTACTGTACGCGTAGGAACACCCGGCGCAATCGCAGAAATTGCCGCATCAAGGCCGGCCTTGCTTGCCTCGATGAGCTTTGCGTGGCTTGGGTCTGCTGAGTAGGAGAAGGCGCAGTCTGCAATGTAGCCATCGACTTGGACTCCGATGTCGACTTTCAGCAAGTCGTGCTCACCCAAGACGCGCGCATCTCCGGGCGCAGGCGAGTCGTGGGCCGCGACGTTGTTGAGCGAGAGGTTGATTGGAAAGGCAATGCCACCGCCCTGCTCGACTATTTTTCCTTCAACTGCGTCGGCAAGCTCAAGAAGAGAGATGCCGGGCTTGAGCTTCTTTTTTGCAAAAGCGAGCGCTTCGGAAGCAATTTTTCCAGCTTCAAGATATTTTTGTTTTATTTCTTCGTCCAAGTTCCAAGCACCGTTTAAACAGTCAAATTTTCAAACCAATAAATACAAACCAATTGCCCGCCAATCACCAGTCGCCCAACTTGCTCTGCGTCCCCTTGGATTTAAGCGCGTCCTCGTCGTAGCCGAAAGCCGAGAGGAGCTTCAGAGTCGCGGGGATGACTTGGTTGTTTATGTAATAATCGGGGTCGTAGTCTGTTGCCATCTCGCGCAGGATTGCCTTGTCGGAGATGGATTTGCCCTTCTTTCCAATTACATAGCCGATGATTGCGTTTTCGGGAAGCCGGATGCCTGCTGCGCGGGCCTTCTGCGAGGCCATCAACTCAGGCGACATCACCGCATAGGAACCGGCTTTCTTGCGCAGTTGAGTGAGTATTACCAAATCGTCGAGCGGTACCTTGCCGGACTTGAGCTCGGTGACTACGTTCATCACCATGTCCGCAGCGGCCTTGACGTTGCCAGTCTCAAGGAGGATGCGCAAAAGCTCCTTTTGGGTGCGCTTTGCAACCCCGCTCCAGTCCCTTCGGACAAGCTCGAACCCGCGAATCTTGATTTTTCCTTCCTTGGTAATCATGGCGTACTTTTTCTTGGCGCCCTCGGCCTTTGCTGACGCTGCGGCGCCAACCGCCTTCTTGCTTACAAAGAGGCCGCGCACGAAGAACTCCTCAAGCTCCAACTCCATGTTGCCCGGAAGCTTGTCGTTTACCCTCTTGCGGAACTCGTAGACTTTGTCCTCCTCGCCTTTTGGGTATTGTATCATCAACGAATCCGTGTCGCCGTAAAGCACCTTGTACCCCGAAGCCTCGGCAGCATCCATTGTTGCCTTGATGTAGTTTCGTGCCAGGCCGGTGATTGCCGAGCCGCAGTCAAAGTCGTACCAGCGCGACCGCGGGTACGCCAAGTAACCGTAGAAGCTATTTGCGATGACTTTCAACGCCCACTGGGTTGCGTTGAGCTGCTTGTACTCGTGCGTTTCCGCCCGGCCTGCTTTCTTTATCTCGAATTGCTTGGCCTTGATTGCAAAGCGCGACTCCAGCACTTCCTCAAGCACGCGCGGCACCAGCCCCTTGCGCTTCTTGCAGTAGTGGTGTCCGGTCGCGGCCTTGGTGGCCTCGTCGGTGCAGCAGGAACAATCCTTGGTGGATGGGTCGATGTTGTGCGAGACTATGATTGACGGGTAAAGCGAGCGGAAGTCAAGGACTGCAATGTTTTCGTATACTCCCGGCTCCGGGGTTTTTACGAAAGCACCTTGGAGTGGATTGTCCGAACGTGCCATCACCTCGGAATAGGAGGGCTTGTTGGGAACGATTTCGCCGTACTCAAACGACTTGCGCATCAAGTAGAATTCCACGAGTTGGCCTGCTGTTGCCCTGCTTGACTCGAACATGGGCAGGCCGACTTGGCGCGAAAGCGCGAGCTCGAGGTCTAGGCAGTAGTTTGCAAGCTCAAGACAGGCAATCGAGTCCACTTTTGCGTACTCGGCGACTTTGTCCATGCCCTTGCCTGTTTTCCAGTTCTCCCAAATCTGGTCGTACTTCAAATCGACTTTGTGCTTTCCAAAAAGCTCGAAGTACGCGTCGTCAAGTGTGAGGCGCTGGAGCTTGATTGCGCCAACTGTGTTGAGGAAGGTGATTGCATGGTAAACGTCAAAGTGAATCCTGCCGGGTACGTAGGTCTTGGTGCGCATCCCGATTTTCTTTGCGTAAACGTGCTTTTTGGTGCGTCCAAGCCTCAGCGCGGCGCCGTTTACTTCAGCGCGCTTTTGTAAAAAGGGAAGGTCGAAAGCGTCGCCGTTGTAGGTGCAAAGCAAGTCCGTATGATTCTGGGCGATTACCCGAGAAAGCCCCTCAAGCATGCCTTTCTCGTCGCTTGCGTTCTCGACGTTTGGCGCGTCAACTGCGTGCTTGAAAGTGATTACGCCTGCATTTTCAACCGTCGAAGCATAGCTTACCATTATGCACGGGTCGCGGCCCGGCTCAGGAAGCGAACCGCTTGAGCTGAACGCCTCGATGTCTATTGCGAGGGTGCGAAGTGCAGGGAAACTTTCGGCGTGCATCTTCTTTGCGCTGCGAACAAAGCCGTCCTCGGACTCGTCGTATTCCACGAGCGCATTGGGCTTGAGGCCGGAGTCAATCATGAAGCGGTAGTGGAACGGGATGTTGTTTTCGAAAACAGTGCCAAACTGCGACAGTTCCTGGGAGAGAAAGGACACGTTACGGGGGTGGTCAACGGTGACTTTGAGGAGCTTGGTCTGCTTGAGCGCAACCAGCTTTTCCACGGTATCGACTGCGGTGATTTTTGCATCCTTTCCTCGGAACGAGAACTTCTGCGAAAGAAGCCCCTTCTGGAACTCCGCCATCTTTTCCGAGCCAAAGTCGCCGGTTACTTCGGTCTTGGGAACCATTAGAAAATAGGGCAAAAAATCGTAGTACGCCGGGTACGCCTGGCCTGTTTTTTCGTCTTTCAAAAAGAGCCGGATTGCGCTGCGCTTGCTCTTGCTGACCGACTCGGCGTCAAGAAGAAATGCGCGTTCCATAACAAGGATATCAAGATGAACGTATTTTATTGTGCGTTCGCTTCGTTGAGCGAAATGATTGGCAGCTCGGCCGCTGCAAGCTTGGAGTACCCGCCGAATGCGGCAATCGCGTCAAAGAGCGCCATCGCGCCGTAATAGCTGTTGATTATGGGGATTTTTGCGGTGATTACTTTTTCGCAAAGCTTGCGGTCGGCCTTGGCGCATCCAATCATCCCGTCAATCACGAGGCCAACCCCGTCCACGCTTGCGGCCTTGGACGCGTCGCCGTTGATTACTGCCACCTCGAACCCGGCCTTCTTTGCTTTCGAGATGATTTCGTCGTGCCACTTGCCGCACTCGCGGATGATTACCTTGTTTGACTTTGGAAGTACGCCTGCTGCCTTGACTCCCTTCAAGTAGGCTTCCTCGAATGTGCGTCCGAAGGCCATTGTCTCGCCGGTGCTTTTCATCTCGCTTGATGCGGTGTAGTCTGCCTTGGGGAAGCGGTTGTAGGGAAACACGGGGACCTTTGCCGCACAGAACTTGGGCTTGGGAAAAGATGAGTAGCCCTGCTTCTTGAGGGAAATTCCCACTTGACAGAGCGCGGCTACTTTTGCGATTGGCACTCCGATTGCCTTGCTTACGAACGGGACAGTTCGGCTTGCGCGGGGGTTGACTTCGATTATGTAAATGTCATCTCCCTTTGCGGCCATCTGGATGTTGCAAAGCCCGCAAACCTTGAGCGCAGAGGCAAGCTTGAGGGCATAATCCTCAATCTTTGAAAGCGCAACTTTGGAAAGCCGGCGGGTCGGGATTATTGCAGCACTGTCGCCTGAGTGCACTCCGACTTCCTCCACTTGCTCCATTATGCCAGCAATCAGGTAATCCAAGCCGTCGCCTACTATGTCAACGTCAATCTCGATGGCATCTTCCAAGAAGTGGTCAATGATTACGGGGTTGCCCTCGCTTGCCATTATGCTTTCTGCGACTTTTTCGCGCAATTCCTGCTCGTCAAAAGCAAGGTGCATCGCGCGGCCGCCAAGCACATAAGAGGGGCGCATCAGCACGGGGTAGCCGACTTGTCCTGCAACCCCGACGGCTTCCTCGGCATCGAATGCCATCCCACTTTTTACAGTCGGGGTGCCAAGGGACTCGGTGAGTGCTTTGAAGCGCTTGCGGTTGCTTGCAACGTCGATTGCGTCAGTTGAAGTGCCGAGTATGTGCGCGCCGGAGTTCTGTGAAATCCCGTTGACCAAGTTTATTGAGGTCTGGCCGCCGAACTGCACGATTACTCCCTGCAAGTTTTCGCGCTCGGTTGCAAGAACAGCCAAGACGTCCTCAAGCTTAAGAGGCTCGAAGTAGAGCCGGTCGGAAATGTCAAAGTCCGTGCTGACTGTTTCGGGGTTGTTGTTGATTACAATGGTCTCAAACCCGGCGTCGCGGAGCGCCTGCACTGCGTGGACCGTGCAGTAGTCAAACTCGATGCCCTGGCCGATGCGGATGGGCCCGGCTCCGAGGATGACGACTTTCTTGCGTCCGCCTTTTTGGATGATTGCGTCTGAGGAACCCTCGTAAGTAGAGTAGTAGTATGGCGTCGCGGCCTCAAACTCAGCAGAGCACGTGTCCACCATCTTGAACGAAGGGTAGAGGCCGTGCGTCTTGGAGAAGCTGCGCACGTACACCGCGGAGCGGCCGGTTGCCTCGCAAATCCAGCGCTCGGAAAAACCCGCCTTTCGCGCGGAAAGGACGCCCTCCGCGTCAATGGAAGTCGCCATGTCGTTCTTTGCAAGCGCGCGCTTCGTGGCGACTATGCTTGCGATTTTTTGCACGAACCACGGATGGATTCCGGTGGCCTTTGAAACAGTCGCAACGTCGGCAACCTTGTCCGCAAGTAGCTTGGTGATTACGTTGAAGCGCATCTCGCTTGGCGCAAGCGCCTTTTCAAGCGGAAGGGCCGCCATCTCCGCGGTTTTCTGGCGCCAGTCAACGCGCATCTCAAGCGAACGCAGCGCCTTGCCGAACGCCTCCTCGAAGGTGCGGCCTATTGCCATGGTCTCGCCCGTGCTTTTCATCTGCGTGCCGATTGAACTTGGGTAGTAGAGCTTGTCGAACGGCCAGCGCGGAACCTTCACTATGACATAGTCAAGCGACGGCTCAAAGCACGCGCTCTTTCCGGTCACGCGGTTTTCGATTTCCGAAAGCGCGTAGCCAAGCGCAATCTTTGTTGCAACGCGCGCAATCGGGTAGCCAGTTGCCTTTGAGGCGAGCGCGCTGCTTCGGCTTGCGCGCGGGTTCACCTCGACTATGAAGTATTCGCCGGTCTTTTGGTCAAGCGCAAACTGCACGTTGCACGCGCCCTGCACTTTGAGCGCGCGGATAATCTTGATTGCCGAAGTGCGCAGCATGTGGTACTCGCGGTCGGAAAGCGTCTGGCTTGGAGCTACGACCACGCTCTCGCCCGTGTGGATTCCCATCGGGTCGAGGTTTTCCATGTTGCAGATGGTGACGCAGTTATCGAAAGAGTCGCGGATTAATTCATACTCAAGCTCGGCCATTCCCCCAAGGCTTTTCTCGACAAGCGCAAGCCCGGTGCCGCTCTGCTTGATTGCAGCGCCGCAGATTTCGCGCGCCTGCTCCATAGTGTGAGCGATTCCGCTTGCAAGCCCGCCGAGGCAGAAGTCCGCTCGAATCATCACAGGAAGGCCGTGCTTGCTGACGAACTTTTCCATCTCCTCGATGGACTTGCAGCTGTCGCTTGCGGGCACAGGCTCGCCAATCGCAAGCATCAGGTCCTTGAACTTCTCGCGGTCCTCGGCAAGCTCAATCGTCTCAACAGTAGTGCCTAACACGCGGACGTTGTTCTTTTTCAGGCAGCCCGCAATCTCGACTGCGAGGTTGAGCCCAGTCTGGCCCGCCATCGTCGCGATTATGCCGTCCGGCTTTTCCTTTTCGATGATGCGCTCAACGGTCCTTGCGTCAAGGGGCTCGATGTAGACGCGGTCGGCAGTTGCCAAGTCGGTCTGTATGGTTGCCGGGTTCGAGTTGACCAGCACCACCTCAAGCCCCTCTTCCTTGAGCGCGCGGCACGCCTGGCTCCCACTGTAGTCAAACTCAGCTGCCTGGCCGATGACTATGGGCCCCGAGCCGAGGAGGAGGACTTTCTTTACGGAGGAAATTTTTGGCATTTGAAAACCATCGAAGCATTTTTCGCAAAATCAAATCATTTCAGCATCTTCACAAAATCATCAAACAAAAATCGCGTGTCCTGCGGCCCGGGCGCTGCTTCAGGGTGGAACTGCACCGAAAACGCGTTCAAATCGTCACAGCGCAGACCCTCGTTGCTTTTGTCGTTGAGGTTTGAAAGCCAGTCGGTCACGCCCTTGGGTATGTCCTTTACCGCAAACCCGTGGTTTTGCGAAGTGAGGAAGCACTTTCCGGACAGGTTGTCAACAACCGGCTGGTTTGCGCCGCGGTGGCCGAACTTGAGCTTGTACGTTTTTCCGCCAAGCGCGTGGCCCAAGATTTGGTGGCCCAAGCAAATCCCGAACACGGGCACCTTTCCTACAATTTCGCGGCAGGACGCCACTGCGTACGTCATGAGCGCGGGGTCTCCGGGGCCGTTGGAATACACGACGCCATCCGGCTTCCTTGCAAGAATGTCCGTTGCTTCTGTGCCTGCGGGAACCACTTCGACTTTGCATCCGCGGCTTACAAGCTCGCGGATAATGTTTTGCTTGACTCCACAGTCAACAAGAACAACCGAGTGCTTTTGGTGCGACTTTGGGTGGAAGGTTTCGGGGCTCTTGCGACTGACCTTGCTGACAAAATCTATTCCAGAATAATCGAAGCCCTTGAGCCTTTTCTTGCACGATTCAACAGCTTCTTCCACTGAACGGCCCTCAAGCTGGACTATGCCTGACGGCACGACGCCGTAGTTTCGCACCTTGGTCACAATGGCACGCGTGTCAAGGCCAGTTATTGCGGGAATGTCAAATTCCTTGAGGAACGAATCAACCGTACGGTCGGAGTCCTTGTGCAAGGGATGGTCGCAGAACTGCCGGGCTATGACTCCTGAAAGGTGGATTTTGCCTGACTCGAACGCTTCCTTGCTTATTCCGTAGTTTCCAACAAGCGGGTAGGCAAAAGTGAGTATCTGGCCGGCATAGGACGGGTCGGTCAGGGCTTCCTGGTAGCCGGTCATTGAGGTGTTGAAAACAAGCTCTCCGAACGCGTCGCGGGGCGAACCCGCTGAGTCGCCAACATAAAACGACCCGTCCGAAAGGACAAGGACCGCTTTAGGAAGACCCACAGACAAAACCCCAAAAAATTAATCGCCGGTTTTCCAATCTTTTGGCTGGCGAATTAAATATACTTTCGTCCAGCCAAGCCAAAGGCTATCCGGCTATAGGCTTGAAACCTCTACTATAATGGCCAGAACGAAATTAATACCCGCTGACGAAATTGGGACACTAACCGCCAGTTTTTGTCGCAAGACCGGCATTCTGCAGGCTGCCAGCTAGTAGGGCACGAAAGTGATTTCGCAGTTTGAAAGCTTGCGGTAGAACTCGTGGTCGTCCTTCTTTTCAGCCATCCTGACAATCAATATCTCAAGCCCGGTCCAAAAGACAAACCACCCTGCAGGCTCGAAGAATACGAACAGGAACTTCTTGAAGAAATCCTGGCCGCCAAGGGATGACACGTAAGTGGCAAGGAGCATCAGCACCATGCCAGCTGCGATGAACCAGACGCTCTTGTTGCGCATCTCGTTAAGCTTGCGGTGCACGTGGTGCAGGCCGTCCTTGAAGTGCGCGTGTATCCTGCGCTGGATGACGTCCTCCTGCTGGGCGTTGCGGCGCGCCTTTGGCACCATTATCTTAAGCTCAATCCTGTCGCCTTTCTGGAAGCTCGCGCGCTTGACTTCGCGGATGAAGTCGTCGGAAAGCTCGCGCACCTCAAGGGAGCGCGGGTCGAAGTCGGAGAACACATCGTCGTAGTCATCTGCGATTATGCTTATTTCGGAGCTGTGAAGCTGGGAAAGACGCTTGGCCTCAAGGTAATCCGCGTCGTTTTCAACGTCATCGTCCTTGTCAAGCTTTTGGCGGACTTTTTGGCGGATAATTTTTTGCGAGACCATAAGCGACAAACCATCCCCGGCCGGTTGGATTCGGGCAGACAAGGTGGTAACGAAACCCAGGTATTAAAGGCATTTGGAAAGCGCGGGTTCTGATTGCCGCGCACGCAGAAAGTGCCGGCGCGGCTCAGTACGAAATGAAGCTGATTTCGCTGTTTGCCATCTTTTGCAGGAACGCGCGCTCCTCGTAACGGGAGGACGGCTGGATGAACAGCAAGTCAAAGCCGTTCCACACAGTAAACCACCCTGCTGGCTCGAAGAGGAACAAAAAGAACGTCTGCGTCAGGCCGGCGGGTATGATTGAAAGCATCAACACCACCAAGGTGAGTATCACCACGCCCACGAGCACGAACAGCCCGCCCTTCTGGCGCACCTTCAGCAGGTCCTTGTTGATTTGCTCCCCAGAAGCGCGGTAGTGCGCCTTGACGCGCTTTTTGATTATCATCTCCTCCTCCGGCTTGCGGAGGTTCTTGGGCATCATGACCTTAAGCTCAACTTTGGAGCCTTTGTGGCGCGCAGCTTTCTTGACCTCGTCAAGGAAGTCGTCGGAAAGCTCGCGGACAGCATACGGCCGCGGGTCGAAGTCCGAGAAGATGTCATCGTAAGTGTCAAGGATGATGCTGATTTCGGAAAGCTGGAGCAGCCGCTGCTTTTCAGCATCCGGGATATCCACAAGGGACGTAGTCGGCGCTGGCGCTTTGGGAGCCAACAGGGTCTGCTGCGAGTTCGGCATAGCAATCACTAACAACAAAATAGCATTATGTCCTGCAAGCAATATAACAGGCTAGGAGGTTAAAAGGCGTAAAAAGCAGCGGACAGCCCCAAAAACTAGGCGATTATTTTGCCCGGCCTTGCTTCCGCTTTCTTTGTGTCCCACAGGTTCCCAATAGCGCCGGAGATTTTCCAGGTGCGGATGGCAATCGGGATGGAAGCGTATGCGGCCTTGAGCGCAAGGCAGGCAAGCACTTCCTTGAGCATTACGGTCTGGCACTTGACTATGCCGCGCTGGGAATCCTCGTCGAACTCCTTGAGGAACGCCTTGGCCTTGCTTGCGCCAAGCTCGCCAACGCCCTCAAGCAAGGCGGCTTGGACTAGCTTGGACGCGTCAACCTTGGAGAGCCTGTGCTGGGACTCAAAAGATACGAGTATGTAGCGCTTCTTTTCCTGCATTGGGAAACCTTTTGAATAATTGAAAACTGAAAAAAAAATCAGGCCTTGAACGAGGAAAGCTTCAGGAGCTCCTCTTGGGAGTATGCGCGCTCGCAGTACGCGCAGCGCAGGTGCAGCGGGCTCTTGCGCTCGACTTTGAGGATTGACCTGCCTTCCTTGTTGGATATGCACTTGGGGTTGGGGCAGTTTATGACGTCCTCGAACGAGTCCGGCACTGAAATCTTGCGCTTCTTTACAATCTGGTAATCGTGCACGAAGTTCACGGTTGCCGCCGGCGCGATGAGGGCGATCTTGTTGATTTCCTTCTCCTCAAGCGCGCGCTCCTCAATCTTGATTATGTCCTTGAGCCCCTGGGTTGTGCTTGGCGTGTTCATCGCCATGCTGACTGTTGCGGGGAAGCTTTCGTCCACTCCGAGGATGGAAAGAACCGCAAGCCCCTTGCCCTTGGGGATGTGGTCTATGACCACGCCGTTCTCGATTTTCTTTATCTTCATCTTGTCCTGTTCGGAATCCATCGCAAAACAACTCCAACTCATCCAAGGACCGAATCAAGTATCGCCATGCGCACAGGGATGCCGTTTGCCTCCTGCTGGAAGTACTTGGCCTGGCGCATCGAGTCAACTTCGGTCGCAATCTCGTCAACGCGCGGGAACGGGTGCATAATGATTGCGTCGTCCTTCATCTTGCGGACTGTTTCGGCGTCAATTACGTAGGAGTACCGCTCGGCCTCTTCCGGGTCGTCGAAGCGCTCTTTTTGGATGCGCGTGGCGTAGACCACGTCGGAGTTCGAGACGTCAAGCTCGTCAAGCTCGCGAATCTTAATCTTGCCCGCAAGGTCGGACATGATGACCTGCGGAAGCTTCAGTTGCGGAGGCGACCACAGCTCAATTTTGCAGTCGAAGTTTGAAAGCGCGTAGCAAAGCGAGTGTATGGTGCGGCCGTTCTTCAAGTCGCCAATCATCGATACGGTAAGCCCGTCGATTCCGCCTTTGCTCTGGAAAATAGTGTAAGTGTCAAGCAATGCCTGTGTGGGGTGCTGGTTTGCGCCGTCGCCGCCATTGATCACGGGGATTTTGGCAGCATCAGCGGCAAGCTTGGCCGCGCCTTCAAGCGAGTGACGGATTACTATTAAGTCTGCGCAGGACTCGACCATCTTGATGGTGTCATAAACAGTCTCGCCCTTGGAGACCGAGGTGGTGTCCGCGTCCGAGAAGGCGATTATGCTCCCGCCAAGCCTCTGCATCGCAGTCTGGAAGGAAAATTGCGTGCGGGTTGACGGCTCGAAAAACATTGATGCCAGGACCTTGCCTGAGAGGTTGTCGTAGGTCTTTTTCTTGGTAACTGCGTCCTCGAACTTCTTGGCCTTGTGCCAGATTTGCTCGATTGCCTCACGCGGGACGTCCCTCGTGCTCAGGATGTCCTTTCCAGCCCAGTAGTCCGCCATAATTGTGCCACACCCAAAAAAGCGTTTGGAAACCGGTTTGCCGGTTTTCCGAACAAACACTTGCCCGCAATAGGATAAAAGTGTATTGTGTAGCCGGGCAAATGCCAGCTGCCGGAACCTGACAAGGAAGCGGAATTCACTTGGGAACGAGAATCTTTTCCAACGCCGGCTTGAGCTTGGGCAGGTCTTGCCGGACGGTAAGCCAGACAGCGTCCACGTCAACGCCGAAATAATCGTGGATAAGCTTGTCCCGCATGCCTGTCATCTCCTTCCATGGGACTTTCGGGTGTTCCTTCCGCAAGGCAGGAGAGACGTGCTTGGCTGCCTCGCCTGCAATCTCCAGCTGGCGGATGACCGCATCCTGCACCAGCTCGTTTGATGAAAAACCAGATTTGGACAGCTTCGAGCAATAAGACTCCGCCTTGGCAACCGCGTCAAGGATGTGCCTCACGTAGAAAGAGTCGTCCTTCAACCAAGCAACACCCGCGCGTCCTTTTGTATTGCCTTCGACAGGTAAGGGCTGACTGAGCCGAAAGTCAAAAGGTCGACGTCAACGCCGACCTCGCGGGAAACGTCGGATTCTATGCGCACCAGTTCAAGCAGGCTCTTGGGCTTTTGAAAATCAACGACCACGTCCAAGTCGCTGCCCTTGCGCTGCTCGCCCCTAGCGTAAGACCCGAACAGGGAAACCTTCCTCGCCCCGCGCTTGCGCAACGAAGACACGAGACGCCGGAACAAGACAGTGTTGTCCATATTATATCCAAAGACAAAGAACGCGCTTGAAATATTTAACCCCGTGCCAACAGCCAAAAAGGCAGTAAAATCAGCAATTACGCGCGGCTAGTTTCCCCTGCCCTTTCTTTATGCAGACGTTCTCGCCGTCGAAAGCCACCCTGCCCCCGAGTATGGTCTGCTCAACCTTCCCGTGCAGCTTCCTGCCTTCGAAGGGCGTCCAGCCGCATTTTGAAAGCTGGTCCTCAGCTCGGACTTCGTACTCCTTTTTCAGGTCAACAAGCACAACGTCGCAGTCATAGCCTTCCGCCAAGACGCCCTTCTTGGAAAGGCCGAATATCTTTGCGGGGTTTGTTGAGCAATAACGCACAACCTGCGCAAGCGAGATTAGGTTACGGTTTGCAGCATCAAGCATCAGCGGCACGCGCACCTGCACTCCCGGCACGCCGGACGGGGCCTGCCAGTAGTCCTGCTCCTTTTCCTTTGCAGTGTGAGGCGCATGGTCGGAGGCTATGCAGTCGATTGGCGAGTGCGCCTTGGAAAGCTCGTCCCATACCGAGGCAACGTCAACGCGCGAGCGCAAAGGAGGGTTGACTTTGCCATAATTGCCAAGCGCCCTTGCGTCGTGTTCGGTAAGGAAAAGGTGGTGGGTGCAGACTTCAAGCGTGACCGGCACGCCGCCGTTTTTGTAAGTTGAAATGATGTCAAGCTCGGCCTTGGTCGATGCGTGGCACAAGTGGATGCCCCTGCGGGACTTGGAAGCGGCATCGCAGGCAGCTTCGGCTGAAATCGCAGCGGTTGTGGGGCTGCGGATGATGTTGTGGTACTCGACTTTGCCCCTTGCATCGCGCTTTTTGTACTCCTCGGTCAGCTTGCGGATTTCGGTCTCGTCTTCAGCGTGAACGCAAACCGGAAAATGCTTGGGCAAAGCGTCCAAGTGCTTCTGGAAGTCCGTGCCGTGCTCGACCAAAAGGTCTCCGGTGCTTGAACCCAAATAGACCTTCACCGCAAACACAGCCGGGTCCTTGGCCGCCTCAACCGCAACCAACTGGTTTTGGGGAGTCGCGCCAAAGTAAAGCCCCCAGTCGCACACCGCCTTCTTTTTTGCGAGGGCGACCTTTTCTTTGAGCTGGACAAAGTCAGACACCGGCGGGCTGTTGTTTGGCATGTCAAGGATGGGGGTGGTGCCGCCTGCTAGGGCGGAAGCCGAGCCTGAGTAGAAGTCCTCTTTTTGGGTCTGACCGGGGTCGCGGAAGTGAACGTGCGGGTCAACCATCCCCGGCAGCGCAACCATCCCCGTGCAGTCGATTTTTTCGTCAAAGCTGCCGGAAATGTCGGAGCGCGAGAGTTTCTTTATCCTGCCGTGCTCGTCTGCTGCAAGGTTGCACTCGACAAGGGTGTCGTGAACGAGCACTTTGCAGTTTGAAAGAAGGAGCATATAGAGGATTGACAGGGGACGTATAAAGGTGTTTGGAAAGAAGCCAAAAGACAAAGGCCGAAAACGCCTGCGCAACTGCAACAACAAGCTTTAATTTGCAAGACACAACGTCATTTATGCCCAACAGGCGGAAACACCTCGGACAAGGCTCGACGGAATACTTGGTTATCCTCGGCGCAGTCTTACTCATCTCCATCGTCGTAGTAAACGCGGTTTCGGCAGTCCCCTCCTCGCAGTCTTCAATCAAGTCGCAGCAGTCGCAGGCGTACTGGTCGTCGCTTTCGCCAATCAAAGTCCTTTCTTCCAAAGTCGTTGACAACAACCTCGTCCTCCAACTCCAAAACACTGGCGCGTCAACAATACGCCTTGACGGAATTGCTGTAGGCAACACTAACTTGCCAATCTACCCATACTACTCCGGCGACGCCTACGGTCCTGCATACTGCTCTAGGCCGAATGACAATTTCTCGGCAATGATGACTTGTGCGCTCATGCTCGCCCCAAGCGAGTCCGTATATGTAGCGGCGCAAGGCGCAATATCCGGCACAGGCAATGTCGTCGATTGTGCCGGCAAGGCAAGCGTTGAACTTTCCGACGTGCGGCTCATATACTCCACAAGCGGCTCCGGCCTCAACAACCTGATGCTCAAAGGCGACAAACCCATAATCGCCTCGTGCGGCTCCAAAGCCTGCGACCAGTACTGGGTCAAAGTCCCGGGCAATTCATCAAGGTTGGTAAACGATTTTTGCCTTATGAAATACGAAGCCAAGCTTGTTGATGGCGTGGTTGCATCAATGCCATCGGGCGCGCCAAGCGAGAGTTTGAACCAGCGCGCGGCTTCGGACGCGTGCGGCGCCCTCGGTTCCGGCTACCACCTGATCCGCGACCGGGAATGGATGGCGATGGCTTTCAACGTGGCTTCAAACCCACGCAATTGGATAAACGGAACGGTGGGTTCAGGTTGCCTGTACGCGGGGCATATGGAGTGCAATACAGACCCCAACCGGGCGCATTTCGAAGCGTCGGCCAACGACGACGCGGGTTATTGGAACGGAACGATGAACTATACCTCCGGGGCATTCAACTGCCCATTCAAGACCAATTGCGACCGCGGGGTTGAGACGCGCAGGACTTTCTATCTATCTACCGGGGAAGCGCTTTGGGACGTGTCTGGTAACGCTTGGGAGTGGACTGACGCAACCATCTTTGAGAACCGGACTTCCACGTCGGCTTGCACCCTGTCGAGCACCTGCAAGGACGACCCGGAGGGAATAACCGGAGAGATGCCCACTAGCAGCAATAGTAACGTCACGCGCGGTTGGAACGAGTACCCTGCGATGGTGGATTACAAGGGCTCGGGTTACTTGCGCCTTCCGAATGCAGCGTGGAACACGAGCAACGGGATGGGCAATATCCAAACTAGCCCCGGATTGGCATACAACAACACCGCAGCAGCCTACGCCTCCACAACCCACGCGATAGTACGCGGCGGAGTATTCGGAGGCGGAGACCATGCCTACGCCGGCCTTTTCGTGCTGCTCAACGAGTATTCAACGGAGTATTCCTTCGGCTTCCGTTGCGCGCGGTAGATGCACAGCACCAAAAAAGAAGCCACAGGGAATAAACCGCCCCGTTCCTTACTATTATAAATGGGGTTTTGCACTAAATATGGGTAAGAAAGTGAAAGGAAACCCAAGCTCGCCGAAAGGCGCTTTGTTGTTTTTGTTTGAGGGCAAGGTAACCGCGGCATCTGCCGTTCCTTGACCAAGAAAAGATTTTGACTAAAATATAAGGAGTGGTTGAATATGTATCCTCCACAGCAGTCCCAATATGACCGCGCGATTACCGTGTTTTCGCCCGATGGAAGGCTCTTCCAGGTCGAGTATGCACGCGAGGCAGTAAAGACCGGGAGCACCAGCATCGGAATCGTCTCAAAGGACGGGGTTGCGATGGTGGCGCACAAGCGCATCTCCTCGCCCCTCATAGTAGGGGACTCGCACGAAAAAATCTTCACAATCGACAACCACGTTCTGGCATCATCTTCGGGCTTGGTTGCGGACGCGCGCAAGCTCGTTGACTTTGCGCGGCTTGAGTCGCAAAAGCACAAGCTGACCTTTGACGAGGAAATCTCAGTAGAATACCTTGCAAAGCAGGTCGGCGACCACATACAATTCTTCACACAAGTTGCAGGCGTGCGGCCTTACGGAGTATCACTCTTGCTTGCGGGAGTGGGAAGCTCTGGAGCGCGGCTCTTTGAGACCGACCCGTCGGGCGCAATCTTTGAGTACAAGGCAACCGCAATCGGAAGCGGCAAGAAGGGTGTTGAGCAGTTCTTCGAAAAGGAGTACAAAGACGGCCTTTCGATGGATGACGCCATCAAGCTTGCAATCAAGGCGCTCAAGAAGGTGACTGAGGACAAGCTCTCGCCGCAGGTCATTGACGTTTCAATAGTCGAGTCAAAGTCAAGGAAGTCGCGCGACCTCTCAACCGAGGAAGTCGCAAAGTTCATGGCGGACTCGAAATAAGAAAAGCACAAAAAAGATTTTTGAGATAAGGACTCATGTCCCACATCGAAAACACCATAATCGCCCGGCTTGAAAAAGCTGGCGAGACGTTCGAAATCCTCGTGGACCCCAAGAAGGGCTACGAGTACAAGACCGGCGCCAAAAAGGAGCTGGACAACGTTTTGGTGTTTGAGGAAGTGTTCAAGAACGCCAACAAGGGCGAACGGCACACCGGTGCTGCGCTCAAGAAGGCATTCGGCACGGAAGACGTCCGCTCAATCGCAGACACCATATTCAAGGATGGCGAGCTGCAAATCACAACTGACCAGAGGCGCAAGCTTTTGGAGGAAAAGAGGGTCAAGATAATCGCGCAGATTGCGCGTTCAGTTATCGACCCGCGCACCAAGGCCCCGCACCCGCCCGCAAGGATTGAGGCGGCAATGGAGCAGGCGCGCGTGCACATCGACGCTTTCAAGAGCGCTGATGAGCAGGTCGGAAAAATCATCGAGGAACTTCGGGAAATCATCCCGATTTCAACTGCTTCGGTCAAGGTGGCAATAAAGGTGCCGGCAAACTACGTGCACCGCTGCTACTCGGCACTAAAGGAGTACGGGATAAACAAGGAAGAGTACGCCTCGGACGGGTCGCTGGTTGTGATGATAGAGATTCCGGCAGCGATACAGGAAGAGGTGTACGACAGGCTCAACGGCCTGACGCAGGGCGCGATACAGACGCGGCTTGTGGAACGATAGAGGAAGAGATTCTGTAAGTCATTTTGATTTAAAAAAAGGTGCAACGAATGGAAAAGCAACTGATATTGCCCGGCGCCCTGGCGGCTACTAGCCCGCGCAGGATGGACGGGTGCTACGTTGACGACGGCAAGACCTTCGTCTCGGTTGTCAGCTTGAAGGCTGGCGACAAGATAATCCCCCTCAAGGGGCACTACATACCGCGCATCGGCGACTACATAATCGGCATCATCTCGGAAGAGAGGTTCTCCGGTTACGAAGTCGACATCAACGCGCCGTTCCCCTCCTCGATTTCGGCCCGCGACATCCGCGAGACGTTCCAGGTAGGCGACGTGGTCTCGGCAAAGGTGAGGATGGTGGACGAGGTCCACACCGCACAGCTTGTTGAGCCGCGCAAGCTCTACGCAGGAAGGCTCATCGAGATTGAGAGCGTCAAGGTCCCGCGCATAATCGGGCGCAACGGAAGCATGCTCGCGCTCATCAAGGAATACACGGGCTCGGACATCTTCGTCGGCAAGAACGGCAGGATTTACACTAAAAACGGCGACATCGCCCTCTCTGTGATGGCCCTGCTCAAGATTTCAAGCGAGGCGCACACAAGCGGCCTTACTGACCGCATCAAGGAGCTCCTTGAAGTCGAGTCGAAGAAGTCGCCGCAGAACAACGCAGCGAAGCCTGCTGTGCAGGAACGGCCTACAGAGCAGTACTAGGAATTATTTTTGAATGGTGATTTGATATGGCAGAAGAAGAAACAGCCGCGATGGCTTCAGGCAAGGTGCCAAAGAAGCTCATCCAGAACGGCATACGCAATGACGGCCGCACACCAGCGGACCTTCGCAACCTCAAGATTACAGTTGGAGTGCTCAAGAAGGCATCCGGCTCCGCACTCATCGAGTGGGGAAAGAACCGCATCCTCGCAGGGGTATACGGCCCGCGCGAGGTTTTCCCCAAGCACCAGATGAACCCCAACAAGGCCATCATCAACTGCAGGTACGCAATGGTGCCCTTCTCCTCGCTTGAGGAACACGGGCGCTTTGGGCCCAACCGCAGGGCAATCGAGATTGGAAAAGTTGGAAAGCACGTGTTCGAGAACGCAATCCTCACCGAGCAGTTCCCAAAAACCATGATTGACATCAACATCGACGTGTTGCAGAGCGACGGCGGAACCCGCGTTGCGGGAATCGTCGCAGCTTCGCTTGCACTTGTTGACGCCGGAATCCCGATGAGGGACATCCCCAGCGGAGTGTCAGTCGGAAAGGTCGACGGCACGCTTGTCGCGGACTTGGACAAGACCGAGGACAACCTCGGACAGTCCGACATGCCAGTCATATTCTCGCCCCGCACTTGGGACATCCTGCTCTTCCAGATGGACGGCATGCTGACCAAGAAGGAAATAATGGACGGGATTGACCTTTGCAAGGTCGCGACCCAGAAGGTGCACGAGGTGCAGGTTGCGGCGCTTGAGGCAAAGTACGGCGCGGCAGCCGCAGGCGACGACGACTCCCAAGAGGAGTCCGGAGCTTAATTTACGCTATACGACGGTGAATGAAAAATGATCACTAACGAGGTCAAGGAAGCATACGTGCTTGACTTGATGAAGAAAAACACGCGAGTTGACGGCAGGGGAATGCTGGACTACCGCCAGATTTCGGTGCAGAAGAACATCTACGAGAACTGCGAAGGCAGCGCGATGGCACAAATCGGCGACACCAAAGTCATCGCAGGCCTCAAGCTTGACGTTGCAACCCCCTTCGGCGACAGGCCGACGCAGGGAGTCATAATGTTCAACGCGGAGTTCTCGCCAGTTGCACACCCCGACTTTACTGCCGGGCCACCAGACGAGCGCAGCATCGAGCTTGCCCGTGTCGTTGACCGCGGCATCCGCTCAGCAGAGTGCATTGACCTTGACAAGCTCTTCATGGAAGAAGGAAAGGTCTTGGGAGTGTTCATCGACCTGTTCATAACCGACCACAACGGAAACCTCACTGACGCGGCGTACCTTGCATCGATGGCGGCTCTCAAGAGCGCAAAGATGCCCAAGTACGAGGATGGAAAGCTCATCCGCGAGGAGCGCACTGCACCCCTCCCGATTGAGCGCGACGTAGTGTCGTGCACTTTCGAGAAGGTCGCAGACAAGCTTTTGCTTGATGCCCGCGAGGAAGAGGAAGTCTCTTCAGCCGGACGCGTCACCTTGGCAACTTGCGGTGACGACCTGCTTTGTGCGTCGCAAAAGAGCGGCCGCGCAGGGTTCTCCCGCGCGGAATTCGAAAGCATGATTGACACGTCCCTTGCAAAGCGCAAGGAGCTGCTCAAATACATTTAGGGTGTTGGATATGGGTTCACATTACGGAGTAAAAATACGCAAGCAGGAAAACAAGATAAAGACAGCGCAAAAGCAGAGGCACACGTGCCCCTCATGCGGCAAGGCCAAAGTCAAGCGCACTTCGACCGCTCTCTTTGAGTGCGCGTCGTGCAAGACCCGCTTTGCAGGCGGCACCTATGTGCCCCGCACCAGCGTCGGAGTGACTGCGGCAAAACTGCAGCTGTCCAAGAAGGAACAGGCAAAGGAAGCGTAAAACCTTCTTTTCCCTTCCCAACTCTTTTTTTGATGGTGCTTTCCTATGGCAATCGACAGCGGCACGGTCCTTTTTGAGGCCGACTTTACAGGCAAGGCGTACTCCTACTCCGCAAAGGCAGAGGACAAAGCCAAGCTTGCAAGCCTCCTTTCATCTGCACGCAAAGTCATTGCCGAAAGCATCTACGACTACGCGCCCATTGACCGCAAGGCAATAGACGCGTACTTTTCAAAGGCAAAACAGCCCAAAACCCCGGCAGAGCTTGCAGCCATTCTCTCGTCCGCATCGATGTCTTCCATTGAACGTGACTTGGAAAAGGCAGTTAAGTTCGACGCAGTTCCTGCTGATGACATAAAGAAAGCGGACGTTGAAAAGCGCAAGATTGGGTATGCGACAAGCTACTACCTTTACCTGCTCTTCAAGTCCGCATTCGGCGAGCAGGCGCCAAAGCCTGCTGGAACAAACAAGAACCAGATAATCCGCTTGGTCTCAAACTCTTCCGAGTGGATGGTCGTAAAGAAGACCAACACCATAACTGCGACAAAGCCGGAGACGCTTTCTGCGCTCATAGGCATGCTTTCCACAATCGTGCGAAAAGAAGGCGACGTGCTGTGCAAGGATGACGACTTTGAGTCCGCCTCGATGGCGCTCTTTGGCTCCTTCTTCAAGAGAAAGTCATTTGGAAAGCTCTGCGAGGCATTGAACGCGGTTCCCGCGCCGAAGGCAAACGAAGCCGCAGCAGCAAACTCCATTGACAAGGCATTCACTCCCGAAATGTTCATCCTCCTTTACCTGAAGGCGTTCTCGCTCTCAGGCTACTCGCCCTACCCCGAGCCGGACTTGCTTGCGGAAACTTACCCGCAGCTGAAAATCCCGAAGCCGAGGGGCAATTTTGGCGGCAAGAAGAAAAAGAAGGCCTGAATCGGCGTCCCTGCTTTTTATTTCCTAGTTGCCTAAGCAACTCATGGCAAGCGACGCGCTTAAGCTGTATATTTTCCACTACCCGGACCCCGATGGCTCGCACGACTATTACGCTAGGGTAGGATCACCTGAAGATATCAAGGAAATGGAAAGCAAGCCAATTGCCAGCCAGTCCATTGATTTCCTAAGGCCCAAAGCGCGGGAATTCCTGCGTAAGCATTACAAAAACAATGAACAGTCGGCATACTCTGGACCCGAAAAATTTGCGCGGCCAACACCAATAGGCGCAATAAGGCTGCGCAGCATCAACCACGACGGAAAAATCGGATTTTCATTCGTTCATTATCCTTTAGCATGCATTCCGTATGCGGACCGGCAAGATACGCGCGGCGCAAGACTCGGCAGGAAGATAGAGGAAATGTGCCTCAAGCATTTCGTAAAAAATCAGGAAATTACGCATATGACCACTTCCGACAAGGTAATGGAAATGCTGAAACACGGGACAATACACGATGCAGGAAATATCGACCCAAATACGCTCTCAAAAATAACTACAAACCGCAGGAGACAATTGGAAAATCTGGGAATACCAACTGAAGAAATAGTTCCGGCAAAAGAATGGATTAGAAAAATAAGGAGCGCAAGTCCATTGGGAACTTTTGCTTCGATGACGCGCACCAAACAAAGAAGGCGAGTGGCAAAGACCCGCTAAGCAAGCCCCCTGCCTTACGCAGTCCCTTCCTCTTCTTCCTTCTTCTGCTTCTGCCACTTTTGGTACTGCACGAACCCGTAGATTGCAAGCACTGCAACAACCAGTATGATTGCGTAGTCCATGTTGCCGCTTGAGTTGCCCGTGGCCTTTGGCGTGGCGGTTGTGCCGCAGTTGGTCATCCCGTCAGCTATCGAGTCATACTTTGCCTTGGACTGCTGGATTGAAAGGTAGGCCGCCTGGTATTCGGATGTGAGCGGGGCTGCCTTCATCTCCATCACCAAGACCACGCCGGCCCAAGTGGTGTTGAGCTCGCGCACCTTGGTGCTCACCCCACACTGGTCGAAAGACACCTTGCTTGACTTGTATTCGGAAAACATGTTGTTTATGTCAGCCTTTACGTTGGAATAGGCCTTGACCGCGTTCGCCTTTGCTATGCGGAACTGCGTGTTCTCCACGCTGTCGTTGACCTGGCTTTCCTCGAGGCGCTTGAAGTTGTCGTACTCGGGAATTATCTCCTCAAGGTACTGGCGCGAGGAGTAGAACACGTCGGTGCCAAGGCCTGCTGAGGACACCTGCTGCAGCACCGAAGTCTCTTCGGACGCGAGCTTGGAATAGACGTCACGGTCGGTGAGCTTGTTAAAGAATGCCTCGGCCTTCTCCGCAAACACTGCGCACTTTGAAAACGTTGCATTGTAGTTTGCCATGTAATCCAAGTAGCTTTCAACGTCGCCGGTGTTTGAGAAGTACTTGGCTGAGTTGCGGGCAGTGTCAATCTCCTGGCCCTTCAGGTCGTCGAGGGTGGCAATCAGGCCGTCCGGGTCGTCTATCATCGCCTCAAGGCCGTCGAAATAATCCTCAAGCGCCGAGTCCGTTGTCCCGGAGAGGGCGTGGTCGCGCACGGACTGGATGTTCTTTCGCGCAGTCTCAAGCGAAAGCCGGGCGGTCTCGATGCCTGTTGAAAGGTCGGAATAGGATAGCTTGCGCGGCTTGATGTAGTTGGTCTCCCAGGCGTATTCGTAGTCTAGCTTGTAAATCTTCGAAAGCACATCGGGGTTGAGCGCGATCGAGCCGTTGCCCGCATCCGCAACAACCACCTTGCCGTACGAGTGCAGGTAGACGCTGGAATCGTCCGCAGTCGAATAATAGTAAAGCACCCAGTAATTGTTGCTGTCAACTGTGACTGCAGTCGTCGCGGTGTAAGGCGCGAGCTTGAGCGTCTCGGTTGAGGTCGAAAGGACGTAAGGCTCGCCGAATGCGGTCGCGCGGTCAGTTGTGATTGCGGAACAGGACGCCACAAGCACGAGGAACGCCGCAAGGGCAATCGCGTTATATTTTGCCATGACTACAAGTATGTAACTTGGGTTTAAATTAGTTTGACCGAAAGGTTTTCCTGCTATGAATCTGCGTTTTGTGCTGGTGCGGCCCGAACACGACATGAACGTCGGCGCCGTTTGCCGCGCAATCAAAAACTTCGGGTTTTCCGAGCTTTGGCTTGTTGACCCCCAGTGCAAGCTAGGCTTGGAGGCAAAGAAGTACGCCAAGCACTCCGAAGAGGTGCTTTCGAATGCCCAGAAAGCCGCAACGCTTGCGGAGGCAGTCAAAGGCTGCGAGGCGGTTGTAGGCACCACCGGCATCCCCGTGCGCTTCCAAGGAAGAATATTCAAAAACTGCATCCCGCTTGACAGGCTTTACGAAAAAATCAAGGGGTTTGAGAACGTAGCCATCGTGTTCGGGCCGGAGGGCACCGGGCTTTCCGAAGCGGACACCGACCTGTGTGACATCGTAATTACAATCCCAACCGCGCCAGCGCACCGCGTCCTGAACTTGTCCCACGCAGCCTGCACCTGCGCATACCAGCTCTTCTTGGACTCGTGCAGGGACAAAAAAACCAAGGACGGGATTGAGTACAAGCGTGCGTCCGAGCACAAGATAGGGATGCTTGAAAACCTCTTTGCCGAGGCTTTGAAGTCCTCGCCAACGGTGCGGGACAAAAAGAAGGTGGCAAAGGCGTTCCAGCGGCTGGTCAAGCGCTCGCTTCCGTCCGAAGACGAAGTCTCGACGCTGCTTTGCGCACTGGACTCATTTAACTCTGCCGAGGAGTATAGGTCATTGAAGGAAAAAAGAAGCGCGGACAAATAAGCAGGAAACCAAAGGGAAATACCCAATGAACAAACAACAGAAAATCATCGCAGTATGCGCAATCGCGCTAGTATTTACATACTTCATCCTCAACCCGCCCAACATCTCCCCGGACGATTTTGAGAAAGCCATTCGAAGCTCCGGGCCGATGGGGCCTGCACTGGTTGTGGCAAGCCAGGTGCTCGCCTCGGTCTTTTCGCCGATTCCCAACAGCCTGCTCACGCTTGCAGCCGGCCGCGTCTACGGCGGTTTCTGGGGCGGACTATACGCCTACATCGGCGGATTGCTTGGCGCTGCTGCCACGTTCTGGATTGGACGCGCGCTCGGACGCGAGTTTGTCGCCAAGTTCGTGCAAAAAAACGACTTGGAATCAGTTGACGGGTTCATCGCAAAGTACGGCGTGTGGGCAATAATCGGCGGCAGGCTCCTGCCGTTCATGTCATTTGACGCAATAAGCTACGCTGCCGGGATGACCTCGATGGACTTTGGCGCGTTCATGCTCGCCTCGGTCTTTGGAACTGCGCCCGGAATCTTTGCTTACGCGTACTTGGGAGAATACTCCCGCGAACTTGACTTTGCAACAATGGCAATGCTGGCAGTTGCGTCAATCGCCCTGTTCTTTGTTGTATCGAAGATGTACGCGTGGCACAATGAAAGGAAGAAGCCTGCCAAGCCCGCCATAAAACAGAAGGGACGCAAATGACCAAAGTAATTTTCAACGGAAAGCTGGTTGACCAGTCCGAAGCGGCGATTCCCGCAAACAACAAGGCCAACTTCTTTGGCTACGGGGTTTACGAGTCCATACGCGTGTCTAGGGGAAAGCCATTCTACGTTGATTGGCACCTTGAAAGGCTTGAGGCATCCGCCAAGGCCATTGGCATGGAAATCCCTTATTCTTCTTCCGAGCTTTTGGGGATGCTTGGAGAAATAATTTCGCAAAACAACATTACCGACGCGCTTGTGCGCATCGTATACTACGGAAAGACCGAGAAAGAAGACGGAATCCTCGTAATGTTCCCCATGGGCTACCACTTCTATGCGGACAAGAACTACAAAAAAGGAATGACCGCAATCACGCACGTGTGGGACCGCATACTCCCGCCATCCAAGACACTTAGCCTGCTTGGCGGCTTTCTTGGATTACGCGAGGCCACCAAGAAGGACTGCGTCGAGGCGCTGCTCATCAATTACAAGGGATTTGTCACCGAGGGCACTAGAAGCAACCTGTTCATCGTAAACGCAAAGGGAGAAACCATCACCGCGCCAAAGGAATCCGTGCTTGAGGGAATCACGCGCAAGATAATCGTCGAAAAAATTGCGCTTTCAGAAAAAATCGTTGAGCGCAACATCACACCACAAGAGCTTTACTCCGCAAAGGAAGTGTTCATCACAAGCACTGGTATGAGTGTCATGCCAATCGTGCAAATCGACGGGAAGAAAATCGGCGACGGCACGGTAGGCCCGGTGACAAAGCGCGTTGCCAAGGAGTACGACGCGCACTTGAAGGAAATTTGTGGAAAGTGAAGTCTTGTGGATACGTCTCCTGATGAAAGGAAGAAATTCCGTGAAAACATCCTGCACGACTGTGAAAGTTATGTCTTCTTCGGGCCCGAAAAAAATGGGGAAAAAAGATTCGTCACAAAAATAATGAAACTCAAACTCCCGAGTTATTTCAAAACCGTATACAAGGAGGAACAGGTTGCGCGCAACCTCCTGTGGCTTGGGCTGCAGAAGGAAAATCAAAGCCTTGCCAAAATTCACCACCTCCGGGGCATCGAAATAGATGGCGAACCCGGACTCCTCATAATCCAAGAGCACGCAAACGGGAGGCAAATATACTCCAACCCGCGCAACCTGAACCCAAAAACGTTCATTCACTTCGATGACGTCCTATTCAAGCCCGATGGCTTTTCCAATATCATACCAACCCAGGAGGGGCCCAAGGTAGTGGATGCGCGGTTGAGGGAAGATACCTTCAATAAGCAAAAATGCCCTCAGGGAAAGTGCAACTGCAACTGGCATGATTTCGTCAAAAAGACCGCGAACGGCTTTAACCCGCTGCCTGAAGGCTACATCATGCCGCAGGAAATAAAGAAGGCGTATGACCCGAAGTCCAACCCCTGGATAAGCCAGGTGGAAAAGGAAGCGGGACAGATGAAAAGTAAGCCCTTGCGAGGATAGCGGTTTTTTGCGGCCCTCGAAGCCCTATTAAACCATTTTGTACAGAATAATATCTCTGTCCAAAAAAGCCGCTTCCTGACAAGAAGCATTGCCGGAACCAAAGACCGCCCAGCAAACTGCGGGGCATCGCTTTGGCCGCATTTTGGCTTTTACACTAATGCTCTGATAGTGTAGTGGACCAGCATTCGGGATTGTCGATCCTGCGACCCGGGTTCGAATCCCGGTCAGGGCGCTTCTTCTTTTTGCGCCAAAAACAAAAGGCTACTTTATTTCTCCGACCAGTTCCTCAAGCAAGTCCTCAAGGGTAACGACTCCGGCGAACTCGCCTTTTTCGTCAACCACTATCGCCATGTTCCTGCCCAAGGATTGGAGGGTTGCAAACGCGTTGTGCAGCTTGTCAGTAGTCTTGAGCACAACTGGCGCGAGTGCGGCCTGGCCAACTGTCCATTCGGGGTGCTCGAAAGCAGCCCGCGCCAGCGTCTTTAATGCAACGATGCCAAGGACTTTTTTCTGTGAATCAAGAACAGGCAGCCGGGAGTACTGGCTCATCACGGCCTTGCGGTGCGCCTCGGCAATGGGCAGGTCGGCTGAAAGATAGGCCACGCTTGATTTGGGAGTCATGGCCTTGGAAACGGGGCGGTCGTTGAACTCAAGCACGTTCTCGATAAGCTCGCGCTCCTTTTCGGATATTCCCTTCTGCTTTGCGCTCAGCTTCACCGCAGAGCGCACCTCATCTTCGGAAAAATGCTCGATGCCGGTTGCAGTCGAATACACTCCCGGAATCAGGTGGTTGATTGCCTCGAACACAACTACAAGCGGGAAGGATATCCAGTAGAACGCCTCGATGATTGGGGAGAAAAGAAGCGCCATCCGCTCGCCATAGGTGGATGCAATGCTTTTTGGCGCGATGTCGCCAAAAGTCAGGAGCAAAAAGCTCATCAGGCCTACTGCAATGCCGACTCCGGCTTCGCCAAATAAGGCGGTTGTGATGCTTGTTGCAAGCACGGACGCGGCAACGTTTGCGATGTTGTTTCCTATAAGGAGCGAGATGATTACCCTGCGGCGGTTGGCCTTGAGCCGAGCCAGGCTTTCCGCGCCGGGCACCTTCTTTTCAACAAGGGAGTAGAGCCTGACTGAGGAAAGCGAAAGGAATGCCACTTCGCTTGCCGCAAAGAAGGCGGACACCGCAAGCAGCGCCACTAAAAGGATGCACTCGGCAAAAACTTCGCTCATACAGGCATTACGCAATGAAGGATTAAATCACTTGACTGACTTGGCTGCCGGAACTGCGCGCAGTAGTGTGGAACCGGGCGTTTTCTTCTCACGCTTTTTGCTTCGTGGGCTTCCACACGCCGGAGCTTCCCTTGGGCAGCGGGGCGTTGCTTGCGGCTATGCGGCTGCAGCGAATCCTGTTGCAGGCGATTTCGCACAGGTCGGTGGAGTACTCCACGATGCGTATGCAGTGGCGCAGGTAGTTGGAGTGCTCGGAGTTGCCGTTTGACGACGCTACTTGCTTGCGCAGCTTGGCGGTAAGCGAGTCAGCCTGCTCGAAGAAGGAAAAGTCGAACTCGGACTTTGCATAATAGCGGAATGCGCGTTCGAACGTCGCGAAAGCGTCCTTGAGGGCATCCACGTCGTGCTTTGTGCCGCGGTTGGACGAGGCGTACTGGCCGATGTCAACTAGGTGGTCGCAGACGCGCTCTATTGCAAGCGCGATGCGCGTGTTGGACACCGCCTCGAACGCGTTACGTGACTGGTACGCCTGCCTAAGGAGCAATAGATGGCGCCGGTCAACAGTGTCGTCGCGCGTCTCAAGCTCTTCCAGCGAGACTTCCGCCTTGCCTTCGATGACTGAGAGGACGTATTCGTAAAGCGCCCTGCTTGAATTGAACATGCGCAGTATGGTCTCTTCCTGCGGAAGGTTCGAAGTCTCGGCAACCATGCGCAGGACGAAGCGGCCGTCCGGCTCGTTGAGAAGCTCGATTGCAGCCAGCTTGTTGCGCGCGGAGTTGGCTACCTCGAAGGCGCGCTTTCCGCGCACCACGATTTCATCCGCGCCGCAGACGTAGGAAGAAGTGACGTGGTGCAGCCCCTCGGCCGCGTTGTCTGCCTGCACATTCGCAGTTGTCTTTTCGCCGCTCCTCTTTGCAAGTATGGACAGCGCGCCGTCCGTTGACTCGGTCACAAAGACCGTCGAGCCCTTGTCCACGCCGTTGGCTTCGGTCCACTTGCGCGGCAGGTAGATGGTCAGGGCGTTACCCATCTGCTGGACCTTCTTCAACTCTTTCATCAAAACCACTTACTCAAATAAATAGTATATACTTTTTTACTAAACCAAATAATAATACAATCGGTATATTTAAACGCCAAAAAGAGCCCCAAACTAATCCGACGCAGACGGGGTTGGGAACGTGCCGAAGCCGCCCACCGGCTTTTCAGAAACGGCATTCTTCATCCCAGTAGCGACCAGGTTGGAATACTGGCTAGCCGGCGCATCCAACGAGATGCCCGCACCCGCAGGGGACTCCTGCGCAAGCGCCACAACAACTGCGCAAAGAAGCGCAACCCCTGAAAACAGGATGACGTACTCCAGCGCGGCCTTCCACTTGCTGTCACGTTCCTGCACTTGACTTGCCATACAAACTACCTACTGCCCTGCCTGCTCGGCGCCAAAAGTCGCGACCGGCTCGGATGAAACGTATTTGCGGACGAATATTGGGCCAAACGACGACACGCCCGGGTAGGCTCCGCAGTCATAGTTCTCGCAAGCCACCACATAACCAACAGTACGCGCAGCGGGGTCGATTGACGCATCAGTGGTCGAACCGAAAAGCACCCCGTCGCCCCAGTAAGTCTTCGACACAGCCTGGCCGTACGCCACCGTGACGTCGACGCCCTGAGCCAGAGTTGCCGAAGAGGAATTCATCCAATACGACTTCGACTGGGCCGCGATGACGTCCTGACTGGACGTGGGGGCGCTGCCCGTGACCGCCACGACCATCACAGAGACCATTAGGACTGCCCCAAGCACGACTAGGTACTCGGTGGCGCCTTGGCCCCGGCCGGCGCGTTCATTGCTGAGATTTTTGGTTTGCATTTTCTTTTCCACTCTTATTGCTTCAACTTGAGGCCATGCGAATCACGGCTGTGCATAACGGAGGACGACTACACCAGAGCCGCCGGGGTTTGCGTTGGGAGTGCCGTAGCCGTTCCCGCCACCACCACCAGTATTGTTCAACCCAGCTGCCCCATTGCCGCAGCCGCCGGTATTGGTGCCACCTATTCCTCCTCCACCCATGCCTCCGACAGGGCAGGGTCCGGCCCAGTGGCCACCGCCACCGCCACCGCCAAACCAGCCGGCGTCGCCGTAAGCGGTGCCTGCAAACCATGTGAAGTTCAAGCCGATTCCGCCCACTCCGCAGTTGGTACTCGCACTGCCGGCATAACCGACGCCTCCTGCGCCGCCACCGCCGCCATTGCATGGATAACTGCCAACTCCGCCAGAGTACCCTTGCCCCGAAACGCTGGTTCCCGGCGTCGTCTGGACATAGGCACCACCGCCACCAGAGCCGCCGTTGGACGCGTATGGTCCCGAACTGTGGGTTCCGCCGCGGCCTCCGCCCACTGCAGTGAATCCCGCAAACGAGCTGTTGCCGCCGTTCGTCTCGGAACCATTGCCGCCCTTGCCCACAACGACATAAAGCAATGAACCGGGCGTCACCTCAAAACTCGAGTTGAAAAGGATTCCTCCGGCTCCCCCTCCACCGCCGAGGTTTGCACCTGTACCGCCAGCGCCCCCTCCTGCTACGATGAGGTAACCTATCGAAGTAACTCCTGCGGGCACATTCCAAGTCACGTTTCCGACATCGGTGAAAGCGACTACGGTGAACGTGACGTTCCTTGTCGAACAGCTGACGTTTAGGCCGCCTGCGTACCCAGTGCAGTTCCATGCGAACGGGTTTGAGCCAGTCACTGCCGACGCAGTGCCCACCGCGCACAATCCAGTAGCGTTTGGCACGCTATCATAATACGTGCCATTGGCTGCCCCGCACGCCGCATCTATAGCTCCAAAGCGGTAAGTGTAGCGGAGTATGACCGTTCCCGAGCCTCCGGCCGTGCTTGCGTATGGGACATAGCTTCCGCCGCCACCGCCGCCAGTACCGTTCACACCGGGCTGGCCTACGGTGGCGATGCTTGCGCCGCCCCCGCCAAGGCCTCCGCTTACGTTGGAACCGCCGTTGCCCGCGCCCCCGCCGCCGAAGTATACTGCTGTGCCGTTGATTGAAGATAAAGTCCCGTTGCCTCCGGCACACGTGCCAGCTCCGCCTGCGCCCCCGCCGCCCGCACCATAAGGCGATGCGCACGTGCCCCCGGCATAACCCTGGCCAGCGGTCCCACTGCCGGGGGACGACGACCAGCCTGCGCCTCCTCCTGAGGCACCAAGCAGCCCGACGGTACCGTGACCCACGCCGTATCCTGCGGACGCACAGCCACCTGCACCTCCGCCGAGCGCGGTGACGTTTGCAAAGGTCGAATTGCCTCCGTTGTTCCCTGTGCCGCAGCTTACTGCAGCACCGCCTGCGCCCACACTAACAGTATAATTGCTCCCAGCAGTGACGCCAAAGTTTGACCCTGCAAGCACTCCGCCTGCGCCCCCGCCTCCGGAGCCTCCGCCATTGCCAGAATCACACGAGTGGTACGAGCCGCTGCTCCCACCTCCGCCAACAACCAGATACTGCACCTGCGAGATGCCAGTGGGCACTGTCCAGTTCAACGACCCCGATTGGGAGTACGCCTCGACCACGTCAGAGCCCACGAAACTGAACGTACAGCCCGAACTGGACAGATAACAGGACGAAGGAACCGCCAAGCAGTTCGCCGTGCTTCCACCACCCGTTCCAGTGCAGTTCCAGTACCACGGACCACTGCCAGTCACCGCAGTTCCTACGCCGGAACTGCAAAGGTTTGAAGCTGGCGGGGACAGAAATCCAGTAGCGTTGCTTGCACCGCAAAGGCCAGCAACAGGCTCGGGGCTAGGAGAAGGCGAAGGAGACGGGCTTGGGGACGGCGCGGCTGACGGCTGCGCGGACGCTTCGGGGCTTGACATCGAAGTGGCATTGACGGAACACTGCCCGGTAAGGGCAACCGCACCAGTCTGCGTGTTGTTTGAAATCTTTCCGTCATCATAAGTGAGTATTATGCGGTCGAACTTGAATGAGCCGCCTGCAGAGCACCCGGAAACTGAAAAAGCGGAATTCTGCACAGTCGCCCTCGAACCTCCCGCGACAACCACGCCAGCAGGCGAAGAGTAAAGAACGGACCGCACCCGTGCAGCGTCAAAGACATCAATCTGGCGGACAAGTACGGGATTTACGTCCTTGTTCTCAAGCGTCAACACCACGCCATTGGCGCCCACGCCAAAAGAGACGATGGAGATGGGAAACGCATTCATCCAATACGACTTCGACTGGGCCGCGACGACGTCCTGGCTGGACTTGGGGGCACTGCCAGTGACCGCCACGACTATCATCGAGACCATTAGGACTGCCCCAAGCACGACCAGGTACTCGGTGGCGCCCTGGCCCCGGCTGGAAGCAGAAGTGCTGCCAAAACCAAAAAATGCGCCCATAATCGTCACTAGTAGAGAACTCTACACAAACGAAATCGGCAGATAAATAGGCTTAGCAAATACTTTCAAAAAAAATAAGAAAACCACATACTTTTTCCAGAAAAAATTGAAATGAAAAAGGAAAGAATGAAAAAGAAGGCTTCGGGAAAGGCAGCTAGCCCTTCACGCGGGTGTGCAGAAGCGCCAGCGACTTTTCGCTGCCCACCTTGCCCAAAAACTCCGAGTAGAGCTGCTTGAGCTCGGGGTTTTCATCCGAGACTTTGAACGCGGAGGTGTCGTCAAGCGAAAAGAGCTTTGCCCTGCGCTTTTGAAGGGTTTCCGGAGTGGTGAGCGGCTGCCCTGCTCCACCCATGCACCCGCCCTGGCATGCCATCACTTCGATGAAGTGGTACTTTGCGCGAAGCTCCTTGTCCGCAAGTATTGGCCCGGCGTTTTTGAGGAAGTGTACGACAAGGATTTTCACAGGAAGCCCGCCAAAGTCGAAAGTAAGCTCTCTCGTATTTTCAAAGCCGCGCAGGCTGGACACAACAGGCGCGGCAAGCGTGATTCCCTTGAGCTTGGCGCAATACCTGAGGGCGGCTTCGGTGACTCCGCCGGTTGTTGCAAAGATGCGCGCGCCACCTGAGCCTTGGCCCATGAACAAGTCAAAGTCGCTTTCCTCGCACGACGCAAGGTCAAGTCCCTTTGCTTTCATAAACTCGGAGATTTCCTTTGTTGTAATCACAAAGTCAACCGCAGTGGTGCCATCTGCAAGCTTCATATCCGCACGCTTTGCTTCCATCTTCTTTATGACGCAGGGCATCGCGGCAACCGAGTAAATCTTGGACGCGTCGAGGCCCTTCTTTTGCGCAAAATATGTCTTGATTAGCGCACCCATCGCTTCCATCGGGCTTTTGATTGTGGACATGTGGTCCATAAACAAATCCGGGTGCTTCTGTTCAAGGAACATCGCAAACCCAGGGCAGCACGAATTGAGCATTGGGAACGGACCGTTGTGCTCGATGCGCTCCAAAAGCTCGGCAGCTTCCTCCAAGATGACCAAGTCAGCGGTAAAGTTAGTGTCAAAGACGTAGTCAAACCCTAGCTTGCGCAATGCGCCAACAAGCTGGCGCGTTACTTTCTCGGTCGGAGCGTCGTAGTTGAACGGCTCGCCGATGGCAACTCGGACTCCGGGAGCCATCTGGATTACTTTGACTTGCGACTTGTCCGCAAGAGCCTTTTCGAGTTCAGTAAGGTCAGCCATAAGAGTCACCTAGTTTATGCCTTCAAGCCCACTGCCTTGGTTGCGGCATAGCCGCCTGCAAGGGCAGTTGCAAGCTGGATTGGACCCATCGCAACCAGGAAGGCTGCGGGGACAAAGCCTAAAAGGACGAGTGCGGTTGCGGAGACTAGAAGGAATCCGGCTTTTGCGATTGAGGAAAAGAGCACGCCCTTTGCCTTTATTGAAAATACATACACCGCATTCGCCACCCAGATTGGAGCGATGAAGTAGAGCAATGACGCGGACTGCGCGCCGAACACCAAGCCGGACACGTAGGCGCCAATGCTTGGCACTACTATGAGAGGCAGGAGCTTGAGCTTGCTTCCGACAAGGGTGAGTGCGGAGTATGCAAGCAGGAAGTTTACTATTGTGCCAACTAGGAGCTGGTTTGCAATGCCGGGCACGAATCCGAGTGCGATTGGCGCAAGGAACGCGGCTGCCACGAATGGGGCGGTTTCAAGGGCGCCCTCAAGGCCTTGCTGGTACTTGTATGAAAACGAGTGCTTCATCTAAGCTCACCTGTAGACTTACTCAGGATTCCATAGGTAAAAAAGGGTTTCTGAAAGGCTCAGAAACGCACTATCGAGCCTAGGACGAAGGCAACTGCCAGGCCGAAAAGAAGGCACAGCGCGGCAGTCCGTTCCTGGCCGTGCTTGAAAGCGTCGGGCAAAAGCTCTATGAATACTACTGCAAACATTGCGCCAGCGGATATTGCAAGCCCGTAGGGCACCACCCACGCAACTAGCACCAAAAAGCAGTAGCCAATGACCGCAAAGACCGCCTCGACGAATCCGGATAGGATGCCGAACAACAGGGACTTGTGTTTTTGCATCCCAAAGCAGGCAAGCGGAGCGGACACGCTCAGGCCTTCGGGGATGTCCTGCAATGCCATCGATACTGAAACCAGCCACCCAAGCGGAGTAGAACTTGCAAAAGCTGAACCGATTGCTATTCCTTCGGGGATGTTGTGCAAAGTCACCGCGCCAGCTACGAGGGGCGCGTTGCGGTCGCCTGCGAGCTTGGACTTGCGTAGCACGTGCAGGTGGGGCATCGAGCGCTCGAACGCCACGAAGCCGACTGCGCCAATAAGCACGAAAGCTGCTGCAAGGACGAGGCCAAGCGACTGACCCGCACTTGCCGACATCTCCAAGGCAGAGAAGAGCATGACTCCTGATGCGAACGAGAGGAGTACGGAGTAGACGCGCCGGTCCATGCAATCTACAAAGTAGACGATTAGCGAGCCAAGCGCGGTTGCCGCAAATACAAGGAGGGCGCCCAGCGCCGCGTCGATGAATGCCATGAAAATCAAGGTGGAATTTGCAGACTGGTATGAGTTCGCAACAAATTAAAAGAATCGCAAACTGCACTTACACTATGGCCAAAACACACGCTACCCTAAAAACCAAGAAGAACTCCGACGACTTGATTTTGATTGCAGGCATACTTTTGCTGCTCGTAGGCGCATTCATATTCTTCACGTACGACAACAGCCAGAAGGCTGCGAATGCAACCCCAACTCCGAAAGCATCAATCGTGCCCTCGGCAACGCCCAGCGCTATTCCAACGGTTAAAGCAGAGGCGAAGGGCCCGGCTTCTGACGGGCTTGTGTTTATGAACATAACGCAAGACCAAGCTTATGCGGGACTCAAAAATGGAAGCGTGGACATCTACTTAGGCTCGCTTACTGCAGCGCAGGCTGTAGAGGCAAAGTCAAACCCCGAAATCGCACTCTACCCTGCTTCTTCGCAAATAAACGGAATCATCTTCAACCCCGCGCCCTCGGCCAACGGCACGTTCAACCCGTTTGCGCTCCAGCAAGTGAGGTTTGCGTTCAACTACCTGCTTGACAGGAAGGCGCTGGTGGAAACAGCGCACTCCGGTTTCGGAAAGCCTATTGTGACCAACGTCTTCGAAGGCCACCCGAGTTACTATGTAACTGAAGGCGTGCTTTCCGAGTTCAACATCACTTACGACAAGGCCAAGGCGCTTTCGATGATTGACGCGGCAATGGCCGGCGCTGGCGCGACCAAAAAGGACGGCAAGTGGACTTATGCAGGAAAGCCGGTTAACGTCACAGTAATCTTCTACAGCCGCTATCCTGAGTTCGTTGCAATGAGCGAGGCGGTTGCGCAGGCGTGCGAGCAAGCCGGTTTTGCAGTCAACAGGCTGACTATGAACAAGGGCGACAAGAACCCAGCGGACTACACCGACCCGGCACTGCTTAAGTGGAACGTGGACGTGAGCGCATGGATTTTCTACGGCGCGTCAAAGTACAGCGACGTGTCGTTCATGGGGCTTTCAAACAAGCCCGGCTGGTACGAGTTCAAGAACGCCAAGCTGAACACGCTTGGAAAGCGGCTCTCCAACTATTCGAGCCGCACCGAGTGGGAGCAGATTAACGAAGAGATTGCGCGCCAGTTCATCAACGACTCGGTCAGCCTGTGGCTGACTGAAAACGACAACATCTTTGCGGCAAGGTCTGCGGTGAAGGGAGTGGTGCAGGATAATTTCGTGGGCCTGCGCGCTTACCAGAACCTGCGCGGGGCATACGTTGCAGGAAAGCCAGTTCTCACCGTCGCAACGGACAACACGTACTATCCCGGAGACTCGTGGAACAACATAGTCATCGAGTCGATAAACATGATGGACGTGCACAACTCAATCGTTGACCCCCTGACGTTCTCCGACCCCAAGCTGGAGGTCATCCAGTACCGGTGGGGATACAAGATTGACACTGCCGGGCCTTCAGGAAAGCTTTCCGTCCCCGCTGACGCAATCGTCTGGAACACCACCCAAAACAAGTGGGTTGCTGTTGGAAGCGGGCTGAACGCGACAAGCAAGGTCACTTACGACCTTTCGCGCTTCGTGGGCACCAAGTGGCACCACAATGCAACAATAAGCATGGCTGACGTGCTCTACTTTGCCGCGTCGCTGTGGGAAATGTCGCTTGATGCGCAGAAGAATGAAACGTCCTCATTGAACTACGGCACATACTTTGCGACCCTGAAGGGCATGCGCATTTCGGGCAACACAGTCGAAGTCTATGAGGACTCGTGGGGAATCTCCGACGAGAACTTCCTCAGCTTCTCTGGAATAATCCGCCGCATCGCGCCGCTTGAAATCGAGGCGGGACAGGACAGGCTGTTCTATGAAGCTGACGGCAAGTACATTGCAAACGGCTACAACGCACCCGAAGGAAGCAATGCGACTTCGCTTGTGCTCGTGAACTCAACGCACGTGAAGGCCTTGCTTGACTCAATCGATATGCTTGACTATGCAAAGGTCGCGCCGTACTTCACAGTATCCGGCAAGGCGTATGCAACACAGGCAGACATTGCAGAAAGAAAGGCATCAGTGCACAAGTGGGCGGACGCATACGGCCACCTCATCATAGGAGACGGGGCATTCTACATGAAAGCGTACAACCCGGTCACCGGTGCAATCACCCTGAACGCGTACCGCGACAGCGCATACCCGTTCGTGAAAGCCCAAGGCATGGCTTCGGATGCAGGTGACGTGCAGGCAGACGAGTACTGCGCAAACCCCAGCGGCAAGAACTTGTCCTACGCGTATGCTAGGCAGCTTGCATTGAAAGGGGAGTGCGCAGCAAACGGCACGGCTTTGCTTTCCGAGCACTGGTGCAACAACTACACCGGAACTTGGTGGATAAAGACGGGCATTGAAAAGAAGGGCTGCAACCCCACCTGCGTAATCAACGTGGAGACGCAGGCGACTGAAATCAACTGGATGTGCACGGGCGTACTGGGCTGATTTTCTGCAGAACGCCGGTAGCCGGCGGCAGTCTTTTTTCTTTTCCTTTTTTTATTTTTTCTTCTTTCAATCCACACTTTGCTCTTTCTTTACTTTTTTCCTTCAACCCCGTTTTTTGCGCCCAAATTTTAAATCCCCTATTTTCTTCCAAAACCGCCCACCGGAAACGAACCCAAGCGAGCGTTAAAATTGCAGAGGGTGCACATATTATGTCCCCTCCTTTTGCCGGAAGTCAAGACTGCCGGTGGATAGGGCCATAGGAACTGATTTGGTAGCCAGTGGTAGAAAAGCCAAATGACATTTGAACTCGTTTCGGAATACAAGCCAGCAGGAGACCAGCCGCAGGCAATAGCAAAGCTAGCCGCAGGCGTGCAAAAGGGCGCAAAGCAGACTCTTTTGGGAGTCACCGGAAGCGGAAAAAGCCTCGACTATGACGAACTAATCTTTGTAAGGGATGAAAACGGTAAGGTTGTAAAGCAAAAAATCGGGCGTTTTGTCGAAGGGTTGCTCCATCAACCAAAAAGAATCGGGGAAACCGAGTTCGAGCCCACGCACGGATGGAAAATACTATCATTCTGCCCAAAGACTAACAAAATCGAAGAAAAGGAAATCATTGAAATATCACGGCACAAGGAAAACGTCCTATACGAGGTCGTGTTGGATGACGGGTCGCGCGTAAAGGCGACTGGTGACCACAATTTCTTCCGGTTCAAGGACGCCGAGTTCGAGTTGTGCAGGACGACCGCCCTCGCTGCCGGCGACGTCCTTCCCACAGCCAACCAATTCCCGAAACCATCGGCTCACCTTTCAACGATTAACCTTCTTGAGTATGCGCCAGACGTTAAACTTTCCATTGACGGGCTGATACGGGCGCATGACGCGGACCATGAAAAGATAATTCGTGTTTTGGACGGGTCGCAATCACCGAAAGGGAAACTGACACAAATCCTCAAAAAGACCAAGAATCGGGGAGTGACTATTCCAGAGCTTTATCAATACCTTGACCGACTAGGTATCGGGTTGGAGGACGCAGCGCAACACGTCAGGATAGTCGGCAAGAAGGGGGATGCCGTGCCGCCAGTCATCCCTTTGAGCCGAGAATTGCTTACACTCATAGGACTCTACATTTCCGAAGGGCACGGCGAAAGGAAAGACGTCATAATATCAAACTCGAACGATTCATTACAGGAAGAGTGCATGACGGTTTACCGGCGGCTGGAACTCTCGTGGAACAGACGGAATAAAAACGACGTCCAATACAACTCCCGCATCATGGCTGCGCTCCTCTGCTCGTTTGGAACAACGGCACGAAAAAAACACGTCCCCTCCAAATTCTACAATTTGTCTGACGAACATACCGCAGTGATGCTTCGGGCAGTCTTTGACGGTGACGGGTACGTTGAAAAGAATACAGTAGCGCTTACATCCGCGTCCCAAGAGCTTGTAAATGACCTGCGAAACCTGTTGCTTAGGTTTGGAATCACTACAAGGGTTCATCCAAAACGGGTCAAAAAGGAAACGTACTGGCTCATGTCAATTGGCGGGCGCGATAACCTAAGAAAATTCGAAAACAAAATTTCTTTTTCGCTTGGCTACAAGCGCGAAAAACTGCACTCAATCATCAAGGCGGACGCGAACACGAACGTCGACCTCGTCTATAACTCAGCCGGTTTTATCCGGTCTTTCCGCTTTTCACACGGCGTTCTCCAGCGGGATTTGGCGAAAGCCCTTGGCTGCAACCGGACGCACATTTCAATGATTGAGCGAGGCCAGAGGACTCCGTCCAAAAAGGTCTTCTCCAAATTGATTGCATTCATGGAGACCTTTGACCCAAAATGCCGGGTACTCCATAACATCTTGGAGTTCAACCTTCGTAAGATTGTGAGCATCACTCAGGTCACCCCAAGGAATGGTTTTGTCTACGACCTGTCAGTCGCAGAAAACGAGAACTTCATGGCGGGTTATGGGAACATTTTCGTCCATAATACGTTCACGATTGCCAACGTGATTGCAAAAACCGGCAAGAAGACACTGATTATTTCGCACAACAAGACCCTCGCGGCACAGCTTTACGGCGAGCTGCGGCAGTTCTTCCCAAAAAACAAGGTCGGGTACTTCGTCTCCTACTACGACTATTACCAGCCTGAAAGCTACATACCCGCAACCGACACTTACATCGAAAAGGACGTGGACGTCAATGAAAAAATCGAGCAGATGAGGATAGCAGCGTCTGCGGCATTGCTTTCACGCGACGACGTAATCATAGTAGCAACGGTCTCTGCAATCTACGGCTTGGTCTCGCCAAAGGACTACATGGACATGTCCTACGAGCTGCGCGTTGGCGAAAAAATCACTAGGCAGAAACTGCTCAAGCAACTGGTGCAGATGCAGTACCAAAGAAGCGAGTACGACCTCATCCCCGGAAAGTTCAGGGCAAAGGGAGACACCATAGACGTTTTTCCGATGTACAACACCGGGGCATACATCCGGGTTTCGCTTTTTGGGGATGAAATCGAGTCGATAAGCGAGCACGACTGCCTCAACAACAACCGCATCTCCTCGGTCAAGGTTCTTCGCATCTTCCCGGCAAAGCTCTTTGTAATCCCGCAGGAGCGCATAAACAAGTCGCTTGAACACATACGCGCCGAGCTTGCCGAGAGGCTCCCACAGCTTGCCGAGCTTGAGCGGCACAGGCTCAAGCAACGCACCGAGTACGACTTGGAGATGCTCAAGAACACCGGGCACTGCAACGGAATCGAAAACTACTCGCGCTATATGGACGTGCGCGAGCCGGGCAAGCCGCCGCACTGCCTGCTTGACTTCTTTGGAGACGACTTCCTGATTGTCGTTGACGAGTCGCACATCACGCTCCCGCAGATTACCGGGATGCAGCGTGGAGACCACGCGAGGAAAAAGAGCCTCGTTGACTACGGCTTCCGGCTCCCAAGCGCCTACGACAACCGGCCGCTCACTTTCACCGAGTTTGAAACTTACACCAAGAACGCGATTTTTGTCTCTGCCACGCCAGCGGATTACGAGATGCAGCACTCCGACTTGGTTGTCGAACAACTGGTGCGGCCTACCGGATTGCTTGACCCCAAGCCCGAGGTGCGGCCCACTATCGGACAAATCGACGACCTGGTGGCCGAGCTGAAGGCGCTTGAAAAGAAGGGCTGGCGCGCGTTTGTCACCACGCTCACCAAGAGGATGGCAGAAGACCTCACGGACTACCTGGTCAGGAATGGGATAAAGGCGCGCTATTTGCACTCCGAAATCGAGACACTTGAACGGACGGACATACTGCGCAGGCTGCGGCTTGGCGAATTCGACGTGCTGGTGGGGATCAACCTTCTTCGCGAGGGGCTGGACATCCCCGAAGTGGCGCTGGTTGCGGTTTTTGACGCGGACAAAGAAGGGTTCCTGCGCAATGCAAGAAGCTTAATCCAAGTATTCGGAAGGGCGGCGCGCAACGTGGACGGCAAGGTCATAATGTATGCCGACCGAATCACGGACTCGATGAAGCAGGCAATCGAAGAGACCACGCGCAGGCGCGCAATACAGGAAAAGTACAACCTCGACCACGGCATCACGCCCAAGACCATCATCAAGGCAGTTGAACAGACCGAAGCAGAGGTCGGACAGACGCGCAACTACGGAAAGAGCGAGCTTGCGCGGCTCATAATCGACGTCGAGGCGCAGATGAAGAACGCGGCTGACGAAATGGACTTCGAGTCCGCAATCGCGCTGCGCGACAAGCTTGCAGACTTGAGGAAGCAGATGGGCCAAAAAGTCCGGAATGAAGATTACCAGAAGGGAAAGATTGCGGCAAAGGCAGAGGAAAAGGAACAGGCAAAAACAGCGAGGATTGCTGCAAAGGCAGAGGAAAAAGAGCAGGCCAAGGCCGCAAAAATCCAAGCCAAGAAGGCAACGGTAAAAAAAGCGAAAAAATAGAAAAAAACAGAAAACAAATACTTCAAACTAAACAAGGTTGACAAAATTATGCAGGACAAAATAATCGTACGCGGGGCTCGTGAACACAACCTCAAGAACGTCTACGCCGAAATCCCAAAAAACAAGCTCACCGTGTTCACCGGAATATCAGGCAGCGGCAAATCCAGCCTCGCATTCGACACGATTTACGCCGAAGGCCAGAGGAGGTACATGGAATCCCTCTCAGCATACGCCCGCCAGTTCCTCGGCATGATGAGCAAGCCCGACATCGACTCAATAGAAGGCCTCTCACCCGCAATCTCCATCGAACAGAAGTCCTCCTCCAACAACCCGCGCTCCACAGTGGGGACGATTACCGAAATCTACGACTACTTGCGGTTGCTTTACGCGCGCATCGGAACACCGCACTGCCCGGTCTGCGGCAACAAAATCTCAAGCACTACTGTTGACGCAATAGTCACCGCGATAATGGCGCAAAAGCAGGGCACTAAAGTGCAGATCCTTTCACCCGCAATAGAGGGCAAGAAGGGCCAGTACGAGAAGTTCTTCGCAGACCTTTCCAGGCAGGGCTACTCCCGCGTGCGCGTTGACGGCGAGCTTTACGAAATCGGCGCGGAAATAAAGCTTGAAAAGAACGTCAAGCACTCCATCGAAGTGGTTGTTGACCGGCTTGCCATTGACGAGACGCAAAAGCAGAGGGTTTACGACGCGGTAAGCACTGCGGTGAAGCTTTCCAAGGGCGCGGTAATCGCAATCATCGGCAACGAGGAAAAGAAATTTTCCACGCTCAACGCCTGCATCGAGCACGGCGTCTCAATCGGGGAGCTTGAACCTAGGATGTTTTCGTTCAACGCGCCGTTTGGCGCGTGCGCGGAATGCCACGGCCTGGGCGTCAAGCTTGAGTTTGACGAGGACTTGATAATCCCGGACAAGACAAAGACCCTGCTTGAAGGCGCAATCGAGCCTTGGGGGAACAACTTCAACGGCTACCGCGCGCAGGCATTGCAGAGCGTGGCAAAGCACGTTGGTTTTGACATGTACACCCCGGTGTGCAAGCTTTCCAAAAAACACCTCCAGATAGTGCTACACGGCACTGACGAGTCCATTCCCTTCAACTACAAAGCAAGGAGCGGCACCTCGAAGTGGTCCTACGTGGGCGGGTTCGAAGGGGTAGTGCCCCAGCTTGAGCGGCTCTACCACGAGACTGACTCGCCGGAGCGCAGGCAGGAAATGGAAAAGTACATGAAGGAGACGCTGTGCCCGGCGTGCAAGGGCGCGCGGCTCAAGCCGGAGATGCTTTGCGTAAAGGTTGGCGAAAAGAACATCAACGAAGTGACCGACCTCTCGATCGGACGCGCATTGGAGTTCTTTGCCGAACTCAAAATATCCGATTACGAAAACAACGTTGCGCGCATGATCCTGAAGGAAATCCGCGAGCGCCTCCTTTTCCTGCACGAAGTCGGCCTTGACTACATCACGCTCTCGCGAAAGGCAGGCACGCTTTCAGGAGGCGAGGCGCAGCGCATCAGGCTTGCAACCCAGATTGGAAGCAACCTCTCCGGAGTCCTTTACATACTTGACGAGCCCAGCATCGGGCTGCACCAACGCGACAATGAAAAGCTCATCGCCACCCTGCGCAGGCTGCGCGACTTGGGCAACACGGTGATAGTTGTCGAGCACGACGAGGACACCATCCTTGCTGCGGACCACGTCATCGAAATCGGTCCTGGAGCCGGAAAGCACGGCGGCCAGATAGTTGCAACGGGCACGCCCCTGCAAATCAAGCAGAACAAAGACTCGCTTACCGGGCAATACCTTGCAAAGCTCAAGACAATCCCACTCCCGCTTTCCCGCAGGCCAATTGGCGGCAAGTTTGTCACCGTGCGCGGCGCGAAGGAAAACAACCTCAAAAACATCGACGTTTCGTTCCCGCTCGGGGTGTTTACCTGCGTAACGGGGGTAAGCGGCAGCGGAAAGAGCACGCTGGTGCTTGAGACGCTTGAGGCTGGCTTGCACAAGCTGCTCTACAACGCAGGCTGCGCGGTTGGCGCACACGACAAAATCGATGGCGTGGAGTTCATCGACAAGGTGATTTCCATTGACCAACAACCGATTGGACGGACTCCGCGCTCAAACCCCGCAACGTACATCGGCGTCTTCACCCAAATCAGGGAGCTTTTCTCAAAAACCCAGGACGCGCAGGTGCGCGGCTTTGGCCCCGGGCGCTTTTCGTTCAACGTCGCCGAAGGACGGTGCCAGGACTGCGACGGCGACGGACTGAAGAAGATTGAGATGCACTTCTTGCCGGACGTCTTTGTGACTTGCGAGACCTGCAAGGGAAAGCGCTACGACTCGGAGACGCTTGAGATTGAGTACAACGGAAAGACCATAGCGGACGTCTTGGACATGACTGTCGAGGAGGCAGCCGCGTTCTTTGCAAAAATCCCGCAGGTAAAAAACAAGATGGACACGCTGCTTGACGTTGGGCTTGGCTACATCAAGCTCGGCCAGTCCGCGACAACTCTTTCCGGAGGCGAGGCGCAGCGCATCAAGCTTGCAGCCGAGCTATCCAAGCGCGACACCGGAAGCACGATTTACGTGCTTGACGAGCCTACTACCGGCCTGCATTTTGAGGACATCAAAAAGCTCCTTCTTGTGCTGCATCGCCTCGTTGACAAGGGAAACACGGTAATCGTAATCGAGCACAACCTCGACGTAATCAAGACTGCCGACTACCTAATCGACTTGGGCCCGGACGGCGGAGAGGCCGGCGGGATGATTGTTGCCAAGGGCACTCCGGAGGAGGTCTGCAAGGTAAAGGCCTCGCACACCGCGGCGTTCCTAAAAAGGATGCTTTGAGTAATAACACCTGCGTGGAAAAATGGTCAAGCCCTTCAATGCACCGTCGCTTCCCGGAGTCTACATAATGAAGGATGCCGCAGGCCAAATCATCTACATAGGCAAGGCCAAGGACATCAAAAAAAGGGTTGCGTCGTACTTTGGCAACAGGCAGGACATGGCCGAAAAGACCATCCGCCAGATGGAAGAGACCGACAGCATCGAATTCATCGTAACCGACAACGAAATCGAGGCGCTGGTCCTTGAATCCAACCTCATCAAAAAAAACCGGCCAAAGTACAACATCGACTTGAAGGACTCCTTCCGCTACGCCTACGTGCAAGTCACAGACGAGGAGTTCCCCCGGCTGATTACTATAAGGAAGTTGAGCGGAAAAGAGAGGGGAAAAATACTCGGCCCGTTCGTGTTCGGAGAGCAGCGCGCGGTTGCAATGTCGGCTTTGCGCAAGACTTTCAAGATTCGCACCTGCAAGCACCTTCCAAAGCGCGAGTGCCTGCTTTACCACATAGGCCAGTGCGCAGGCCCGTGCATTGGAAAGATTTCAAAGGAGGATTACAAGGCAAACATCGGCTCGGCTGTGAGGAGCCTTGAGGGAAACAACGAAGAACTCATAATGGAGCTTGCAAAAAGGATGGCGGACGCGTCCAAGGACCGGCGATTCGAGGAAGCATTGAAACTGCGCGAACAAATCAAGGCACTCGGCGGATTGGGCGAGGAGCAGAAGATGGAAAAGCGCCTCGCATTCGATCAGGACTACATCGGATTTGCAGCTGACCGCAAGGTCGCCTGCGCACAGGTGTTCAACCTCACGCGCGGAACAATCAAGCAGAGGCAGACTTTCCGCTTCGACGCAACTGCGGACTTGGTGCGCCAGTTCTTGCGCGAATACTACTCATACGCCCACATTCCCGAAGAAATCGTGCTTGCGCAGGAGCTTGAGGACGCACAGGCAACCGAGGAGTACCTTTCAAAGAACGCTGGCAAGAGGGTGCACATCGTAGTGCCCAAGAAAGGCTCCAAGAAGGAGCTTTTGGACTTGGTGGAAAAGAACGCGGCGATTGCATTGAATACAACTGTCTCACCCGCGCTTGGCGAGCTAAAATCCGCCCTGCGGCTGCCCCTGCTTCCGCGGGTGATGGAATGCTTCGACATTTCCAACCTCCAAAGCGAGAACACGGTCGCAAGCATGGTGCGATTCAAAGACGGCGCTCCAGACAAGGACAACTATAGGCAGTTTAGGATGAGGACGCTGACTGGCCAGAACGATTTTGACGCAATCAAGGAAGCAGTTGGCCGGCGCTATCGCAGGCTGCTTGAGGAAAACGCACAGCTTCCCGACTTGATTGTGATTGACGGCGGAAAGGGCCAGCTCCACGCCGCAATCGAAGCCCTTCTGGAGTTGGGCGAACGCGACATACCAATAATTTCGCTTGCAAAAAAGAATGAGGAAGTCTATTTGCCCACGCGCAGCATGCCTGTTGTGCTTGACCGCAAGAGCGCGGGACTGAAACTATTGCAGGCAATCCGCGACGAGGCTCACAGGTTCGCGAAGAGATATCACACGAAGCTGCGCACTAATGAATTTATTGTGGAAAAATAGGAAAAAACACCCGGAACAAAAATCACGAAGATTACTTACGCCTGAAACGGGGGTCACGCTTAACTTCAGCCAGCATAGTATCTTTGACGACTCCAAAAAAAGTATCCGAAACAGAAGGCGCCTGACGCATCACCGACTCCATTGCATTATACTCAGGCTCCCCGGGGCGTATAGGTGAAGACTGCAAATAATTACTGACTGATCTATACGAACTAGAAATCACACTAGGCAACAAAGACCTTTTTCCATACTCCCGCACATGCTCTGCCAAGCGGTGGGAAACTTCCTTGATACCTGCCTCATTCAACTCTTTGGCATGCGAACTGTGCTTCAAGAAAAACCTAGTCAAACGCTCCCAATCCTGAGGGGCATGGGTGTTACAAAAACCATCTACTGTTTCCTGATACTCGTCAAAAAAACCATCGACGTGTGCAGGCGTCTTTATTGGAGACGACCTGAACTCCGCAATAAGCTGCTCATCCTCCTCTGAAAACTGTGGGTGCGTCCAACCCGCACCGGACGCGCCGCCCTCGCGTTCAGGGGGCTTGGGTGGTTCTGGAGGAAGCCTGTTCTTTCCCTTAAGCGCGTTATACGCGCTTTTTGCAAGTCCGATACCCTGAATCAAACCCATATACGCACACCCGAACTACTGATGAAAACAATCGCCAACAATCACTTGCACCAGAAGCACCAGAAATTGCCCTTGCACCAGCACGCGGGGTTTGCCACCACAAGGCCGGTTGCAGGCGACGCGGGCGCGCGCGTAACAGCGGGGGCAAAATACGTCGCGTTCTGCACCACGTTCTTGACCATAAACTGGCCGCGAATAGCAGACTTTGCGTACTCAATCAGGACGCGGTTGGGGTCTACTGTGATTATGCGCGAGCCGCGGTCAGTCATGAAATTGGCTGCCTTGGACGGCAGGCTGTTGGCAGCCGAGCTGTAGCCAATCATCGTTGCAGCCGGCGAGCCATCGGCATTTGCGAACTGGCCGCCGTTTCCCTGCGCTGGGTCGATGAGCGCGCAGAGGTAGCGCGCATCGCCCGAACCGTCCGACGCGTAGTCGGTCACGCACAGTATGCACTGGTCTGCGGAGTAGTTGAAAGTGATTGGCGCGGACTCGGAGGAGGAGTACGTATAGGAAGGGATGGAGGGCAACGCTAACCAGTAACCGCTCGTATTCTGTATCATGGGCGTGCCTGCAGGAACGATTACGCCGGTTGTCCCAGCCATCTGCGAAAGGGAGATGCGGATCATCGAGCGGTTGACAACCGTGTCGCCGGAAGAATAACGGAACGCGTCGGGAACGCCGCTTATGAGTTCAACAAAAGGCCCCGACCAGTAGCCTGACTCGCTGTACTGGGCGGTTATGTTAAGCACGTGGAATACCAGCGTGTCGTACGACTCGGGGGTTGCCGAAAGCCCCAAGTATGAAAACTCAAACCCCGGCTCGCCAGGCAGTATGGTCATAGAGTTGTTGGCAAGAAACTTGTCGCCGGTCGTTACAGTAGGATACATGGAATAGAGCAATATGCGGCTTATGGCGGACGAGTTTCCAACAATTGAGCTTGATATGTCCGCATACCAGAAGTTGCTCATCGAAGTGTCCAGCGAGACGCCCTTGGAAAGCGTCACAACCTTCGACATGGCAGTAACATCCGCGCGGGCAGTGGAATTCTCATCAAGATAGATGCGGTTCACGCGCATCGAAACCCCGCTGACGTTGACGTGGTTGCCGGCAAAAAGCTGCGCCGTTGAACCGCCTGCTGGCGTCTCGACTTTGAAGCTTGCAAGCTTCGGCACGCCTTTCACCGCGCCAGTCAAGGAAAACTCGGAAAGCGTGGCGTTTGAGTTTGAGCCAATCCACAAAACACCGCCTTGTGCCAGGCCGGTTGCGCTGGAAAGGACCTTGCCAAGCGTCACGGACGTGACGTTCTCCCCGCTCACGGTATAGTCAAGCACCAGCCAGTCGGAGCCAAGCATGCGTATCACGGTGTTTGCCTCGATGCGGTCGGCCTCGCCGCAGCTTGACGAGGTGTTCGAAGTGTCCCAGCACAACGGCAGGGCGCTGTTGAAGGACAGTGCATATGCCGCGCGCGGCTTGTCCGCAATCACCGAATAGCTTGAGCTTTCGTCATAGCGCACGTTCGCGCCAAAGTAAAGCGTCTGCGACTCGGTCACGCCCACGCCGCGGATGTTTGCCACGGCAAAGTCTGAAAGGGCCGAAAATGAGCCTGCGCCGACCGATAACGCCGCGGCGGTGTCCGCTCCGCCGTCATAAAGCGTCGCGCTTGAAGAGCGGCCGGTGCCGTCAAGGTAATCGTTGATGTAATTGGTGAAAGAAAAGTTCACTATGGGCACAGGCGTTGCCGTTGGCCTTGGCGAGGGGCTGGGCGAAGGCGACGGGATTGGGGACGGGCTTGGCGATGCTTCGGGCGAAGGCGACTCGACTGGCGAAGGCTCGGCTGAAGGGGATGGAATTGCCTCAACAGACGGCTGGACGGATGGCACTGCCGAAGGCAGGACCGAAGGGGCTACGGACGGGATTGCCGAAGGGGTCTCATCTGAAAAGTCGATGCAGCCCGCAAGCAAGGTTGCTGACGCAAAGATTAGAAAAAATGCAAAAAACTTCCCGTATTCCATCTGAGTTCCCCTCGGAGGAATAACGCCTTGATTGTTTATAAATGATAGAAAAAAGGGATTGCGACGGGCTGAAGTAAAAATGGAAGCAAAAGGGGAAAAAGGAAAAAATGAGGGACAAAAAAAAGCAAATAAAAATAAAATCAAAAGAGGAAAAGAAAAAAGAAGGAAGGTAAGCGGCCTCCCAGCTGAAAAAATCAGCGCGAGTACTTGCCCATCATTTCCTTGATTTGCTTGGTCATGGCAATCGCGTTCTTGTGGTCGCGCTGCCACATGTTGCGTCCGAAGATGATTCCGGTCACGCCGGCCTTCATCACAACCTCAAGCTTCTTCACAAGGTCAGAATCAGGCATCTTTTCCCCGCCGGAGATGAGCACCAGGGTCTTTCCTGCTGACTCGACCACCCTGCGCACGCGCTCTTCTTCGCTTGCCGACTCAAGGGCGATGTACTGCTTGTAGTCGTCGTCTTTGCTGCAGAGCTTTTCGTAGTCCGCCATCTTTTCGGGCTTGACTTTCTTGGGGATGTTTACCTTTACGACATCAGCGCCAAGCTCGTTTGCAACGCGGGCAGCGTAGTCGACTGCGTAAAGCGAAGTTTGTCCGCCTTTCTTGTCAATGGCCTCCCCGCGGGGATACGACCACACTATGAGGGGCATTCCGAACCGCTCGCAGTCCGTGCGCACCTGGTTCAGTTGCGCGATGTCGCGGTCCTGTGCCGGCGAGCCGGTGTAAAGCGTGTATCCTACTGCATCCGCGCCGATTGCAACGGCCTCCTCAACAGTGCCTGTAAGGGGCGAGAACGCCTGCGCGTCAGACGGGATGGTGGTCTTGCCGTTGAGCTTGAGCACAAGAGGCACTTCGCCTGCGTAGTCCTTCATGTACTTCCTTGCAAGGCCTATGTGGACTGCGACAGCGGAGTAGCCGCCATCCTTTGCAAGCTTCATCACGTACTCCGGGTCCTTGCTTGCTGGGTTTGGGAAGAAGTCAACCGGGCCGTGTTCGAGCCCCTGGTCGTAGGGCAAAATCATAAGAGTCCCGTTCTTGGGGCCGTGTTCGTAAAGGAGCCTGTGCAGGCGAGTGCGCTTGCCAAGGCTCACGTCCAAGTCCTTGAGCGCCGTTGGCGAAAATTCCGCTGCCATATGTAAAACCTACCTCCAATAACCGTATGGATTAATCACCAAGGCAGCGCTTTTATTTTGCCGCCTTGGGCTTTGCGTTGTCCTTGTTGTCTTCCCGAATCTTGTGCCAGTAGTCGTGCGACTGGCTCTTGAAGTGGTGCTGGGACTCGACAAAGCGCATGGTGCCAGTCTGGCCGTCTATCGAGACCGAACTGATGTTGGTGCCATGCTCTGCAAAGCGCACGCCCTTGATGAGCGGGCCGTCGGTCACGCCGGATGCCACGAAAATCGCCTCGTCGCCCTTGACCAAGTCGTCAAGCTTGAGGATGCGCTCAGGGTCGCCTATTCCCATGTTGATTGCGCGCTCGCGCTCTTCCGGCTTGCGGTACTTGAGCTTTCCTTGCATGTCGCCGCCAAGCGCCTTGAGCGCGGCTGCCGCAAGAACGCCTTCTGGCGCGCCGCCGACTCCAAGAAGCATGTCAATTCCGGAGTAGTCAAAAACAGTTGAGATTGCGGCTGAGACGTCGCCGTCTCCTATGAGCCGGATTCGCGAGCCTGCGTGGCGCACCTGATGGATGAGGTCTTTGTGCCTGTCGCGCTCAAGGACTATTACCGTAAGCTCGGACGGGTCCTTGTCAAGCTTGTCCGCAACGGCGTAGATGTTGTCCTGCACGCTTGCGTTGATGTCAATCGCGCCTTTGGCTTTTGGGCCTACCGCAATCTTGTCCATGTAAGTGTCGGGTGCCTTGAGCAGGGTGCCCTTGGGGCCTGCTGCCATGACTGCTATTGCGTTGATTCCTCCCTTGGCGCATATGTTTGTGCCTTCCAGGGGGTCAACTGCGATGTCGATTTCAACGCCATTGCCGGTGCCAACGTGCTCGCCAATGTAAAGCATGGGAGCTTCGTCGCGCTCCCCTTCGCCAATCACTATTTCGCCCTTAAAATCAAGCGCGTTGAACGCGTCGCGCATCGCGGTGACCGCAGCCTGGTCGGCGGCATCGTTGTCGCCCCGTCCCACCCAGTGTGCGGACGCATAGGCCGCTGCTTCTGTTACGCGAACGAAATCCAACGCCAAGTTACGGTCCATAAAACCAGTCCACTCTCCTGTGTGCTGTAAATGCAAGATGCAATAGTTGCGGCAAGATTCTGAAGGGATTAATGGGTTAGAGCAGGAGGGCAAAAGGTGCTTCCAAGCCACTTAGCCGATTCGGGTGAACCCCCGTCCGGTTGGAGCGCTTTTGACCCTCCTCTCCTTCCACTCTGTTCGGTTTTCGGTTTCTTTGCTGTTTCTTTATGGGTTTTCCCTTCGCCCGTGAGACGCTTTCTAGCCGCCCCAACATAGGCAAAAGTATGAAGAAGTATGAATTATTAAAGGTTTTCCTACAACCAAAGGTTGTAAGTATTACGTAGTATGAATGCTTTATATTGCTGGATTTTAATACTACTATCGGGGTAGACCACTAATTTGGAGCGAATCACAATCACAATCGACGACACGCTTCTTCGCCAGATTGACAACACAATCGACGGCCACGAAGTCAAGAACCGCTCGCACGCAATCGACCGAATACTCAAAAATGCCCTCTCGTCAACACTCGCAAGGCAGGCAGTTGTGCTTGCAGGCGGAAGCGACGACAGGCTGGCGCTGCCCTCTGGAAAGGCAATCAAGCCCCTGCTTGAAGTCGGCGGCAAGCCGGTAATCGAGCACATAATCAGCAGGTTCAAAAAATACGGCATGGACGAGGCGATCATCTGCCTATCCATGCAAGGCGAAGGCATTAAGGCCAAACTGCAGGAAGGAAAGTCCATTGGCATGAAAATCAACTACCTGTGGGAAAACTCGCCTTCCGGAAGCGCAGGCGGGCTGCTGCTTGCAAAGCCCCTGGTCAAGGACACGTTCATACTATCCTACGCCGACGTTTTGTACGACGAGCTTGACATTTCGGACATGATTCGGTTCCACAAGGCAAACAAGGCCCTGTGTACCCTTGCGCTTGCGAACATGCGCGACGCAAAGAACTACGGGGTCGCCAAGATGCGCGGAAGCCAGATAATGGACTTTTCCGAAAAACCCGACGCCACCTCAAGCAACCTGGTCAACGCGGGGATTGCGATTTGCGAGCCGGAAATCTTTGACTTGTACAAGCCGGGCATAAAGAGCTTCGAGTCGGACTTGCTGCCGCTTATTGCCGAAAAGCAGAAGCTCTTCGGATACGTCTACTCCGGGCCTTGGTTCGAGCTAGGCTCACAGACGCAGGTTGACGCGGCAAAGAAATACTACGCGCCAAAGAAGGAAGACGGCGAGCAGGAAAAGAAAGGGTAAACGCATCCGGGCAGCCGACAGGTTCAACCCAAACTTATTTTACGTTGTACCCGAACCTTTTTTCATAACCTTTGTGGTCGAACCACTCAAGTAGAACCGCCACGATTTCAATATCATTTCCCTTAATTGAATAAACCAGACGCCATCCTTCAGGCAAGTCATATTTTCTAAGGTGGTTAATCCCATACCTAAGGACGTAATTCCTAGGCCAGAGTCGTCTTGGGATGACTACGCCTGCGAAGGGGTTCTCAAGAAGGTCGGAGATTGCCTGACTGAGAAAACCGGCTAACATCCGCTCCTCGAATCAGCCTGTTTTCAACCGTTCGAACTCCGCTTGCAGGCGCTTGTCTACGAACGAGACTTTTCTTTTCCGTTGGTCCGCTTTCACAGATTACTAGCCCCTTTTCCTTCAACGCCGCAATGCCTTCCGGATCCCAAATCCACGAAACAGTCTTATCCGGCTCTATGTGAATCTTCCCGGAATACTCAAGATAGTCCAAAATCGTAGTGTAGGTTGTCCACAAGACTTTTTTAGGCAACGCACGCCAGATTTCCGTTAAAGTAGCGTCGCTGCGGTTGTCGTAAAGCGCCTTCTCCACCATCAGAACGGTATCAAGCCGGGGATAGCGGTCAAGGTTGCGGGGCTTGAACTTTACGAATGCGCTTGCAGGCATATTAATCACTTGATAAATTAATCAGCGGATAAACTAATAAGGGTTGCCTGCGGCAGAACTGTCACTTTTTTAAGACAATTGTTACTAAATAATAACATATGTTACTTGAAAAAAACAGCACTCTTGTCGCAGGCATCTTCTGCGGCGACCCCCTTCGCGAGTTTTTGCTGCGCGAGCTCTCCCGCAAGACAGGCCTCTCCACAACCGCTGCAAGGAAAGCCCTGGACGGGCTCGTCCGCGCGGGGCTGGTAATCCCAAAGCCAAGCGGCCACGGCAACTACCCAACATACTCCGCCAACCGGAACGACGAACGGTTCCGTCGCTTCGCCAAGGCACGAACAATAGCACTCCTTTCCGAATCCGGACTAGCCGAATACCTTTTTGACGAGTGCCAGCCAAGCGCAATCGTACTATTTGGCTCCGCGTCAAGGGGCGAGGACGTGGCAGGAAGCGACTTGGACCTGTTCGTGCAGGCAAAGGAAAGGAAGCTTGAACTTGGCAAGTTCGAAAAGGCGCTCGGCCGCAAAACCCAACTCCTGTTTGAGCCGGACTTCGCAAACATCGGAAAGGAGCTCCGCAACAACATAATAAACGGGAACATCATCAGGGGATACCTGAAAGTGTTCTGACTATGGATGGGTTGTTGAAGGTCTCTCCGGACAGCCAGAAGGCAGCTGCACTGCGCGAAAGGGCCTTGGAGCACTACATTCTTGCTACCAGCGGGAAAGTCGAAAGCGACTCAATACGCCTGACACTCCTTTACACTGCCGCAGAACAATACTGCCTTGCAATACTTGCCGACGACGGCTACAAGACAGACCCGACCAAGTCCGGCGGCCACATCTCAACCATCGAATACGTGCGGACAAGGAAAATTCTTGCAGAGGACGAAATCATCACGCTTGACCAGATGCGTGCCATTAGGAACAAGGTGGACTACTCGGGGATGAAGGTCGCGCAAGACTACCTTTCACGCAAGGGGCGCGCCATAGAAAAAATGATTGCAAGGCTTGCCAAAACCCACTGACCGCAAGATGCAGAAAACCTGAACAGGAAACCGCTTTTCAAAGCCCAGCTACCTGTAGAACACTCCGCTCCGAAGCTGTTTTGGCTTGGGGTTGGCGGGCTTTTTGTCCGGCTTTGCGTCGTTGCGTCCGCCAGTCAGCTGCTTGGATTTCTTTTCCCCAACGTCCGGAAGAGGCAGCACCACCCGCTCGCCGTTGATGTAAGTGGGGCCCTGCGCCTTCGGCCCGGCATAAGGTATCTCGCGGTCGTAATCCACATCCTTGACAGCGGGCTTTGGGCCGGGCGACGGGACTACACCCGCCTGTTTTACAAAACCCCGTGCAAGCGCAAGGCGTTCACGGTCGCGGTCTGTGAAGTTCACCTTGACCCCGTCCCAAGAAAGGTCGTTGAGTTCGGAAATCTCGTCCACTTCCTTTGAGACGGTCCGTAACTTTTCCTTTGCTGCATCAAAAGCCTTGTGCGCGTCCTTGAGGGCGGCCTCGGTTTTTGCAAGCTTTTTCTCCGCATCGCTTTTCAGTACGGGGTTGGACCCATTGCCCGTGCGCTCAGGCAAAGCAATCGTCCCGCCAACCTGCACGCGCGGCTTTCTTGACTGGACAATGAGCTTTTGCAGGTTCAGCGCCTCGTCCATCAGGCTGACGATGGCCTGGCGGTGCCCCTCCAAGTTTCGCTGCAGGTCCTTCCTTTTTTTCGATGCATCCAGCTTCCGCTTGTCAACGTACCGGCCATACATCACAAGCGGGCCCAAGCCATCGTTGGAGCCCGTGTGCTTTCTTATGAACTTTGAGACTACTGCATAATTTTCCAAGTTGTTGTTCCGTATACTTCCAAAAAGCGAAGGATAATCGCCTACTGCCTTTTCGTTGCTTATGCCGTAAGAGGAATACAGCGAGGCGAGCGAAGACAGCGCCGGGTCCGAAGCCACCTTGTCGTGGACTTTTTGCGCGTGCCACAAGTCCGCCTTGTAAGCGTCCGAAAAGCCCTCGGCCGAACCGTGGTCGATGGCGGCGGACGGCGCCCCCGTTTTAGGCGGCTTTTGGGGTTTGGCGTTCCAGCTTTTGGGGATTGTTATGTACGGGGACTGCGGCCTTTTCCTCCAACTGAAAAAACCACAGACCTTGTCGAGTACCCTTCTTCCCCACGACCGGTTGTCGGCAACCGGCTCTTCAGACACAACCGGCCGTATGTACGGCGGCTTCCGGATTGTGTCCGGCCGGTCCACACCCTTGCGTCCAAGAGTTGACGGGGGGTTGGGGCCGTCTTCATACATCCAGTCATACGGCCCGCGCTTGGTTGCGTTGTTGGCGACCACGTCTTCGAAAGCCTGCGCCTTGTCGTTGCGTTCGCGGATTGTCTTGTCAGCCAGCCTGCGGATGTGCCCCCCGTAAGCACCGGGCTTGCGGCCGGTCTCATAAAGGTCCTCAAGCGGGTCGGGCTCGAACACTGCAGTTTGATGCGCCGGATTCTTCCCTTCGGGCGGCTTGGCTCCGACTGTGGAGAACCCCTGACGCCCGGAGATTTTCTTTTGCTGGCGACGGATTTCGTCAACCATCAACTGGCTCGGAGGGATGGGAGCGGCGTTTTGCCGTTTCCTAGGAAAAAGTGAAAGCACTTTCGACTTCAAAGCAGAATACAAACCCATAAAGATCCACTTCAAAGGAAAGTGTTTGTTGTGAAAGTGTCTGGCTTTCCACGGATAAGGCCATTAATGGATTCGTTCACGAGCTGGACTTTCCACTTCTTGTTAGAAAGGAACGTTGACATGATGCCAAGGGCCTGCCGGGGGCCGTATTGGGTGACGTTCACCAGCTTTTTCTTCTCTAACTTAGGCGCGTCAAACTCGGACGGGAGAACAAAAAGCCTCCGGATTGAGCCATCAACATCCCGCTCGACATAGCCATGCTTGAGGAAATACTCGCTGACTTTTTGGATGCAGTTCCTATCGGACTCGCGGAGAATATCGATCACCCCGACAACTTCTTCCCGAAACTGCGCGGGATTGATTTTATTCAAGTTCGGGTCCGAAGCGTTCGTTTCCCCGTTTTTGACAAGCTGATTAATCCGCGCTTGGTGCATTTTGATGACAAGCGCGTTTACGACATTACGCGAAAGCATCGCGTTCTCACTCAACTTGAAACGCATATACTGGGTTGGCGACATGTCATCCTCGCGGATGGAACGCCATTTCGAATACTCATGTAGCGTGGGAAGCTCATGCTCCGACGGCACTGAAAAAAAATTGATGCGATTGGCTTGAACTGGCATTGGCATTCTCACACGAAAATGATGGTTATACCCTATATACTTGGAGGTGGGCTACTCCGCCTATCTTTTTGACGCTGGCTTTTGACGCGCCAAGCGCCTTGATTGCAAGCTCGACTGCCTTGTCGCCTACTATGTTTATGTTGCCTGTGCCGCAAAGCGCCTCAAGCACCTGCGCCTCGGACACCAGCTCGCCGTCATAGAACCGGCGGTGCGCCTGCAAGTCAAGGATCAATCCATTTGACTCGAACGTCCTGCCAAGGCACTGCTTGTCGCAGACTGCTACAATTGTGGAAAAACGCGAAACGTGCACCTTGAGGTAGAACGCCTTGCCCGAACCGGAAGCCTTTGCCTTGGAGGGCTTGGACGCCTTTGCGGGCTGTGCCTTGGCTTGATTGGAGGCCTTTGCCTTCGCGGGTTTTTTGCTTGCAGGGGACTTTGGCATAAGGATCAAAACATTACAGGGAAGCTATGGCCTTTTTTAGTGAGGGGTTTTCACTCTGGACGAACTTATGGAACGCCAGCAGGTGGTTTACTACCGGCGGCACGCCTTTCTGCGACTTGCCAACGGAAACTGGGAACGGGCCGCTGAACGGCTTTGGGCCGTGCTCCTTGGCCAAGCTGAACGAATACTGCAGGAGCTTGGAATCCACGCCGTGCTTGAGAAGTACCCCCACTGTTTTCAACGGGTATTCCTTCCGCTTGCTTTCCGCCGCAGTGGTGAAAAGCTCAGCCATGGCCGCGCGGGGGTCCTTGAACTTGTAATACTCGACGATGCCCCGGACCGCAGCCATCTCAGGCGGCAGTTTCCGCTGTTCGTTATGGATGTTCCTTGGCATGAAAATCAACCCGCCTTTGCCTTCCGGTAGACGTCCAAAAGCGCCTGCTGGTTGGTTGTCTTGACGTTGCTGCCAGACCGCTTCAGGTAGCTCAACTTCCCACCGTCCACGCCATTGGACTGCAGGTGCGCAACCACGCTCTTAACAAACTGGGGGTAATTCTGGTTCCTTGCAAACCCCGAAAACGGATCGCGGTACTTCCCGATGTGCTTGTCTTTGACCCCGTGGGAATGCAGGAATGCGCGCAAAGACTTGCCGTACGCATCCTCAATCAACTGCATTTCAGGCGCTTCCGGTAAAGCAACCCTGCTTGGCCCGGGACCCAAGGCGGCTGCATCCGTCCTGCTGCCAAGTGCAGCAGGCTGCTTACCGGAATCCAGGGCGGCAGGCTTTGCGTTTTCAATTACCCGAGGATAAACAGTGATTATTTTTCCAGAATACGGCGTTGCATGCGGCTGCCTGCCCAAAGCATAGCCCATTGAAAGCAATGCCAAGGACGCCTGCAGGTTGTTTCCGGCCTTGCCGCCTTTTGCGCTGGAATTCTTTCCACGCTGCTTGCCCGCATTCTTGCTTGCTTCCTTTACGCCATCCTGGTCGCGGCCGCCGATTATGTTGCGCTTGCCGTTATTGTTGTTGAAAACCGGGCTGTTGGTGATTGTAACCGGCTGCTGGCCGTGGCCGCGGAACATCTCACTGAACGCCATCAGCTCGTCAATGGTATAACCCCTTCCGTTCTCCGGCTGGGGAAGCGGCGCGTGTTGCTCTGGCTGCGGGGCTTGAGCGGGGCGGCTGGGCTCGGAGTCCATCTGCTTGGCGCGCTCGACCATCCCCTCAAGCCTGCCACGGTAAAGTGTGCTGTTCTTCAGCGACTTGTAAAGGTGGTTTCCCGCAGTAATGGGGTCTTGGCTCATCACGAGCGCGGAATTGGTCCAAGCGCGGTTGCGGATTATCCCCGGCTGGGACTTTTCAGTGACAAACGACGACATCTCAGGCGAAGTGTAGGCATCAAGCAGGGTTTCCCTTGCGCGTTCGTTCCTTGAAAGCTCGTTCGCAAGCCACCTCGCGCCGGGGCCGTTTGCCTTAAGCCCCCACGCGCTGTTGCCCACAAGGTGCGCAGTCAGGCTCCTTGACTGCTCAACGGGCTGGCTGCGCAGCAGGCCTTCCATAGAAGAATTGTGGAGGTTCCAGCGCACCGCGGCCCTTTTGGAATCAAGCTGCGGCATGTTCCACTTGTGTATCGCCTCGGCAGTAAGCTTGGTGTGGGAATTTTGCGCGCCATCAAACCCGGTTGTGGACGTCACGAAAGTGCGCGGTTCCCCATAAGGCCGCCTCATCACGTAATTGCCTACGTAAGAAAGACCTGCCCTGACATTTGGAAAAAGCGCCACTGCCATCCATCAATCGCCCTCTAAGAATTGCCTTTGGGATATCAATAAACGGGATGGGCATCTTATTAAGCTTTCATCCCGGCTTTGCGGCGTTTTGCTAGCCATCCTTGCGGAATAACCCCTCGAAAGGGACGCCTTCTTTTGACTTGCGCCTCTTTCCATACTTGATTTCCGCAAGCCTGCCTAATCCCCTTTCCGAAGAAACGCCTTCTGCTTTGGACATGACGTCCCTGCCCAAAGCCTGTTCGTCGTCGGGTATGTTGGAAAACAAGGTCTTTTGGCCGGACACTGCGACGACTATTATCAGGACCATCCCGACGACGCCGTAGATTGCCTTCATCGAAACCCCGAACACCGCGCCCTTGCCCAAGTCGCTTGAGGCAAGCATCACAACAGCCGCAATGACAAGAAGGAGCAGGAAGACGAACTGCAAGCGCCTTGAATTGATTTCCTGCGAACGAAAAGCCATACGAAAAGGAGGGAAAAAGGATAGAATAAGGTTTGCGCCTGGACGCGCATAACACTTAAACCGATGACGGACCGGAACGGCGTTTTGGAGGGTGGTTCCACTCCTGTTCCGTCATAAACTCCACAACACCCGGAGGGCGTTGACGGAACTTCTCAAAAATTTTTTTATACTTTGCAGGATTGTCCAAAACAATTTTTACCCAATTACGTTCACGAACACCTTGCTTCATTCTTTTCGCATCAGCAATTAAGGTGTTAAAAACTTCTGGGGACTGAAAACCGTGGTATAGATATCCCTTGTTAGTTGCGACAATCTCCGCATATTTTTTCGCCTTATCAACAGGAAGGTCAAAACCATACTTAAAACAATAATAAGCCAAGGTACGGATATGCTCAGGGTGCTTTTCAAAAAAGGTATCAATATGCTGATCAAGTTCGTTCAAATTAGGTTCGTTTCCAGCAATGGGCTCGGCCCAAATTGGCACAATTTCCTTCTGCTCCTCAGGGCTATATTCTGGCCGATCCCTTGCAGCTTCTTCCGCCATTACCCTAGCGTAATCAGCTTCGCCTTGGGTTTTTTTAAAACGACCCCTCCACAAATCGTCAAGAACTTTAAGAACCATAACATCACCGAGCTAAGGACACATAAAAGACTCCAAAACAGAATTAACGACCAGCTGCTCCGACCGCACCATAAGTGAGGATTAATCTCCGAACTATAAAAAGAGAGGATAAAGAAAAAGAAAAGGAGAAAAAAACGCCCTAAATAGAAAAAAGACTAGGCCGTTGGACCGCGGCGCCTAGGCGGCTGGTGACCGCGCTCCCATTCCTCCGGAGTCAAGAACGGCTTGCCACCGGGAGGTCTACGGAAAAGGTTGTCAAAAACATCAACAAACTTCTTCGGATGGGACAAAACAACAGCAGTAACATTCCGCTCCGGAGCATTATTCTGAGCAGACAACTTTTCCACAATAGGACGACGAATATTTATGTTGTAAAAGCCACCCTTCAATCGGTCTCGGTTCTGTGCAACTATCTCAGCAAGCTGGTTCGCACGCTCCTTAGGCAAATCAAAACCGTGCTTGAGAAGCAAACGAGCAAAAGCCTTCAACTGCTCCGGAGTACGAGTATCAATATAAGTATTAATATGAGAAGTAACCGTCAGTTCCTCAACGTTCTTTTCCTTGATAGGCTCAGACCACAACTGCTTTATCTCCTGCAACTCCTCAGGAGTAAAAGGAGGACGCTCAACCTCCTCATTTGCAGCTGCCTCAGCGGCCTGCTTTTGCGCTTTCTCCTGCTCAAGCTTTCTGCCCTTCAACAAAATATCAGCAAGACCCCAAAGTGGCATATAAAACACCCCTCGATTAACCGCACTCAAAAGACTCCAAAACAGAATTCACAACAACCTGCTCAGACTTAAGGCTGACCGGCACAATACCCTCAACCATCACACCATAATCATTGCAGTTAAGAAAACCATACGTCAAGAACAAACTCTCAGCAACAAGCGGAGAAGACTGCGTGTAATTAATTACATAGTAGCTCTTGCCGCCGAAACTCGCACTCCCATTCCAAACGTTGGACGATTTCATTTCTTCCTCATTAGGAATCGATTCGACTAAAGCATAATAATCCTTCTTGCCAAGACTCGAATTAGTTAAAGTAATGTCAACCACCACCGGCACGTTGGCATTCCCAAGAGCATACATCTTGAAAGCAGTCGCGTCAACACTGCTCGAAACAACTGCATAACCAGCAGGATACTTAACCTTAAACCCAAACAACGGGTGTGAGAACTGAAGCAACGGCACGCCTAAAGAATTGCTGAGAAAGTTGTCAAAAAACAAAAACAACACGCCCACAACAAAAACCCCCTAAACACTAAGCAGTAGGACCACGGCGACGAGGCGGCTGGTGACCGCGCTCCCACTCCTCAGGAGTCAAAAACGGTTTCCCACCAGGCGGTCTCTTGTAAAAGAAATTGAAAACCTGAGCAGCATAACGACGCGGTTCCGAAAGCACCACCGCAGTAACATTACGCTCCAGACCATTTCTCTGTTGATTAATCTTTTCCCGAACCTTGTTCCGGATTTCCAAATTATAAAAACTACTCTTAAGAAGACCCTTATTTCGTATTACAACCTTAGCTAACTCTAAAGCACGTTCCTTGGAAAGGTCAAAACTGGGCTTAAGAAGATAATACGCAAACTTCTCCAATTTTTCCGGAGGACTATTATCAATATAAGAATCAATATGCTTAGAAACAACAGTGCCGTCAATCTCCGTCTCCCTGACCTGCTCAGACCACAACTGCTTAATCTCCTGTTCCTCCTCAGGAGTATAAGCAGGACGCTCAACTTCCTCCTCAACAGCAACCTCAGCTGCTTTCCTTTGCGCCTTCTCCTGCTCAAGCTTCCTGCCCTTCAACAAAATATCAGCAAGACCCCAAAGTGGCATAATACAACACCCTACCCGCACTCAAACGACTCTAGGACAGAATTAACAACCAACTGCTCCGACCGCACCATAAGTGAGAATTAATCTCGAACTATAAAAAGAGAGGATAAAGAAAGAGGAAAGGCGAGAAAAATCAAACCCGCCCTTAAATAGAAAAAATACTAGGCAGTCGGACCGCGGCGACGAGGCGGCATCTTGCCATGCTCAAACTCTTCAGGAGTCAAGAACGGCTTGCCGCCCGGAGGTCGACGGAAAAAATGCTCAAAAAGTTCAGTCGAATACTTACGCGGATTGGAAAGAACCACCGCAGTAACATTACGCTCAGGACTCCTCTTCTGCGCATTAATTTTACTCAAAATATAATCCCTAGCATTGTTACCATAAAAACTAGCCTTAAAACGATCCTTATTTTGTGCTACAACCTCAGCCAACTCATTAGCACGCTGTTTGGGAAGGTCAAAGCCATGCTTGAGAAGCAAACGAGCAAAAGACTTCAACTGCTCCGGAGTACGCGTATCAATATAACGATTAATGTGAGACGTCACAGTCTTGCCGTCAATCTCCTTCTCTTCTATAGGCTCAGACCACAACGCATGAACCTCCTGCTCCTCCTCAGGAGTATAAGGAGGACGCTCCATCTCATCCAAAGCAACTTCCTCAGCTGCCTGTTTTTCAGCCTTCTCTTTTTCAAGCTTCTTAGCCTTCACCAAAATATCAGCAAGTCCCCACAACGGCATTCAAAACAACCTCATCCGCACTCGAAAGACTCCAAAACAGAATTCACAACAACCTGCTCAGACTTAAGGCTGACAGGAACGATTCCTTCGACCATCACACCATAATCCTTACAGTTGAGGAATCCATACGTCAAGAACAAATCCTCAGCAACAAGCGGGGAAGACTGAGTGTAATTGATTATGTAGTAGCTCTTGCCGCCGAAACTCGCACTCCCATTCCAAACGTTGGACGATTTCATTTCTTCCTCATTAGGAATCGATTCGACTAAAGCATAATAATCCTTTTTCCCAAGGCTCGAATTAGTCAAAATAATGTCAACAACAACCGGCACGTTAGCATTCCCAAGAGCATACATCTTGAAAGCAGTCGCGTCAACACTGCTCGAAACAACTGCATAACCAGCGGGATACTTAACCTTGAACCCAAACAACGGGTGTGTGTACTGAAGCAACGGCACGCCTAAAGACGCATTAAGAAAATCAGTGCTAGGCTGGCTTGAAACAGGTGTGCTACCAAGATAATTGTCAAAGCTCGGCAATTTCACACTGCCTGAAAGAAATAAGTAAGCAAGAATTGCGAAAACGCAGAATAGGAGCAACAACTTGCCGCCGCCTTTGGCTGGCTTGAAGTCAGCATACCGCTTTGCTCTTTCGCTTCGTCTTTCTGCCATTTTTACCACATTAAAATTATCCTGAAAGGAACGTGAACGATCCGTTGGGCTTGTCGCCAACCAAGTAACCTACTAGGCCTGCGTCAATTTGCGACGAGCGCCGGTAAACGAGGTAATTCTTAGTGTCAATTGGCTTGACTGTAGAGTCAAACAATGACGATATGAACTTCAGGTTGTCCTTGGCGGATTCGGTCTTCTTTATTCCAAGGAACAAAGTATAACCATTCAAGTTGTCAATCTTGCCCGACCGGGCAAGGCCTACGCAACTTGGCTTAAACAGCGACTTCTGCGACGATGAATACTGGTAAGTCGGGCAGAAGTCCGTGTCAAACACCAAACAGGTGTCAGACTTGACAGCAGGAATGACCTCGGACTCGCTTAGCCCGTTCTCCGCAAAGCACGCGCGGTACATCGAAGGCTCGTCGAATGCACCAGGTATCACTAAATCGCCTGACTTCTGTGAGAACACCACGAAGTGGTTGAGCATCTCAGGATTAAGTACAGCCTGCGCAGGTCGGAAGTCACAATCCATCATTAGCATAATCAGTGCCATGCTTGCGACGCTTGCAACAGAACGCGCAATGGTCCACTTGTTCTGAGCAAGAAGCGTGGATACCTTGGGCGTAGTGATAAGGTCGTCGGCGGTACTTTTGGCAACAATGTCCTTGATGACTGCTTCTTGGGGGAGCTTGGCTATGTCAACCTTGCCGATTACATTTGCATCAGATAATACAGTTTGACCTAATTGACCTTGACCAAGTGCGTCCAGCTCCTCAAACGCTTTTTGATAGTCTTTAGCACTAAATGATTTGATGACCTTGTCAAACTCTGGTTGGGTATAACCTTTTCCAATTAATTCTGTTTCAAGATTCTTTGCGATTTTTCCCGGGAGGGATAAATCTTCGACCGCAGCAGACTCTAGATTTGTTGCAAGTATTGTCGAAATTGCAGGAGTGGTGGTCACAGTATCCGCGGCAGTTTCGACAAGACCAACGGCCTTTGAAGTCAACACGGTCTTTAACGGAGTTTCGCCAACAGTTGTCTTCGCAACGTCATAGATTATGGTAGTGGCCTCAGTTTTGGTAACTTTTGCAAGCTCATCTGCTACATCTACTAAAGCAGCGGTTTGGACCGCCGCTTTACTAGATGCTGCGTTTTCTGCTTTAGTAATTGCCTTAAGAAGGTCTGACGAAGCCAAACCTTTTGGAGAAAGTTCGGTTCGAAGCTGCTGCAAGTAATAGAGCTTGTTCTTGTAAGTAGGCATGTCGTTTAATAGTGCGGTGTACGCCTTCGTCTTTTGAACGTATGGAGCGGAAACAAGAGCATCAAGTAAAGTGATGCCCGCTCCGACCGGCATCTTAGTAGAAGTAAACACCAACTTTGTTGGTCCAGTGCCAGTCAAGCCGTTTAGTATTTTTTCCGCGACAGTCAAATCTCTTGCATATCCTTTCGTTACCAAAAGTCTTGCGGCTACTGAACGTTCGTTAAACAAGGCAGTGTATGCAGATTGACTCATAATGCCCACAGCAGTAACCTTTGTGACAGCACTCGGCCCGCCGCTTCCACCAACGGCATAATTTGCGCCAGCACCTACTATTGCTGCACCGATTGTGACTTTTTGGTATTTGATAAACTCAACCGCAGCGTCTTTTGTTAATCCTTTTCCGTAACCAGAACCAACCAACAATCGAGTTAACTCTTCGATTGCTGCACCTTTGTTGGTTCCAACAGTAATTACTCCTGGCGCAATTAGACCACCCTGGGAACTAAGAGCATTGGTCATTACGTTTGACATCATCACACAGGCTACATTTTCGACATTATACCGAGGTAAGTCGATAATGAGTTGTGCAGCAGTAGTAGTGATTCCGCCTGCCAACGTCTGAACCGCTTGCGCAGTTCCCACTCCCGAAGCGATAAGCAGCGCATCCAACCCATAAGTAGCCGCAACAGTTTCCCCAAGTATAGTCTTGCCCTTGTCGAAGCAGTACGCGTTGTCGTCATAGAGAGTGGCCCAGCGGATAGTCCGCGAGTTTGATTCATCGACGCGCAGTTGCCAGCCGTAACCGGACTGTAGGAGAAGATCCGCAGTCTTGGTGTCCACCAAGTTAGGCTCGTTGCGGTAGACCCCGATCCTGAATGAGCCGAAGAAGTCGAACTTGAGCGCCTTGTCAAAAGCGCGCTTTATCTCGCCCGGGCCCTCAGTAAAGTTGTCCCCGACTATTAGTTCCTGGTCATTTCCCATCAAGAGCATCGCATTAGCCAGAGTCTCGGGGCACGTGCCGCCGCCAACCCGTTCTGCTGCAATGTCTATCGCAACGTTGCTCTTGTAATCTTGGGCGTTTGTGAACTGGGTTATGCAAATCTGTGGCTTGGCAGTAATCTTGTAAACCCCGCACCCGTCAAACGCAGGCATTCCTGCGGTGTTGGTGACGGTGCCGAACTGCTCCTGTGCAACCGAGTTGAGGAAGTCGAAGGTCTGCTTCATGTTCACTACTTGCATTACCATCGTCTTGGAGTACGCGTTGCCTGTGCCGGCTGACTTGGGGCAGACCAAGTCCATCCTCTTTCCAAGGCCCTCGTCGTCCTTTCCTATGTAGTCGACGACTTGGCGCATGCTGCCCACGAACTTGGTGTACGCGGCAACCGACTGGTCGTAAGTGCAGAAGTGGGTAGTGCAGTCGGCAGTTGAGGTCACGCCGTAGTTGGCGTCAGCAACGGCGTCAGAAACTACGGGGGTAGCGGTTGCAGTTGTGGTTGAAGTACTGGACGTTGTTGAGGACGCGCCAGTAGTGGCGGCCTTGTCAGTTGAAGTGGTCTTGGAAGCGTCAGTTCCGGTCTTTGAGGAATCAGCAGTATCTGCAAAGCTTGCGGTTTCGCCGTCAGCGCCTGCTGCGGTTGCGGTAGTGGCGGCCTTGACGTTCTTCACAGCAGCGCGCTCAAGCGGCAGCATGTCGCCCATCGGGGACGAGGAGTAAAGGGCGGTGGCGTCGGTTGAGTAGACTATTGCGCGAACGGTCTTGGTGACCGTTTCAGCTCCATCGGTGAATGTGAAGGTAAGCGTCGCCTGCTTGCCGGTTGCGCTTCCGCTTCCAACAACGGAGTCGCAGTTGACCATTATGGCGTCCGAGCGCTTCACTGTTGCAGGGACGCTGGCGCAGTTGACTACGGATGAATCCGACGACTTGAAGGACAAGGATACGTCATTTGGCCGGTTGTTGACTATGAGCAGGGGACGGCTGTGCCCGCCGTTCTTGAACGCAAAAACCATCTTCTGGTTGGTCTTGACGTCAGTAATGGTGGAGTCGTAGTTGACGAAGACGTCCTTGAGGTAGTTGTCCGAAAGCCCCATGTCGCGGGCCTCGCACTTTCCTGCCTTTATCGTGACCTTGACCGAAATTTCAGGCAGGTTCGCTTCGGAGACGTCCACTCCAGAAAGCGTCCTTGCAGTCAGCTTGATCTTTCCTTCCTTGACAACCGAGGTCTTGCTTGCTATGCACCCGTAAGAGTCGAGGTACTTCTTTGGCACGTTGGCGTTTATCGTAAGCGCGCTGCAGGTGTTTATCTTGGAGGTTGCGATTACTCCGGAGTGCGAGTATTCGCCGCCAAAGAAGATGTCATCGGAGGTGATTATGCTGTCGGGAATGTTGGTTGCCTTTGCGGACACATTAAGCGACTGGGTTGCGCTGTTGGACACGCAGACGGTCTTGTCGGAAGCAGTCAGCGCGCCGTCAGTGAGGGTGAACTCTATCTTGGAAGGCTTTACGGTGAGCGCGGAGCCGGTTGTTGCGGTCACGCCAGTTGAAAGCTTGACCTTGCCTGACTTGGCGTCAGTGCAGGCGCAGGACGCGAAAGTGACTTTGTTGCCTGCATAGAGGTTGACGGCAGTGTTGCCGTCGCTGTCGGTGACTACTTCGGTGGAATCGTCAAATGAAATCGCGGTTGCAGGGGGCAGGGTGTAACCGTTTGCGGTGACTATCTGCTGGCACGAGCCGAACTTTATGGTGCCGCCAGTGATGGTCTTGTTTTCGGAGAATTGGAACGAGACGTCCTCGCCAAATGTCGCGCTGTAGGAGTCCTTTGCAGACTGCGAGCAGTAGGATACCTGCATCTCGGAACGCCTGGGCACGGACGCGGTCTGGACCTGGCCGTCGCGCGAAATTTCGCTGCCATCTGCAAGCACGAGCTTGTTTGCAGCAGGCAGGGAAAGTACCGACCCGTCCTCGGTCTCAACCTCAAGCGAGGAGCAGTCCGGGAACGCGGCTTCCTTTGCGCCTGAAGGCGAAGTGGTGATTTGGGCGCCTGCAGGCAAGGATATCGTGCCGGACTTGGGCAGTTCAACTGCGGAAGTGCAGGCTGCGGACGAGCCTTCGGTCTTGAAGTTCACGGCCGCGTTTGCAAGCACCTTGGCAGTCACGCCGACTTGGGTGGTGCTTGTGCTTTCAGAGTCTGCAAACTTCGCGCTCACAAGGCCCGTTGAGGGCTTGGATTGCAGGAGGCTTGCGGTTGAGACTCCGATTGTGGTGCCTGCGGGGAACGTGACTATGTCGCCGCTGTCCAAAGTAAACGCAGTCGAGCCGTCCGCGTTGTTTGCGCGCTCAAAGTAAGTGTCTAGGTAGTAAGTGGCTACATAAGGGAGCGCAAGGGTGAACTCCTCCTGCGGCTTGATTATGACCGCCATTGCAGGGGACGCGCTGATTGTGGAGCCGGATGGCGCGGTGACGTAGGGTGCGGTCTTGCTGTCTGAAAGCGAGGCGCCCGAAAACACTACGCGGGTGGTGTCCTTGCTTGGCTCCTGCACCGCAATCGAGCCGTCCTCGTTCTCCTTCTTGAGCGTCTTTGCGGAAAGCGAGACCTTCATCCCAAGCGGCATCACAACGTCAACTGCGTTGTCGGGCACGCAGTCCACGTCGGACTGCAGGTTGAGGATTACCGGGATCTTGCGCTCGGAGCGTATGCCGTTGATTGACGCGACCAGAGTAAGGTTGGTGGTGACCTGGCCGTTGTTTTCCATCACGCACAAAGTCTTGCGGTTGGACGGGACGTTGGCAATGAGCGTGAGGTTCTTTACGTTGTCCTGGGCTGCGGCTTCCTCCTCGCCTGCAAACACCACCTGGCCGGCCTCGCCGTCTGAAGGCCCAAGCACAAGCGAAGCTGGAGAGAACGAAAGCCAGTCGTTTGCAGAGTCGAGCTGGTAGTTTACAAGCAGGTTGTTGGACAGGGTGTTGAACACGTGCAGGTTTGCAGTTGACTCGTTGTCTGAGCCAAGGTAAAGTGTGAGTTCAGCCGAATCTTCTTGCGTTCCCCAGAACTCCCCAAGCGGCTGCTGGACGAAGGCGGAGTAGACCTTGAAGGGTATCTTCACGCTCTGGCGCGAGCTGCCGGCGCGAGCCTCTATGGTTATGCGGCCGGAGAAGTTCTCCGAAAGGGTGCGTGTTGACTTTGCAACGTCAAGCACGCTTTCAAGTATCCACGTGTCGAACTTGATTTCTTGCGAAGCGCCTGCCTCCAAGGTAAAGTCGGATTCTGAAAGTAAAGTGCCGGTGATGCGCGGCGACTTGTCAAGCACAACCGAGGCGCGCACCTTGATGTCGTTTTCCAGAAGGTTTGAGACTGAGATGGAGTCCGAGTTGCCTTCCTTGGAGTCCACCAAAAGGTCCAACGCTTCGGTCGGGGATATTTCGACCATCTTCTTTGCAGTCACCGGGATTGAGCCGTAGAACTGCGCGTAGCCCGTTGCAGTGACGGTAAAGTCCGCACTGCCGATGCCTTCGGGGTTTATGCCCTCAAGCAGGTACTTGCCGTCCTTGCCCTCGTTTTCGTCACCGGAGCCATCCATATCGTAGGTTGAGTCGCCGAACACGTCGGTCTTGGAGCCAACCTCAACATGGGCGTCCTCGATGGGAGTGCCGAACGCGTCCGTTATGAGGAATGTGACTGCGTTGTCTGCAAGCGCGGAAACGTACGCCGGTGACACGCCAACAGTAAGCTCGTTGTTGGAGGCGGCTATTATCCTGCCAGCCAATTCAAGCCCGTTGACTTTCTCGCCTTCGTAATCAGCCTCGATTGTGAAGGTGGCTGCGTCGGAGACGCGAAGGGCCTTTATGGTGAATGTTGCATCCACGTTGCCCGAAGGCACGGAGACAAGCGCAAGCTGGCCGTCTTCTTCGTTGGTGATGGTAGCAGCCCCCGAAGGCGAGCTGCCTGAAAGTATGCGCAAAGTCTTGTTCGAGCTTGAGGTTACGCGCAGGTCGTACGGCCCGTTCTGGGCTATTGACTTTACAGTAAGGGTGAACTCCTCGGGGATTGTTGCCTCGAAGTTCTTGGAGTATTCGCCGCGGGTCGTGGACACCTTGGCTTCCAGGCACTGGCTTTCCGAGCACACGCCGCCAAACGAAATGGCGTACTTGGTCACGTTGACCGCAGCAAGCTGCTCTTGGCCTGCCTTGACGCCATCGTCGGACGGGTCGCGCAGGGTGCCGTTTGCGGTAGAATAAGCGGTGCGGAAGCCAAAGAGCACGGTGCCGTTCTTTGCCTGGCGCGTGGTGATTTGGACGTAGGCTTCCTTTGTGCCGGCAAATGACGGGTAGGAAAGCTCGGCCCACTTGTATTCCATCGAGCCTGAAACCGAGTCGTACGCGGCCTCGGTCGAGGAAAGCGCGGAGGCGTTCGCAACAGTGGATGACACGCCATAGGAGTCGCCGCCCGAAGTGGACGCGTCAGTGCCGCCGTCAAAGCCGGAGATGAAGGCGTTTTGCGCGCTCGCGTCGCCCGTTGTAGTGCCTAACCGCACATGGAGCGCGGCCTTTGTGAACTTTATGTCCGGCGCGTTTATGAGGAACTTTGCGTTGTAGGTGGTGGACGGCTCAAGCGAGGACACGCGGTTGCCTGAAAGGTCGTAGAGGCCGAGGAACACCGCCTTGACGTTCTCCGCAATGGAGCTTGACAAAAGCTCTACCTGCACTTCCTTTTCGATGTTGGGGACGACCTGCACTTGCGCAGAAGAATATGAGGAGTATCCGGGCGCGGCGACTTTGAAGTAGCCCCAGCCTTCGAGGACGTCTACCGAGCACGTGCCGGTGATGGTGGTGCACGAAGCAGAGTCGGTGGTGGCCGCGTCAACAACCGCACCAGTGATTGCCTGACGCGAGAAGCGGTCTATCACGCGGAACTTGAGCGTGCCCTGCTGGGGCAAAAGCCGCGCGGTGAGCGTGGTGTAATTCTTTCCATCCTCTCCTGCGATGGTGATTTCCTTTGAGGACGAATAGCCGGTCCGGCCATTTGAGGCGGCGTAGGCGTAAACGGATTCCAAAGGCACGTCGGAGAAGTCCGCAGCGCCATCCGAGCCGGTTGTGCTTTCGGGCAGGCCGAGCGCGCCATCCGCGCCAAAGAGCGCCACTGACGCGCCCGAAATCAGGCCGTCAGCCTCGTCGGTCACCTTGACTTTTACCTTCGCCACGTTCTCCTTGGTGGAAGCCGCAAGCACGAGCTTGCATTCGCCGCCCGCAGTCAGCGCCATCCCGACTGGCAGGTACTTTGACTTGTAAGCAGTGACCCAGTAGGACTCAGTTGGAAGGAGCGAAAACGACGCGATGCCATCCGCAGCAGTCTTTGCAGTCGACTTCTTTTCGTCATTAAGATAGAGGCTTACCGTCGCAACCCCGGCCTTGCTTCCCGCCTCGTCCACAACGGTGCAGGTAGTCTTCACCGCGCCGTCCGAGCCGGGCTTGGAAAGCGCAATCTTTACACTCTTGAACGCGGGGTCGGCGGTGTAATCAAGGACCGCCTCGTCATAGCCGTCAAGGGACGCTATGAACCGGAACTTGCCGCCCTTTGCAAGCTTGACTGTCGCCTTGCCGTCCGCATCCGCATTCAGGCTGCGCAAAAGCAAGCCGGTTGCGGTGAGGACCTGAATTGTCGCGCCGCTAAAGGATGCGTTGGCCGCAGTTGCCGAAAGCTGGACGGTTACGTCAATGTTCTTCTCGTCTGCAACGGGATAAAGGTAAATCGAAACCGGGGCCGGGTCCTCGGAACCTACGCTTATCGTGGTGGAGTTCTGCGTGTAGCCCTCGGCATTGGCGATTATGGTGTAGGCGGAGGACTTTGGAAGCGAAAACGTCACCTTGGCACCCTGCTTTGTCCCCACAACCGAAAGGAGCGAGTTCTTGACCGAGACTGCGGGGATTACCGCGCCGGCCACGCCATCCACGTACACTGCGACCGTTGCGTTTGCGTTTAGGGGCAGCTCCTCAAGCTTGAGAGTCTGCGCGCGCGTGGTGGACTCAGAAATGTCAACTGTTGAGAACTTGCCCTTGTAGTTTGCCGAGCTTACCGAGACGTTGTACGCGCCAAGGGGGACGTGCGCAAACACGGCTACGCCGTCGGAGTCCGACAGGTTCTGGAAGGACACCGCGCGGTCTGCAAGGTTGGTAATGGACACGTCCGCGCCGGCAATCTCGACACCAGTAAGGTCGCGGACATTAATCGTGATGGTGCCCGTCGCGGGGCCCAGGTTGGAATATGCAATGTAGCCTATTGCGCAGACGGCAACGATTAAAAGCCCCAAGAAGAACGGGGCAGGTGGGATGCCGTTCTGCTCAAGCGCATCCGACGCGCCGCGAAGCGGCAAGCCCTTCTCGTCAGACCATTCGAGAAACTCCTGCCACCGAGCGGTTAGCCCCTCAAGGAAGTCGTCGAGCATAAATATACGAATTAGATAAGTGCTGCGAGGGTATAAAAAGAATTAGAGTGAAACGCGAAGGCCGAATCGGAGCAGTCTTGATGGTAAAGCGGCATGGGCAACCATTACGAATGCCGAGAAAAAGAAGGCCCACGAGTTAAGACGTGGGATGACGGGTTTTCTCAGCCAAATGGAAAAAACTAACCTATTACGGGAATCCGGTTGGCATCAGCGGGGGCTGCGGTGTCACAGTAGGTATTTCCACCCAGCTGTTCGCATTGCAGACGGTGACAACGTAACACAGCTGATCGACGCAGGCATTTCCGGAGGAGCACGAGCATTCCGACGGGGCTTGCAGCTTTTTACACGCAGTGCCGATGGTGACCGAATTGGAAGCGCAGACTTCGCTGTCGATAGTGCCTTGGCTGTTGGTCAGCTTGACCGAACCGCTAAAACAGCTTAACCCAGGAGTTGCGCTTGCCGAAGCGGTGGCAGAAGGCGACGGGGAAGGCGAGGGCGTCGGAGTTGACTCCACGAAAGTGGATACCGTGTTCAGGTTGCACCCTTGTACAGGCTGGTCCGGAGCAAGCGCTATCGGACTGCTTCCAAGCCACCCTGGCCTGGATGAATAAATCAGGTTGCAATCATTGGTAAGCACGCACCCTTTTGCACCTGCAGCGGCGTCACATTCCGACCCAAGTTCGGCGCACGCGCTGCTGCTCTCCACTAGGCCATTGCAACCGCAGAACTCAGAATTGTGGCGGAAGAAGGGATTGCCACAACCGATGTTGCCAGAACTGCACACGGTGAAATATTTCCCTATGTTCGGCTGGATGATGTTGGACACGTCATCTGGTCCGGTGTAGGATACGGACTGCGCATCGAAATTGAAGCGAAGCACTTTCAGGTTGCCCTTGCTGTCCACACGGGTGACATATACCGCATCCGAGAAGGACATGTCCAATGCTTTTAGGGCCGTTTCCAAAGGCACACCACCAGTTACCATTGCCTTGATTGACTGCAGCGCCGAATTCAGGTCCGTGCGGACTTTGTTCGTGTCTATCGTGCCTGTTGTCAGGAGTTTGGAAACACTTACCAAAGGGGCGATGCTGCAAGTTGTCTTGCATGCCGGTCCTACGCGGAAGAGGCTCGTTTCATACGAGGCCACGGGCACAGTAAGCGCGAATGCATCAACAATAGCGCCATCCGCAATGAGTGTCTTCGGAATGGCTTTCCATTCGCTGGCAGTCGGGTTGCTTGACGAGGTGCCGAACCACATCATCGAATCATAGCCGGTCGGCAGCTGGACGTTGCTTGAGATGCGCAGGTGCGTCTTGTTGCATGCCAGGGTGCCAAAGGCGAACGTATACGCGGAAGTGTCGACCGCAGTAAACTTAAGCGAAAGGGTCACGCCGGCGTTGTTTCCGCATACGCCAAGAGTCAGGCCGCTTATGGGGTTGCCTATGCAAATCTTCGCATCTTGGGGCGTAAACGAAACGGCTCCAGTATCTTTGTCTAGGGAATACATATTGGAAAGCTCGCCGTTCGAGGCAAGGTACTTCACGATATAGGATATCTTGCCATTTGCGGGTATGCTGATGCCGGTTACGCTGCTTCCGTCAAGGTTCTTCAGTACTACATTGGTTTGGACGTAACTGACCATACTTGAAGTTACCGCGTTTCCGCCAGTGTTGTCTATCTGAAGGATGAACCCTGTGACTGGAATTATTGACGATACTGCCACGGGCACGGCGTAAGATCCGGAAGCCGCCTTCGCCATTTCCGCGCCGTTCTGATAGACTTTGGCGTTTTTCAGCGAAAGCGTGATTACTGCGCTGCTTGGGACTACGCCGGGTGTCGCAGCAGGCGTACTGGTGGGCGACTGCGTTGGAATCGCCGTGACCGTGCCCAACGTCGTAGAACACTTGCCATTGCCCGAGCCGTCGCTTATGCACATTTCAGGGGGTTTACAACTTAAGCATCCTGATGGCATTGGCGCTGCAAACGATGAACAGACGGGCATCTGTGTACCGACTTGTATGCAGTATGGTGCGCCAGGGCGTGGGCAACCATTGTAAACTGCATCCAACTTTTCCTTGTTACAGACGCAACGATAATTGTTGTTGTTTGCCTTTGACTTTGCAGTGGGGTCTTCTTCAACACACACCTGACCAGTTACTGAGCAATCGTTTGCAAAAACATTACAACCTGTCTCGAAGCCCAAATTGTTCGAACTTGACCCAACGCACTTTCCATTGGATATGAACTTACTGCAGCATTGACTGGCCGAATCCGCAGGCTGCTGGTCGGTCTTGCACGCAACGCATACGCTGTCCTCGAGGTATTGGCTGGCAGTACAGCGTACAGCATTCTTGCAAGTCAGGGAAGTCGAGTCGCAGTCGTATCCATTCGCGCAGCAGTTCTCGGTGGTCTTGCAGGTAGCGCCGCTTTCGAGGATTTCAGTGCAGGAACTAGAACATACTATTCCGTTTGGCCCGCACGATTCGGTGCCGCTGATTTTCTCCGCGCAAACTCCCTTCGAGTTGCAGTAACCGCTCTCGCACTCGTCGTTGGCCTCACAATCCTCGCCGTTTTCCAGCAGGTCTTCGGATTCAAGCTTGAACTTGAAGCTGATTGTCTTTGCGGCCGTGCTGCACTTGCCGCCGTTTTCCGCAAGGTTGCAGCAGGTCACCGAGTACGAGTTCTGGCCGCTTGCAAGGGGCGCGGTGTCGGTGCCTGCGTTTAGCGACATCTCCATCGTGTGGACTTGGTTGCTTGAATCAGCAGGGAACACGTATTGGTTTGCGACTTTGCATACCGCCGCCTTGTCGGTTGTGACCATCATGTTGAACGGAGTGTAGTCGATGGTGGTGCCGGATGCGGGGAAGGATGAAAGTATCGAAGGCCCGACAGTATCAACTACGCCGGGGCAGTTCTTTATCTCAACAGCCGCGGTTGCCTTGCGCGTGCCTGCGATTGCGGTCACTACAAGCTGGAGGGTCTTGTTGATTGACGCGGGAATTATGCTCAAGTCAACGCTTGCGCCGCGCGCCATCTCAAAAGTGTATCCTGAGTCAAGCGAAGTCAGCGTCCCGTCAAAGCTTGCGGTCCTGCCAGTTGCAAGGCCGGTCCCAAGGAGGCTTGCGCCGGGCCTTGCGGCTGCAAGGCTGCTTGTGGATGGGTCAAGCACCAAGCTTGCGCCCTTTACGGTAACGGACACCGTGCCGTCAACGTCGGATGAGAGGTTGTTTGATATCGTGATTGTTGACGAAGTGTCGCAGTTGCCCTCGTCGGAGGTGCAGATTACCTTGGACGGCGTCACTGAAAGGAACTTGTCTGCTGAGTCCGAAGAGCAGGTGGTGTACTTGACTGTCTGCACGGCCTTGCTCTTGTCGCGGCCGACTGCGTTGAACACTATCGAGCATGTCTTGCCGAACGCCGCGGGCCGGACCGTGAATATGCCGAGCCTGTTTTCGGGCAGGTTGAGCTTGTACGACTGCGAGAACGAATCATAGGCGACCTCGGAAGTGGAGTTGTAGTATGAGGTCGGCACGCTGTTCTCATCGTACGCAGTCTGGCTGTACACGTAGGACGACATTATCGCGCACGACGAGGTGGCGACTATGGAGAGGTTCACGGACAGGCTGTTGAGCACCTTTATCGAGCGCTCGTCTGACTTTCCGCACACTTCGAGGTTTATCGGCGTGACAGAAAGGAAGTCGTCCGAGTTTACCGTCACGTTCTGGCGCACGGTCGCGTAGCTTGGCTGTTCGGCGATGACTTCAAACACGCCGTTTGCGGATGGGTAGAGGTCTTCGAAAGTGTATATCCCGTTGTAGCCCTGGCCCGAGCTGAACACCGAGCTTCCAGTCATCGGCTCGGGTATGTTGCCGTCAAAGGGCGCGCCTGAAGTCTCGTTTATGGAGAGCGTGGCATCGGTTATCGCAACTCCGGAGTTGGCGTCCGCAAGCTTGACTGCGACGTCTGCGTACTCAGATGTGTTAATGTGGTCGGGCTTGACGTAGACTATCTTCATCTTGCCGGTGCCTTCGATGTCAACGTATCCCTTGGCGCTGACAAGTTCGGTCTGGCCGTCGTAGAAGCGCATCGTGAACACGCCCGAAGTCACGGGAACTACCGGGAGCAGGTCAAAAGTCAGGGCTGCTGGGTCGGAGAACGGCATCATCTGGACTGTGACGTTGGATATGGCCTTGGCAGTTGAATCAAGCGCCTTGGTTTCCGAGTCGGTTGCTATAGAGTAGTGGGTTATCTGCATGTTGCCGCCATCCGAGCTTACGAAGAGCTTGGGTGACTGCACTCCCTTGAGCAGGCGCACTTCGACTTTTGCGATGAGCGGCAAGTTGACCTCGCCAAGGTAGGACGGGCCGTAGTTTGCGGTGCCGTCGGAGAAGTCAAGCGAGATGCACGCGGATGACGTGCAAGTCGAGCGGCCGCTTGCAACCGCAAACTCTGCTTTGTCGGACTTTGCGTAGCAGTAGTCGCGGCTTGCCGAGCGCAGCGCCGAGCCGAAGTCCGAGTCCTCGGGGGACCTCAGGTAAACGTCGCCTGCGCTCCCTCCTGCGGAGTACCAGCCGTTGTAGTTCAACTGAAGCTTGTCAGTTGAAGCCGCGTCGGTCTTTGAGAGTATACGCACGGTTATTTCGCGGCTGCCGCTTTCGCCTGCAAACGAGAAGGCGACCCACTTGAAATAGCCAAGCTCGCTGTTGGACTTGCGGTCGTTGGAGCACGAAGTCGACGGGAGGTAGGATGCAGCAAACACCGGGTCTGTCGAGGTGACGGTAGTGCCGTCCGCGATTATGGCGAACTTCTCCTTGGAGTCTGTTGCCGCAAGGGAGTCCTTGCCTGAAGTGCCTGCGCGCACCATCAACCCGGTCTTTGAAGTCGAGGAGCCGGAAGGGATGTTGACTATGAACTTTGCGTCGTACTGCCTGCCCTTGTCAACAAGCGTGACGTTCTTGCCGGCCTCGTCAAAAAGGCCCGCGAACTTGACGAAGAACTGGTCCTTGAAGCTGGACGGGAGGAGGTATGCAGTGTACGCCTTCGAGTCGCCAGTAGTTAGCACCATCCCAGGCGAAGTAGTAGTCTCATAAGAGGACGTAGTAGTCTCGACGTACACCGTTGACTCGGCACGTACCGTAAGCGGGCACGCATACGAGTTATAGTAAGTGGTGGTGCACGAAGTGTTGGCCATGCCGGAGCCGTATGCGACAACAGTTGCCGGAAGGCCGGTGTCGTTGACCGCGTCGCGCGTTGACACGACTATGGTCGCAGTAGTCGGGTCGAGCTTGACTGTGACTTTCGTGGCGTCGCCTTCGGAGGCGCGGTAAATCGCGCTCTTGCCGCTCTTGGGGCTTTTGTCTGCGTAAACTTTGTAGTCGATGCCAAGCGAGACGTTGCCGATGACTGCCTTTCCGTCTGCGTTGGTGCGCACAGCGGGGTAGCCTGCGTTCCTGCCGTCAGAGGAGCGGACTGTAAGCGAAGCCTGCGCAACGGGGGTGGTGCCGTCGGCATCAATCACCTGCACTTCAAGCGAGCCTGCTGTGCCTGCGAGGATTTTTCTTAACACGAGCTTTTCGCGCGAGCCGGGCTTTAAGCCTGACACTGCCTTTGGAAGGTAGCCTGCGACGTAGGCAGTTGCATAAGAGGATACGTTGTCAGTTGAGAAGTTCGCCTCGCCTGAGCGCGCGACAGTCTTTCCCATCGGGGTGTCGGAGCGCTCGCTGTAGAGGCTGACCTCGGCTGAGAGGGGCTTGCCGGACTCGTCCGCAACCGAGATGAATATTGGCGCAAGCCCGGAAGACGACGACGCGACCATTGTGACGGTAACTATGTTCTCGTCCGAAGCCACCAGGTAATCGTAGTAATTGTAAGTCTCGTACTTCCCGACGTCGGCCCCGAAAGGCGTGACGCTGATTATTGCCTTGGTGCCTACGGGGATGTTTGCAAGCGCGGCCTGCCCGCCGCTTGTTGCCGCACTTCCAAGAGTGGAGCCAAGCGAGCTTGTGAGCACTACTTGTGCCTGCACCGCCTGCTGCTGCGAGTTGAGAACCTTGACTATGACTGTTGCTTTCTTGTCGCACGCGCCGTTTGCGCACTCGCTGCCGGGCTTCTTCAACGTGACAGTCTGGAGCAGGCCAACTTCGGGGTCGATGCCAAAATCAGTGACGTTAGAATATCCGGTGCGCGTAATAGTCACAAGAAGCGAGTCTGTTGAGGGGAGCTGGATTTTTGCAATTCCCTTTGCGTCCGTGCTGTAAACGCCCACTTGGACGTTTGCAAGGGACTTTGCCTTCACCATCGCACCGGCAATGGGCAGGCCGTCCTCGTCAACAACAGTGAGGCGGTAAACGGACGGCGAGGTTTCCACGTCCTCAAGGCTAATCTTTATGGTGGGGGTGTCCGCAGTCACTTCGCCCAGAGCCTTTTCGTACGCTTTGAAGTTGGCTGCTGAAACTGTAACGTAAAGCGGCTTGCCCATGGGCACGCCGGAAAACGTGGCCTTGCCGTTGCTTGACACGGCTTCGCCTATGATGTCGCCATTCGTGTCGCCAAGGTAAAGCGTGACCGTTGCGCCGTTAACGGCCTTGCCTGCTGCTGAGAGAAGTGAGATTGAGACTTCGCCAGTCTGGCCGCCGCCAGTTGCAACCATGAACGCGCCAAGCCCTACAAGAAGGATGAGCAGCACGCCTATTGGGAAGCTGGGGACGCCGTTCTTCTCTATGGGCTCGACGAAATACTCGTAAACAGGGACCCTAACCTTATCCTCCAGGTAGTCCATCAGCTCGTAATACTTGTCTTCAACCGAGAAATACGCCTGCTTGAGCGGGTCAACAGGCGAGGAACTCTTGCTTTCCTTTTCTGCTTTTTTTCCCTGGGTTTTTTCGGACTTATCGGAGGACGGCATAGGCGAACACTAATTTAAACGGGCAATCAGGGGCTTAAATAGGTTGTCGTAGAGGCTAGACGGAAGAGACTTCGCTAAGGCGTCTTTGCAGTACAGATTGTCTGCGGGTAGCATATATTCATAAAGGTACTCGTCATCGGCGCGGGACTTCCGGGACACGTATCCGGACATTGACACGACACAGGAGTACATGAGGATCCTCCGCGGTCAGTGAATGCTGGTTTCAACCGATTATCGTCTTCCACTGCATTCTGCGTGGAGGGAAATGAATTGGGGCCCGACGTAGCGTCGCAGGTTCCGCAGGAAAGGTATTCGGTTTTTGACTCGGAATTCCAGATTTGTGAAGAGCAGACACATGTGCAGCCAAAAGGAGTGCAGACTTGCCGTACGCATATGCATTCGCCTTCAAAATAGCGAGTGTACCTATAGGTTACGCATCTGGCTTCGGGATTTACAAGGGCATACGGGTCAAACCCGCTGCTGCCGGAGGTGCCGCCGTTGAAGTTTGAATACTCAAAATGCGTTGCGTCGCACCCGTGGCCGAAACAGTCTGTACAATCGGAGTTGTCGCATTCGCCAGCGCCGTACGCACGGCTGCCATCCGATTTTATGTAGAACCACTCGTTGGATGCGGTGATTACGCATGCGTCACTGCTCCCTGCAGCCAGGCATTGGCCGTTGCGCGAGACTTTTGACACAGGACAAGTCAATTGTGGGTTTTGCCCTGCGCCGCCAGTATAAACCTTGAGGCTTGCGGAAAGCGCAGGTAGCGCGGCCTTTTCTTCGGAAGTGCCTTCGCGGTAGTATTCGCCTTTGTCAACCGAGTTCTCGAGCGTGTTGCAAACCCCGTCAGGGTACGGGCAGTAATACGCCATGTTGCGCTTTTGCCCGGGGTATGCGAGGATATACTTTTGATATGGCGAGGCGAGCTTTGATATTGCCGCTTCGATAGGCAGGCTTTGAGGGTACTCAAATGATGGCGTGATGTCCCGGGACGCTTTGTAGTAGCGCGTCGCAGCGTCGAACGGCAGCCAAATAACGTGCATTATTGCGCCTTGCTCAACTGCAAGGAACGCGTCCGGGAACTTGCCGTCGTAGGCTATGCGGAGGGCTTTTGAAATTGCGCCAGTGGAAATCGCGCTTTGACCAATCTTTTTGTATGCGTCAACGAGTCGGAATACGTCGGAAGTTGCTTCATTCAGCTTGGATGCGCCAGATGACACGCCAGCAGAAGTCGCAAACCCCGCACGGCTTAGCTGCAGCTTGTTGCTCTGGTGCGTAGTCAAGCCCGTGCCTTTGTGAACAGGCCAAACAGTAAAAATCGAGTCAAGGCCAGACGGCCCGACTGCACCAAGATTGTTTATGCCATTATACCCTGGCGCGATTACCTTGTCTGGCGCGGTGGCCAAACTTGCTTGCGCCAGGCCCAGACCGTAGTCTGATGACAGCATAACGTTGTTGAACAGGAACCCAGTATAACTTTCGCCCTGCGTCGGGCTCTTGTAGTACTTGTCGAAGCTGGCAACGTCGCCAGGGTCGTAGGGCACGAAGACGTTCTTGGTAGTTTCGAACACTCCGCCTGAAAAAGTGTAGTCGTCGGTGTTGACGACTTCAGGCACTACGGACAGTGGGACGGTTGTTGACTTGGAGTCAAATGACGCCATGACCAAGAGCGTTGCCGGGAGTGCAGAGAAGGACAGCTTGCCACTTTTACCCTGCAAGTATCCCGCACCGTAGCCCCAAGAGTTTGAATTCATTACCGCGGGGTTCATGTCAGGATAAGTTACCAGGAAATGCTCTATTTTGCCTTTGGCAACAGTGATGGTAGTAATAACTGCCGAGCCGGCAAGGGTATAGATGCCGAGTTGACCCGAGTCAGTTGTGAATGCTACGTTGCCGTCGCCAATGCCCTTTGTATTGTCAATTGCAAGGATGAAACCGGACACGGGAAGGACGGAGGAGACTTTCACCGAAACTGATGCTGGCGACAGCTTGACCCCGTCTACAAAGAACGCGTTCTCGGACGGCACGTAAGTCAGTATCTTGCTAGTAGTCGCCGGAATTGGCACGCAAGTATTGCTGGCCAAGTCACACTTGCTTTTAGAGTCACAGTCGGAATCGGCAAGGCAACCGGGCTTGCAGGCGGACTTGATGCAAACCTCGCCGGCCTTGCAGAAAGACTTGTCGGTGTCGGTGCATTGCACGCAAACGTACGAAGAGTTGCAGAGTGGCGCACTTGAAGTGCACCCTTTGTAAGTGGCGCCCGACTCCGATGGCTTCTGCGGGTTGCACGTCAAGCACTTGCCGTTGTTGCAGATTGCGCTGCAGCACTTGGAATAGTCGGTGCAGGCCGTGTCCGCAGTAAGGCACGCGGGAGTAGGCGAAGGCAACGGGCTTGGGGACGGCCGGGGCGTTGAAGTGGGGACAACGTACTGGAAGTCGAAGCTTATCGGCACGTTCTCGGTGGTGCACTCGCCGCCCTTGCTTGCCGGGTTGCAGCAGCCCACGTATGCGGTGTTGCGGCCAGTGCCGAAAACAAACGGGGTGCCTGAGCCCTTGTTGTACTCGAGCTCTACGCCGTAGTCGTAGTTGCCCCCTGCGCTTGACTTTTGCGAAAGCAGGTAGGGCAGCTGCTTTGCGGCGACGTTGCTTGGCCCGATGCGGCAGTAAGCGGACGTGTCAACAGTGGCAACCGCCGTGACCGAGTCGGTCGTGATCCTGGCGTAGTCCTTGGGCGAGTAGGAAAGGATTTCGGGTGCGGCCTCGCGCGTTGGGGCGGGGCAGTTGTCGAAGGGGATTGAGACATTTGCGTTGCGGCTGCCGTCGGTGGCGTTGAACGTCATCATCACAGTCGAGTTGGCAGCCATCGGATAAAGCACAAGCGAAATTTTCCCGCCGCGCTCAACTGAAAAGATGAATGGCGTTGAAAGCGACTGGTTCGAACCCCCGGTCTCTACGAGGATGCCGGGCGCGGACAGCTGCACGGATACCGTGCCTGGCGCGGGCAGCGTGCTTGACACGTTCACAACAGCGGCGCGGTTGCACTTGCCGTTGCTTGAGGTATATGACACGCGCGAGGGAGAAACCGAGAGGAACTCGCTGAACGCGGACTCGGCGCAGTTTGAGTATGCAAACGTGCGCGTCGACATGCTACCGTCGCGGGCGGACGCGGCTATGGTGACGGAACAGGCTTTGCCCCAGGAAGCGGGGGATATGGTGATGCGGCCCTGGCTTTGGTAGGAAAGCGGCAGGAAGTAGGAAAGGCCGGATTGGATTACCTGCGAGGTGTTGTCGGTCCACGGCGCGCCGGTGGCGTTGCGCACCTGCGAAAACCCGGTGACGGTTATGCAGCCTGCCTTGGACGCGGTTATCGAGACGTTTGCGTCAAGCACGTGGCTGTTGTAGATGTTGACTGGGTTTGCCTCCCCGCACGCCTCGATGTCCGAAGTGTCTGTTGAAAGGAAGTCAACCCCGTCAACAATAATCTGCTTTCTTGCGTCTATGTAGTCGGGGTGGGTTGCGACGATGTCAAAAGCGCCCTTCTGGGACGCGGTCACGTTCATCCGGTAGATGCCTGATACTCCCTGCATCGGGTCAATAATTGAGCCGCCCAGCACCGAATACCTGCGGCCGGAGAATGTAGTGCCTAACGTCTCGTTCAGCGTAATGAGCGCGTCCTCGACTGGGGAGGAGGAATAGTAGTCGCCAAGGGTGATGTTGAACGCGTACGAGCCGGCGGCAGCCATGCGTTCAGGCGCGGCGTAGATGCGCAGCTTGCCAAACCCGCCTTCGGTGACGTAGCCGTACGCGCGCGAAAGCCGCGTGCTTCCGTCGTAAAGGTCGGCGTAGAACGCGGAGAAGTCGGCTTTGTCGGAGAAGGTCACGTTGAGCGTGACAAGCGCATCCGAGTAGAACCTCGTGAGGTTGAACTCGACCCCAGTCTTTGCGCCCGCGTCGCCTGAAAGGTTCTGTGTGTCGGTTGAGACGTTGTACTGGTGTATGCGCGCCTTCTGCGACGCCGAGAACAGGACTATGCGCGGGTTTGCAACCGCGCGAAGCAGCTCGAAACTTGCCTCGACAAAGAACGGCCTGCCTATGATCCCTTTGTACTTTGACGTCCGGTTGGAGTCGGAGTCGTAAAAGCCCATGCTTGCGCAGGCAGACGTCCCACAGTACGACTGGCCAGCGCGCACGGGGTAGTCTTTGTAGTCGGATTTCGCGTAGCACCAGTCGCGCGTGCTTGAGCGGTTTGCCGAGCCGAAGTCCGAGTCCACTGGAACGTGAAGGTAAGAGTCAACTGCGCCGGATGGCGAGTACCACGCCGAGCTTGACACGCGCAGCTTCTCGTCGGTGTAGGCGTTGTCCTTGGAAAGGACGCGCGCAACAACCTCGCGCACGCCGCTTGCGTTGTCCAAAAGGAAGTACGCCCACTTGTAGTAACCCTGCTCGTTTGACGAGTTGCGGATGTCAAGCGTGCAGGAAGCTGACGGCTTGTAGGAATAGCTCATCAGGTTGACCGGCACCTGCGGGTATTGCTTTGGTATTATCACGAAGTGCTCAAGGGGGTCCAGCGCGCTGCGGTTGTCAAAGCCGGCTGTGCCGATGCGCAGTATGAACCCGGCCTTGTAAGCCGACGCGTTCGTGGGGATGTTGACTATGAACTTTGCGTCGTACTGGCCGCCGCGCTCAACTGAAGACACGCTGCCGCCCTTCGAGTCAAAAAGCCCCAGGTACTTTACGGTAAACTGGTTTTTGAGCGAGGAGGGGAACATGCTTGCGGCGTAGCGCACGCTTTCGGATTCGGAAAGCACAAACGGCGAGGACACCAGTTTTTCGTATCCTGAACTGGTGACTTCCACGGTGACCGGGATGCCGGAGTACACGGTCAGCTCGCAGAAAGTGGTGTTGGAAGTGCGCACAGAGCAGGAGGACGCAGGCATTCCCGTTGCCTTTGCGGTTGCCACCGCATTGACCGATTCACCGGTTAGCACGTCAACTGGCGCAACGGCGATCCTTGCAACCGAGTGGCCAAAGACGATTGTGACTTTTGCCCCGGCCCCTTCAGGTATTGAAAAGAGCGCGCTCTTTGCGTTCTTGGACGGCTTGTCCGCAAACGCAACGTAGCTTGCCCCAAGCTCAAGCCCAAAAAACAATGCGCGGCCGTCCGCGTTTGTTGACTGCTTGGGGTATGCAAGGAACCTGTTGTCCGAGCCGAGGATGGAAACTATCGCGCCTGAAACGGGCGTCTTTGCATCGGCGTCAAGCGCAGTTATCTCTGCCGAGCCGTTGTTTGCGGGAGTTATTGTGCGCAAAGTAATCATCGCATTCGTCCCCGGCCGCAGTCCGAGGGCGTTTGCCGCAAAGTAGCCCTGTGAGTACGCTGCTGCGTACAGGGTGGAATTTGCGCACAGGTCAAAGGCTGCGGAACCGGACTGCGCCTGCCTGCGGGCAACAAACGCGTTTGTGGATTCCAAGTAAAGGGAAACTTCGCCGGACAACGGGGTCTTGGACTCGTTCTGGACGTATACTAAAAGCACGCCGCACGTGGAGTTCGTGGAGTTTGCCTCTGCTTTTGAGATGAATTCCAAAGTAAATTCGTTGACGTCATCTTCCGCAACGAGCCTGCCGGAATAGTATTCGAAATACTTGGCGGTGTCGTTGCTTGTTGCGGTTGCGCTTATGTAGAATTCAGTCCCCTGTGGAACGTCAAACGAGGCCCTGCCGTCCTGCGTGCGTTTTTTCCCAAGCTCGCTGCCTGCGACGGTGTTAAGCTCCACCTCGGCAGATACTGCGCCGCCGGTTGAATTGGACGCGACTGCGATTACCTTTACTGAACGCGCGGTAAACGCGTTGGTCTTCTTTGAAAGCTTCACCGTCTCGGAAAGGAAACGCGTTGCGTCCACCACCCGGCCGTACACGCTCTCGTAGCCTTCCTTTTCGACGTCTATTGCGAGGAACTCGCGCTTTGAAAGCGCAAACTGCGCGGCGCCAAGCGCGTTTGAAAGCTGGACGCCGTCCACAAGCAGCGTGCCTGTCACGGTACGCGCGGTGACTGTTGCGCCAAGCACTGGCAGGTTCGATTCGTCACGCACAAGGACCTTGAAGCTTGCTTGGCTTGAGGAGACGGACTCAAGCTCAAGCTGCGCAAAAGGCGCGTCGCGGGAAAGCGGCGCAAGCGGCTGCAAGTAATCTTTGTAGTCGGGCGCAACTACGGTGACAAAAAGAGACACGCCCATCGGGACCTTTTCAAAGACAGCGACGCCGCTGTAATTGGAGGTCTTGCTTGCGATGCGGGCGCCGGTCTCGGCGTTGTCCACAAACAAGGTGACGTTTGCTTCGCTTACCGGGCCGCCATCAGTTGAGACGAGGCTGATTGCCACGGTTGCGGTGTTTGGCGCAAGCGCAAGCGAGGCGACCCCAAACAGCGCGGCAAGTAAAACGAGTGTTGAAACGATTGCTACGGGGAAGCTCGGTATTGAGCGCGTCTCCACGGGCTCCACAAATTTTTCGTAAACCGGGATCCCGCGCTCGTCCTCAAGGTAGTCAAGCAGGGAATAATACCGGTCTTCCAGCAAGTAGTACATGTCCTTGAATGGTTCAACAAGGGATTGCCAAGGCTGGTTGTTTTCCTTTGCCTTACCTTCCCCCTGCTTTTGGGCTGCCTTCTGCTGCCCGATTGGCTTTGTTGCCATAAGAAACTACGAACAAAATAACGGGAGTTCCTAATTAATACCCGCTGGATAATAGCTACCCCGAAAGGAATCCAAGTGATTTTTCGATGGCGCGGTTCTGGACACATGTTGCAGCAGGGGTTGCGGCTTTTCTTTGCGCCAACTACTATTTGTATGGAGCTGCGCTTGGCGCAAGCTCCGCAGTCATCCTTGCTGCCGCGCTCCTTGGCTCGATAATCCCGGATGCGGACGAGCGGCACACGCGGCAGTTCAAGCTAATCGTGATCGTGGTTGCCGCAATCATTTTTGTTTACGTGTACAACGCAACAGGCGCGAATGCAACCGGCTCAATTGCGTGGGGGCTGCTTGCTGCGATTGCCGCGGGCCTTGCCGTGCTCATACTCAAGCCAAAGCACCGCGGAATAATGCACTCGCTCTTTGCAGCTGCGGTTTTTTGCGTGCTGGTTTTTTTCCTGCGCGGACCCCAAGCAGCTGCTGCCGGGCTTTTGGGGTTCCTGTCGCACCTTGCGCTTGATGCCGTGTCCTAGGAAGTACGCACATTAATTTCTGGCACTCATGCAACCGGGCGGGTTAGCTCCCCGCCTCTGAGAGCGTGTGCAGGGAGGAATATGAGTTGGGTTTGTCCGGGTCTACTCGGAAGCGCGGATCCTTGTCAGTAATCGTTATGGGTATAGAAAAGAGCGAAACGGGGTTCATGCTGCCGCTTGACTGTGAGAGGACGTATGCAGCTTTGAGAGCGTCAACCCCCTGGGCAACGCCATTTGAACAAATGATTTTTCCATCTTTCTGGGCAACAAAGTCGAACTGCTTGAACCTGCTGTCTGAGAACAGGTAGCGGCATGCGTCCTCATTCGCCTGCAGGTAGCTCTCCACGCCAAAGTTGCCTGGAATTGGCTGCCTGCTTTCTGGCGCGGAAGCTGCGGAGGCAAGGTTGCTGTTCAAGTATTGGGTTATTGCGAATATACGGAACGAAGCGTCGTTGTAGCGGTAAATCGGGTAGCGGATAAGCACTTTGACGGATTTTCCAAGAACGGAAGTGCGCACGGTGTTGCCTAGGGCGTCGGAAATCTGCATTCTAGGCACTGCTTTGTACACGTCAGGGTCGCTTACGTCAACAGCAATATAGAATCCGCCGTCCTCGCACCCGCGTATCACGTTGCCTGACGGGCAGCTGCTGCCATAAGGCAGCATGGCCGAACAGCACTGGTAGGGCGAGGCTAGGTTTGCCGCATAATTTTGGCAGTCAAAAGTCGAGCCGGGAAGCATGCGCTCGCAGAGAGTTCGGCCGGGCTCCTTGTCACAGGTGAAGTCCCACGCTGCCATCCCTTCGCCTGTTGACATTGCGAAAGAATCAAACTTCACCGGAGAGAACTTCATGCCCTCGAACACGTATTCCCTGCGGAGCTCACGGATCAGGTCGGAAAACCCGTTGAGGAAGTTCTGGTTGCTTACTCCCGAGCTTATGAGCTGGCCGCGTACGGTTTTAGCAATCGCTTCACACTTATCCCGCCGTTCAGTCATCGAGAACTCCTTGACATCGTTGAGGCCCACCCATGCTGTGCTTGAGATGAAGTTTTCGGTGTTCTGGCGAAGTCCGTCGGAAAAAAAGCTCAATAGGTCAGCTCGGTAAATCTCAAGCATCGAGACCAGGCGGTTGTGGTAGGCGTCGTCGCCAATCTGGCTCACCGCGCTTGCCTCGTCCTTGGAAAGGTTCACCGCATACACTACGGCTATGAGAAAAATCAAGGTGCCAAGAAGGGGCGCGGCTATGAATGCGCGATGGCGCGACTCCTCCTTTTCAGTCCTTCGGTCCATCCCAGTAATACCAGACCGCGTAATAAGTGGCCAAAAACACTACGAGGCTTGCCCTAAATAATACGTCGTGAAGTATGGACGACATCAAGGGCGCGGAGCTTGAGAAGAAGTAAAGCACGAGGTAAATCCGGACTGCGTTGAAGAAAAGGATGAGGAGCGTGCCTGCTGCAAAACCCAACGCCCTTCGCCTCAGCGTGCGGTCTTCCGATGCGAATATTATGCCAAAGAGGACTGCAATCTCGATTCCAGCCCCGCAGTAGTCGGCAATCCGCGCAACAGAGTTGCCGAATGAAACAACCGGGTCGGAGAGGGAATAATCAACAACCGCATTCGTTCCCGAAACGTTCAACAAAAACGATGATGACGCCGCTGCAAGGGATTTGAGCGCGTGCGAGCTTCCGACAAGCAAGTAAGCCACTCCTGCCAGGAGGGCGAACCAAACGAGGAATTTTAAAGCTTTGAACACAGTAGCCTTGCTATCCAGTATTCGGTGGGAACAATGCGCAGGCAGTTTTTTGCTCTTAGTCGTCACGTCG